>ENA-OQES01000073-OQES01000073.1-human-gut-metagenome-genome-assembly--contig:-NODE-73-length-40061-cov-11.962163_pt1 | contig 40061 bp, 44 predicted proteins | sample MGYA00242798_ERZ504641 | MGnify/ENA primary metagenome ERZ504641 (study PRJEB26092, sample SAMD00036327) | human gut metagenome | host: Homo sapiens | study: EMG produced TPA metagenomics assembly of...
CTGATCGGCATTATACCAGAACGAAAGGGCGGTTAGCAGGGAAATATTCAAATACTCATAAAAGAGCATACTAATCTAGAAAATACGAGTACAAAAAGAAGGGGATAAGTATGCCCATATAAAAAAACAAAAAGCAGGAATCATAGTTTTATAAATACTTACGATTTCTGCTTTTTGCTAAAAGTTAATGACATTGTGTATTTAATGCGGTTTTTGCCACAAAAAAATTTTTATTTTTTGTCCCAGAGAAGAAATGCCATGGCAGCTCCACCGCTTTCCATGGCATTTCCCAGTTATTTATTTCTGTTTCTGACTGTTTCTTATTCCTCTATATCCTCCGCAGGCTCTGCCGGAATGAATACGCGGGATTTCTTTTCTTCGTGTTTATGAAGTGCTGCTTTCTCAGTTGCCTCAATACAGAATTCCATCTGAGAGTTAATCTGTGCTTTGCCTCGTTTATCCGGCTTCACATAAGTTCCATCCGGCTGCAGGATATGAGCTTTTACATTATCCTTAAACTCCAGATCAAGTACGTGTTCCAGCTCTTTCTTAATCTTCTCATCTTCCACAGGGAAAACAATCTCTACCCTGCGGTCAAGGTTACGCGGCATCCAATCCGCACTTCCCATATAGATTTCCGGGTTTCCGCCGTTTTCAAAATAGAAAATACGACTATGCTCCAGAAATTCCCCTACAATAGAACGGACATGAATATTCTCACTGATTCCCGGCACTCCTACTTTCAGACAGCAGATACCCCTTACCAGAAGCTCCAACTGAACTCCGCAGGAAGATGCATAATACAATCCTGCAATAATCTTCGGATCACAGAGGGAATTCATCTTTGCGCGGATCAACGCCGGAAGTCCTTTCTTTGCATTCTCCGCCTCACGTTCGATCAGGCTTAAGAATCTGTCTTTCATCCAGATTGGCGCTACGATCAGCTTATTCCAGCTTTTTGGCTCTGAATACCCGGAGAGCATGTTAAATACTGCTGTTGCATCTTCACCGAAACGTTCATCGCAGGTAAAGATACCGCAGTCTGTATAGAGTTTTGCAGTGGAATCATTGTAGTTTCCGGTCGCCAAATGTACATATCGGCGGATTCCTGTCTCTTCCCTGCGCACAACCAGTGTGATCTTGCTGTGTGTCTTAAGGCCTACCAGACCATAAATTACATGACATCCTGCCTTCTCCAGCTTCTTCGCCCATACAATATTATTTTCTTCATCAAAACGTGCTTTCAGCTCTACCAGTACGGAAACCTGTTTGCCGTTTTCTGCTGCCTGCGCAAGGGCAGCAATGATCGGTGAATTGCCGCTGACGCGATACAGAGTCTGTTTAATAGCCAGAACATCCGGATCTTTCGCTGACTGACGCACGAAATTTACAACAGGATCGAAACTCATATAAGGATGATGCAGGAATACATCGCCCTCACGTATCACCTGGAAAATATCCTTCTCATTCTGAAATTCCGGTACAGGTGCCGGCTGATATCTCGGTGTCTTGTAAGCATCAAAGCCATCCGCACCATATACTTTCATAAGCATGGTAAGATCCAGAGGTCCGTTTATCTCAAAAATATCTGCCTCTTTGATATCAAATTCCGTCTTCAGGATCTTCAGCAGACGTTCATCCATCTTATCCTCTACTTCCAGACGGATAACCTCACCCCACTGACGTTTCTTTAACTGACGCTGGATCTCCACCAGCAGATCCTCTGCCTCATCTTCATCGATGGTAAGATCCGCATTACGCATAATACGGTAAGGATGGGCACATATCACATCATAACTCAGGAAAAGTTTGTCAATATTTCTTTCAATAATCTCTTCCAGCAGGATCACTGTGGTATCTCCATCCTTCTTTGACGGAATCTGCACCACCCTTGGAAGCACAGACGGAACCTGCACTGTAGCAAACAGAAGTTCTCCTGTTTTATCCTTTTTGCTGAGTTTATCACTCTTCTCCTTCTTGGAGATCAGAGCACCGATATTTAATGTCTTGTTTCTGATCAGTGGAAACGGTCTGGAAGAATCCATCGCCATCGGTGTAAGTACCGGATATACATTATCCTCAAAGTATCTGTCTACAAATGCACTCTGTGCTTCTGTAAGATTCTCATGGGCTGCCACCAGGTGCATTCCTGCTTTCTCAAGCGCAGGGATCAGAGAACGGTTCAGGGTATTATACTGTACATGAACCAGTTCATGGGTACGGACACTGATTTCTTTTAACTGTTCCTTGGCTGTCATTCCTGCAATGTCTGTTTTATGATATCCTGCATGTACCTGATCCTTAAGAGACGCCACACGCACCATAAAGAATTCATCCAGATTGGATGCGGTAATGCTTAAGAACTTCAGTCTGTCAAACAAAGGAAGATTTTTATCTCTTGCTTCACTCAGAACACGCTCATCAAATTTGAGCCAGCTCAGCTCGCGATTCACGAAATATTCTTTCTTTTCAAATTTTTCAAAGTCCATAAGTTCATCCTCCTTTACGCTCTGCCCTTGCGTCTGAGAACCAGACGAATGCCAAATACTTCTTCAAAAAATTGCCTCTTTATCTTTCAGCAGTCCCAGTTCCAGGGAAATGTCCTGTGCAGAATCCACGATCATCTGCAGTTCTCTATCTTTGAGCACTGCCTTGATCCCTTTTACTTTCTGATAATGACTTCTGTCCATGGCATTTGCCAGGCGAAGGATTGCAGTCATCTTTGCCACCTTGATATAGCTCTCTCTGTCAATAGCGATTCCCATACTGTAAAGTTCATCATAATAAACAAACGCAGAATTATTGAATCTGACCGCACATGCGATCATCTGGCGTTCCAGAGAGGACAGCCCAATGATATCTGTAGACATAATGATCTGATAGGAACACTCGGAAACCTTTTCCATACTGATATATTTGCCACAGTCATGAAGCAGTGCCGCGATCTGCAATAACAGACGTTCTCTTGCTCCCATACCATGAACTTTCTTCATACTGTCAAAAATATTCAGGCAAAGATTCATAGTTCCCTGGATATGACTCTTACTGCTAGAATAGCGTTTTGCAATGTTCTTTGATGTAACCAGAATGTCATTCTCAAAATTGTGGACACTTTTGAGAAATTTTTTCTTCTCTGCAAAATCATAGGCAATTCCATCCAGCAGGGAAACACCTGGTGCCCAGAGAGACTCTGCATTGAAAATATCAATAAAATTTCTGCACACTACCATGGTCGGCACAACAAGGGATGCATATTCCGGATCAATCTCCATCTCCTGTGCCAGCAGGTCAACAGATTTTCCAACTGTATCCTCATAGCGTTTCATAAATTCTTCCCTTGTAATGATCCTGTCTTCCATTTCCTCCTGGAAGATCATGTCTGTAATGAAATCTCCCATCAGAATTACATTCCGGATATCCTTATCCTTCAGATACAGACGCTGAAAGCTCATCAGGTCATTTCGGATAAATTCCTCAACCAGCTTGTCATAATGAATGGTTGTTTTCTCCAGTTCCTGCAGGCGCTGGCGGATTCTTAAACTTCCCATTTTAAGTCCCTGGGTAGTGACCAGAGCATCCTTGTCAAAGAGGGAAACCTGAAGGCTTCCGCCGCCCACATCCAGGATTGCGGTGCCTTTCTGGATCATCTTTTTGAATCCCTTTTCTATGGCAGCAATTGATTTGTACCCAAGGAAATGCTGTTCTGCACTGCTTAGGATTTCAATTTTCATTCCTGTACGCTGATAGATCTGTTCAATGATCAGCAGCGGATTCACAAGTTCTCTGAATGCACTGGTGCCGCAGGCACGATACTCTTCCACCCCAAAGTCCTGCATCAGCCTCTTAAAGTCGTTCAGCACCTCACATAAAACATTCAGCATTTCTGAATCGATCTTTCCGTCAGAATAGACACCCTTTCCGATTTCCAGACTGTATCTGACATCATTCAGTTCACGAAAACCAATTCTTTTTGACATCTCAAAGATCTTCATGCTGACTTCATAAGATCCGATGTCAATGGCTGCAAATGTCATGACTGCCATATGCGTTCCCCCCTTTACCATTCATCTATTTGCTTTTTTATTCCTTCTCCACACCCAGCAGATGGTCGATAAACTGCTGTGCAGTTCGTCCTGTAAGTCCTCCATGGGAAAGCTCCCACTTATTTGCTTCCAGAAGCAGTTCGTCCTCCGGCATAGTAATTCCGTTTCTCTCTGCGAGAGCTTTCACAATTGTCTGGAATTCCTTTTTGCTCGGTGCACCATAGTAAATACGGACACCAAAACGATAAACCAGTGAAAGCTTCTCCTGCACTGTATCGGAGGAATGCAGATCGTCATCATCCATGATCTCCAGCTTGTCACTGGATTTCTCTCTTACTAGATGTCTTCTGTTACTTGTTGCATAAATCAGGATATTGTCCGGTTTCTTCTCCAGACCACCCTCGATCACTGCCTTCAGATATTTATATTCGATTTCAAATTCCTCGAATGACAGATCATCCATATAGATAATGAATTTATAGTTTCTGTTCTTGATCTGGGCGATCACATCATTCAGATCCTGAAACTGATGCTTATACACCTCGATAATACGAAGTCCCTCATCATAATAACGGTTCAGGATTCCCTTGATACTTGAGGATTTACCTGTACCCGCATCACCAAAAAGCAGACAGTTGTTTGCCTTTCTGCCTCTTACGAAAGCTTCTGTATTCTCGATCAGTTTCTGCTTCGGGATTTCATATCCGACCAGGTCTTCCAGTTTCACATGAGCGATCCTTGTGATCGGCTGGATCTCCACATTATCATTCTCATCATGGCCTACACGAAAAGCCTTATGTAATCCCAGCTTACCCACACCAAAATCCTTATAAAACTGTACCATATCCTTCATGAATTCCTCTGTGGACTCCGCTGCTGCCAGCGTTTTGCTCAGATCACAGATACGGTCCCTGATGCGGGAATTAAACATCTTGCTGTTGCTTCCGGTGTTGGTATAATCACCGAGAACCTTACAGCAGGAAATTCCAAATGCCTCATCCAGTACAGTCAGGTCAAAATCATACAGTTCTTTAAACACACCGAAATCATTCAGTGCCAGTTCATTAATACTTCCGTTGACAGCCCCTCTGATCTCACAGGCTGTACTGAATGCATTTTCATTATTTACCAGAAGAAATGTCAGATAACAGTGCCATAAATTTCCGGAAAATCCATAAGCGCCGGCAGTTTCCACCAGTCCGTTGGCACACTCAAAGAACAGCCCTTCCTTTTCTTTCAGATCAGGTGCTTTCTGTTCCCAGGCATTCATCAGTTCTGCCATTTTATCAAGGATTTCTCCATGTTCAAAGTTACGGTATAAGATGCATTCATTTAATCTAGCCATTTTTATTACTTCCTTCTTACCTTGTTGTTTTATCTTATTGTTCTGCTGTGAGTGGTATAATTATTTCGAAAACGATGTACCAGAGTGTGTTTGAAAAATGCTTTACGCAAAATATGCCGCAAAGTGGGACGTGCAGATTGTGGAAATGATTTTTCAAACACGCTCTGGCATTATGGAAATGATTTTTAATAATTTCCCAAAATTCTCATTCTGTCAGCTTCTGCCTCAATTCCTCTCAGGGCATTCTTCACTGCACTGTCCTTTAAATTTCCCTCGAAATCAACAAAAAAACGGTACTGCCAGTTCTTCCCTGTGATCGGGCGGGATTCAATCTTCGTCATATTCAGTCCATTATAAATAATGTGAGACAACATATTGTAAAGAGTTCCGCTCTCATGATGCAGTTCAAAGAAAATACTGATCTTATGTGCATCCTTCACATAGATCGGTTTCTTACTCACGATCACAAAACGTGTGGCATTCTGTCCGTTATAGCAGATATTCTCAGCCAGGATCTTCAGTCCGTAAAGCTCTCCTGCCTGTCTGCTGGCAATAGCTGCCTGCGTCTTGTCATTGTCTTCTTTTATCTTCTTGGCAGAACCGGCAGTATTTTCCATCTCTTTCTTCTTCCAGTCCGGATGAGATTCCAGATATTTTCCACACTGGGAAAGTGCCTGAGGATGAGAACATACCTGTCTGATATCCTCCAGTTCAGCATCCGGCAGTCCCAGAAGTACATGCTCCGGACGGATGATCTGTTCTCCTACAATGCTAAGCTCATACTCTGTAAGAAGATCATAAATATCAGCAACAATACCGGCAGTTGTATTCTCAATGGGAAGTACCGCATAGTCTGCTCTTCCCTCCACAACTGCTTCCATTGCATCGCGCCAGGTTTTTACATGAAAACTCTCAATATCGTCCTGGAAATATTCCCTCATTGCAGCATAGCTGTATGCACCTTCCACACCCTGAAAGACAACTCTTACATCTTTCAGCGGAAGTGCATCTACCATTTCCAGTTTCTCATCGTCCTCGATTCCATGCTCTGTGAGAAGCTGATACTGTCTCTTACGGCTGATCGCCATGATCTGCTGAAAAAGCTCCTGCGCACCAAGCTGATTAAATTCTCCATGCGCCTTACCTCTCAGGACCTCCAGCTTCTGTCTCTCTCTTTCCGGATCCAGAACCTTCTTTCCTGTACGTATCTTATATTCTGCAACATCCTCACACACCTTCATTCTCTGTTCAAAAAGACGTATGATATCGCTGTCGATCTTATCTATTTCATTTCTGCATTCCTGTAAATCTATCATTTATGTTATACCTTTTTACTTTCACAAATTCTCTACAATATCAGTCATCTCTCCGATAAAGGAAAGAGAACCAAAGGCAATGATCACATCCTGTTCCCCGGCAAGTGAAAAAGCCTCCTCCACTGCATCTTTAATCGTATCCATTGCCTGTACATTGGGATTGTATTCACTGACAGTCTTCGCCAGCTCTCCGGCAGGCAACGCCCTTATATTATCCGGAGTCTGGATCGTAAGTATCCGGTCTGCAAAGTGCGCAGTTTTCTGAATCACACTTCTGTAATCCTTATCTGCAAACACTCCCATAATATAGATGATCCGTTTTCCCTTAAAATAATGCTCTATTGAAGCTGCCATCATATCCGCAGCAGCAGGATTATGAGCCCCGTCTACCACAAACAGCGGTTTTTTACAGATAACTGTAAACCGTCCGTTCCAGTTTACTGTGCGAAGCCCTTCTTTTTTCTGCTCCGCAGCAGTGGGAAAGCCCAGCTCATCCAATACTTTTAAAGCATTCAGCGCAACTACTGCATTTTCCTTCTGATAAACACCAGCCAGCGGAATCTCATACTCTTCACCCCTGTACCGGATTGTCTGTCCAAGGCAGCTTTCCTTTAGCACCTCTGCCTCAGAAGCATCTGCTATGGTACATTTTGTACCATGTTCTCTGCTGATCCTCTCGATCACCTGCATTGCTTCCGGCTTCTGTCTGGCAGTCACCACTCTGCAGCCGTCTTTGATGATCCCGGCTTTCTTCTCTGCGATCTGTGCCAGAGTATTTCCAAGAAAAGACATATGATCCATACTGATCGATACCAGCACTGCCAGCAGCGTATTCTTAATAATATTTGTGGCGTCCAGATTTCCGCCCATTCCCACTTCCAGCAAAACGAGATCACAATTCTCATTTTTTAAAGAACAGAAATGCCACCGCAGTCTCTATTTCAAATGCAGTGGGATGGGGATAACCATCCTTTGTCATAGCAGCAATAACATCAGACACCTGTGTAATATAAGCAGCAAAGTCCTCTCTGCTGATCCTGCTTCCCGAAACTTCCATCCTGCCTCTGTAAGAATACAGGGTAGGCGAAACATATCTTCCAATGCGATATCTCGCACCTGATAAAGCAGAATACAAAAAAGCAATGACAGAACCCTTGCCATTGGTACCGGCTACATGCACATATTTCAGATCATCCTGTGGATTTCCAAGACGTTTCATCAGCTCACGCATATGCTCCAGTCCCAGGACACTGGGAATTTCCCGGGTGATTTTGTCTATGTACTCCCGGCTTTCCTGATAATTCATAATAAACTCCTCTTATTTCCATGAGATCCCCTCCACACGTTCCTTTTGCGCATAAGGCACCTCATTGCTATAGTGTAATAACGTGTTCTCATTATATCCTACGTGTATGTTTTTTTCAAGGCAGGCAATACTAGAATCATAGAAATTTATACAGGAGCGTTACCTATGAAAAAAGCTTTCATTCTCTGCGGTCTGACGGGCTGGTGCATGGAAATCCTCTGGACCGGACTGCATTCCATCCTTTCAGGAGAACTTACCATGACAGGAAAAACTTCCCTTTTAATGTTTCCCATTTACGGATGCGGTGCCATCATCCGCCCGCTCTCCGGTAAACTTTCTGCTGTCCCGCTTTTTGTCCGCGGCTGCATTTATACTGTCGGATTTTTCTTCGTGGAATTTATCAGCGGTGCTCTTTTGCGCTGTTTTCATATGTGTCCCTGGGACTACAGCAACACTCCTCTGAATTACCGGGGACTGATAAGACCGGACTACGCTCCCCTCTGGTTCGGAGCCGGACATTTTTTTTGAGAAAATACTTGGAAAACTCTCTTGCAAAAAAGCACCTGATTATTATATGATGTTATGAAGGATTAAATAAAAATTCCTGAACCAGTAAAATATGGAGGTATGAAATGAGACACTTAATGAGTCCGCTGGATCTGTCTGTTGATGAGTTAAATACTCTTCTTGACCTGGCCAGCGATATTGAGAAACACCCTGATAAATACGCACATGTCTGCGATGATAAAAGACTGGCAACTTTATTCTATGAGCCAAGCACCCGTACCCGTCTCAGCTTTGAAGCTGCTATGATGAACCTTGGCGGTAAAGTTCTTGGTTTTTCATCAGCTGATTCCAGTTCCGCTTCAAAGGGTGAAAGTGTTGCCGATACAATCCGCGTTGTATCCTGTTACGCTGACATCTGTGCTATGCGCCACCCGAAAGAAGGTGCTCCGTTAGTAGCTTCTATGGCTTCTTCTATTCCTGTTATCAACGCCGGCGACGGTGGTCATCAACATCCTACCCAGACATTAACCGACTTACTTACCATCCGTTCCCTGAAAGGACGTCTGGACAATCTGACCATTGGTCTGTGCGGCGACCTGAAATTCGGACGTACAGTTCACTCCCTGATCGAAGCACTTGTACGTTACACAAATGTAAAATTCATTCTGATCTCACCGGAAGAGCTTCGCATCCCAAGCTATATCCGCGAGGATGTTCTGAAAAAGAACAATATCGAATTTCAGGAAGTAGAGAGACTGGAAGATGCCTTACCGGATCTTGATATCCTCTACATGACACGTGTACAGAAAGAACGTTTCTTCAACGAAGAAGACTATGTCCGCATGAAGGATTTCTACATTCTGGACAAACAGAAAATGGAACTTGCAAAAAAAGACATGTACATTCTTCATCCGCTTCCACGTGTAAATGAAATCTCAACAGAGGTGGATGCAGACCCGAGAGCAGCTTATTTCAAACAGGCACAGTACGGTGTATATGTACGTATGGCCCTGATTCTCACATTACTGGAGGTAAAATTACCATGTTAAATGTTGGAGCACTTCGCGAAGGTTATGTATTAGACCATATCAAAGCAGGCAAGGCCATGACTATCTATCATGATCTGAAGCTTGATAAACTTGACTGCACCGTTGCCATCATCAAGAACGCGCGCAGCAACAAAATGGGTAAGAAAGATATCATCAAGGTTGAATGCCCGGTTGAGAATCTTGATCTTGACATTCTCGGCTTTATCGATCATAACATTACTGTAAACGTAATCAAGGACGAGAAGATCGTTGCCAAAAAAGAACTGAAACTTCCGAATCAGGTTGTCAACGTGATCAAATGCAAGAATCCACGCTGCATCACTTCCATTGAACAGGGACTCGACCAGAATTTTTGTTCTTGCAGATAAAGAGAAAGAAGTTTACAGATGTAAATACTGCGAAGAGAAATACACAGGTAAACGCAATAAATAATAAAACACATATCGAAAAAACAGAACGGAAGAAATCCGTTCTGATTTTTTTGTACGCAATCAGACCGATAAGCCGGGTTATGTCATTGGGTAATCATCTGTCTAGGCCTTACGTTGCCATAAGGCTCAAGCGACCCACCTGAAAGCACGACGGGCAGCCGTATCGCTTTCTATTCGGTCTTGCTTCGAATGGAGTTTACATGTGCCCGGCCTGTTACCAGGACGGCGGTAGTCTCTTACACTGCCTTTCCACCCTTACCTCAGCAAGTGAGGCGGTTTATTTCTGTTGCACTGGTCTGGGAGTCACCTCCACCGGACGTTATCCGGCATCCTGCCCTGCGAAGCCCGGACTTTCCTCGTCTGAACCCTTTCGTCTGTTCAGCCGCGATTACCTGGCCTGGTTGCGCAAGTGCTATTCTAGCACGATTTTTTTGCACTTGTAAAGAAATTTCATTCATTACTGTTCACTCCGTTCTCAGTAACGTTGCCAAAATTCATTTCAAATTGCCTGCGGCAATGGAATTTATAGCAATCCTCGTAAATAATGCATTTAAGACAGTTCGGCAGAGTGCGAAAGACAAGAAAGATATCTGCAGGCGTGCTGACGCACGGCAAAGATATCTGACGCAGAATTTCACACTCTGATGGGCTGGATTAAGATGCATTATTTTAGAGGATTGCTATAGGCTTGTATGTCTCGGGATTTTGGCATATTCATGCCAAAACACCTCGCGGGATAGTGGCGTGTGAACAGTAACTTTCATTCTAGTACATCGTTTTCGAAATAACTATACCACTCACTTGTCTGCGAATCCGATTGCACAGGTCTAAAAGCCTCAGCGTAGCCCGCTACGCCTGCGTTTTTATACCAGCACACTCGAATCCGCATCCTACGCGATTGGTATAGTTATTTACGAAACGCTGTACTAGTATTTTACACATTAAAGCAGCTTCCACCGATAAATTCTCTTAAAATCGAATTATTCGGTACTGCCTCGCTTGGCACCGGAACAAAATATTCAAAGAACTTCAGCAGCCTCTTCGCCTCTGTATACTCTGGTTCGTCCTTGGCAATCCCAAACAAAAGCGGTTCCGCATATACTTTCAGACATGCCAGTTCATAGATCAGCGCAGAATTAAACATTACATCTGCATCCTCCTGGAACGGAAAGATATTCTGTTCTTCACCTCTGCGCACAGACGGCCATCTTGCAATTGTCTCTTTTGCGGAAGTCCCTCTGGTGCGGGCATCTCTTACAATTCTGCGAATCAGACGGCCATCCGTAGTAGGAATCCTGTTATGTTCATCAATATTCAGCTGAGTCAGAGCGCTGAGATAAATCTTAAATTTGCTCTCCTTTGGCAGCGCATAGCTGAGCCTGTCATTCAATCCATGAATTCCCTCGATCACCAGAATATCGTCTTTATCCAGCTGCAGAAAATCACCTTTATATTCTCTGGTTCCTGTTTTGAAATTGAAAACCGGCATCTCTACCCTTTTTCCTTCCAAAAGCTCAAGCATATCTTTATTAAACTGCTCCACATCAATCGCTTCCAGACACTCAAAATTCTTTTCCCCAAACTCATCTACAGGAGTCAGGTGCCTGTCAATGAAATAATTATCCACTGCGATCGGATGCGGTTTCATTCCATGGGCAGCCAGCTGAATAGACAGCCTGTGTGAAAACGTAGTCTTTCCGGAAGAAGACGGACCTGCGATCATAACAAACTTCTTGTTTCCGGCTGCGGCAATCTCAGATGCGATTTCCGAAATCTTTGCCTCCTGCATAGCTTCCTGGATCAGCAAAATATCCTGGATACCGCCTCTGGTAACCTTTTCATTCAGATCACCAACTGTCGCAATATCCAGTTTATCTCCCCATTCCTGAGATTCCTTCTGCACACGAAAAATCTTCTCCCTCGGTTTAAATTCAGGTATCCGGTCCGGTTCATTCTGAGTCGGAAGCTGCAGTACGAAACCACCCTCATACAAAAAGCAGATCAAACGTCTTAATATATCCCGTATGGTTCGCCATAAAACCGTAGAAATAATCCTCAAAACTTCCAATACTGTAAAGATTCACCGCAGAGCTTCTGCGGTAATTAAACAGCTTCTCTTTGTCATACATATGATGCTTATGAAAAAGTGCAACTGCCTCACTAGTGCTTACGCTTCGCTTTACAATGGGAAGATTCTCGTCCACGATCCTGTGCATCTGCGCCTTTACCTTATCAATAAATTCCTGATCCAGCGCCATAGGTCCTTTCATTGTAAAATAATAGCCGCTGCCTACAGAATAATGGATCATTACACTGTCTATATTTTCCTGCCCTGCCACATCATAAATTGCTTTCAGAAGAATCAGACTTGCACTTCTGCAATAAGTTTTGTGTCCGATCGGATCTTTGGATGTCACAAATTCAATCTCACAGTCTGCCTTGAGATGCTTATGCAGTTCTCTCAGCCTGCCATTTACGATCACCAGCATTACAGGTGCATCCGTACTTCCTTCGTATTCCTTTACAATCTCACTGTAAGGAATCTTCTCAGGATATTGTTTTGTTATTCCCTGTATCGTAACGTTATACATTTTCTGTCCCATAAATCCTGCCTCCATTTCTGCTATACCGACAAGTAAATACAGTTATCAGCTCCGCCGCCAACAGGCAGATCAGCCAATTTTCATTTATAATTTCATTATTATATGGTAAGAACCCGTATCACAGAATCGTGTACGGGCTCTTTACCTCTGCACAGGAGATTTTCAGTTCCGGAAATGCCTGTGTCAGTTCTTTTTTCATTGCATCCATAAAAATATATTCTGTTCCATAGTGTCCGGCGTCGATCAGCGCCAGTCCCTGCGCAACCGTATCAATTCCTGTATGGTGGTCGATATCACCGGTCACATACACATCCGCACCGGCCTTAATGACATCCTTGATCATGCTCTTGCCTGATCCTGTACATACAGCAGCACATTTTACCATGCTGTCCAGATTCCCATAAACCTTTACATCATTTAACTTCAGAGACTCTTTGACAAGCTGTGCATACTCTCTCAGCGTCATTTCCCGGGGAAGTTTCCCAACTCTGCCAAAACCCTGTACTTCTCCCTCTCTCTCTTCAGTTACGGAAAGGACTGTGGTATCATGCATCTTCGTATAGTCTGCACTCAGATCTGCCATACCCAGCACATCATAATTGGTATGCATCGCATAATAAACAATTCCTTTCTGTATCAGCGTAAGGATCTTTCTTCCTGTAAAGCTGTGATTATTGATCTTCTTAATTCCGGAAAAGATCATGGGATGATGGGTAATGATCATATCTGCCCCATCCTCTATGGCCTCAGCCAGTGTTTCCTCTGTCAGATCCAGAGCCAGAAACACGTGGCTGATCTCATTTGTATCATCTCCTGCGAGAAGTCCTACGTTATCCCAGTCCTCTGCTGCATCTGACGGGTACTTCTTCTCCAGCCAGGAGGTCAGTTCATATGCCTTCATATTCCTCTAAAGCAGCAATAACTGCCTGCTTTTCCTCCTCTATCTCGCCCGCACGCTTCTCTGCATTGGGCGCATTCTTTAATCTGTCAAGAATCTCATTGCGGATGCGAAGCTCTCTTTCCAGATACTCCCGCAGAACAGGATGCTTTCTTTCCAGAAGCATTCCTCCAAACCACTCATCTAAAGTATAAGGAGTATCTTCTGAAATATGCATCTTTTCTCCATGAATTACCTTCATCATAGGATAAAACTTGCCATCCTCCAGAACCATCTCCTCCTCTGTGATCTGCCAGCCGATTTTTCTGACAAATCTGCGAAAATGGGGGATATCTGACTGAGGCTGCAGGATCATTTCCCGAAAGCTCTCCCTGACCTCTGCCCCGTCAGTAAGAATCCTCTCCATGAGAGGGCCGCCCATTCCTGCGATCACAAGAGTGTCGCCCTCTCCCGGTTTCAAAGCCTCAAGTCCGTCTGAAAGCCGGGTTTCTATGTATGCGTCCAGTCCATACTGAGAAATATGTTCCTGCGCTCTGGACAACGGGCCTTTTCTTACATCCATGGCAATCGCACCCGGAATCTTTCCATCCAGATAAAGCGAAACCGGCAGGTATCCATGATCGCATCCCACATCCACAAGTCTGTTTCCCCTGGTCACCAGGCCTGCTATTGCAGACAAACGTAATGAAAGCTGCATAACAGGCTCCTTAGTCCAGATAATCCTTCAGTTTACGGCTGCGGCTCGGATGACGAAGCTTGCGGAGCGCCTTTGCCTCAATCTGACGGATACGTTCTCTTGTTACATTAAATTCCTTACCAACTTCCTCCAGAGTTCTGGCACGTCCATCGTCCAGGCCAAAACGCAGGCGCAATACTTTCTGCTCTCTGTCTGTCAATGTGCTCAGAACCTCTACCAGCTGCTCTTTCAGCAAAGTAAATGCTGCTGCATCTGCAGGTACAGGTACATTGTCATCCTGAATAAAGTCTCCAAGGTGGCTGTCCTCTTCCTCACCGATAGGTGTCTCCAGAGATACAGGCTCCTGGGATATCTTAAGGATCTCACGTACACGCTCTACAGACATATCCATCTCTTTTGCAATTTCTTCCGGCGTAGGTTCACGTCCAAGCTCCTGCAGTAACTGACGGGAAACGCGGATCAGTTTGTTAATAGTCTCAACCATATGCACCGGAATACGGATGGTACGTGCCTGGTCTGCGATTGCTCTGGTGATCGCCTGACGGATCCACCATGTAGCATAGGTACTGAATTTATAACCCTTGCGGTAATCAAATTTCTCAACCGCTTTGATCAGACCTAAGTTACCTTCCTGGATCAGGTCAAGGAAAAGCATTCCACGTCCCACATATCTCTTTGCAATGCTGACAACAAGACGAAGGTTTGCTTCTGCCAGACGTTTCTTGGCAGCCTCATCCCCATTCTCCATTCTCTTTGCAAGTTCGATTTCCTCTTCTGCTGAAAGAAGCGGAACCTTACCAATTTCCTTCAGATACATACGTACCGGATCCTCGATGCTTACACCTTCAGGAACAGAAAGATCGATCTTGTCAAGCTCAATCTCTTCTTCATCCAGCTTATCAATGTCTGCATCGTCATCATCCAGGATCATATCATCTGCATTACTGTCTGTAATCCTAAGCACATCCACTCCACTGGCTTCCAGAAAGTCAAATACTTTCTCCATCTGTTCAACTCCCAGTGGCTGATCCTTAAAGAAGTCATTGATTTCCTGGTATTCCAGTACATTCTTTTTCTTCTTGGCAAGCTCCAGAAGTTCTACCAGTTTTTCACTGAATTTACCCATATTCATTTCCATATGTGCTCTATACCTCCATATAGTGTTTATATTTTATCCTTATTCGAAAGAAATATGCAGCTGCTGCCGCTTTCTTCCAAGCTCTTCCAGTTCTTTCTTTGCTTTTACAAGTTCCTGCAGTCCCTGTATATCTGTGGGATCCCAGGTTCTGTTTCTCTCTTTCAGACTCTCATCCTTAATCCTGATCACAGCATCCGAGAAAGCCCGGTTCTGTTCCTCCGGAGTCTCCAGATGGATCGTTGCATTAAAAAGGGATGAAACCTCTCTCTGCTCTTCACTGTCAATGAAAGCATTCATCAGCCTTGCAGGATTCACATCGCCATCCCTGTGCTGCTGGTAAAGCATCTCTGCCACCTGCCTGTACAGAGGAACCACGAAATCTGAAGGCTGGATATATTTTTCCACTGTGTCAAATATGCCCGGATAAGTTACCAGCCAGGTAAGCATCAGCTTCTGTGCTTTCTCTGCTGCACTCTCCTTCTTCTTTTGCTGACCTGCTCCCACAGGTTTAGGCTGAATCCTCTGCTCTGCCGGAGTTCCCTTCATTGCAAGAGCTCCGACTCTCTTTTTCAGATTCTCCACACTGATCCCACTGCTTCTGTAATCCTTTACGATTGCTTCTATATAAAGATTTCTCTCCAGTTCATCGGAAAGCTCCAGAAGCATCTGCGCACACCGCTCAAAGAAACGGTTCTGTCCCTGGGGTTCCTCCATTGGAAATTCCCGCTCTGCCATATGTACGCGGAACATAAAGCTGTCCATAGCCTGCTCCAGACGTTTCTCAAACTCTTCTGCTCCAAGTGCCTTGATAAATTCATCCGGATCTTTATGCGGCTTAAGATTTACCACCCTCGAAGAAACACCTGCTTCCCTCAGGATCGGAATGGCACGAAGGGCAGCCCTCACGCCTGCATCATCACTGTCATACAGAAGCAATACCTCCTGAGTGTAACGCTTCAGCAGACTTGCATGTCCGGAAGTAAGTGCCGTTCCCAGCGATGCCACCGCATTGGTAAACCCTGCCTGATGCATGGATATCACATCCATATATCCTTCACACAGGATCAGATAATTTTTTCTCGTGGTTCTTGCAACATTCAGCCCGTACAAATTCCGGCTTTTATCAAAGATCGTAGTCTCCGGCGAGTTCAGGTACTTCGGCTTTCCGTCACCCATCACTCTGCCTCCAAATCCGATCACGCGGTTATTCACATCCATGATCGGGAAAATAACCCTGTTCCAGAACTTATCATACATTCCCCTGCGTTCATCCACATTGAACAGGCCGGAATCCCGCAGCAGTTCGTCACTGTAATTCTTTGACTTCAGATATTTGTACAAATCGTCACTGTACTTATCCGAATATCCCAGGCCAAACTTCCTGATCGTCTCCTCACTGAGTCCTCTGCCTGTCAGATATTCATGTGCCTGTCTGCCACTCTCACGACGCAGCTGATAATAGAAATATCCTGCTGCAAGCTTATTGATCTCCAGAAGGGCAGCCCGACGTTCTGCTTTCTTCTTTGCTTCTCCGGAATATTCAATCTTCGGAAGCTGCACCCCTGCCCTGTCTGCCAGATGCTTCAGTGCCTCCCCAAAGGTATAATTCTCATATTCCATCACAAAATTAAATACATTCCCGCCTGCTCCGCATCCGAAGCAGTAATACATCTGCTTCGCCGGTGTTACCGAAAAAGAGGGAGTTTTCTCATTATGAAACGGACAAAGTCCAAAATAGGTACTTCCTCTTTTGTTCAGCTTCACATACTGGGATACAACATCTACAATATCATTCTTCATCCTGACTTCTTCAATGATATCGTCTGAATAACGCATGCTTCGTCCTCCTTCTTGATCGATTAATAGACTTCCCATGCTTTTGGTATGTAAATCTCCCGGAATTTCCTTATAGAATACTGGTCTGTCATTCCTGAGAGATAGTCACATACTGCCTGTTCCTTCTTCTCTCCACGCACGATCAGCTCCCTGTATTCTTTTGACATTGCTTCCGGGTGTTCGACATAATATTCATATAACTCCGTCAGCATCTTCACTACCTTTTCCTCTTCCTTATGGGCTGCCGGATTCTCATATACATTCTGAAACATGAGAGCCCGCAGATCCATCATTGCCTCGTAGATCTCTGCTGACATCTTTATGGTATCCTGCTCAAGACTGTTCTCTATCACATCATGAACAAATGTATTGAGCCGCTCTCTGGTTGTATAACCGAGCAGCATCCGAAGCGTGACCGGAATATCATCCTCAGAAATAATCCCCGCCCGCTGTGCATCATCCATATCATGATGAATATAGGCGATCTTGTCCGAAAGTCTTACTACCTTTCCTTCGAGAGTAGACGGATTCCCACTGGTTCTGTGATTCAGGATACCATCCCGGACCTCCCATGTGAGATTCAACCCTTCGCCGTTCTTCTCCAGTACCTGTGCAACCCTGACGCTCTGTTTATAGTGGGCAAAGCCATCCGGATTCACTGCATCAAGAGCCCTCTCACCTGCATGTCCAAAGGGCGTATGTCCCAGGTCATGTCCAAGTGCGATCGCTTCTACAAGATCTTCATTCAGTCTCAGTGCCTTCGCTATTGTTCTGGCAATCTGTGATACCTCAAGAGTATGTGTCAGTCTGGTCCTGTAATGATCACCCTGGGGTGCCACAAAAACCTGTGTCTTATCCTTCATCCTGCGAAAAGCTTTACTATGAAGGATCCTGTCCCTGTCTCTCTGATAGACAGTCCGTACATCGCATTCTTCCTCCTGCCGCTCTCTGCCTCTGGAACAAAGACTCAAAGCAGCATAAGGACTGAGCATCTTTTGTTCACGCTGTTCCATGCTTTCTCTGATATTCATAAGCGATACCTCCACAAGCTGACAAAATACCTCTTATTAATTATATTCTACATAAAATTTCAAATTCCTCTTTTTTTCCAAAAAAAGTTGAAATTTTTTTCATATTTTTTTGCAAAAAGGTGTTGACATTAGCTTTTACATTTGATATAGTATCACTTGTCGCGAGGGAGAGCAAAAGAATCCCAAAGAAATGCGATATGCGGAAGTGTCGGAACTGGCAGACGAGCAAGACTAAGGATCTTGTGAGCATTGCGCTCGTGTGGGTTCAAGTCCCATCTTCCGCATTTAAAGAATGAGGAACTATGAGAAGTCATGGTGCCTTATTTTTTTGATTCTTTTTTGCTACAATAATTCTTTTCTCAGGTAACCATTTTCCGGTCCCCTGCATAATTTATCAGGAAAGCATTATCTACAGGAGCTTGTATGGCTTTTTATCATATGCAGATGCAGCAGGAAAATATAGATACAGGACAATATCAGGTTACCGTATCAGACCGGCTGAACAATCGTCCCATAGAAAACGCACGCGTCAGAATCTCCTACACAGGAGCACCCGACAGTACCATTGAAGAAGTGACAACAGATTCCTCCGGACGCACTCCTGTCATTGAACTTAAGACTCCACCTCTGGAATACAGTATGGAACCGGTTGAACAACAGCCCTACTCAGAATATACCATTCAGATTGAAGCAGAAGGATTTGAACCAAAAGAAATCGCAGGAAGCCAGGTATTAGCAGATACTTTATCCAGACAGCCAACAACGCTGAATGTCATGGAATCCGGCGAAACTTTCCAGAGAATTGTAATTCCTCCGCATACGTTGTTCTATGAATATCCTCCCAAAATCGAAGAAGCCGAGATAAAACCAATAAACGAAAACGGCGAAATCGTATTAAGCAAGGTCGTTGTCCCTGAATATATAGTGGTACACGATGGGCCTGTCAACGATTCCGCTGCAGGCAATTATTATGTACGCTACAAAGATTACATCAAAAATGTAGCCAGCAGCGAAATCTATGCCACCTGGCCCGACGACACCATCCGGGCAAATATTCTGGCTATCATGTCTTTTACTCTGAACAGGGTTTATACGGAATGGTACCGGAACAAAGGTTATGACTTTACGATCACTTCCTCCACTGCCTATGATCACAAATGGATCTATGGCAGGAATATCTTTGCCAGCATTGACCGCATTGTAGATGAATTATTCGAGAATTATCTTTCCAGACCAAATGTACGTCAGCCAATCCTTACCCAGTACTGTGACGGCAAACAGGTACAATGCCGAAACAGAGGCTGGATGACACAATGGGGAAGCAAGGCACTGGGCGATCAGGGATACTCTGCCATTGAAATCCTACGAACTTTTTACGGAAATGATATGTATATCAATGTGGCGGAAGCAATCTCCGGGATTCCCTCCTCCTGGCCGGGATATGATCTGGATATCGGTGCATCCGGAAATAAGGTAAGACAGATTCAGGAACAGTTAAACACAATCGCAGAAGCTTATCCTGCTGTCCCTGTTGTTACCGCAGATGGAATTTACGGACCTGAGACCCAAAATTCCGTCAGGATTTTCCAGAGCATTTTCGGTCTGGACCAGACAGGGATTGTAGACTATCCAACCTGGTATAAAATCCAGGAAATCTACGTGGCAGTCAGCAGGATTGCTGAGTTGCGTTAGGGTTGTAGCAAAAATATACGTAAAATGGCTGCCTCACCTACTGATATGTTATCTCACATATTTAGCGGATTGGCAGCCGTTTTATTACCCTTACAACAGATATCACCTAAAAAAATGAAGCAAATTCATCTATCGATTCAGCAATATAATAATAGCTATCTTCGCTTGAACTCCAATAATATACTTTTCCATTCTCATTATTTACACAATAATAATTATCTCCCGAAGTCAGTACCACCAGCTCTGCTGGGGGTTTGAGATTGTTTCAATCATGTACCTCGTCCGCAAGAGCATATAGCTGTTCCAATGTATAATCTGTCTCCTGTTCCAGCGTCATTTCCGCACCTTTTGTCACGATCAGATGTATCTCTATTATTTCTTTATACTGCTGCAGTTGTTTCAGCAATTCTATTGTAAGGGGCGCTCCGGAAGCCCCACTCATACCGATGATAAGTCTCTTTCTCATTTTTCTTCCTTTCCTGACTTTTCCGTTCATATTAAAGTATGTTTAAAATATTTTCCAACAATTTGCACAAATTATACCCGTTCGTTTCCTATTTCCTTCGCAATTCTTCTTTTCACATGGATTATTCCAACAAGGAATACGTAAGAAAGAATCCTGTCCAAAAGACTGTTACATCACAGAAACATTGCAGAATAATCTTCTATGATATAAAAAGCTCTCCTCAGTATCACAAATAATAATCACTGAGAGGAGCTGTAATTTCAGAACAGCAGAGCTGTTTTCTTATTAAGATATCTTCTTAGATTAAGAATTTTCTTTCCCAATCTTTACTTTACAATGTTTCCGATAACAGGCAATGCCATAATTTACAATATTCTTCATCCCGTCACTCTTTAACCTTGCAGCATACTGACGTTGTTCAATCTGTTTCAGAGCTTCTGTACAAGCTGCCTCCATTCTGTCTTCCTGAGCATATTTCATCTCGATCACCACTCCGACACGATTCTCCGGAACTTCCAGTAAAATATCACAATAACCTTCACCAGATTCTATATTCGACCAGACAGCCCAGTTCTCCATATGACTTAGCAGCCCCAGCAAAACTCCATGATAAAAAATTTTCTTTTCTTCCCTTAACTGCCGTATCCCAAATACTGATTGTATTCCATAAATAGTCGTTAAACAAATCTTCTATCGTTTCTGCATCTCCATCTGGAAATGCCATGCATAATTTATCAAGCTTCTTTACATCCTCAGATGACTTTTCCTGAAACCATTCCCTGATCTGAAGTTCAAACAATTCTTTAATTTCTCTGTTAGGAATTGCCAGACGTAACTTTCTGCTGTCTATTCTTTCACGTTGTGTTAAATACCCTGTTGTAAAAAGTATACTCCAAAGATTCTCAATGGATTTATCCAGTTCATTATATGTCAGTTCCTGTTTTATTTCTTTTATAACCGTTTCTCCCGAAATCAGGTTTTCGATTTCATCTCTCGTCTGTTTATTCGCTTTATCTATAAAACGACTCACAATGCTGTTGCTGCTGGTATTAGACCAGAAATCTTCTGGTATCGCATCAGGATCTGCACATAAATTTCTGCAATAACTGATCACGTCCCAGGGACAATACACTGCTTTCTTTCCAAACTGATAACCATCATACCATTCCCTGATTGTTTCATGGTAGTCAGAAAGCCCAAAATATTTCAGCATTTCTGCGACCTCATCATCTGTAAATCCAAAGAACTCATCAAACTGTACACTCGTAATCGAAAAAACTTAAAATTATTTAATCCTGTAAAAATGCTTTCCTTCGCAATTCTCAGGCATCCCGTAAGTACTGCAAAAAACAGGCTCGAATTTGTCTTCAAAACATTTCCAAACATGTTTCTGATCAAAGATACCATCTCGTCATAATATCCATACTGGAACGCTTTATCTAATGGCACATCATACTCATCAATCAAAAGAACCGCCTTTTTTCCATAATGTTTCTCCAGTAATACAGTTAATATAAGCAGCGCCTTCTCCATTGTGGCATCAGACATTTTGAAATCACCATAATCATCAACGACAGTCAATGCTTTATAAGAGATTTTTTTCTTCCTCTGTAAGGCGGCTGCTCTCTGCCAGAGCACTAAGTCTCCACGCCTCCATTCCCAGAGTATTCTTCAGCGATTTCCGGGCTGACTCAAAATTTAATCCCTCCACATTCTTCAATGTAAGCGAAATTACCGGAAACTTTCCCATATATTCTTCACGCAGTTCTTTTTCACGGGATACCTTCAGTCCATTAAACAGCGATTTATCACATCCGATTTCCAGAAATGACTGCAGCATATTCATATTCAGAGATTTTCCAAAACGGCGAGGACGTGTAAACAGATTCACTTCTCCCCAGTTATGAAGAAGTTCTGTTATCATTTCTGTTTTATCCACATAGTAAAAATTATGCCGGATTATTTTTCAAAATCTATCTATTCCAATTGGCAGTTTCTTTCTGTTCCGCATATTTTTCATCCTCCTTCATTACCAGATTTTGCAAGTCAAACGGATATTCGCAATCCGCATTCGGTTAAAAAAGTTCCCCGAAAAACAGCTTCCCTGATTTTAGATAATGATAACATGAAACATTTGTAACGTAAAGCAGGAGTTACTGCCACTTCGAGCCCGACTAAGCCAGAAATAATAACAGCAATTTTTATTTCAGACAGGAATTATTTATGCTAAAATATACCTAATTATAACAATTCCGACGTAATTTCCTAAGCATAACAAAACAGCAGCCATTGTGGTACTGTTTAGAGTATCTCACAATGGCTGCCTGTCTGATATCACAATTTCATTTGTTATTTCTTATACCAGAATTTCTTACATTTCACCAGTACCTTTCCATCCGGAGCATCTGCCATCCTTCCGATTTTGAACCTGTAATTTTTGTCTTTCCGGCCGGAATATTTACATTGTAGGTTTTGGTCGGTGTTGCAGTTTCATCCAGTGGTATCTCAAAATACATCGTTACCTTTGTAATCGTATAACTGGAAGTGTTCTGCATACGGGCAGTTATATACAGCTCTCCTGTGTTCGGATTGTACTCATATCCCTTGTAGCTGACTTTGAGCTGGTTTAGCTTAGGTGTTGCTGACTTATACCAGAACGATAAGCATTTTACCTTCGGCGCTTTATATGGCTGCTGAGTCATTTTTCCAATATAAACCGTCTTATTCACTGTCTTTCCGGGATTGATCGTTACACTGAAGGTCTGGGTTATGGTTCCATCCTCCATAATAGGTATCTCATATCCCATCTTCACTTTTGTAATCGTGTAACTCGAAGTATTTTTCAGACTCAGCTTCAGATATAACTTTGCTGTATCATTGTCATATTCGAATCCTCTGTAGGTTACTTTAAGCTGTTTGGCAGTTGGCTTGGCAGCAGCCGATGCTACCCTTGGGAAAAATAAAAGTGCTGCAACTGCCGCCAGAAGAAAAAATACCAGATAACTTCTACATTTTCCTGCAAATCGATTTTTCATACTCATAAAAATCTCCTCCTCTCTTGATGTGCCATTATAGTTTCAGGCAAATATCAGGAAATACTTTTGATACACCTGATATTTTTTTCAGATTTATTATATATTTACAATACAATATCAGGAAGAAATTTTCTATTAACTATTGGTTAGTTTTTTATAAGCGCCATTACAGTCATCTATAATTTTGATTGTAATTGACCTAAAAAGAAGCAGATCTCCGTTTCTGAACTCAGAAATGAAAATCTGCCAGCTTAACTTATGATACTAACGGCAATATATAAGTCACCCAGAGCCATGACATAGGCATGATCAGCACCATCGCCGGTATCATGTCCGCAGTCGGAAAGTTCTTCAGTTTTACCATACGAAAACCGGTTGCAAGCATCAGGAAACCGCCACAGGCTTTAAAGTCATTGATCATGCCCGGTGTAGTCAGCGGGAAAATCGCCGTTGCTGCAAAGAACAGAATCAGGAAAATGATCACCTGCGGAATGGCGATCATACACACTACCATTCCCAGGCTGCAGGCAAAAATTAGCTGCTGTAAATAAATCCAGAATAGATTTGGAGATCAGCACTGAATGATCCCCGCTCATTCCGGATACGATAGAGCCATAGATTCCTGTTCCGCTTGCACAGAATAATACAATAATCGTCACCAGTGTATTCATAAACTCATCCTCAGAAAGCTCTGAATTTGAATTCTTGATAAATTTGCCGATCACACGCTGCATAACACCGGCACCGGCATTGATCCTTTCTCCAAGATGAATCGCAAGTCCGATTCCCGTACCGATCACAACAGAAAAAACTAACCGCCGGCATATTTTCCATCAGACCGATGGTGCTGATTCCCATTCCCATAGAGCATACCCCGAATACAAGAGTAATATCCTCTTTGAATTTCGGACTTAATTTGTGCCCCACAAAAGCACCCAGGATTCCGCCGATAACTATGGATAATGCATTGATAATTATTCCAATAGGCATAACTTTTTTTCTCCCTCCAGACAAACTCAGACAGATGTCACATTCTCAATACTGCCAAAAAATCAGTATATAACAAACTATAATTTTTCGCAATGTCAAAAATTCTTTACCTTTATTATAAAAGAATCCGACGTTACTGTTCACACACTACTATCCCGAGACATACAAGCCAAAATTCCATTGCCGCAGGCAATCTGGAATGAATTTTGGCTACGTTCATCCGTCAACTATAACAATTCTACAAAAAAGACAGATTTCTCTTTTTTAAAAATCTGTCTTTTTGCAAATATTTTTACATTATTCACTTTTTTCACGCTCTGCCCGAGCTAACTATCTATAAAAATATTCTGTCTATCATTTATCTCAGATCAGTTTGACAATATCATTGTACATAACAAATACCATCAGCGCCATCAACAGCATCAGCCCTGCGAAATGGATGCCGCCCTCCACCTGTCTGTTAATCGGTTTTCTGCGGATTGCCTCTATGACAAGGAATACCAGCCGTCCACCGTCCAGTGCCGGAAACGGAAGGAGGTTCATAACTCCAAGGTTTGCAGAGAGCAGAACTGCCAGATTAAGCATATTCATCCACAGGATCATGGTTCCTTCGCTTTTGCTTTCCTCATACGTAGTTCCGATTGCATCCACAATTCCGACCGGACCACTCAGATCTTTCATTCCAAGCTTTCCGCTGACCAGCTCTTTCAGGCTGAGAATCGTTGTACGTACCATATATTTTACTTCTACGGCACCATATTTGACTACATTCAGCCCTTTTGCTTTTTCAGAATACATATTGTAGGTAAATCCTGATTCTGCCGTACGGTATTCTTTTGGTGTAACCGTAATATCATATTCCTGTCCGTCCCTGGAATAGGTAATCTTTACAGACTTTTCTGTCAGCGGATTCTCCTGAATATATTTCTGGTAATCTGCTGCATTTGTAATCTTCACTCCATTAATGGATGTGATCACATCTCCCTGCTGAATCCCTGCTTCCTGCAACGGCATTCCATCCATTACAGATTCCACTGTCATGGCAGAAGTATCATCCCCGTTGAAATTGCAGCCCAGAAGGTATCTCACATTTGTATCCGACTTATAGGAAATGTCCATCTTCTTTCCGTCACGCTTAACAGTCAGGTTAATGGTATCTCCCTCTTTCAGCTGGTTCAGATAGGAATATACATAGAGATCTTTTCCCAGATCAATGTGATATCCCTGATAATCGGTAATAATATCTCCCTCTTTCAGTCCTGCCGCCTCAGCCGCAGAACCTTCCTTTACGGAAAGAACTCTGGATGGTTCATATCCTACAGCACCTACAATGATCACAGACAATACAAATGCCATGATAAAGTTAAATACCGGTCCTGCGGCAACTACAGAAATCCTGCTCCACACAGACGCACTGTTAAAAGTTCCCGGTTCATTCTCTACGTCCGTATCCTCCCCAAGCATGGCACAGGAGCCACCGATAGGAAGAAGTTTCAGTGAATATCTGGTATCTCCTTTCTCAAAACTGAAAAGTCTTGGTCCCATTCCCAGAGAGAATTCTGTGACCACGATCTTATTCAGCTTTGCAAAAAGAAAATGTCCCAGTTCATGAAAGAGAATGATTGCACTGAATATGACAATTGCAATAATAATTTTCAATCTACCACCTGCTTTCAATCCAACGATAAGTTTCTTTCTCAATCTCCAGAATCTGATCCAGGTCCGGATCCTTTACTGCTGTATGTCTGCTCATAGACTGCCCGATAATCTCGTAAATATCCAGAAAGCTGATTTTTTTGCTGAAGGAATTTGCGGACTGCCAGCTCATTTGCAGCATTAAAAACGGTTGGCATACTGCCGCCTGCCCTTGCCGCTTCCACCGCCATTGGAAGACCTTTAAAAGTTTTCCTGTCCGGCTCCTCAAAGGTGATCTGCTTCAACATATGAAAATCCAGTCTGTCGCCTTTTAAAAATCTTCTGTCCGGGTAGCATAATGCATACTGTATCGGAAGTCTCATATCTGGTGTTCCAAGCTGTGCCATCACTGCACCGTCCTCGAATTCCACCATAGAGTGGATAATACTCTGCGGCTGAACCACAACCTGAATATGATCCAGATCTACATCAAAAAGCCATCTGGCTTCCATAACTTCCAGACCTTTATTTACCAGAGTTGCAGAATCCACTGTAATCTTCTGTCCCATTACCCAGTTCGGATGCTTCAGCGTATCCTCCAGAGTCACCTTCTCCAGATCTGCTGTTTTCTTTCCGCGGAAAGGACCGCCGGATGCAGTGATGAGCAGTTTATGTATCTGCTCTCTTTTCTCTCCATGAAGTGCCTGGAAAATAGCACTGTGCTCGCTGTCTACAGGCAGGATCTGCACACCGAACTGCTTTGCCAACGGCATGATCAGATGTCCGGCTGTTACCAGTGTTTCCTTATTTGCCAGAGCAATATCCTTACCTGCAAGGATTGCTTCCATAGTTGGTCTGATTCCTATCATTCCTACGATAGCGGTCACCAGAATGTCTGATTCTTCCATTCTGGCAAGTTCGATAAGACCACCCATCTGGCTTACGATTTTTACATCCAGATCCTGCACACGTACTGCCAGATCTCTGGCTGCCTCTTCTTTCCAGACTGCAACAAGTCTGGGATGAAATTCACGTATCTGCTTCTCCAGCATTTCTACATTGCTGCCTGCTGCAAGACCAACTACTTCCAGGTCATCATTTGCACGTACCACATCCAGTGTCTGTGTTCCGATCGAACCTGTAGAACCTAAGACTGCTACTTTTTTCATATTGTACCTCATTTCAATACTTATACAACAATTTTATAAAATTACTTCTGACCTGACAGTTCTCATATCAGAAAATACTGTAAACATGTATATCAGAAGAATATATGCTCTAGATCTCAATCATCACAAGAGAGAGGAAATAAATAACCGGTGCTGTGAAGATCACACTGTCGAATCTGTCAAGGATTCCTCCATGTCCCGGAATTAATTTTCCATAATCTTTAATCCCCTGATTTCTCTTGATCGCAGATGCAGCCAGATCGCCTACCATGGAGATCAGTGCTCCGATTGCACAGATCACAGCATATTCCAGCATCGGTCCCTGAGTGGCTGCTGCATAGATCACACCAAGAAGTGCAGCTCCTGCCACACCACCCACAGCTCCCTCCACAGATTTCTTAGGGCTGAGGACAGGTGCCATTTTATGTTTACCGATCAGCATTCCCACACAATATGCGCAGGTATCACATCCCCATGAGCACAGAAAGATCAGCCATACGTGGAACTTTCCACCGGGAAGCTCTCTGGTAAGATAAATAAACGACAACATAACTGCCACATACACAATACCAAACAGTGCAGGCATTACCTGCCCTGCCTCATAGGTTGGATAAGTGAACACGTATACAAACATGAGCAGCACAAGTCCGAAAATGATTGCCAGCACTCCATACCTCTCAAAATCAAGCAGTACTGCCAGATAATATAATACTGCGCCTAAATAGCCTGCTGCTGCCAGCAGATTTATCTTCTCATCCTGCACCTTCATTGCTCTGTACAATTCTCTCATTCCAATGAGAGAAACCGCAAGAAGTGTGAAAAACAGCACATAATCACCGCTGATAATAGTGGCAAGCGCAATAATCACAAGCAGGATTCCGCTTAAGAGTCTTGTCTTAAACATTCTTTACTCCTCCTTAACTCCGCCGTATCTTCTGTCTCTCTGATTATATTTCTCAATAGCCTTAATCAGCTCTGCTTTATTAAAATCCGGCCATGCCACATCTGTGAAATAAAATTCTGTATAAGCCATCTGCCATAACAGAAAATTGGAAAGTCTCAATTCACCGCTTGTGCGGATCATCAGATCCGGATCAGGGATTCCTGCCGTATCCAGGTAATTGTCAAAAACATGCTCATCAATTTCTTCCGGCTTTACTTTTCCATCTGCAACATCCTGCGCAAGTTTGCGGATACCTCTTATGATCTCATCTCTGCTGCCGTAGTTTAATGCAATCTGGAAATAGATTTCATCATATTTCTGAGAATATTGTTCCAGACGTGCAATACTTTCCTGAATATCCTGATCAAATGCCGAAACCTCTCCGATCACCCGGACACGCATTTTGTTCTTATCTGCCAGTTTAATACATTTTTTCAGATAACTTCGGAACAGTTTCATCAGACCGTCCACCTCATCTTTGGAACGTTTCCAGTTCTCTGTGGAAAAAGCATATACAGTCACATATTTAACTCCCAGCTCCTTCATATAGTCACAGACTGTTTCCAGATTTGCACAGCCCTTCACATGTCCGTAGCTTCTGGGCATTCCCTTTGCCTTCGCCCAGCGTCCATTACCATCCAGAATAATGGCAATATGATTTGGTACATTCATACTCTTGTTTCCTTTTCTTATCCTGTTATTCCTTTAACCTTACTGTCTCATCATAATGAACCACAGTTTCCGGTCCATTATCTCATTCAGATAAAAAGAGAGCCCGCATTCATGGAGCTCTCCTTTTCGTTTCCCTTATACGGTCATGATTTCTTTGCTCTTTGCATCCACTGCCGCATCAACTTCTTTGATATATTTATCTGTGCTCTTCTGGATTTTCTCCTCAAGTTCTTTGATTTCATCCTCAGATACATCCTGTTTTGCAAGTTTCTTAAATGCATCATTTGCATCACGACGAATGTTGCGGACTGCTACTTTGGCTGCTTCGCCTTTTTTCTTGACATCTTTAACCAGTTCCTTACGGCGTTCCTCTGTAAGTTCCGGGAATACAAGGCGGATTACTTTACCATCGTTGCTTGGATTTAATCCAAGGTCAGAGGTAAGGATTGCTTTCTCAATTCCTTTGATCAGGCTGCTTTCCCATGGCTGGATCTGGATCATACGAGCTTCCGGGACAGTGATATTTGCCACCTGCTGAAGAGGTGTCGGAGCTCCGTAATAATCTACGGCGAGTTTGTCAAGGATATGCGGGTTCGCACGTCCTGCACGAATTGTAACCAGTTCGCTCTCAAGACTTGCCAGTGTCTTTTTCATCTTCTCTTCATATTTCTGAATTCTCTCATCCATTAGGTTCGTCTCCCTCTTTTTATAGTTTTTATATTACACTTTCTCTGTAAACTGACTTATAAGCCTTACTTATACAGTAACCTTAGTTCCGACAAATTTGCCATGTACTGCATTGATGATGCTGTCTTTTTCATCCAGTGCAAATACCAGCATCGGCATCTTCTGTTCCATACACATGATCGATGCTGTCAGATCCATAGCTGCCAGTTTCTTTGCAACTACTTCTTCAATGGAAATTTCATCATATTTTACTGCATTCGGGTTTGTCTTCGGATCACTGTCATAAATTCCGTCAACAGCTTTTGCAAGAAGGATTGCTTCTGCTTCGATCTCTACTGCGCGAAGTACAGTGGCTGTATCTGTGGAGAAGTAAGGATGTCCTGTACCGCCTGCAAAAAATACGATCTTGCCCTGTGCAAAGCTTGCTTCCACTGCATCCTTAGAGTAAAGGCTTGTAAATGCACCGCATACAAATGGTGTAAAGATTTCTGTCTTTAATCCAAGGTATCTGCAGATATCAGATACATAAATACAGTTCATAACTGTTGCAAGCATACCAATCTGATCAGCCTTATTCCTGTCGATAGTCTCACTGGTGCGTCCTCTCCAGAAATTACCTCCGCCGATCACGATGCCGATTTCCAGTCCTTCCTCAGCAATTGTCCTGATCTGCTTTGCAACTTCAATAACAGTCGCCTCGTCAAATCCGGTCTTCTTCTCACCGGCAAGGGCTTCACCGCTTAATTTTAATAATACACGTTTCATAGTAACTGTCTCCTGAAATTAATTTTATCGCAGGTAACAGAGGATCGGAATACCTCCTCTGTTACATTCGTAGTTCTATTCTACCATATTCCGGCAACAATTTCATTACCATTTTCATCAACTGTTGTAGAAACTGTGAAATTGCTGTAATAATGGAATCCTGTTTTACCTGTCTCAGGATCATCCTCATAGCTGCTGCCCTGTGGAGAACCGCATGCGCCTTCCAGTGCATCCAGAGACTGACCGATATACTGTTCTGCTGTGGAAATCATATCGCCGCCATTTCCCGGATCATCGTTACTGCCCGGATTATCATTAGTACCCGGATCGTCTGAGTTTCCTCCATTGCCCGGATCATCTGAATTATCCCCGGTTCCATTGCCACTGTTATTATTCTGATCAGAACTGTTGTTACTATCTGTGGAATCAGAATTATCTGCAGACTTCTTATCACTGTCGTCTGTGGAATCTGATTCTGACTCACTGTCATCTGTAATGCCAAGACGTTCCTTTACCGCATCAAGCGTGGATACTTCTTTTGTTGATGTACCTGTCAGATATTTTGCATATGGGATCGCATCATCATCTGTGCCATCCATACATAACGTAATCTGCGAAATTGTTCCAAGCGGAATATCGCGGAAAAAGCATTCATTCTTGTCCTCATCAGCATATGCAATACGGATATCATAGGAAGCTGTACTCTTGTTGGATGTTGTCTGTGTATCTGATGTCTGTGTATCTGATGTCTGTGTACCTGATGTCTGTGTACCTGATGTCTGTGTACCTGATGTCTGTGTACCTGATGTCTGTGTATTTGCAGTCTGCATATAATACAGTGCCTTGTCCTTATCTGTCAGGGTAAACATTCCATTGATGAGATCATCTCCCCATCCTCCATCCTCGTCTGCATCATAATCCTCACTGTCTTCATCCACATGAGTCCGGATATAGAGTGACTGGATGTCATCCCCTGTATTATTTACAAACACAATCTTAGATGCTGTGGAAGTTTTCTCCCCCATTACATTCTTTATGTCTTCATCTGCTGTCTGCTGCATATCCACCATATCGACTGCCTTGGTTACTTCAGGAGTCGGGGTAGCTGTTACCTCTACAGGTGCTGTCTCTGTTGTCTTTTTCTTACCACATCCGGCAGCTGCCACTGTCATTACTAACAGACCTGCCAGTATTAAATAACGTTTCTTCATAATATATTCCCTCCTGCTATATGGAATATCTTTTTTCTTTTTAACAATGTCATTTTTTTCAATTCCCTATTATTGCAGAGTATCGAAAACTTGTCAACTAAGCCTCTGCCGATTTCATACAATTTTAAGACTTTCAGGTTTTTAAAGTTTCTGCCTGCGGACGCATTCTTATGAAAAAATCACATTTTTCCTACTTCATATTATTGCACAAAAGGAAGCACACACTGTAATCAGCGGATACTCCAACAGAAAGGACTGCCATGTTACTCTGGCAGTCCTTTCTTATCCTTTTGTGGTCATATTTAATATATTTCTATTCTGCAAGCTTCATCAGAAGTTCCACACATTCTTCCTCTGATAAAACCGAAGTATTCAGGCAGATATCATAGTTTTCCATTTTGCCCCATTCATGTCCTGTATAAAAGTTATAATAATCTCTTCTCTGACGATCTTTATATGCAATTCTGTCAAGTGCCTCTCTCTGAGAAATATGCTTATTTTTCTTGATCCGTTTAATACGGTCTTCCATATCAGATGCATAAATATACACACGAAGCAGCTGATTATCATCTTTCAGGATCTGGTCTGCACATCTTCCCACAAAAAATACATGGACCTTCCTGTGCCAGGCGCTTCACTGTCTCTTTTTGCGCATGAAACATCTTCTCCGGAATTGTCAGGCGTTTTTTATCCTGCGATTCTTCCGACATCATTACTCCGATTGCATAGAGAAGACTGGTCTTGCCTTTAAATTCATTGATGATTTCCTGGCTGATTCCATGCCTCTCTGCTTCCTTCAGCAAAAGCTTACTGTCGTAACAGGGAACTCCCATTTTTTCTGAAAGCAAAGCTGCAATGTGTCTTCCACCGCTTCCATACTGTCTGCTGATCGTGATTGTTTTCATAGGGCACCACTCCTTTCAGCTCATCTGCCTGAAAAATGAATTGTTATTTTTTTATCTATATGATAGATTATACGAATTTTCGAATATTTTTGCAATATCCATTAATTTTTTCATAACATTTCACAATTTTGAGCCAAAGGATTTGGTAATATTATCAATATAGATTCTTAACCTTAAAGTCACGTTCTGCTTCTCTTCTCTGGTCTTTCTTTGCGATATCCTGTCTCTTGTCATAAAGTTTCTTACCTCGAGCCATTCCGATCTCTACTTTTACCAGACTGTCTTTGAAATAAACTTTCAGAGGTACCAGCGTCAGACCTTTCTCTTTTAGCTTTGCTTCGATTTTGTTGATCTCATACCTGTGAAGCAGCAGCTTACGGATCCTCAGGGGATCTTTATTAAAAATATTGCCTTTTTCATAAGGGCTGATATGCATTCCGTAGATGTAAACCTCTCCGTTTTCCACACGTATAAAGGATTCCTTAATACTACACTTACCCATGCGCAGGGATTTTACCTCTGTTCCTGCAAGGGCAATGCCGGCTTCATAAGTATCTTCTATAAAATAATCATGAAATGCCTTTTTATTATTGGCAATCAGCTTCATTCCTTTTTTCTTTGCCATAATATCCTCCAAGCCATTTTTATTTAACTCTCTTCTTCATCATCAAATACCAGAAGTGTATCCATACATTTTTATTTAATTCTCTTCTTCATCGTCCCGGATATCAGAAACCAGCTCAAAGTCTACAGTCTTGAGCATCTTATCTGCCTCTGCCACGCGGACACGAACCTTATCTCCCAGCTTGTACACTTTCTTTGTCATCTCACCGCGAAGTTCATAGCTCTCCTGGTCAAAAACATAGTAGTCATCACGCAGCGTGTTGACATGAACCAGTCCCTCTACAGTATTCGGAAGTTCCACATAAAGCCCCCATCCGGTAACACCTGAGATAATTCCCTCGAACTCTTCTCCCAGATGGTAGGACATGTATTCTGCTTTCTTCAGCTTGTCTGATTCACGCTCTGCCTCATCTGCGCGGCGTTCGCATACACTGGACTGCCTCGCAACTTCATCAAGGATTTCAGCATAGTGTTCGGTTCTGCCTTCACGCATCAGTCTGCCTCGTAAGTTATCCTTAATGATCCTGTGGATCTGCAGATCAGGATATCTTCTGATCGGAGATGTAAAATGGCAGTAATATTTTGCTGCCAGTCCAAAGTGACCGCTGCATTCTGTTGTATATTTCGCCTGTTTCATGGAACGCAACACCAGACGGCTGATCATTGCTTCATTCGGAAGCCCTTCGATACTTTCGATGATCTGCTGGATTTCTTTTGGCGTGATTTCTTCTTTTGCTTTCTGAATCTTCACACCCTGATTGTGAAGTAATGTCAGAAGACTCTCCACTTTCTCCGGATCCGGGTTATCATGGGTTCTGTATACAAACGGAATCTCTTCTGTGCAGTATTCCTGTGCCACAGTCTCATTTGCCATCAGCATGAAATCTTCAATGATTTTGGTTGCCACATTTGCTTCATATGGCTTAACATCGATTGCTTTTCCTGCTGCATTGAGAATAATCTTGCTCTCCGGAAAATCAAAGTCAATGGAACCTCTGTGATGGCGGCTGTTTCGTAAGATTCCGGACAGTTCTTTCATCATAAAGAACATCGGGATAAGTGCATCATACCGTTTCTTTGCTTCTTCGTCTGTGTCCTCAAGAATGTTCTTTACATCAGTATAGCACATTCTCTCATTTACGTTAATCACTGTTTCCGCGATCTGATGGGAAACTACCTTACCCTTTTCGTTAATGTCCATCAGGCAGCTCAACGCCAGTCTGTCCTCTCCCTGATTCAGAGAACAGATTCCATTGGAAAGACGTTCCGGCAGCATTGGCACAACGCGGTCTGCCAGATAAACACTGGTTCCACGTTTCAGTGCTTCCCTGTCCAGAGCACTGTTATACTGTACATAGTTGCTTACATCTGCGATATGGACTCCCAGATGGTAAATGTCCCTCTCTTTTGTCAGGGAAATCGCATCATCCAGGTCTTTGGCATCTTCGCCGTCAATAGTAACTGTCTGCAGATGTCTCAGATCCAGTCTTCCATCTCTGTCTGCATCCAGCACATGATCCGGAACACGCTGAGCCTGCTTCATTACTTTCTCAGGAAATTCACTTGGGATTCCGAAGCTCTTGACGATTGCCAGGATATCTGTACCCGGTGTTCGGATATTTCCCAGATTCTCCTTAATTTTTCCTTCAGGATTCTTATTTCCGGAGCCGTAATCTGTGATCACCGCGATTACTTTATCACCATTTTTAATTCCTGCTGCTTCTTTTCTCGGAATGAAGATATCTTTGGAAAATTTCGGATTATCACTGATCACAAAACCGAAATCCCGATTTAACTGGTAAGTTCCTACAATTTCAGGCATACCACGTTCCAGAACCTTCACAACTACACCTTCCTGGCGTTTTCCCTCTTTTTTGTCATCTCTGATGATGATCCTTACTTTATCCTGATGCATGGCTGTTCCTGTATCACTTTCAGGAATAAAGATATCCTCATCCTGTCCTTCGATTTCTACGAAGCCGAAACCTTTGGGATGTCCGATGAATGTTCCCTCAGCCTGGATTCCCTCCGGCTGCTCTTTTTTATTTTTATCTTTCTTCTTTCTACCATACTCTGATCCGTATTCTTCTCTTCGGTCATCGTAATAACGGTCATCTTTTTTCTTTTTCCATTTTCCTTTGACCTTTTCATATCTGCCCTTGCGGTCTACAGATACCTTTCCTTCCTCGCAAAGTTCGTCCAGAACATCATACAGCTCTCTTTTCTCTTCTTTTGAAAGTCTCAGAAGAGAAGAAATCTCGCGGAGTCTCATTGGCTGATAAATAGGATCTCCCATCAGTTCCAGGATAAACATTTTTTCTTCTGTCCATATCGTTTTTTACTCATATTACTCCTCACAGCCTCCGCAGAGGACTTTTATCTGATTCAGCTCTTTATGACACAAAAAACACTCTTGCACATAACAAGAGTGTTTCAAATTTCTTTTCTGATTAACCAAGCATATTTAATGCTACAGAAATTACAAAAATAAAATTCCCATAATAGTGGTTGCCTTAACAAGTCCGCCCTCCATGGAACGACCTTTGTTCTTACCCCAGTATGTTTCTGCTGCTCCGGCGATAGCACCAAGTCCCTGCTGCTTACCTTCCTGCATAAGAACTACTACTGTAAGAGCGATGCAATCTATTATGAAAATGACACTCAGAATGATCTTAATAATCTGCACTTCGTTACACCTCCTAATCAACTGAGTTTCATTGTAACATAGCCGGATGGGGATTTCAACCACAATTCAGAGTTTTTGTCAGGTTTCTTAACAAATTTTTTTCATTTTCTTTAAAAGGATTTTCATACACTGCCAGTTCTCCCAAGGCCTCATGGATACGAAGAAGCTGGTTATATTTGGCATTTCGGTCCGAACGGCAGGGTGCACCTGTCTTAATCTGGCCGGCACCTGTGGCAACTGCCAGATCTGCGATAAATGAATCTTCCGATTCTCCTGATCTGTGAGAAATTACTGCCCTGTATCCCGCTTTCTGTGCCATTTCCACTGCATCCAATGCTTCTGAAAGTGTTCCTATCTGGTTTAATTTTATCAGAATGGCATTTGCCGCTCCCAGTTTGATTCCACATGCAAGACGTTTGATATTCGTGACAAACAGATCATCACCTACAAGCTGTATTTTATCTCCCAGTCTTTTTGTCATCTGTTTCCAGCCTTCCCAGTCATCTTCCTCAAGTCCATCTTCAATGGAAACAATCGGGAACTTCTCTGTAAGTTTTTCATAATATTCTATCATCTCGCCGGAATCCCTGAGAACTTCTTCCCCTTTCATTTTTCCTTCTCCGGGGAAAACATAAACGCCTCTTTCTTCATCGTACAGTTCACTTGCCGCAGCATCAATTGCAATGCTGATATCCTTTCCGGGTTCATACCCTGCCGTTTTTTACTGCTTCCAGAATCACTTCCAGGACGCTTTCTGAATCGGAAAGATCCGGTGCGAAACCTCCCTCATCCCCGACTGCTGTTGACAGACCTTTTTGTTTCAGGATAATTCTGAGAAACTGGTATACTTCCGCACACATTCGGATCGCCTGCTCCATATTTTCCGCTCCCGTCGGCATGATCATGAATTCCTGTAAATCCACCGTATTGTCAGCGTGACGTCCCCCATTTAAGATATTCATCATCGGTACAGGCATCTGTCTGGTATGGCAGCCGCCAAGATACTGATATAAAGGAACGCGAAGAGCTGCTGCTGCCGCCCTTGCTACTGCCAGGGATACTCCCAGTGCCGCATTTGCCCCTACATTACTTTTATTGTCTGTGCCGTCTGTTTCTATGATTTTTTTCATCAATATAGGACTGATCCAGAGCATTTTCTCCAAGAATTGCTTCTGCCAGCTTTGTATTTACATTCTCCACTGCTTTGCGGACACCAAGTCCGGTGTAGCAGCCTTTTTTCTCCGTCACGAAGCTCCACTGCCTCGAACTTTCCGGTGGAAGCTCCCGAAGGGACGATTGCCCTTCCCGTATATCCATTTATCCCGATCACACCTTCTCCTACTGTTACTTCTACTTCCACTGTAGGATTTCCTCTGGAATCAAGTACCTGTCTTGCATGAACCCTTCTTACAGGCAGATAACGTAACATATTAGAACCTCCTGATCATTTTAATAAACCGGTAACTGTTCCATATTTTCACAGTTAAACCTCAAGTACAGCGTTTCGTAAATAACCATACCAATCGCGTAGGATGCGGATTCGAGTGTGCTGGTATAAAAACGCAGGCGTAGCGGGCTACGCTGAGGCTTTTAGACCTGTGCAATCGGATTCGCAGACAAGTGAGTGGTATAGTTATTTCGAAAACGATGTACTAGTCAAAATACGTCACTGAGAACGGCGTGAACAGTAAGCCATTTGACCCGAAGAAAGACAGTACACCGAAGGTGTCTGTGGTTGAAAAAATCTGAAGGTCAGGATCATGGTGGCAGATACGGATAAGGGCCGTGAATTAAAGGAACAGATCGCAGACCTGAAAGAATTAGTGGCGGCATACCGGGAAGGCGTAATAAAGGAAAGGGCTGAATAATGACCAGAGCAGAATTTTTACAGGGACTGAGGACAGAACTGGAAGGGGCGCGTTCCGTATTCCGTGATTCAGGAAAACTATACGATATTATGATTCATACATTTCAGATGAAATAAGCAAAGGGGCTGATGAGGCAGAGGTGATCGAAAACCTTGGAGGCCCAAGGATCATTGCCAGGACGATCGTAGATGCAGCACTAAATACAGAAGATCGTCCGGACGGCTATGAAACTTATGGCTCCGGAGAGACACAGGAAGCAGATGATAACAGCCAGAGCCGTGAGTACAGTGGCCCCTATGGCACAGTAGACAGAGAAGAGTCTTATCAGGATACATACCATAGAAATGTACATTATGTAGATTTCAGCAAATGGTATGTGAGACTGGCAGCAGGACTGATCGTATTTTTCATTATCTTCCTGCTTATGAGCCTGTTCTTTGGGATCATAGGACTGGCTGGCTGGGTATTGTCTTATATCTGGCCGGTACTTCTGATCTTAATGATCTTCTGGATGTTTAAGGGACCGGGAAGATAAGATTACAATTGATTGCGATAAAGTAAGTAGGCACTTTTGGTTTAAAAAGTGCCTATTTATGTATATAAATCATGTCTTATTCTTGACATTTTTGTGAAAAAAATAATATAATTGCGTTGTTGGTTCGTAACAAATCCGTAACAATTCTATTTCGACAGTTAGGAGACTTTCAGCGTGAATTTTGCTTTATTTCGGAGACATGCGGTAAAGGCTGCCGCAGGTCTTTTTCTTTTATCAGGTATTCTTTTTGTAAATCCAGGAGAAAGTCTGGCTGCTTCTAAAGGGGCAGAAGTACAGACACGCTCTTCTTATATGGTGACGATCGCAGCGCCTTCTGTAGAAGTACATCTTTCCGCAAATGAACACAGCCGTTCTGTAGGACAGGTAAAAATGGGGTACAGACCTATGAGGTCCTCTCCAATCAGGGAAATGGCTGGGTGAAGATCAGCACAGGCAGCGGAGAAGGTTATATTAAGACTTCAGGAAAAGCTTCCCTTGTAGAAAAAAGCCGTGAAACAGTGGATCTTTCTGCCAGACAGCGCCGTCAGACTGTGGAATTTGCCCTTCAGTTTGTAGGCGGAACCTATGTATTTGGCGGTGTTGACCCCAATAATGGAGTAGACTGCTCCGGTTTTACCAGATATATTTTGCAGAATACTGCTTCCATCAGTCTTCCTCATTCTTCCAAAGGGCAGTCTAACTATGGCACTGAGGTTTCAGAAGAGGAAATGCAGCCGGGAGATCTGATCTTCTACGGCGATGATGCAGGTATCAATCACGTAGCAATGTACATTGGAAATGGACAGATCGTTCATGCTTCAACAGAAGCTACCGGTATTAAGACTTCTCCTTATAACTACCGTAAGCCGGTGAAGATCGTCAGTGTTTTAAGCTAGATCATTCAATCAGATCATTACAAATCCCTGGTGCCAGCAAGGTACCAGGGATTTTTTTGGTGAAGAAATTGTGAAATCTGTCAAAAATATTAATAAATATTAAAAAAAAGTAAAAAGTATTGACGAAGCTCTCAGCTGTGATATAATACAAATGTAATTAACGTAACATTTATGTACATTTAAAAGCAACTATTTAACATAAACCGTAACAAATTAGGATGGGATGAGAATGCATAATTTTTTCGGTAAACTGGTTAGAACAGGACTTGTATGTGGAATATTGATGACAGCAGTGCCGATGACTTCCATGGCAGCCATCGGGCCTGGATTTAAAACAGGAACATATATTGCGACTATTACAGCAGAAAGCGTAAACATCAACAAGACAAAAGATGGAGAAGATGTTTTGACCACAGCCAAAGCAGGCAGTGTTTTTGAAGTATTAGAAGACCTTGGGAAATGGCTGGATGAAGATCCGCGTAAATGATACAGAAGGTTATCTTCCTGTTTCCGGAAATGCAGAGGTAGAGGAAGCAGAAGCAGGCGAGATGGAACAGGTCCAGAAAGAAGCCATTGAGTCCTCCAACAGCTACAAAAGACAGCAGCTTGTAAGTTATGCCCTTCAGTTTGTAGGTGGTCCGTACCGTTACGGCGGCAGTGACCCACATACAGGAACAGACTGTTCCGGATTTACCCGCTATGTGTATCAGCATGGATTTAGGTATTTCTTAAACCGTTCTTCAGGCAGCCAGGCTTCACAGGGAACTGCAATCAGCGCGTCCAAGATGCAGCCGGGAGATCTGCATTTTTTACGGAAGCGGAAAGAGTATCAATCATGTAGCAATGTACATAGGAGATGGAAAGATCGTACATGCTTCTACCGAAGCAACAGGTATTAAGGTTTCTAACTGGAATTACGAAAAATCCGGTGAAGATCGTAAGTGTGCTGGGATAATGAATTAAAATGATATTGAAAAATAGACAGGCCTTTCTGCCGTCGGCAGAAGGGCCATTTTTCGCAGGTTGGGAAATTTGTCTCATAAACGGGAGAAAAGCCGGGATAGGGGAGCTATCCTGGCTTT
>ENA-OQES01000074-OQES01000074.1-human-gut-metagenome-genome-assembly--contig:-NODE-74-length-39941-cov-12.150902_pt1 | contig 39941 bp, 43 predicted proteins | sample MGYA00242798_ERZ504641 | MGnify/ENA primary metagenome ERZ504641 (study PRJEB26092, sample SAMD00036327) | human gut metagenome | host: Homo sapiens | study: EMG produced TPA metagenomics assembly of...
AACATCCGGATGGATTTCACCATCCATGTAGGGATCGCATATGTAGGAGTTCCAATGATCACATTGATCCCGGCTTCTTCCATTGCGTCCATAACACGTTCCACATGTGAGAAATCAAAGACACCTTCCTGTGGTTCGCAGGTACTCCATGTAGACTCTGCGATCCTTACTGTATTGATCCCTGCCTTTTTCATCATTGCCACGTCCTGCTGCAGGCGGTCATATGGCATATATTCATCATAATATGCTGCTCCGTAGAGAAGTTTCTTCATTATAATATATCCTCCAGATCTTACACTATATTATTTCAACCAATCATAAATTTCTCAAACTGACTTTTCAGTTTCTCCATATCAGCATCACTCATTTCCATCTCAATAGGTCTGTCTAATTCCAGACTGAAGATTCCCATGATGGATTTTCCGTCAATATGATATTTACCGCAGATAAGATCCACATCATTCTCTGCTTTAAATGTGATATTTACAAACTCTTTTACATCTGTAATACTGTTCAGTTTTATCTGACACCTCATATCCGTTTCGTCCTCCTATTTTGAAAATACGTCTGCTTTTCAGATCATTTAAAATAGAATCATATTCTTCATCAAGGTGATAGAAGAATAATACAATAATCTGAATCACAGTCAGAATGATCGGCACATAAATATAACTTGTGCGGATTGCTGTGATAGCACTTGCAGACTGTGAAGCAGCTGTTCCTACATAGCCACCAATAGAAAGGATTGCGCCGAGAAGTACAGAACTAAGTCCATTTCCAATTTTCTGTCCAAAGCTTGCCGCACTGTTGATAAGACCTTCTGTTCTGATTCCTGTTTTCCATTCTCCATATTCGATCGTGTCTGTAACCATAGCAAACATACATGCAGAAATTCCGGCATTTCCCACACCTCTGAGGATACATCCTGCAATCAGAAGTGTCAGATTCTCAGATGCAAGTCCCATAATTCCGTAACCAACAATCATAACAGCAGCACCTGTCATCAGGACATTTCTTTTTCCAAATTTCTTTACAAATCCTGCGATAAAGAACATACAAATAATCTGTGTTGCCTGTAAAGCTACGGAGAAAGTTCCTACCAGACTGCTATTTCCAAGTACAATCTTTGTATAATAAACTTCTGCTGATCCGTTAATTCCCTGTGCAATAAAGATCAGAATCAGGTTAAGTGTTGCCATAAACCAGTATTTATTTTTTACTAATGCCTTAAATCCCAGAGAAACCGGTATCTTCAGACGATTTTCATCTTCTGTGGTATTTACACGTTCTCTTGTGAACAGGAAAGTGATCATAAAGGTCACAATCTCCAGAAATCCAAATACTACAAAAGTCATTGTCCATGCTCTTGCATCATCTCCGAAGAATTTCACTACCGGAAGAGTACATGTTTTGATAAACAGAGTACCGCAGGTTGCAAGAATCATTCTGAAAATACTTAATACAGAACGTTCATACTGATCCTGTGTCATCAGAGCTGTCAATGTCGCATATGGAAGATTGATTCCCGTAAATAATACTGTAAATGCAAGGTTATAACTGAAGAAAATATAAATCAGTTTCGCAGTCTGACTCCATCCTGTCGGAACTGAGAACAACAAAACCGTACCAATTGCATATGGAATTACCAACCTGAGAATCCATATCCTTGCTTTACCAAACAGTGACTTGGTACGATCGATGATAACACCCATAATCAAATCACTGACTCCGTCAAAAAGTCTGGAGCACATCATGATCACACCTACTGCAGCAGCACTTACCCCGACTACATCTGTGTAATAAAATAACAGAAATGCTGCCATTGCAGAATACATAATGTTACTTGAAAAATCTCCACATCCATAAGCCAGACGTTCTTTAACCGTAACTTTTTCGGATGCATTTTCATTTGTAAATTTTTTAAAAAGCATCATCTTTCCTCCCTGTTTTGTTTTGCTTATGCATGTATACTAACAGAGATTTTTCGAATATTATATCATTTATTTTTGCAAACTATCATTTATTTTGGTTCTTTCCATTTTCCATATTTCTTTCTGTATCTGGCAGGTGTCATCCCTGTCTGCTGCCGGAAAATATTTCCAAAGTAACTTTGAGAACAAAAAGACAGATAACTGGCAATTTCTTTTACTTCATAATCAGAATAACGAAGCATATTTTCCGCAAGGCGTATTTTCTCTTTACAGATATACTGCTGTATAGTAGTCCCCTCAACCTTATGAAAAAGATCCGATAAATAGCTTGTATTTACCCCTATTTTCTGCCCAATCTCTCCTATAACGATATCACTGTGGAGATTCTGATAAATATAATTCTTTGTCCACTCAACCAGCTCATTTTTCTGCTGATTCTTATGAATTTCTGCCACACATTCTGCAAATTCGTATTCTGCCTGGCGCATCATGGAATCGATTTTTACTGCATTATTCATATCCTCAATCTTCATAATGTAACCATCCACCATGGAAAAAGCCTCTTCCGGAATCATTCCCCCGCTGATGGCTGCACGGGATGCAAGTGCGATAACACAGATGGCAATATTCTTCGCCTGGCGGACTTGATTTTTGGCAAGCTGTCCTACTTCTCCACGATAAGTTTCAGCTAAACTGCGGTTAAGCATTTCCACATCTCCATGACGGATACTATCCAATTCACGCACTTCCTGATCATAAGGATTATGTGGAAGTTCCTGCTCCTGATGCTCAAAAATTAACGCTGGAAATCTGTCCTTTCACTTCTATAATATCTGTTTCCCGAATTCCATTCTTCTGCCAGAGATCATTAATCGTCAGTTCTTTTCCTGTTATCATGTGATAGAGCATCAGAATTCCTGAGCCAAACACTTTAAGCTCACAAAACGACAGACGAAAGCCCGTCTCATCACTGATATGGTGGTGCTGCATCAGATAATGTTCTGAATCTTTTGTATGCTTTTCAGTGCTGACAGGACCTGCCACAATTTTTGCATTTTCTAATGAAACGACCGCATAAAGAATCGTATCTTTCTCATAAAAAAGATCCGGATAATCTTTTCTCTCACGCTCATGAACAGCAGACAGAAATTCCGGATCCGTAAATAAAGGATTACACTGCACCGCCATGTCCCCATAACAGGCTTCTATTGCACCAGATTCGCTGATACAGGTAATATTTCCATGCAGAATGCGTACCATCTGTTCATAAATATATTCAAGATTCATGTTTTTCTCCCTTACAATATCTGTCCTACAATACGCAACAGAATCGTAATCAGATAATCCAGACTCTCAGTTACTGATTACTCCGAAATTGTATTCTGCTCCAGATATTTCTTCAGTGAAGAGACATACAGATTCCCCACCTTGCTGAGAATCGAATTCTTTCTGGTAATATAGCCGATCTCCATGTCGCTGTTCTGGTTCTGCTCATCTCCTTCGAAGGGAATTGCCAGATAATCACTGCCATTAAGCTCCTCACAGATAATCCCTGAACACAGGGTATAGCCATTGAGTCCTACCATCAGATTCAGCATAGTCGCCCGATCCGAAGCCTTGACTGTTCTGGAATATTCATTGGTAGACAGAATCTCCTCTGACAAATAAAAACTGCTCTTATCTCCCTGTTCGAAGGACAAGCAGGGATATTTTGCCAACTGGCTGTAGCTGATGGATTTCTCATTTGCCAGTGGATGATTTTTCCACAAATATACATATGCCTGACAGTCAATCAAATGATGAAACTCCAGATTCGCAGAGTGGAGAAGCTTTAACAGCGCCTTTCTGTTGAAATCACTGAGATAAAGTACTCCCACCTCGCTTTTCATAGTACTGACGTCACTGATCACATCTGCAGTCTTTGTCTCCCTGATGGCAAATTCATATTCCGACACATCAAACTTCTGCACCATATCCACAAATGCTTTCACTGCAAAAGAATAATGCTGGGTGGAAACGCCGAATTTCTTCTTATAGGAACCACCCTCACTGTATTTCTCAACCACACTCTCGTACTGTCCATATATCTGACGGGCATACATCAGAAATTCTGTCCCGTCATTGGTCAGTGTCACACCACGGCCGCTACGGTTGAATATAATGATTCCAAGCTCCTTCTCCAGCTCCTTCACTGCATTGGTCAGAGAAGGCTGGGAAATATACAACGCCTCCGCAGCTTTATTTAATGAACCGGTTTCGGAAATTGTGATGATGTAATTCATCTGTGTTAATGTCATATGGTTTCTCCCTTATATACCATTAATTTTTTTCTATAGCAATCCTCATAAATAATTCATATGAGACAATTATCCTAAATTGATTTCATTTTACCCATATAATTATTTTCCTATTTGTGACACTACCAGTGGCATAAATAGTTACTGCAATAATTTTACTATATCTTCTCAGGTTTCTCAACATTGCAATTTCTACAAAAGGGAAACATAAAATTACAGTTTACTATGTACCTCAAGTTTTTTGTTTTTATCAGTCTGTAAGAAAACGGCAATGATAAAAACTAACAATTGTATCCTAAACACATATAGGATACAATATCAATAGATAGCACAATTCCCTGAAGAATTCATATAATGGAGAAATTATCATGCAGATAAAAATAGATCACTCCCTTGCTACACAGATTGTCAATACTGTAAAAGACGTATGCGGCCAGGATGTTAATTTTATTGATCAGTCCGGGATTATTTTTGCCAGCACTAATCCGGAAAGAGTTGGAACTTTCCACGAAATCGGGCAGAAAGCTGCAGCCACAGGAAATACTATCGAAGTATCTTCTGACAATAGCTTCTACGGCAGTCAGAAAGGGATTAATATGCCGGTTTACCATAACCAGTCTTTACTGGCTGTGATCGGTATTACCGGTGAACCAGATACCGTAAGAAAATATGCCCATCTGGCAGAACGCATCACCAATCTTCTAATCCGCGAACAGGAGCTGAATATGATCAGCCGTAATCAAAATGATAAACGTCAGTATATCATCGATTCTCTGATTCGTAATCAGAATCTCAATATGGAATATATCCAGAGTCTCCTGGCAGAGTTTTCTGTAGATGTTCAAACTTCCAAACGACTCATATTGCTACAGATAAATGCAAGATATAATATGGCTAATTTTTCACTTCTGGAACAGAAAGTAACTCAGATGTTTTCCATTTTTCCTCTGAATTTATATGCCTTTCATTATCCAGATGAGTATCTGGCAGTTGCAGATTCTGAACTTTTTGACAGAAAATCCTTTATACTAAAGCAGTTTGCCGCAGAACAGCAGAAGCTTCTGAAAATTGCAGTTGGAAAGAGCACTTCCATCTATCAGCTGGCAGAATCTTATTCTTCCGCTGTGACGGCTTTGAAAAGCATAACTAATCCTGACAAAAATTTCGTAATGTATGATAATCTCACGCTGGAACTCCTTCTCTCCGGATCAGGGAAACAAGAAAAAGAAGAGTTCCTCTCCCGGACTATTACAAATCTTACCGGAGAAGAACTCAAAATTATAACCACCTATTTTGATCAGGATATGTCTCTGCATAATACCTGTGAAAAACTTTTTTTACACAAAAACACACTTCAATACAAACTCAATCATATCTACAGAAAAACCGGGCTGAATCCACGTAGATTTAAAGATGCCGTTCTTCTGTACCTGGCTGGGAAACTGTAGTATCAGGATTTGATATCTTTATATCAGATACACAATTACCGCCACAATTGTACTCGTAAGACCAATACATGCCTCAAACGGAATCAGTTTCATTCTTTCCTTAATATTCATTCCTACAGAACCACCTGTCGCGTGGAAAAAAGAACCATGCGGCAGAGAATCGATTACTGTTGAACCGGCATGAATCATAGCTCCTGCGGAAATAGCCGGAATTCCTGCATTTAACAGTGTTTGTGCAAAAGTCTGAGACGCAATGGTCGCACCGGCTGTAGTAGATGCAGTAGCTCCTGCCATCAGAATACCTGCAATCGGCGCAAGAATAAATGCCGGCATCTTCATCATTTCCAATAGAGAAATCACATCATACTGTAAAGCAGATGCTTTAATGATTCCTGCAATAGTTCCTGTTCCAATAAGAAGAATAGATACTCCCGCCACCTTACTAAGACCAAATTCAGCAAACTCACGGAATTGTACCAGGCTTCCACATGCAATTGCACACACCAGACCGCCAAGTGGAAGGGCGATCAATGGATCAATTACAATAGAAAATATCGGACGCAGTGCCAATAGTATAATAACTGTCAGCGGACCTGCAAATGCCTGAATAAAAGTTGGAAGTTTTTTATTGTCTGCATGTTTTTCCAAATCCTGATCACTAACCATCGTTCCTGCTTTTTTAGACAGTATTGTTGCAATAATTACAGTTACAATTAATGCACAAACTGCCGGAATAATATTTTTTATCATCAGAGATGTAAGATCAACCTGGAACGCTTCAGAAACAGCAATTGTATTTGGGTTTGGAGAAATAATATTTCCTGCTTTTCCTCCACCAATCATTGCCAAAAGAAGAGAAGCTTTATTATATCCTGCATTTTTTTTCCAATCGCCAGTGCAATAGGTGCTACTGTAATAACTGAAATATCCACAAAAACACCTACTGCACATATTACCATTGTTGCAGCTGCAACAGCAATAAGGGCTCGTTTCTCTCCCAATTTCTGTACAATTACTTCTGCAAATTTTTTCCGCAGCTCCGGTTTTAATAAGAGTTCCCGCCAGAATACCGGAAGTCATAATTCTCAGTACAGAAGAAATCATACTTTGAGCTCCACTTACCATAGTATCGACAGTCAATATCAGATTTCCACTTCCGATTACTCCGCCAATAAGAGCACCCAAAATCAGGCTATAAGCGGGCTGAACTTTTTTTGATGATCAGAATAATCGCAACTGCCATTCCAATCAGAGCACCTATGGTTGTAAAACTATAATCCATTCTTTATTTCCTCCTTATGTTCAGCAAACGAAATACCTGTTCTACCGTATCCGCCATGTTAGCCTTTGCATTTTCCGGTTTCATAGCATCTTCCAGAGTAGTCACTCCTCTTAAAATCGGGAAAAATGCATCAATTCCGTTCTGATTGCAGGCAATGGCCTCTTTTGTAACACTTCCTGCAAAAGCAATCACTGGAATGTTATGTTTCTTTGCCAGACGTGCCACACCTACAGGTGCTTTTCCCATGGCAGTCTGACCATCCAGTCTGCCTTCTCCTGTAATCACAATGTCAGCATTTTCCATATATTTTTCCAGAGAAGTTTCTTCCAGCACAATCTTAATCCCAGACTCCAGAACTGCATTGGTAAAACTCAAAAATGCAAATCCCAGGCCTCCTGCTGCACCCGTACCTGCCTGGTTGGCATTGATCTTTGTGCAATTTTTTCTCTGCAAGTGCGGCATATTTTCCCAGCCATTTATCCATCTGCATAATCATAGAGGGAGTTGCCCCTTTCTGCGGTCCGAATACTGCACTGCATCCTTCCTCTCCACAGAGAATATTTGTTACATCACAGGCAACACGAAATTCACATTCTTCCAGTTCAGGCAGTACATATGTATCGGTAATCTCCTCCAGTACCTCCAGTCCTCTGGCACCAAAAGGAACCTGTTTTCCTTCTTTATCAAGAAAACCATATCCCAATGCCTGAAGCATTCCAATTCCACCATCATTGGTAGCACTTCCTCCAATTCCTACAATAAACCGGCGGCAGCCTTTGGAAATAGCATCTTTAATCACTTCTCCCACACCATAAGTTGTAGTGTAAAGTGGATTTCGTTTTTCATCAGGAACAAGTGTGATACCTGCCGCACCTGACATTTCAATCACAGCGGTATGACTGCTTTCAATAATTCCATATTCACAATTCACCGGCGTTCCCAGCGGACCTGTAACCATCACATTCTGTATGATACCATTCATACCACTCACCAGTGCTTCCACTGTGCCTTCCCCGCCATCAGCCAGTGGTCTTACTATAATTTCTGCATCCTGACCATGAACTCTGCGGATTCCGTCAGCAGCAGCATATCCGGCTTCCATGGAACTCAGACTTCCTTTTAGAGAATCAATTGCGATTACTGCTTTCATTTTTTTCTCCTTTGATTTTTTCTCTTTGTATTCATTTTTATACAATTTCAGCATACATTTAGTATAGCGGTTTAGAGATTAGATTGATATATTACATGTAACATATTTATATATATTCTATGTGTTTTATTGTTATACATACCATTTACAATTATGTGGTAATCAGACGTATTACAGGAACATTATGGAGTAATTTTTATGAAGTAAGGCAGCAATATTTCTTCTCGCTTCTGGTAGGACACTTAGTCACGTAGACACCGCAGGATACACAGCATTTGGGCTTTCTGTTTCATTCATTTAATGTGAACTTCCAGTTTTTTTACCGCCTAAATCGAGTGTCGCTATATCTGCGACTCAAAAGTAATTCTATTTTTTCCGTCTTTTCTCCATCTGATCCTGCATTCAAAAAGTTCATGATCTCCTCATATGACCGCCCACTTTTTACAACCGCTGACAGGATCTCTTCTTTTCTTATGGCATCCCGCTTGTCTAACAGTTCTTTCAGATTTGCTGTTGCCTGGTCATACTTTTTCTTCGCTGCGATCACATCAGCCTCTGCTTTTTCAATCTTTTCTTCCAATGCTTCCTTACTTGTTTTTCTTGTTCTTGCCATCTTTATTTTCCTTCTTATTCTGCTTTTTTCAGTTCCTTACTCAGCTCTGATGCAAAATATTTTATACTGTTCGCATCCAGTCCAAAGGCTTTCAATATTACTTTCTGATTCGCTGTTACTGCATGATCCAGACGGTATATATTGTCTAACTGACGTACCATTTCTATTTTTTCCAGCTCTTTTATTGCCGCCGGTACCGTCATATAGTTCGGTTTCTTATCCGGTTTTTTCATCTCTTCTTTTAGTTTTATATACATCTTGCAGCGCACTATCATGGATACAAATCCAACAAATATCTTCGCTCTTGCTGATTCTTCTGAATACACCCGGATGCTTTATCCAGCATGAACTGAAGCTGGGAGATATCGTTCAGACTTCCTGGATATTTTTCATAAAATAATGGTTCCTGATTATGAGTATCATACGCAACTGCATAATTAAATACCGGCTCTCCCATATCTACTTTCGGATGTCCAAATTCAACCATTTTTATATCTCCAGCCTGACAGTTTTTATTCGTTGAATCATAAGAAATATACTAGTACCAGGTGTCTGACCCCAGTATGTCTTTTAGTAAAAAAACTGGCTTCATGTTATCAGTTTGTTCTTGTGAACTAATGATAACGTGAAGCCATTTTAGAATTAAATGAATCATACTCCCCAACATAACAATAGCCTTGACCATACTAAACAATCACGGCTATTATTCTCCTATTTTAATCCAGCTGTTTATTTTTATGAAAAAGTACGGTACAAATAAGTACGGTAAATGGCACTGAAAACACGATTCCAAAACTTCCAGCAAGCCCCTGCATGATTGCAATTCCAATATTATTTGAATTAATAATCTGCTGATACGGAAGATCATATGCGTAATCAAGAAGAAGTGTACTGACGCTGCTTCCTGCAAATGCCAGGATAAGCGTATTACTGTCCGTTCCCATCATATCTCGTCCCACACGCAGTCCTGCTTTAAAAAGTTCTGTTCTTGTTAAAGAAGAATTCTGTTTATAGATTTCATCAATAGCACTGCTGATTGACATTGCAACATCCATAACAGCACCTAAACATGAAATCAGCAGACCTGAAAACAGCAATCCACCTACCTGGATGCGATTTGTATTCCAGAGAGTCATCAACGTCTCAATATCCGATACATTATATCCGGAAATTCCAGATGCCTTACTAAAACACCATGCGGAAATCCCGGCAAGAACTACTCCGGCAAGAGTTCCAAGCGTTGCGGCACACGTTTTTTCGTGTAGGACCTCCGATAAGATACATGGTAACCAGTGTCGTAATAAAACATACAAACACTGCGGTCCAAAACGGTGAGTATTTCAGATACACAAGCGGCAGATATACAAAAATCACGCAGAAAAACGTAAAGACAAGTCCAAGGCAGCCTTTTATTCCCTGCTTTCCACCAATCATGCAAAGCGCTAACAGATAAATAAGTGCAAAAATATAAATAACCGATTCTCTATCCTGTGTATAAACACTGGCAACTGTAGAATCACCTGCAACACTCTGCATAACGATTACTTTCATTCCAGGTTTGCATGCCGCGCCAAATAAATACCCAGAACTACTTGTAATATCAAGTTCTTCTCCTTTTCGTACCCCTGTAAGCATGTGTACACGTACTTTCTGCTCTCCTACACGGGTTCCGTTTTCCTCCAGATTATCCTGAAGAATTTTCACCACTTTCGCTTTCTCAAATGTCTGCCCTGTCCGAACCACCAATTCTGTTTTTTCTACCTGATTCAGCCTGATAACAAAAACAGCGAACACACAGACAAGTAAAAAATTAAATAAGATACCGGACTGCCTTTTTTCTGGTAAGTAGCCCGGTAAGTTTTATGTTTTTCATAGAATTTGATTTCTCAGATTCTGCTTTTAATTCTCAGATGTTTCAGCTACTGCATCTGTAGAAGTATCTGCATTATCTGCTGGTGTATCCGAAGAATCTGATGCTTCAGCGTCACTGTCTGTGGTGTCAGCAGAAGTGTCTGAGGTATCTGAGGAATTGTTCGTAGTATCTGTGCCCGATTTTTTTGATAGTAAATGTATCATCAATTGCTTCTGCCTTACCATCATCTGTAATCTGGTAAGTATCAATAGAGAATGCATCTGCTGTCAATGTAATGACAGAATAACTTGGAAGCCAGTTCTGACTGCGGGCTGCCACATAATCCTGCTGAGTGGAAAGAAGTTCATAATACTTAGAACCTGAAGCGGAGTTTGCTGTCATGTACAGGATTCCCTGTGGATCTGTAACGGTATCTCCATCAACATCTTCGATTGTATAGCAGCTATTATCCTGATGGAATGCATCCAGTGCAGCCTGTGCATCTGTATCTCCTTCTTCCGGAGCAAGTGCGATCTGTTCCTGTGTATCTACATTTGTAGCATGATCCCAGTCATAATCTGTTCCATCTGCATTCAGACTGAACTCATATTTACCATGAGTCTGTCCATCACCATAAAGCATTTTGGAACGACTGTATGTATGGTCATGTCCCTGAAGGACAACATCGATATCATTTGCATCAAATACAGGAGTAAGCTGTGTACGAAGGATCATACCATCGGTATCTGAATGATCAAGACCAGATCCGTAAATATCCTGATGAATGGTTACGATACGCCATTTTGCATCCGGATAAGCTTTGACAGCTTCTTCGATTGTTTTCTGATGTTCTGCCACGTTATAATTATTGGTATTTAAAACAATGAAAAGTCCCTCACCATAACTGTAGTAATAATCACCACCAGCCTGAGTTTTTCCATTCTCTGTATTATTCGGATTATTAAAGTGATACATGTAATCTTCATTTAAAGAATCATGGTTACCAATCGTAGTTGCCACTGCAAGACCTTTCAGCGCATCAGCACTCAGGTAGGAAGCATATTCTTCCTCTTTTGCTTCACCTGTTTTGTTAACCTGGTCACCTGCTGAGATTACAAAGTTAATATCCGGATTTTCCTCAAGTGCTGTATTCAGAGTACGATTCCATGAAAAGCCATCATTCTCTGCTGCTTTATTTGCCGCACCTGATTCATTGGAAAGCTCTGCGCCATTCTGAGTCTGACCTTTGGAAGCACCAATCTGCGGGTCGCCTACATAAAGGATCTTTACAGAATCTGTACTCTGTGTTTTATATTCACATACGTCTGTCTGCTCACCGTTTTTCTCAACTGTGTAATAATAAGTTGTATTCGGTTCCAGTCCTGTAACTGTTACATGATTATATTCATAAGCCTTATCTCCCGTAAGACTCTGATCTACGTCACCGGCAGTTCCCTCGAATGTCTCAAGATTATCTTTATCTGTTCCAAAATGAACTACAGGTGTTGCATCGCTGTCACCTTTCTCACTATACCATGCGAAATTCAGCTGAGTATCATCAGCACCAGGCGTAAGAGATACCTTTGTAAAATCAGCTGCTGTTGTTTCCCATGCTGCATCCCAGTCAGACCATCCAGAATCAGCACCAACCACGCTGCTGTCTGTATAATGATCTGTAGATGCATATGCTGCCGGACAAACCACTGTCATAGAAAGAGCTGTTAAAAGACCTGCAATTAATTTTCTTTTCATAATAATAGACTCCTTTTCAAAAAATATTCTTGTTTTTCAGTCGTCGCATGAAGTATAGCACCCGAATTTTCCAAAAACAACAGATTTTCCTTATGTTTGACAGACATTTACATATTCCTTAACATAGAATCATAATTGTTAAAATCCGAAGTATAATTAACCATATTAGCCGCGAAATTCAGGTCATTTTATGGGACAGTCAGTAATTGTTCCAAATTATTTTGACAAAACAAATTTACCAGATTCAACCCATAAAAAAAGGTACCTCCACCATGGGAAGTACTTTTTTAATAAACTTATACAAATGCCATCAAACTAATTATACACTTTAAATTATTTTATTTATCGCCTAACGCAACACTTTCTGCCACTGCATCCATCGCAAATTCTCTGGCGTCCTCTCCAAGCTGTACAAAGCCCGTATTATCCAATGCTTCTTCTGCAATGCTCACGCAGTTATCTGCTGCTCTTTCCAGATTATAAAGGATCCCGGAAAAGCCTATTGTTAAACCAGGATCACATTTCTGCTCTTTTACTCTGTTCAGGTGTGCCTTATTAAACTTCTTTTCCGCCTTGTTCATCTTTTTCTTATTCTTAAATACCTGTTCCGCCTGCTCGGCGCTTCCTTCTTTCACTGCTTCCATCGCTTGATTTAATAAATCCCATGTAATAGCAATGCAATTTCCCAACTCTTCATTTGCAGTCGCAGAAAGTTTCATTCCCTTACTTTCGATCTGATCCCAGATTCCATCAATATCCTGACATCGATCTGCTATCCTCTGAATATTATTCGTCACATAAAGCAGTCCCGCAGTCTGTTCCGACTGTTGTTCTGTCAGATTACCACTGGAAAAAAGGCTGGTAATATATTCTGTCACATCTTCCTGTAAATGCTGTACAGTTTCCAGTTTTTTCTTAAATTTATCATATGCGGCAGATGTTTTTCCTACGCTGATCACTTCTTATAACTGTGTAAGCATAGTTGCAGCAAAACCTGCCAGATTTTCCAGTTCCTGTGATACCAGATACATAGCAGCCACCGGCTGGTCAATCATCTTGTTGTCCAGATATTTCGGCTCATAAGCTGCCTTGATTTTCTTATCTTTTCCCGGAATAATCGTAGTTACAATTTTAACCATCAACGGAATCAGTGGCAGCCACACCAGTGTACATACCACATTGAAAGTCGTATGCGCATTCGCAATTTGACGTGAAATTACCTCTACTTCGTTGCCTTTTGGTGAAATATACTGTACGAATTTCGCAAACCACGGAATCAGCCATACAAAAACAAAACTTCCTGAAATGTTAAAGATACTATGTGCGATTGCAGTACGTTTCGCATTCTTTGACTGTCCAATAGATGCCAGAAGTGCTATAATCGTAGTACCGATATTATCTCCAAGCAAAATAGGAATCGCTCCTGCCAGACCTATCACACTTGTCATATCATCCGGTCCTGCCTGAGATGCAAAGTTCTGAAGTACTGCAATCGTAGCAGAAGAACTCTGCACTACCAATGTCATCGCCGCACCAAGAAGTACACCTAATACCGGAATGGAAGAAACTTTTCCCATAAGATCAGTAAAAACCGGACTGGTTGCCAGTGGTTTCATTACACTGCCCATAATTTCCTGTGACCAGTGCTCCTGCAAGCGCTCCCATGACCGGGTTCTTCGTAAGAAATCCCAGAATCTTTTTCATCTTTTCCCCAGCAGCTTTTTGCAGCGCATCACTCATGCTGTTCATTCCATAAAGAAATAACGCCAGGCCGCCAATCAGTCCAAAAATCACTTTTACATTTTCGTTCATTACCTGTTTTCTCCCTCTTCCTTTTCAAATACGTTCTGGTATTTCTTTCACGTTCATTTGTAAAATAAATACTGATACAAGTTCCTCATGCTTCTTGGTTTGCAACTTTATTAATTGTATCAGTCAGAAGAGGTTCCCTCTATCACGCTACGGTTTGAATAAGGTAAAATTACTGTAAAATATTACATTATAAATTTTTCTTTCGATATTCCGATGGTGTCTGCTTCAAGTGTTTCTTGAATACTTTAACAAAATAACTGTTATCTTTAAAACCACACCGATATGCTATTTCGTTAATTGTTAATGACGATTTTGCCAAAAGTTCCTGAGCATATTTTAACCGGTATAAGGTAACATACCCCATTGGCGACTGTGCATAGTACTTTTTAAAACATCTCCCAGCCTCGCTTCTGCTGATACCTGCAAAATCCGCCAGATTCTCCAGTGAAATTTCTTCCGCAAAATGTTCCTGTATGTAGCGTAGCATTTTTTGAATTCTTATCTGTGTCTGTTGATTTCCTTTGCTTGAATTTATATGAGAGAGTTCATTTTGATGGCAATACAAAATCTGAAATATGGATATCAGTTTTTGATGTATTTCAATTTCAGGGCATGCTGATTCTATTGGCTTAATCACGCAACGCTCAGTACTATTATCATTAACATTTTCATTTTCCGAAAGAAGTCCGTATATCTCAAACAAATGATTCAATAACGGTTTCTGCCATTCTACCGTTGGAGAAAGAATAAGATAAGGCAAATCCTGGTTGTTGAGTACAGGCGCAAAAATATTTTTTGAAAAACAGTACTTGTCATTGGTGCAAGTACTTCATCTGCAAATACAATATTGGGACACAGACAACATTTTCCAACTTCTGTCATACGATAACTGTGCATCTGTTCAGCTCCGATCAAAATTGACTCACCTTTTAAAAGGCGCAGATGTTTCTGTCCAATCTGTACTTCAATATCCTGATAAATTGCTGAAAAAATCTCATATCCCAAATGCCAGTGCAACGGCACCTGATAATCCGCCCACTGTTCCAAATTATCTACATAATATTTTATTGGAAAAGAAGAATCCTCAAACAGAAACATTTCCTGAAGCTGATGATCAAGCAGTATCGTATCCATATCTCTTATCTCTCCTTCTTTTATATTTGGGTAAATAATACCATAAATTGAGCAGATAAACTATAGAATCGCCTATGAGCAGGTGATATTATCTGGTAAAAAGGTAACTGTTCACACGCTACTATCCCGCGAGGCGTTTTGGCATGAAAATGCCAAAATCCCGAGACATGCAAGCCAAAATTCCATTGCCGCAGGCAATCTGGAATGAATTTTGGCTACGTTACTGAGAACGGAGTGAACAGTAACGTAAAAATGCGATTATTCACAATAATATATCCAAACGATATTGATATTTGAAAAGCAATGCAAAAAGATACGGAGGTAACATATTAAAATGGCAACTATTTTACTTATTTTTATCTACAATTTTTTATATCGGTCTGGGAATCCCTGATTCTCTGCTCGGTTCTGCCTGGCCGGCTATTTATGGAAAATTTCATGTTCCAGTCTCATATGCCAGCATCATTTCAGCAATTATTTCCACCGGAACAGTTCTATCCAGCCTTTTCAGTACAAGAATCATTGCCAAACTGGGAACAGCAAAGGTCACCGCTCTTTCAACGAGTCTTACCGCAATCGCTTTATTAGGTTTTTCATGTTCCCACAACTTTCTCTGGCTTTGTTTGTGTGCGGTTCCTTTAGGAATTGGTGCCGGTTCTATCGATACTGCATTAAATAATTATGTAGCACTCCGCTATAATGCAATGCAGATGAGCTTTTTACACTGTTTTTATGGCGTTGGTGTTACTGTCAGCCCTTACCTTATGTCACTTGCATTATCAGACAACCTGAACTGGCGTGGCGGATATCGAACTGTTTTTTCATATCCAGCTTATAATTGCCCTCTTATCCTTTTTCAGCCTGCCTTTATGGAAAAAGGTCAAAGCAACGCAACAAGAAGACGACAATATTTGTGTATTGCCACTATTTCAGATGATAAAGCGTAAAAAAATTATGGGCCTCCTGCGGTGTATTTGTTGGAATCAGTGCCTTAGAGTCCACCTGTCTGATCTGGGGAAGTACCTATCTTTCTGATACTATCGGATTATCCGCTGATATGGCTGCAGCATTGATCACCTTCTATTTCGCTGGTATGACTCTGGGCCGTTTTCTCTCTGGTCTGTTATCCTTGAAATTTTCTGACTGGAAAATTATCACCATAGGAGAAAGTATTATACTTGCAGCCGTATGTATTTTGCTGCTGACAAATACTGTTTCCTTTGCAGTACTTGGGCTTTTTCTGGTAGGACTTGGTAACGGCCCGATTTTCCCTAATATGACTCACTTAACCCCCATCCTCTATAAAAAAGAAACATCCCAGTCCATTATCGGAATCGAAATGGCATTTTCAAACCTGAGTATCATGCTTACACCGGTGCTTTTTGGTTTTCTGTCAGACATTACCGGTACTAAAATCTTCCCGGTTTTTATGGCAGTTATGTTTGCTTTTATGGCAGGATGCACGATTATACTTAAAACAGGCGATTCCAGGAGCCGTTAACAATCTTAACTCTATAAGCCTGATATTAATTTTAAAAGATTGCTGTTCTCACGCTACTATTCCGTACAAAATAAACAGCAACTTTAAAAGTCGATTTTGTGACTGTTTTTTACTGACATTTTTTCAAAAACACTTGACTTCCAGTACTCTTTAAGTACTAATATGTAATATACACAGGTATGTTTTCCGTATGTGTCAAACATATCTACATTGAATAATAATACATGTATTGACGCATCTATACTATGTTGCAATGCATGTATTATTGCATATAAAGGAGGAAATCGATAATGAAAACACGCAGATTGGGAAAGACAAATCTTCAGGTGAGTGAAATCGGCTTCGGTGGGGAATGGCTGGAACGTCATCCGGAAGAAGAGAGCATTGAGCTGATCCGCTATGCTTCTTCAAAAGGAATCAACATTCTGGACTGCTGGATGGCAGACCCGAAATCCAGAGATATCATTGGAAAAGGAATCAAAGAAAACCGCAGCCAGTGGTTTATTCAGGGACATATTGGTTCTACATGGAAAGACAACCAGTATTTCCGTACCAGAGATATGAAATATGTCCGTCCTGCATTCGAAGACCTGTTAAAAAGACTGCAGACCGATTACATTGATCTCGGCATGATCCACTACATAGATTCCGAAGAAGAATGGGAACAAATTCAGCATTCCGATTACATGGATTATGTAATGGAATTCAAAAAATACAGGTGTCATCCGCCACATCGGTATGAGCTCCCATAATCCTAAAGTAGCAGTCAAAGCCGCTGAATCCGGATTTGTGGAAATGATTCTTTTCAGCATCAACCCGGCATTTGACATGCTTCCTGCAAGCGAAAATATTGATACTATGTTTGCAGATGAATTTGACAAAAATCTCAAAGGAATCGACCCGGACCGCGCACGTTTATACAAAGTCTGTGAGCAGAACGATGTCGGAATCACTGTTATGAAAGGCTTTGCCGGAGGAAGACTGTTCGATGAGAAACGTTCCCCGTTCGGTGTAACCTTAACACCAGTACAGTGCATCCACTATGCCCTGACCAGACCGGCTGTCTGTTCTATTATGTGCGGATATGATACAAAAGAGCAGATTGATGCTGCTACCGCTTACGAAAATGCTTCCGAGGAAGCAAAAAGACTATGCATCCATACTTGCAAATGCACCACTTCACTCCTACCGTGGAGAATGTACTTACTGCGGTCACTGCAAACCTTGCGTATCCGATCTGGATATTGCAATGATCAATAAATTCTATGACCTTGCAACTATGCAGCCAACCGTACCGGCAACTGTACAGTCTCATTACGAACTTCTGAAACATAAAGCTTCCGAATGTATCGGATGTCAGGCATGCGAATCACGCTGTCCGTTTGGTGTTCCGATTGCTGAACGAATGAAAAAAACTGCTGAATTATTTGGTTGCTAATCAAATTTTTCTGTAAATACAAAAGCAGACAATTCCCGGAAACTCCGGATTTTGTCTGCTTTAATATTTTCCCTTTAATTTTCTTAGACAGTTCAAAAGTCATACTGTATTTCTAATAAACTATAAATTAGCAACGTTCTTTAGCATTCTTTTGTTCTGCGCGGTTAAGATATACATAAAATCCAATATTCAATACAACTCCCACCATAGTGGAAATCGGTGCTGCCAGACCAATCTTTGTGAGGCTGGCGTTTGGCTGGATACTCATAAAATATGCCAGCGGTAGTCGTACTAGAAGTGTCTGGATCAGTCCCTGTGTCATAACCCAGATGGTCTTATTGTTTCCGTTGAAATAACCTACCATGCTGAAAAGAATCGCTGTCACGATCGTTTCCAGCGCGAAACCTTTCAGATAAGCATAACCATTCTCAATAACAGCCGCATCTGTGGAGAAAAATCCTGCCAGCATATCACCTTTGAGCATAACAAGCGCAAATACCAGACATCCGACAACCAGACCGACTCCGATACCTGTAAACATAGATTTCTTCGCACGATTTTTTCTTTCCTGCTCCTATGTTCTGGGAAACAAAAGACGCCATGGACTGCATCAACGCACTCGGCACAAGCATCGCAAAGTTTACGATTTTACATGCAACTCCGTAACCGGAAGATGCTTCCAGTCCCAGACGATTGACAAACGCACATAATGCCAGAAATGAAACCTGTGTCAGAAACTCCTGAAGGGCCAGTGGTAATCCGATTTTCAGGAATTTTTTACACTGCGGATTCAGACGGAAATCTTTTCTTGCAATGCTAAACGGAAGTTCTTTCTTTATCAGAAGAACTACTGCAAACACCACACTAAGCGCCTGTGCAGAAACGGTCGCAATCGCAGCTCCTGCTGCATCCATATGTAATCCAGCCACGAGAGCCAAGTCTCCAATCACATTTACGATACATGCAACCAGAACAAACAGCAGTGGTGATTTGCTGTCTCCAAGTCCTCTGAAAATTGCAGACAGAAGATTATAAGCTACAATGAAAAAGATACCGCCTCCACAGATACGCACATAGCTGGCCGTCAGATCAACTGCCTCTTCCGGTGCCTGCATAAGTATAGAAATCGGATGAGCAAAACATACCATTACGATAAACAAAACAACCGAGATGATGGTAAAAACAATCGCTCCTCCACCAATAACTGCTCCTATCTTTTCCGGCTTCTTTTCACCAAGATATCTGGCGATCAGAACCGTAATACCCATAGCAAACTGAACCACCACAAATGTAACCAGGTTCAGAACCTGACTTCCTGTGGAAACAGCTGAAAGTCCGGAAGTTGAACCAAATCTTCCCACTACCAGCAAGTCAACAGCACCGTAGGCCGCCTGCAAGATCAATGCCCCAAGAACCGGCATCATAAAAGCTACCAGTTTCTTCAGAATACTCCCTTGCGTGAAATCCGCTTTATCACTTTTCATAATGTTCTCTCCTCTCACTCATAATCTCATGAAATTTTCCGATCGTGCGAATCATGCAATCTGCATCTTCCTCTGAAATATCATCCAAATACGAAGATAGTTCATTGAAATAATGCTCATTATACTTCCGGGACAAAGCTTTTCCCGCTTCCGTAAGAGTAATAAAAGTGACACGACCATCATCAGGAGAGGATAATTTCTGGAGGTATCCTTTCGTTTCCATTTCTTTTACTGTTCTGGTAACTCCCGGGCGCGGAATATTCAATGCGTCACTGATGTCTGATACTTTTACACAAATGCCCTGTTTTTCCATAGTCTGGATTTTATCCATGTATTGAATGTAAGATGGCATAACACCTTGCGGCAATGGCGGAAGCATTTCCCGTATCCGCTTTGCCAGATAACATGCATCAAACATTCTTTTGATTTTCTCATTTGTCATGTTAATCTCCTTGTATAATTACCTTAGTTAATTACCATTGGTAATTATATGAATGTTTTTCCGCTTTGTCAAGTAAAAAATTATTACTTGTGAACTTCCAGTTTTTTCCGACTAAATCGAATGTCGCTATATCTGCGACTCAAAATAATTCTATTTTTCCGTCTTTTCTCCATCTGATCCTGCATTCAAAAAGTTCATGATCTCCTCATATGACCGCCCACTTTTTACAACCGCTGACAGGATCTCTTCTTTTCTTATGGCATCTCGCTTGTCTAACAGTTCTTTCAGATTTGCGCTGTTGCCTGGTCATACTTTTTCTTCGCTGCGATCACATCAGCCTCTGCTTTTTTCAGTTCCTTACTCAGCTCTGATGCAAAATATTTTATACTGTTCGCATTCAGTCCAAAGGCTTTCAATATTACTTTCTGATTCGCTGTTACTGCATGATCCAGACAGTATATATTGTCCAACTGACGTACCATTTCTATTTTTTCCAGCTCTTTTATTGCCGCCGATACCGTTATATAGTTCGGTTTCTTATCCGGTTTTTTCATCTCTTCTTTTAGTTTTATATACCTCTTGCAGCGCACTATCATGGATACAAATCCAACAAATATCTTCGCTCTTGCTGATTCTTCTGACTACACCCGGATGCTTTATCCAGCATGAACTGAAGCTGGGAGATATCGTTCAGACTTCCTGGATATTTTTCATAAAATAATGGTTCCTGATTATGAGTATCATACGCAACTGCATAATTAAATACCAGCTCTCCCATATCTACTTTCGGATGTCCAAATTCAACCATTTTTATATCTCCAGCCTGACAGTTTTTATTCGTTGAATCATAAGAAATATAAATCTTTTCACGGTAATTCCGTGACTCATTCCATGTATTCAGAAAGCCTGTACTCTGGTCATCTGTTACTGAATTCAGGAAATCTGATACGGTTGAATCGCTGTATTGTTTCATCTTTTCCGTAAAAAGTGGATGGTTGTATGTATAATCCGAATAGTACTGTGCTGCATTGTTTTCTGCTATAATCAAATAAACAGCCAGATCTAAAAACAGACCCATATCACGTGATCCAAAATACTTTCCAAGGATATCTTTTAAACTGCATTCTTCTATGATCTTACGCAGTACAAAGTATGCTCCTCCCCTGAGACAGCTGCTTCTGGAAGTCCTGTTTTTGCTTTCCGGAAGTTCTGCATCGGGGAAATATTTCAGGAAATTTTGATTCGGTTTCATGAGTTCCGGATCCGTATCTGATAGTTTTCCGATCGTTACTCTTTTGGGAAAAGTATACTTCCGGGATGGATCATAAACCCGGTCATACTCATACTCTATATATACAACATTTGACTTTTTTGCTCCGTGTGATCTTGCCTTTTACGGTTGATACTTTCACTAAAAAATCCAGATACATAGCGCCCTCCTTTTAGGCGGTTATTCGCCTAAATTAATTAGGCTATATTTCCCGGCTATCTGCAATGGAAAACCGCAGAAACCCGGGATTTTTTATAATTTTATTTTGTTCTTTTTTCTTTAGGTGGAAAAATTACTGGAAGTTCACATTTAAGACGGATGATACATATTATGTTCTTTCTCCAATTCTTTATAAAGTTGCATACAGTTCCAGTTCTGATTATGCTCCGTCAGAACCGCCTTGTAATCCACAGGTGTACCTGCTTTCCGCAAAGTATAGAGCACCTGGTCAAACAGATTCCCCGTGATTCCTGCAAGGATCAGCATTTCCTTCTCCATCTGCTCCTGAGGAATCAGTGCTGACGGAATCTGTACCTGGGAAACCTCTTTCACTCCTGCCAGATATCCGATTGGCTGACCATAGTCCTGGGGTTCTACAGTTTTTAAACGTATCTTGAAAGGCAGCAACGCCATCTTTAACTTGCGAAGCTTCTGCTGATTCTGAAAATTTATTAATAAAATAGTTGGTTTCATATGGACACTCCTCCTGCTATTCTGAATAATTACAGCTATTATACTCTCTTCCCCTGAACCTGACAATAACACATACTCTGTGTTTTAACCGAATCAAGTAAATCGTTACTGTTCACTCCGTTCATAGTAACGTAGCCAAAATTCATTCCAGATTGCCTGCGGGGGGTGCGAAAAGCATTTTTCAAACACACTCTAACAACTTCTGTAATCTTCCCGCAACGCAGAAAAACAGGCTTCGATATCTGTTTCATCGATGCCTGTTTTTTCTGTGTTACAATTATTTTTACATTATTCCACCATACGGCTTTCATCCGCTTTATACTCAAAGAAATCAAAGTCAGCGCATTTCTTATGAAGCACACGGTCTGCGCAGGTAATGCCTACCATAGTTCCTGTGAATTCACCGTATTTACAGTACTCATCCGAAAATCTTGTAGTATCAAAAATACGTCCAATCTTCTCATAACTTTCCCCATCATAGCTCCACTCAAACCAAGATTTTCTTCCTTCGATATAAAGGCGCAGATAAATGGGCTTATCCTCTACTGGGATTCTTGTATTCAGAAATTCTGTTTTCACACCATTTTCCAGATGGATAATGGACAATGCACTCTGTCCCAGAGTTTCACTGTAATATTTGCGAAGATTGATATAGTTCATATTGTCATAATACAGGATCAGTCCCGCACTGTGCTGGTGAACTTCCGGCACAAATTCCATCTTTGTGGTGATTCTTGCATAAACACTGGTAAGCTTTCTTGCCAGAATGCTGACTTTATTCAGAGAAGTCCTTGACTCCTGCCCCCGAATACGGACATAACCTTTTCTTGCTTTTACATCAGCAAATCTCTGCGGCATAATGCGGGGTGAATAATAGAAATTGCCAAGCTCGTCCCCGTCAAAATCATCAAAATCCGGTGTTTTCTCCACTGGATATTCCGGCAAAGAACTCTCAGGTACTTCCAGCTTTGCCAGATTACTGCCATCTGCCATACGCAGCCAGTTATCCTCTGTCCACATCATTTTCTGGATTGCAGTTTCTCTTCCCAGAGTACAGCGCAGTTCCGGTACAAAAGGTCTGGCGCAGAGATGTACCAGATACACCTCACCGGTAGGAAGCTCAACATAGCTTCCATGTCCGGATTTCTGAAGAACAGAATCCGGATTATAATACTTCGGCTTCAGATGATCCGGATCCTGTCTCTCATAGGATTCTCCGGGTACACTGGTCACAATAGGATTCTTCGGATCTTTTTCATATGGTCCCCAGACATTTTTGGAACGCCCCATGGTAACACAGTGGTTATATCCTGTACCGCCTTCCGCACACATAATATAATAATATTCTCCGCGCTTTGTCAGATGAGGAGCTTCGATGCAGCCTCTGTCTGTACCGCCTCTCCAGATTCTTTTTGGATATCCTACGATTTCCTGATTTTCCGGAGAATATTCTACCATACAGATTGCACCTGGTTTTTCATATCCTTCTCTTGTTTCCCATTCCAGCGAAACAATATACTTCTTTCCGTTGGTATCATGAAATAAAGATGCATCAAATCCGGAAGAATGCAGATAAACAGGTTTGCTCCATGGGCCTTTAATATCTCTGGAACAGATCAGGAAATTGTCCACATCAAAATATCTGGCATTCATGGAATTCATTACACCATAAACTACATAAAACATATCCTCTGCTTCACAGTAAGTCAGACATGGCGCCCAGATTCCCTTGGCACTGGGAAGCTTCTTCAGATCTACTTCTTCATCATCTGTCAGCACATGTGTATATAACTCCCAGTTTTTCAGATCTCTGGAATGATAAATGGGGATTCCAGGGAACCATTCAAAGGTAGAAACTGCCATGTAATAATCATCGCCTTTACGGCAGATGCATGGATCCGGATTAAATCCCGGAAGTATTGGATTTTTTATCATTATATTTTCCTCCTTGTATCACTCCATCACAATCCAGCCAAGATTAAAGGCAAAACACCGTTTGCCTCAACCTCATTTTATAGTATTATAATAGCATACCTCATACAAATGTATAAGGTATAAAAAGAGCTAATATATAGGTCGATATTCTCTTTTTATAGTCCCCATCCACTGCTTATTGCTTTTTGCAACCTCCACAGGGGACTTACTTGATTCGGTTAGATCTATAGCAATTCCACGCTCTGATAAATCAGAATAGAATACGTATCCATATAAACAGGGAGAATGATAAAAAATGAAGAGTAAAGAAATTTCACATGAAATTATAGATGTACCTGTTGATACCAATGTCAAATTCCGTACTTCCACTGATCCAGGAAGCTATATTCCCATGCACTGGCATCGTGCAGTTGAAATTATTTATATGCAGGAAGGTTCTCTGGACGTAACAGTGGAATCCGAAAGCTTCACTATCCAAAAAGGGGACTGCATTGTGATCAATGGAAATGTTCTACATTCTACGAAATGCACTTCGCCAAACACAGCAATCCTCCTTCAAATTCCTCTGGATTTTATGGAAAAATATATTCCTGATCTTGGACAGCTTATTTTTCTCTTTGATTTTCGTACAAAAGATCAGAGACAGCAGACCAAACAGGCTATGTTTAAAACCATTCTGGAACAGCTTCAGATCATTAACAATGTGCGCCCGGATGGATATCTCCTCCGTTTCAACAGCCTGATTTTTGAACTTCTGTTCCAACTGTATCACAATTTTTTCCGTCAAAATCCTACAAAGCAACATCAGTCAGAAAAAAATGGATATAGCCCGTCTGGAACCTGTACTGGACTATATCTCCGAACATTACAGAGAGCCCATCTCCCTGAATGAAATCGCAGAAGTCGCCTGTCTCCAGACAGGATACTTCTGCCGCTTCTTCAAGAAAAAAAGTGGGAATTACATTTCTCGAATATCAGAATGAATACCGTCTTTCCTTTATTTATCGTGATCTGATCACAACCAGAGATCCCGTTCATGTCATTCTGGAGCGGCATGGCTTTACCAATTACAAACTATTTCGCAGGATGTTCCTTGAGCACTTCGGAAACACTCCCACTCAAATAAGAAAACAGCGGGAAATATTGTAATTCACACATTATTGTGGTAAAGTAGTGTCGTGCTATTTTTCCTGAACCCGGTATCTTATCACAGTTATAGGCCGCAGAAATTTTACCAGATTTGCGCATCACTCAATCCGTCTGCCAATATAGTCCTTCGGGTATCAGGAAATGAAAATAAAGAGGAGGGAACAAATGAAAAAATTCTATTCGTGGTATAAAAAACATATTACCGCAGCAATCTTTACCGGTCTGATCCTTGGTATCATTACCGGACTGTTTCTGGCAAACCGTTTCGAACCGGTACTTGCCATCACAAGCCTTATCGGAAGCATTTACATGAATGCCCTGAACATGATGATCTTTCCACTGGTCTTCTGTTCCATTATCATGGGTATCTCTAGCATCGGTAATGCCCGCACAACCGGCAAGATCACAGCCGGTGCCATGATCTTTTTCCTGTGCACCACAGCACTTGCCAGCCTGGCAGGACTGATCATCCCGCGGCTGATTCATCTCGGTGAGGGTGTTAAATTCGAGATGGCAACTTCCGACATCCAAGCAACTGAGATGACCAGCATTCTGGACACCATCAAAAACCTGATCCCATCTAACCCGGTTGCAGCTTTCGCAAACGGAAACATGCTTCAGGTACTTGTATTCGCAGTCATCGTAGGCTTCACACTTATCGCCATCGGCGAAAAGGGTACTGCACTTCTGAAAGTCATCGATTCCTGTAACGAAGTCTGTCTGAAAGTCATCAGCACAGTTATGTACTTCACACCTATCGGTGTATTCTGTACTATCGTTCCTGTTGTAGAAGCCAACGGTACAGAAACCATCATTTCACTGGCAACTCAGCTGATCATCCTGTATGTGGCATTCTTCGGATTTGCCCTGGTCATTTACGGTGGCTCCGTAAAATTCATCGGCAAAGAAAGCCCTGTGAAATTCTTCAAAGCAATGCTTCCTGCAGCTCTGAACGCATTCGGAACCTGCTCAAGTTCAGCAACCATTCCAATCAGCAAACAGCGTATGGAAGATGAAATGGGCGTATCCAACAAAATCACAAGTATCGCCATTCCTCTTGGTGCTACTGTAAACATGGACGCCGTATCCATCCTGATGTCATTCATGATCATGTTCTTCGCCAATGCATGCGGAATTAACGTAAGCATTTCCATGATGATCATAATCCTTCTGGCAAACGTACTCCTGTCAGTAGGAACCCCGGGAATCCCAGGCGGTGCCATCGCATCCTTCGCAGCCCTGGCAACCATGGCCGGTCTGCCAGCCGGTGTTATGGGCGTTTACATCAGCATTAACACTCTCTGCGATATGGGCGCAACCTGCGTCAACGTTATCGGTGATATGGCCGGATGTGTGGTTCTGAAGGAAAAAATTTAAATTGGAAGATTAAACGCAAAAAGAAAAGCTATTGTTTTTTAATCGATTTAATGCCAAAAAGTTGCTGTGCATTTCTATAACTGAAACGCACAGCAACTTTTTTATTTACAGCAATCTTTTTCGTCACGTTAATCTACACCGAATAACTGCTCCTAGTTTATTGGTTAGACTGCTATCTGGCTCTATTTCTTTAATCCGGTTGTAACCTTGCAGTTAGTTACCTTAAGGCTTCCTTCAGAAGCAAAGAGTGACAGGCTTTCTCCCGGACGTTTATATGCTCTTGCATTTAATGCAACACCGTCTACATAGATTGTAGCAATTGTATCATCTACGATCATTTTGATATTATACTTCTTACCGGGTACCAGCTCAAGCGGTCTTTCAAGTCCAATATTCTGATTTGCAGGCCATGGCCAGTTTGGTTTTTTCTCAAATACATATCTGTCTTCTGTTACATTAAATACGAACTGATAAGATTCAGCTTTATCCTCATCTTCATAGAATCTCACACCGAAAGTTCTGGTTCCTTCTGTGAATTCCACATCTGCTTCGAATTTGAAGATATCTCCTGTGTCTTTTGCAACTACTTTTTCTGTACTCTTAGTTGGAGTATCAATTACAAAATCTTCTGTCTTTTCTTCTTTATCAAATGCATTCCATACAGTTTCCGGAATTCTTACACCAAGAGTTCCATCTTCTCTCTGGTAAACCTCATGTGCCATAAATGTTCCTGCCCAGATGAAGTTATTGTCATCATCATCCTGATCCTTGGTAGCAACCCAGCCAAAGAGGATTCTCTGTCCGTTCAGTTCAAAAGTACGTCCTGCATAATAAGATCTGCCGTCAAATGCATCATCTTTCGGTGCGATCCATGGACCTTCCAGACTCTTGCTCATACGGTATACCATTTTACTTCTGTCACTGTATTCTGTCACAATATGATACCACCAGTCACCAATCTTAAATAAGTCTGGCATCTCATGCATAGTATAGAGATCCGGTGCCCAGAAATCTCCTTCAAACTTCCAGTTTTTCAGGTCTTTAGATGTGAATTTAACAGTTCTTCCTGTCTGTCTTGTCTTTGGTCCCTGTAATCTTGCACCAAGGATCAGCAGATACTGATCATTTTCCTCATCGCGGATCACCCATGGATCTCTCCAGTCATCCGGGTCATAGCCTTCCTGTGGAGTGAAGGTAAGTGCATCCTGAGTTTTGTGCCATGTTACAAGATCATCGCTGTATGCATGCATCAGAACCTGAGATGGTTTTCCAAGTGCCGGATAATCACGGTTATAACCTGTATAGAAAATATGATACTGTCCTTCTGCCTCGAAAACACTTCCTGCAAAGATAAACTGATCCTGCTCTTCATCTGTTCCTCTCGGAATTGCCACACCTTTATCTTCGTAATGTACAAAATCAGAAGTTGTTGCCAGATCCCAGCCAAATGGTTCTCCAAATGGTCCCGGTTTTCTGGTATCTCTCTGATGATATAAATAGAATTTATCTCCATGTCCAAATGGCATGCAATCGCCAAACCATGTTCCCGGGAACTGATAGTATAATTTCTGCATAGTCTTAATCTCCTTTTTTATACTTTATTTCACTTTACAGGCCTGCTTGTACTTTTCCGGCAAGCCTGTTATTTACTCATAAATCAAACTACTGTTATCAGGTAATTCTTGCATATTATCAACCTTTTACTGCACCTGCTGTCATACCTGCCAGCATCTTCTTGCTGCTGAAGAAGTAGAAAATAAATACCGGAAGTACTGTTACAGTGATGGCTGCAAATGTACCACCCCAGTCTGTCAGTCCCATGCTTCCTACGAAGTCATTTAAACCAAGTGTAATGGTTTTCATATCTGTAGATCTGGTAAATGTATAAGCATTAATATACTCATTCCAGCAGAATACTGCCTGCATGGTTGCTACTGTGATAATAGAGTTCAGTGACATCGGAACCACCATCTTAAAGAAACATCCTATCGGTGAACATCCATCAATGATCGCTGCTTCCAGCATTTCTTCAGGGAAGAATTTGCTGAATGAATAAAACAGCTGAATGGAATAAGACAGTGAAAAAGCAATCTGTGGCAAAATAATTGCCGGGTATGTATTGATCAGTCCCATCTTATTAAAAATAGTAAACAATGGAATCAGTGCAACCTGCATAGGAAGCATCAATCCAAGAAGGAAATAATTAAGGACAAATTTTCTGCCTTTGAATTTGATTTTGCTTAATGCAAATCCAGCCATCAGTGCAAATAAAAGCAGAGGAATCAGTACACCGATCAAAACAATGATACTGTTTTTAAAATAAGTCAGCATATGGCTTTTTGTAAAAACATTGATAAAGTTTGTCAGCACCCATTTTGACGGGAGTGCATATGCCGGTAACTGTCTGAAATCATCCAGTGACTTAAAACTTGAAGTAAATACATAGAAGAAAGGATAAACCTGCATCACAACAAGGATTAATGCGATAACCCATTTAATGATGCTCGGAATGGTTGTTTTTTTCCTTTTTCATTCGTCATCCCCTCCTCCTGTAAATTTACGGAATAACATTCCAACTACCATACAGATGATTACGATCATGATCGCTACAGAACTTCCGTAACCATATTTCATACTGCTGAACGCCTGTTTATACATATAAGTTGTCATAAGTTCAGAAGCATTTCCCGGTCCTCCATGTGTTAACAGATAAGAGAACTCGAAAGATCTCAGGGAACCATTCAGTACCAGCAGACAGTTTGCAATGATAACCGGTTTAATATAAGGAATTCTTACATAAAGATATTCCTGCCATGTTGATGCTCCATCGATCAGTGCTGCTTCTCCCAGTTCATCCGGAACACCGATCAGTGCTGCATAAAAGATAACCATATACAGTCCCAGGTATTTATATGCTTCTACAAAAGCAGTTACATATAATGAAATCTGAGGATTGGAAATCCACTCCATAAATTTCAGTGACGGATTAAAGAATGATAAAATCTGGTTTACAATACCAATCGGAGTTACTGATAATAACTTTGTAAAAATCTGGCAGATTGCCACAGAAGAGATAACTACCGGAATGTAATACAAAGTCTGTAAGGCAACTCTTCCTTTCTTGATACGGCTAAGAAGAATTGCAAATAATAAACCTCCAAATACCTGAATTGCTACGTTAATTATTGTATAAATAAGCGTGTGCCATACCGTAGCTCTGAAAACTTCATCCTGTGTGAGCAGTTCAATATAATTTTTTGAATCCTACAAATACTTTTTCACCTACACCACTCCAGTCAAAAAAGCTGTAATATCCCGCCCATACAATGGACACGATTACAAATGCTGTATAGATAAGGAATGCCGGAAAAATAAATAAAAAGATTACTGATTTTTTTGCCAAATGCTTTCTGCACGAAGCCCCCTCCTTTCCGAAAATCAAATTGTTTTATGTCTTTTCTTTCAAAGAGACTGGCAAAAATTTTGCCAGTCTCCAGACTACTGCTTAAATTTTTTTTATTTCTTTACCAGAGAATCACAGGTCTTAATAAATTCATCCGGTTTTATGATTCCCTGAGCAAGCTGCTGCTGTTCATCAACAATTTTAGTCATTACGTCTGAATCCAGTTTATCATCCCATGAAGTCCATGCTGTTTCCGCATTTTCAAACATTGGCTGAATATCATAGAATAACTGAGGAAGTCCCTCTGGAATTTCGTCGCTACTAAATGGTGAAAATACCTGTACCTGATTGTAGCAGACATCAGAATAATTCTCACACATATAATCAAAGAATTCCTGCATGGTATCATCATATGTTGCCTTATTAAATGCTTCTGCAAATCCTGCATGTATCGGTATGTTTGTAGGCATATTGTCCATTCCTTCTGTATCTGGTACAGGGAAGAATCCAATTTCTCCCTTGTCATACATATCTTCAGCAAGATTAAACTGACCAGAACCTGTATAAAAAAGTCGCTCCTGAACCACCGAAGAACAGGTTACTTGCAGAAGTAAAATCTACACTTGCAAATCCAGGTTCAAAATATCCTTTTGTTCCAAGATCATAAACAAGATTTACACCATATTTTGCAGATTCGTTTTTATCAAAAGATTCGGTTCCTGCCTGATACCCCTGAATAAATTCAGGTCCTGTCACTCTCCATGGAGAGAAAGAAAGATAGCGCATAATCTGCCATGCTTCAGAGCCGCCTATGATTACCGGAATTTCTCCTATATCTGCGATTTTTTGACAATCTTCTTCAAATTCTTTCCATGTTGTTGGAGTATCTTTGATTCCCGCTTTTTCAAATAGATCCTTTCTATACATAAAATATTCACAGTACAATGCCTGAGGGAAAAGATACAGGTTTCCATCATCTGCATCTGTAAGAAAATCACGAACTGCGCCATTCAATTTATCTGCATATCCATTTCTTTCAAGTTCATCTCCTACATTAACCAAAGCATCAATATCTTTGCAGGCTGTAGAAAGTGTTCCATTCGGGCATCCGAAAATATCCGGAAGTGTATCGCTGTTGATATACATCTGAAGCTTTGTGAAATAATCCTGCTGATCGTTTACAAGTTCAATTTCATAATCCAGACCTTTTTCATCACAGAAATTTTTAAGAAGATAATCAAATGTCTTATACTGTTCTGTAGACTCTGTACCTTTTAATAAAGCAGTAATCTTCGTTCTTTTTCCATCATCCGATTTCTTCGCAGAAGCTGTAACTGCTCCCATGCCTGTCAGAAGACTGGCTGTCATAGCTGCCGTCATGGCAAGTGATAACACTTTTTTCATTTTCCTCATTTACTTGTTTCCTCCTTTTAATTTGTGTTTCCTCGTTCTTGATGATTTTATTTTAGTCTTTCTGCCTTTTATAAACAATTGGAAATAAAAGTAAAAATAGGAGATTTGTGCACAAATTTTATACTGTGCACAAATCTCCTGTTCTATCGTCAGGCAGATAAAATCATCCGCCTCGCTACTTGCCTGATTCGATTAAATGACTTACCTGATACAGTTAACCTCGCTGTTTATATATATTTCCTGAATTCATTGGGTGTAATACCGTAACGCTTTTTGAATACTTTTATGTAATATCCAAAGTCTTTGTATCCTACCATTTCTGCGATTTCATATTGTTTATATTTATTATCTGCAATCAGTTTCTCCACCTGTTGGAACCGGACATCTGTCAGATATTCCAGAAAACTCTTTCCGGCATATTTCTTAAGAAGGCGGCTGATATAGGTTCTGCTTACATGGAATTTCTCAGTCAGATCATCCATAGATAAATCTCCTGAATAATTCTTCTCAATGTAAGAAAGAACACTCTGAACCAGTTTCCGGTTCCGTTCATCAGTTCCTTCTGTATTCTGTTTAATCAGCGTTCCAAACAGATTCAGCAGACAATTCAACACCTCTTCTGTGTTCTCGCACTGACAGATTCTTTTTATTCCATCCTGAAGCACAGAAAGATTCCAGTTTTTATTATGAATTTCACTGTCAACTGCACAGATATATGGAAATTTCATACATCCCAAAAGTAAATCCATTGCTGCAAATTTCACCGGAGATACATCTTCCGGTGCGTTTCGAAATATCTGATGAAGTTCATCCTCCGCTTTCTCAAAACTGTCCTGAAACAAAGTCATCATAAAATGTGTTTTTTCACCGGAAGTAATCACAAAGTCTGTCTGTTTTTTATATTGCAGATCTTCGTATCTGAGTATGATATTCGTACCCAGATAAACACATTGCCTGCATGCTGTCTGTGCCTTACGGTACTGTGCATTTGCCTGATATTCGTCCACTTCTACATCGCTCAATCCAAAATTCATATGTGCTTTCAGATACCGTTCTACTTCTACCTGTATCTTACTGCATGCCTGCAATGCTTTTTCCATACATACTGCGTTTTCTTCTTCCTTTTCAAACAAAAGAATAAAATTATATTCTGCAGTTGCTGTATTATAATCGCTCAAAACATGAATTCCAAAATCATTAAAAATTTCCTCAAAAATATTGATGCATGCAAATTCCTCTATCCATTTATCTCCTGTATGGATTTTATTTTCTCCAACAACTTTTCGCCCTACACACACAATATATTTCTCTATTGTCAGATTCAGAGATTCTGCCTGCTCTTTTACAACTCCTTTTCCCTGGATTCTTCCATACAGAAGATTTCCCGCAAATTTGGATCTCAGCTGCGGAACTGACCTGTTGAAATATTTCTTCAGATCCCGGATTTCCTGCTGTTTTTCCTTCCTTGCATGAATTTCCCCTGCAATCCGGGCAGCCATTGCCTTTAACTCATCATAGTCCACCGGTTTGAGAAGATCTTCTTCCACACCAATGCTGATTGCTTTCTGAGCGTAGGCAAAACTGTCATATCCTGTCAGTATCACTATAACCGCATTGGGATAAATCTCATGTGCTTTTTCTGCAAAATCCAGTCCATCCATTCCCGGCATCTTCACATCTGTAAGGATCAGATCCGGTTTCGCCTGCTCCAGTTTCTCCAGCCCTTCCAATCCGTTCCTTGCAGTTGCGGATATACGGTATCCATAATCGCTCCATGGAAACGAACATAAACCATCCAGAATAATATATTCATCATCTAATATCATTACCTGCAATTCCATTATCTCTCGTCTCCCCTTTTTTTGTTATTTTCATTTACAGTTTCATCGTATTTCCTGTAAGTAACTCCGACATTACCGTTCATCGGAATTTCCAGTATTACCTGTGTTCCCTTCCCCGGTTCTGATGTAATGCTCATCCTTGCTTTGTTCTGATATACATAATCCAGTCTCTTTCTCACCGCATATACTCCCAGATGGGTATGTGTCCGCTCTGCTTCATGATCTGGCTCTTCCTCTGTCCCCATCAATTTCTCCAACTGCTCCTGTGACATTCCAACGCCATCATCCTTTACTGTAAATACTGCCATTCCATCTGTAATTTCTCCTGAAACATAAAGGAAACAGTCCCATGTCGCATTTTCCACACCATGAACCACCGCATTTTCCACCAGTGTCTGAATAGTCATCTTCGGAATCTCTAATTCATTTAATCTCTCATCCACTTCAATATAAGATGTAAATTTATCTCCATATCTGGTTTCCTGTATGTAAAGATAATCCTGTACATATTTTATTTCCTCACGAATATAAACCATACTTCTTTTATTGCTGATACTTGCACGCATCAGACTGCTGATAGAAGTAACCATACGACAAATATTATCCTCACCTTTTTTTCGCGCCATCCAGTTGATTGTATCCAGTACATTATAAAGAAAATGCGGATTGATCTGTGCCTGTAAAGCCTGGAATTCAATATCTTTGTTAACTGTTTCCATCTCCACAACCTGTTTTATCAGCTGCTCTATTTTCTCTATCGTCTGGTTGAAAACAGAATTCATGGCTCCAATCTCATCCCTTCTTCCTTCCGGAAGACGGACAGAAAAGTCACCCTCCGCAAACTGCTGCATTGCTTTACTTGTACGCTTGATCGGACCGGCGATTCCCTTTGCCAGAATATTAGCAAGAAAAATACACAACATCAAACTTGCCAGAATAAGCATGATTGTCGTTTTCTGTAATCCTCTGGCTGTTTTCTGCAAGAAACTCATAGGGATCATTCCTACAACTGTAAGTCCTGTGTCAGAACTTCTCTGATATACACAGTCATAACCCTGTCCATCTGCAGTAAACAGAAATTCTCCTGTGTTGCCTGATATTTTTTGCTATCCAGCTTCTGTCACTGATTGTCGCATCATTCTCTGCACTCTCTATCAGAACATTTTTGTCATTGTCCAGAAGAAAAATATGTGCAGCCAAAGAATCTCTGGCTGTGATCGTCATTTTTTTCAGATAGCTCAGCTTAATAGATGCTCTCAATATTCCCACTGGCTTCATAGTCAGAGAATCTTTGATCTGCTTTGCCATATACATCAGGCCTTCCTCAGAAGCATTATAATAAATACAGCGTCCTTTTGCCTGCTCCGCCAGTTCACAGGATGTCTGAGCGGTATTTTCATTAATCTCATGATTATTTGCCAGCAGATGATTTGCTCCGTTATAACCATACAGCTGGATATCATTCATATAAATACTTGTATATCCCTGCAAAAGCAGCCTTCTGATCTGCCCTGATCTTGAATAATAGGAATACAGCTCTGTGCCATCCGATTTATATGGTTCATCAGACTCCAATTCCTCCTGAACCGTATTGTTATTTGCAATATACTCAAATGAATTCCTCACCATATCAAAATAATGATCCAAATTCACCGACAACTCGTTTACCACTCCCGCAGACTGCTTCCTTGTCTGTTCTGTCACAATTGAAGATGCAGACATATACTGCGAAACACTGGCAGCCAGCAAAACAACCAATGCTACCCCTAATGTACAATACAGAATTTTTCTCTGTATTGACAAATTAATATACCACTTCTTTAAATATTTCATCTTTCTCTTCCCTTTAATATCCCTTTATTTTTCCCGGTTTTTACTGCTACAGTCTATTTCGGACAGTGAAAAAGCCGACACACTGTTTCCAGTCAATGTATCGGCTTTACTGCTTCATTTTATTATGTTCGGAATTTTATTATGTAGGTATATTCCGTAACTTTTTCTGTTTTACAGATACTGACTGAATTCCACTTTCTCCCTATTCGGACCCTCAATGGTAAAGAATTTTACACCATTTTCCCAGAATGGCAGGAAATGAATGGTATCCTGTGTGGAGTTTAAACCAGCTTCATTAATATACTGGAAAATCTCCTCAATGTCTCTCACATCAAGCGCAACATGATCAATCGCCCCATGCTCCATCTTCGCCGCATGATTCTCATAAGTCTCCACAACCAAAGTTCCCAGCTTCAGAAAAACAACCTTCTCATTCGCTTCCTCATTCACAGTCTCAAACGCCGTCTCAAATCCCAGCTTATGATAAAACTCCACCGTTTTGTCAATATCATTCGTCGGAATCCCGATATGCTGTACACCTGTTGAATAATTCTTTAAATCCATGATCTTTACCTCTTTCTGCTCATCTTTGTAGCTTTTACTCATTTATTTTCATAATTTTACTTATCCAATATTTAATATTTTATTTTTTACAATATACGCAGAAAATCATTCGATTGTCAAGAGTAACAACTGATTCTTTTCACTTGACCCCTCCGCTCCCACCACCTCATCCATTTTCTCTTACACAGCCAATAGCCAGCGCGAAGCAGCATCTCTCTGCAGGTGAATCTGGAGGGAGCTTAGTAACTCTTAGGTGGGGGAAATCCGCGTTATGAAGAAAAATAGCAACCTGTCTGAGCGGAGTCTGCGACGGAGCGAGTTTTGCATTTTTCTTCATGCTTTTAGCGGATTTCCCCCACCTTAGAGTTACTTAGCCCCCGGAACTGAACCTGCAGAGAGATGCTGCTTCGCGCGTCCCTTATTGTCTGTGTACGCCCCACACCAACAAACTTCCCCCAAATACTTACAAAAACCTCTTGACTTTCAAAACAAACAGCGTTAAAATTGCTTTAGCTTTTTAAACAGCTAAACCTATAACGCATAAATTCAACGAAGGGAACCAGTAAAAACAGTCCCCCTGTCCTCAGAGAACTGCAGTCCGGTGAAATGCAGTGACAGATCTGTTTCGAATATCATCCCCGAGAAGGAAAGCCGAACCTTGAATACAGCCATCACAGATATCGCCGCATTCACAGTAAGCTTCCCCGGCCGCCCCCCGTTACAGGAGCCGCGTATATCGGTACGTTGCAGAATCGTACTTGTTTCAAAGGTGAAACAGGGTGGTTACGGAATATCATATGTCCGTCCCTGCGTGGGGCGGACTTTTTTATGTTATAGGAAATTACTCCGTAATGTTCCTATAACATAAAAAGCCCTCCGGGCAGGATCGCACTGCGATGGAGAGGAATTATGTCGCTGAAGCGACCCGTCGCAGGCGGAGAATCCTGCAAGCAGGATTCTTTCTTGTATCAAAAATGCCCTGACACACGAGACATACTTTCTTTTCCAGGCTGTCGATCTGAAACCGAAACACTACCTCTGCTTTTTGAAAACAGCAGAATTCACCACAGATGAATCTGCCCTACATTTCGAAAAACAGCAGCAAATTTTTTGAGAGGAGTAGAGAGCATGAAAATCTACAAAAAAATCATGAACGCACTGGCTGCAGTAGAAAAGATCGTCCTTGTGATCTCCACACTGCTGATCCTGGTGCTGACTGTGGGAAACGTATTTTCCCGTAAAGTCATCCACCGTTCCTGGTCCTTCACAGAAGAACTTGTAGTAGCGGTATTCGTACTCATCACCCTGCTGGCAGCCGCACTGGCCTGCCGCGAAGGAGAACTGGTCAGCCTGACACTGGTCACAGACCGCCTTCCAAAGAAACTGAAGAAACCATCCGTAATTCTGATCACAGTCCTGAGCATCATCTTCAGCGTCATCCTTTTCAAATACGGAATGGACAAGGTAATCACTCAGCTTCAGAATGGAAAAAGAACCTTCGTATTAAACTGGCCTGAATGGATCTTCTGGTCCTTCGTACCCATCGGTGCAGGATGCATGATCCTTCACTTCATTGAATTCTGTCTGGACTTCTGCTGTAAAACCGACAGCGCCAAAAATACCGACAACAGCACAAAAAGTAACATGAACACAATCACAACAGACAAAAAGGAGGGCAAATAAATGATCAGTGCAATCTTATTTATCTCCTTCTTCATATTCCTGATCCTGGGTGTCCCCATCGGAATCTGCCTCGGACTTTCCTCCGTATGCGCAATCCTCTACTCCGGTACATCCCTGACGATCGTAGCAACCAACATGTACTCAGGAATCAGCAAATTCCTGCTCCTGGCAATCCCATTCTTCGTACTGTCAGGAAACATCATGGCAAAAGCCGGTATCTCCAAGCGACTGATCAAATTTGTTGATACCTGTGTAGGACACAAAAAAGGCGGTATCGCCATCGTATGTGTTATCGTAGCCTGCTTCTTCGGCGCCATCTCCGGTTCCGGCCCTGCAACTGTTGCAGCTCTTGGTGCCGTACTGATACCTGCAATGGTAGAACAGGGCGGTTTCTCCGCACCATTCTCCACAGCACTGATGGCAACCTCAAGCTCCATCGCCATTGTCATCCCGCCAAGTATCGCCTTCGTTGTATATGCCTCCATCACAGGCACATCCATCGCAGATATGTTCATGGCAGGTATCGTACCAGGTCTTCTTATGGGCGTGGCACTGGTAATCGTAGTAATGCTGGAAGCAAAGAAACACAACATCAAACCATCCAGAGAAAAAGCCTCAGGCAAAGAACGCTGGGACGCTTTCAAAGATGCTTTCTGGGGATTCCTGATGCCGGTCATCATCCTGGGCGGTATCTACGGTGGTATCTTCACACCAACAGAAGCCGCAGCCGTATCCGTTGTATACGGACTCTTCATAGGTATGGTCATCTACCGCGAGGTTTCCATCCACGATATGTTTGACATCCTGGTAGACTCAGCAAAAACAACCGGCGGTATCATGCTCATCGTAGCAAGTGCCTCCCTGTTCTCCTTTGTATGTACCAAGTTCGGTATTGCAGATGCAGCCTCCAATTTACTTGGAAGCATCGCACATAACCAGTTTACCTTCCTGCTGATCGTAAACATCATCTTCCTGATCGCAGGATGCTTCATCGATGCAAACTCCGCTATGTACATCTTTATTCCGATCATGCTTCCTGTATGTAAAGCACTGGGATACGATGTGGTAGCATTCGGCGTTATGGCAACTGTAAACCTTGCAATCGGACAGGTAACTCCTCCTGTAGGCGTAAACCTCTTCGTAGCAATCAGCATCAAGATCAAAAAAGGTCTGGAAGTTACTCTGCAGGAGATCTCAAGGGCAGTTGTGCCAATGATCGCAGCCTGCGTTGCAGTTCTTCTGATCGTTACATACATCCCAATCACCTCCACTTTCCTTCCGAAAGCTCTTGCAAAAGAAGGCTCCTACACAGGTGATCAGTCCTCCGCTTCCTCTGACACAGCTTCCAAGGAGGCAGGAGACGGCAATAACTCCTTTGACACAATCGCAGATTACAGCGACCTTGACTGGCCGGAAATGACCTGGAACTTCGCTTGCTCCACTACTGAGACAAGTACATGGGCTGATGGCGGACGTAAGTTCGGTGAACTGATGGAAAAAGCCACAGGCGGCAAAGTCAAAGTCAACATTTACGCTGCTGACCAGCTTACAAACGGCAACCAGTCCGAAGGTATTCAGGCTCTGATGAATGGGGACCCGGTTCAGATCTCCATGCACTCCAACCTGATCTACTCTGCATTTGATCCACGTTTCAACGTTGTTTCTCTTCCGTTCGTCTATGATTCTTACGACGATGCAGATGCGAAATTCGATGGCGAAGCAGGTGCAAAGCTGAAAGAAATCCTCAGTGAGTACGGACTCCACTGCATGGGTATTGCAGAGAACGGTTTCCGCGAAATCACAAACAGCAAACATGAGATTAAATCTGTAGACGATATGAAGAACCTGAAGGTTCGTGTAGCAGGCTCCAACCTTCTGATGGAATGCTACAAGAGATGGGGCGCTGATGCCACAAACATGAACTGGTCAGAAACTTACACAGCACTTCAGCAGAACACAGTAGAAGGTCAGGAGAATCCGCTTCCTGCTATCGACGCTGCAAGTGTTCAGGAGGTTCAGCCTTACTGCTCTATGTGGGATGCAATTTATGACTGCCTGTTCTTCTGTATCAACGAAGACATCTACAACAGTCTCACACCACAACAGCAGGAAGTTGTTGACGAGGCAGGACAGAAAGCAGTTGAATATGAGCGTTACATCAACCGTTCCGGAGATGACGAGATCAAAGAACGCTGGGCAAGCCAGAACGGTGTAACAATCACAGAGAAAGATGACATGGACATCGACTCCTTCAAAGAAGCAGTTGACGGTATCGATGACTGGTTTGTAAACGAACTGAAGAGCCAGGGCTATGACGATGCCCAGGATCTGGTTGATCTTTTCACAAAGGACTCCTTCAACACAGTGGAAGATTACAGTAATCTGGACTGGCCGGAAACAACCTGGAACTTCGCATGTTCCACTACTGAGACAAGTACCTGGGCTGACGGCGGACGTAAGTTCGGTGAACTGATGGAAAAAGCTACAGGCGGAAAGGTTAAAGTCAATATTTATGCAGCTGACCAGCTTACAAACGGCAACCAGTCCGAAGGTATTCAGGCTCTGATGAATGGGGACCCGGTTCAGATCTCCATGCACTCCAACCTGATCTACTCTGCATTTGATCCACGTTTCAACGTTGTTT
>ENA-OQES01000075-OQES01000075.1-human-gut-metagenome-genome-assembly--contig:-NODE-75-length-39681-cov-9.030718_pt1 | contig 39681 bp, 47 predicted proteins | sample MGYA00242798_ERZ504641 | MGnify/ENA primary metagenome ERZ504641 (study PRJEB26092, sample SAMD00036327) | human gut metagenome | host: Homo sapiens | study: EMG produced TPA metagenomics assembly of...
CCTGCCCGATTACGCCAGCTTCGATTCCCGCGAGTGCCCCATGTGCAAGGCGGGCCAGCATATCGATGCACTGGTCAACAGCTTCGGCTATTCGGCACTGTAAGCCCATTGCCCGATCCGTTTCACCCACTTCCTGCAGACACAAAGACCCGGCTGTCATCGGCAGCCGGGTCTTTGTCTTATTCTGCGTTTTTTCGGGAACACAAACGGGTCGTGCAGGTAGACCAGCACGAGGTACGCCGCCATGAAGCACCAGATGATGGGCTCACAGAGGATGACGGCGTTATAGGCAAACTTCGGGATGAAGAAGAGCACGAATACCACCTTGCCCACCAGCTCGATGACACTGGAGAAGAGGGGCAGGACCTTCTGCCCCAGGCTCTGCAGGGCATAGCGGGTGGCCAGCAGAACACCCAGCACCGAGTAGAAGGGCGCGTTCCAGAGCAGATACCGTGCGCCGTTTTCCAGCACCACAGACTCGCTGGAGCCGGAGATGAGCCGCACCATCCACTCTGCGCCCAGCTGCATCAGAAAGATCGCCAGCACGGCCACCACCACGCTGTACAGGGCGATCTCCTTCATGCCCTTGCGGACACGCTCCGGCTGGTTTGCGCCGCAGTTCTGGGAAACAAACGTGGAGCATGCCGATGCCATGGCCATGACCGGCATGGTGGTAAAGGAGAACAGCTTCCGGGCGGCGGTGTGACCGGCGATGACCAGCGTACCCAGCCCATTGATGCCGTACTGCAGCACCACCGAGCCCGCCGAGACGATGCTGCTCATCAGGCCCATGGAGATGCTCTGGCTGAACAGCTCCCAGTAAAGGTGGCTGCCCACCCTGAAATGCTGTTTTTCCGGAAGCAGGATCTTCACTCTGAGGAAGATGTACAGGATGCAGAGCACCACCGAAACGCCCTGCGAGATGACCGTTGCCACAGCCGCTCCCTGCACCCCCATGCCCATCCTTGCAATGAACAGGAGATCCAGCACCACATTCAGGCCCGAGGAGATGAGCAGGAACACCAGCGGCATCACGCTGTTGCCAATGGCGCGCAGCAGGCCCGCGCAGAGGTTATAGGCGAACATGACCAGCACGCCCAGATCGATGGTCAAAATGTAGCGGTACGCATCGTCCAGGATCTCCGCCGGGGTGTCCAGCATGAGAAGCAGCGGGTGCAGGCCCAGCACACCTGCCAGCGTAATGCAGAGGGAAGCCACCAGACCGATGACCAGTGAGCCTGCCACGGTCTTTTTGAGCAGATCGTGATCCTGCGCCCCGTAGGAGCGTGCTGCAACGATTGCAAGGCCGTTGCCGATACCGAGGCCAAAACCGACCAGAAGCTCGTAGATCGAGCCGCAGGAGCCAATGGCGGCAAGGGCGGTATCGCCAAGCACATTGCCCACGATCATGGTGTCCACGGTGTTATAGAGCTGCTGGAACAGGCTGGAGATGAAGATGGGCAGCATGAACAGCAGCAGGTTTTTGAAAATGGGCCCGTGCATCAGGTCCACATTCATGCTGAAGGGGGATTTTTTCGCAGTTTGGGTCATAAGGTTCCTCACAGTTTACGGAAAACAACCCTCCCCGGCATTGCACAGCAAAAACGGAGAGGGTTGTGCTTTATTTTTCTTTTACAGCTCCTGGGTCTCAAAGCCGTGGCCGGTCAGCACCTCCACGCTGGTGAAGCCGGCTGCCTTGATGGCGGCGGCAGCTTCCTCAAAGCCGAAGGTCAGGCTGGAAACATCGTGGGAGTCGGAGGTGATGATGACCTTGCCGCCCATCTTATTCCACTCCTCCAGCATCCATGCACTGGGGTAGAAGTCCTTGCGGTAGCCGCGGTAAACGCCGCCGGTGTTCACCTCCAGCAGGCAGTTGTGCTCTTTGGCTGCGCTCAGGGCCTTGAGGGCAGCGGCCCGGTAGCGGGGAGCCTCTTCATCAAAGAACTCACCCTCGCCGTTCAGCTTCTTGATGAGGTCGATGTGGGCCAGAATGTCCGGGCCCTTGGCGGCAACCTTCTCCACCTCTGCAAAGTAGGCCTCCACCGCGGCCAGCGGGTCACCGTCGAAATCATCAAAGATGCAGTCGTGCAGATCCTGCGGGCGGAAGTCGATCTCGTAGTACTTGCCGGTGTTCTTGCCGTACAGGTGATGGGCCGCACCGATCCAGTAATCGTAGTTCTCGGGCTTATCCTCGCTCAGGCTGTCCCACTCGATGCCGCAGAGGATGTCCACCTTGCCCTTGTACTCTGCCTTGAGTTTTGCAATGGTGGCCTTGTACTGGGCAGTGCGGCTGGGGCTCATGCAGTACTCGCGGTCCCGCTGAGTATAGCTATGGCCGGAGAAGCCCAGGGTCGTCAGGCCCTGTGCACAGGCGGCACTGGCCATTTCCTGCAAGGTATTTCTGCCATCGCACATCGTCGAGTGGCAATGAACACTGGACTTCCTATAATCTGCCATAACTAAATCACTGCATCCTTTCCTGTTTGACCTTGTGGTCAATGACGTGTCGTTTTTCCAGCTCACGGGTGATTTCTTCCACCGTGATGCCTGCCTGCACCATCAGCACCAGCACATGGTAAGCCAGGTCGCTGATCTCATAGATGGTCTCGGCCTTGTCCTCTTTTTCTCCCGCAATGATGACCTCGGTGCACTCCTCGCCCACCTTTTTTCAGGATCTTCTCCTTGCCCTTCTCGAACAGGTAGGTGGTGTAGCTGCCTTCCTGGGGATGATCCCTGCGGCCCTGGATGAGTTCGTAAAGCCCCTGCCAGCTGAACTGTTTGAGCTCCGGCGAGACATACACTTCATTGAAGAAGCAGCTCTCGGCACCGGTATGGCAGGCAGGGCCATCCTTGACCGCCTCCACCACCAGTGCGTCCTTGTCGCAGTCTGCGGTGATGGACACCACATGCTGGACATTGCCGCTGGTATCGCCCTTGCGCCAGATCTCCTGACGGCTCCGGCTCCAGAACACCGTACACCCCTCGGCAATGGTCAGTGCCAGCGTCTCGGCGTTCATGTAGGCAAGGGTGAGCACCTCTTTGGTGTAGTGATCCTGCACGATGGCAGGAATGAGGCCCTTTTCATCAAATTTCAGTTCCATGGTCCATACTCCCTCCCCAAAGGGGATACTTACAGTTTATCCTAAAGTTGCCCGAAACGCAAGAGCTTACAGCCGCATTTCGACACCATTTTCATTCAGATAGGTTTTCAGGTCGTGGATGGTCAGCAGTTTCTGGTGGAAAATGCCCGCCGCAAGGCCCGCGTCGATGCCCTTGTGGTGGAACAGCTCAAGGAAATCTTCCTTTTTGCCCGCGCCGCCGCTGGCGATGATAGGTACGTTCACCCGGGCAGCGACCGCGTCCAGCATCTCGAGATCGAAGCCGGTGCGGACACCGTCGGTGTCAATGCTGTTCAGGCAGATCTCCCCCGCGCCATGCGCCACGCACCAGCTGATCCAGTCCAGCGCGTCCCGGCCGGTATCCTCGCGCCCACCCTTGGCGAACACCCGGAACTGGCCGTTCACCCGCTTCACGTCCGCCGAGAGCACCACGCACTGATCGCCGTATTTCTGGGCCGCCGCCGGGATGAGGTCGGGGTCCCGCAGAGCGCCCGAGTTGACGCTGACCTTATCGGCGCCGCATTTCAGCACCCGGTCAAAATCCTCCAGCGCGTTGATGCCGCCTCCTACGGTCAGCGGGATGAAGATCTCGCTTGCCACCCGGGTCAGAATATCGGTGAACAGAGCGCGGCCCTCAAAGCTGGCGGTGATATCGTAGAACACCAGCTCGTCGGCACCGGCGGCGTTGTACATCCGGGCCATCTCCACCGGGTCGGCCACGTCCCGGATGCCCTCAAAATTCGTGCCCTTGACCACCCGGCCATTCCGGACATCCAGACAGGGAATGATGCGTTTTGTGATCATTTTCGTTCCCCTCCGTTTAATTCTGCACCAGTTCTACACAACGTTTCAGATCCAGCGCCCCGGTATACAGGCTCTTGCCCAGGATCGCGGCAGCGGTGCCCATCTTTTTCAGTTCCAGCAGCTCGGCTTCCGACGAGATGCCGCCGCTGGCCGTGAAGGCCACGCCCGGCACCTCTGCCGCCAGTTGGCGGTACAGCGCCAGATTCGTGCCCTGCATGGCACCATCACAGGCAATGTCGGTGTAGATGATGGCCGTGCACCCGGCATCTGCCAGCCGCCTGCAGAAGTCCACACCCTTTTCGGCGCTGACCTCCTTCCACCCATGGATGGCAACAAATCCATCTTTGGCATCCACCCCCACGGCGATCCGTTCGCCGTAGCGCTTCAGCATCCGGGCCGTGAAATCAAAATCCGTCACGGCCACACTGCCCAGGATGCAGCGATCCACGCCCAGAGAAAGGTATTTTTCAATACGCTCTTCCGTGCGGATGCCGCCGCCCACCTCGATATACAAGCCCCCCTGCTCTGCCAGCGCTGCAATGGATTCGTAGTTGGAAAGGGTGCCGTCCTTTGCGCCGTCCAGATCCACAACGTGGAGATACCTGGCCCCGGCCTCCACAAACTGCCGGGCCTGTGCGCAGGGGTCCTCCCCGTAAACGGTCATACGGTCGTAATCTCCCTGCGTCAGGCGGACAACTTTGCCGCCTCGCAGGTCAATGGCTGGGAATAGATTCATAGTTTCTCCTTTAGCGGCCTTACCCTCTCCGTCTTTGCTTCGCAAATCCGTCAGGCCTTGACTGAGAGGGCGAGCCAGTTTACAATTCTGCAAACGCTCTCAAAATGCGCAGCCCTGTCTCCCCGCTCTTTTCGGGGTGGAACTGGGTGCCGTACACCCTGCCCGCCCTGACCACGCCGGTCACGGGGATGGAGTAATCGCTGACAGCAAGTGTACTCTCGGTACAATTTTTGCCGTAGTAGCTGTGGACGTAATAGACATACTCGCCCTCACGGATGTATCGGAAGAGCGGGTCATCCCGTACGATGTGCAGAGCATTCCAGCCGATCTGCGGCACCTTGAGGGTTTTGTCTTTCAGGTCAGGTTCCAGCGGGCAGATCTCGCCTTTGACAAAACCCAGGCCCCCATGTTCGCCGTACTCATAGCTTTTTTCAAAGAGCAGCTGCATTCCCAGGCAGATGCCCAGCAGGGGCTTTTGCGCCGCCTGCTCCCGGATGACCGGCACCAGACCGGTAGCCGAGAGCTTGTCCATGGCATCGCCAAAGGCCCCCACCCCCGGCAGGATGAGCCGGTCAGCCTTGCGGATGGTCTGTGCATCGGCGGTCACAACGGCCTCCAGCCCCAGATGCATCAGGCTGGAGCGCAGGCTGAACAGGTTGCCCACGCCGTAATCGATGATCGCGATCATACCAGCAGTCCTTTCGTGGAGGGGATCTCATCCCGGTGGGCGGCATCAATGGCGACTGCCGCAGCCAGCGCGCGGCCTGCCCCCTTGAAGCAGGCTTCGAGAATGTGGTGGGTATTTTCCCCTGCAAATTGTACAAAGTGGAGCGTAGCGGGCACATTGCGGGCAAAGCCCAGCCAGAACTCCGAGGCGCATTCCACATCGAAATCGCCCACCTTTTCGGTCTTGCAGTGGACATCCCAGTTCAGGGTGCACCGGCCCGAAAGGTCTACCGCGCAGAGCACCAGCGCCTCATCCATGGGCAGGTAGAAGCTGCCATACCGCTGGATGCCCCGCATCTCGCCCAGCGCCCGGGCAAAGGCCTGCCCCAGTGCAATGCCGATATCCTCAGCCGTGTGGTGGTAATCCACCTCCACATCCCCGTGGCAGGTGAGCACCAGGTCAAACCGGCCATGGCGGGCAAACAGCTCCAGCATGTGGTTCAGGAACCCACAGCCGGTGTCCACCTCATAGCGGCCCGCACCGTCCAGATTCAGGGTCAGCTCGATCTGGGTCTCGTTGGTGTTGCGTTCCAGTGTCACTTCCCGCATGGGTCATTCCTCCATTATTTTGTCAAGGGTGTTCAGGAAGATCTGCATCTGCTCCGGCGTGCCGATCGTGATGCGCAGCCAGTTTTCAATGCGTGGGGCATCAAAGTGGCGCACCAGAACGCCCTTTTCCTTCAACTTCCGGTACAATTCGCCTCCGTTTTTCTTTTGTGTAGAGGCGAACAGGAAGTTGGAGCGGCTGTCCAGCACCGCAAAGCCCCGGGCTTCCAGCTGCTGTTTTGTCCATGTGCGGGTGTCCACGATGGCGGCACGGGTCTTTTCAAAATAAACGGTATCTTCCAGCGCGGCCTGCCCTGCCTTCAAGGTCAGGCGGTTGATGTTATAGGGGTTCAGGCTGAACTTGACCCGGTTCAGGTCCGCGATGAGGCTGGCGCTGCCCATGGCAAGGCCCAGCCGCGCACCGGCCAGCTGGCGGGATTTCGAGAAGGTCTGCACCACCAGCAGGTTGTCGTACCGGTCAATGAGCGGCACGCAGCTCTCGCCGCCAAAGTCCACATAGGCTTCATCCACAATGACCACATTGTCAGGGTTCGCTTTCAGGATGCCCTCGATGGCACTGCGGGGCAGGGCCAAGCCGGTGGGGGCGTTGGGGTTTGCGATGACGATGGTCTCGTTCAGGCCGTAGTAATCGGCGGGGTCAAGGGTGAAATCCTCCTTCAGCGGGATGATATGGCTGGGGATGTGCATCAGCCCGCACCAGACGCTGTAACAGCCATAGGTGATGTCGGCATAGGCCAGCGGGTGGGTCTCGTCGCAGAAGGCCCGCAGGGCAAAGAAGAGGTTCTCGTCACTGCCGTTGCCGGGCATGATCTGATCCGGCTGCAGGCCAAAGTGCGCCGCCGCCGTTTTCAGCAGGTCGGTGCAGGCGGGGTCGGAGTAGAGACGGAGCTTTTCCACCTCATGCTCGCTCACCGCCGCCACCACCGCCGGGCTGGGCAGATAGGGGCTTTCGTTGGTGTTCAGCTTGATGTACTGCTGGTCCTGCGGCTGCTCCCCTGGAGTGTAGGGGGTGACTGTTTCAAGTTTCGGAGAGAGATATTTACTCATAGCAATTTCCTCACTGTCAGCGTCCTCACCCTCTCAGGCGCTTCGCGCCAGCTCCCCAAAGGGGGAGCCTCTGGCGGTTTTCCGTAGCCTTGCGGGAAATTGCCAAAGCCTCTCCCTTTGGGAGAGGTGGCATTGCAAAGCAATGACGGAGAGGGCGAGCCACCTTTAGTCCTCTTCATATCTTATCGTCACACTCTTCGCATGGGCGTGCAAGCCCTCGCGCTCGGCAAAATCGGCAATGCGGGGTGCCACCTCGCCCAGCGCCTCGCGGGTGTAGTAGAGGAAGCTGGACTTCTTCACAAAGTCGTCCACACCCAGCGGGCTGGAGAAGCGGGCCGTGCCGCTGGTGGGCAGGGTGTGGTTGGGGCCTGCAAAGTAATCGCCCAGGGCCTCGGGCACATTGCGGCCCAGGAAGATGCTGCCCGCGTTTTTGATCTCGTTCAGCACCCCGAAGGGGTCCTCCACGCAGACCTCCAGATGCTCCGGCGCAATGATGTTGCAGGCCTCAATGGCCTTGTGCAGGTCGGTGCAGACGATGATCTTCCCGTTGTCGTCCACGCTGGCGCGGGCAATGGCGGCACGGGGCAGCTGGGGGGATCTGCACCTCCAGCTCTGCCTGCACGGCCCTGGCCAGCGCCGGGCTGTCGGTGACAAGAACAGGGCTGGCCAGCTTGTCGTGCTCGGCCTGGCTCAGCAGGTCTGCCGCCACCCAGGCGGGGTTGCAGCCGCCGTCGGCCAGCACCAGAATTTCGCTGGGGCCGGCGATCATATCAATGCCCACCTTGCCGAACACTTTCCGCTTGGCGGTGGCAACGTAGATGTTGCCGGGGCCGACGATCTTGTCCACCGCCGGGATGGTCTGGGTGCCGTAGGCCAGCGCGGCCACGGCCTGTGCACCGCCGGTCTTGAAGATCTTGGTCACACCAGCGGTGGCGGCGGCGGCAAGGATGACCGGATTCACCCTGCCGTCCTTTCCGGCGGGGGTGGTCATCACGATCTCTGACACGCCCGCGACCTTGGCCGGGATGACATCCATCAGCACGGTGGAGGGATAGGCCGCCGTGCCGCCGGGCACATATACGCCCGCCTTCTCAATAGGGGTATATTTCTGGCCCAGCACGATGCCGGGCTTCTCGTTGATCACAAAGTTCTTGTGCACCTGCTGGCGGTGGAAGCTCTCAATGTTGGCGGCAGCCTCCCGCAGGGTCTCGAGGAAATAGGGGTCCATATTGGCAAAGGCCTCGTCGATCTCCGCCTGCGTCACCTGCAGGTCATCGATCTTTGCCCCGTCAAATTTCAGCGCGTACTCCTTCAGTGCCTCATCCCCCCGGGCGCGGACCTCGGCAATGATGCCGTCCACCACATCCTCCACGTTTTTCTCCGCGCGGATGTCCCGGTTCAGGATCTCCTCGGGCCTGAGCTCATCAAAATTATACAGCTTGATCATTTTGTTTCCTCCTGCAAGGTCTTGCGCAGCGCTTCCAGCATGGCATCCATCTCGTTGTGCTTGAACTGGTAGCTGGCCTTGTTGGCAATGAACCGGGCCGAGATGGGCATGAACTCGGTGACCACCCGCAGACCGTTCTCCCGCAGGGTGGTGCCGGTCTCCACGATATCCACAATGACATCGGAAAGGCCCAGAATGGGGGCCAGCTCAATGGAGCCGTTCAGCTTGATGATATCGATATCCCGCCCGATGGACGCATAGTAGCTCTTTGCAATGTTGACGAATTTGGTCGCCACCCGCACCGGGCGGCTGGGGGTCATCCTTGTAATCCGCCGGGGCAGCCACGCACATCCGGCACCTGCCAAGGCCGGTATCCAGCAGCTCGTAGACATCGGCAGAGGCTTCGGTGAGGATATCCTTGCCCACGATGCCCACATCTGCCGCGCCGTGCTCAACGTAGATGGCCACATCGCTGGGCTTGACAAGGAAGTAGCGGATGCCCGCCGCAGGGTTCTCCACCACCAGCTTGCGGGTGGCGTTGTAGTCCTCGGTGCAGCCGTAGCCGATGCGGGCCAGCAGGTCATACATCTTGTCGCCCAGACGGCCCTTGGGCAGGGCCACATTCAGCATGACCCGGCCCGTGCTGTTCCTCTGCACCGGCGGGGTGGGAGCGCTCAGGCGGTCCAGCTCGTCCAGATAGACCGCAAAGCCGATGGCCCCGGCCCCGGGGGTGAACTTCTGCATCAGCAGGTCGTAGCGGCCGCCCTTGAGCAGGGGCCGCGGCAGGCCCTGCAGGTAGCCCTGAAAGACCAGCCCGTTGTAGTATTCCATCTCACCGGCAAGGCTCAGGTCAAGGCGGACCGCCCCGCCGGAGGCCTCCAGCGTTTTGGCCAGTGCCCGCAGCTCAGCGGCGGCGGCGCGCATCCGGTCGTTGCGGCAGGCACTCTCTGCCTTTGCCAGCGTTTCCTCGCAGCTGCCGGAAAGCTCCAGCAGGCCAGTCAGGGCATCGGCCCCGGCGGCATCCAGCCCGGCGGCCTGCGCGGCGCGGTGCAGCTCGTGCGCATTCTTTTCCCGCAGCTTTTCCAGCAGGCCGGGGCGGGCATTCTCCGGCGCGCCCAGTGCGTCGAACAGACCAAACAGATAGCCCATGTGGCTGACTTCCAACACCCACGCGGCCCCCAAGCTGGGCCAGGCTTTGGCGCTGCCAGCCGGACCGCCTGCTGCACCTGTGCTTCCCCCACCGCGCCCAGCATCTCAAGGCCCATCTGGGAGATCTCCTGGAAGGTGTGGCTCTCTGCCGAGGGGCGGTAGACGTTCTCATGGTAATAATACCGCAGGGTCTCGCCGGGGGTCGGGCTGGGCCGTCTTGGCGATAGACAGGGTCACGTCCGGCTTGAGCGCCAGCAGACGGCCATCCAAGTCGGTGAAGGTGATGACCTGCTCCGAAGACAAAAATGCTCCGGTTCTCCTGATAAAGCCCGTACTCCTCAAAACGGCCCATGTGATATTTGCGGCAGCCCGCCGCCTCATACAGCGCCCGCAGCGCAAAGGAGGCCCGCTCCTTGGGCTGCAAAACTGTCCAGACTGAATTCCATCTCGATCTCCTCGTTCCCTCTCTGCGTATTTCCCACTTCTTTTGTTTATTTTACTTTATCAAGATAAAGTTGTAAAGCGCGAAAGTAACAGCTTTTCAGCCCTATCTTACCGTTTTTCTGTGCGTTTGTACAGAAAGGCGAAATCATTTCACCCCAGCGCCAAAACAGATGATGGAGAGCGAAAACCGGGGATGCAAAAAGGCCGGGCCAGTCTCCTGCATTGGAAACCGGCCCGGCATCTTTCTTATTTTGCAAGCTTCAGATTCTGCGGTTCTTTGGGCGTAAACACAAGCTTCAGGTCCATTCCCATTCCGTCTGCCAGACGCTTCAGCAGCTTCAAAGATGGGTTGCGTGTTCCATTTTCCAGCTTGCTGATATCCGCCTGATTGATGCCAGTGCGTTCGGCCAGCTCCTTCTGGGTCAGGTTCTGAGAAATGCGTGCATCTGCCATCGCCCGGATGATATCCATTTCCGGCTGGTTCTCTTCCCACTCCTTGCGGAACTCCTCATTTTTCAGCTGTTCATTCAAATACAGATCCAGTGTTTTCATCTGATTCACCCTCTCTTTCCAAAAAATCTTTCCGATACTGTTTTGCCCGTTCAATTTCACTCTTGGGTGTTTTCTGGGTCTTTTTGATAAAGCCGTTCGTCAAAATGATCCTTCCCCCATAATAGAAGAAATACATGACCCGCGAAATATCCGTTCCAACTTTTCCGCGGATCTCAAAAATTCCATCATCCAGATGCTTGCTGTATGGCTCCCTCAGACGGTTTCCCTGTTCCTGTAAAACCTTCAGGGTCATTACCAGCTTGCTCCGCATTTTGATATCCAGTTCATCCAAAAAATTCTTCCGCAGGGCGCTGGCCATCTCTTGTTTCATAAAATTCCACCACGAACGGTCCCATTTCAAAATCCTCCCTACACTTTTCCCCTTTCAGTATATGGCAGATATGCCATATTGTCAAGCACAAAAAGGCCGCCGCCCATTGGAAAACAGGCAGCGGCCATACAGCTCGATTTTTTTTCCTTTTAGCCCAGCAGAGCCAGCACACCGGCCTTGGGGCGGGCACCCACAGCCTGATTCACAAGCTTGCCGTCGCGGAACACCAGCAGGGTGGGGATGCTCATCACGCCGAACTGAGAGGCCAGCTCGGGCTGTTCATCCACATTGACCTTGCCCACCTTGACATCGGTGCGCTCCTCGGCCACCTCGTCCACGATGGGGCTCAGCATCCGGCAGGGGCCGCACCAGGTGGCCCAGAAGTCCAGCAGAACAGGCTTTGTGCTGTGCAGCACCTCTGCCTCAAAGTTTTCTTTGGTAATGGTAACAACAGCCATATCGGTTTCCTCCATTTTTTATCCGCACCTCTGCGGGGGCGGTCAGTTCCCTCAAAAGAAGGAGTGATTCTTACTTATGGCTCTAGTATACCCCAAACGACAGGATTTTTCCAGAAACAATCTGTGAACGAAAAAAGGCGGCGGCCCGCCCGCTTGGGGAGAGCCGCCGCCCTGTGTTGTTCTTTGGAGTTCTCCGGGCTGTCTGGTCAGAGCGATCAGGCCGTGACCCAGGCGATCGCGGTAACGGGCCACCAGCCGGTCAGGTTCAGAGCGGTGTAAACGCCAACGATTGCGTTGCCGATGGACTTACCCATGTAATCGGCAGCGGCATTGATGCCCTTTGCTGCCAGATCGGTGATATTCTCGCCGTTCTTCTTGTTGTTCTTGATCCAGGTACGGGTCTGATCCAGACCCCAGATCAGGTTTGCAACAGAAATGACTGCGCCAATCGTCCAACCCACAGCAAACGGAGCGGTAAAACCGTCGCCGCCGCTGGTATAGGTCATTTCTTCTTCGTTCATCACGTTGTAGTTTGCGGGCAGCATGAGCTTCTTTTCCATAATAATACTCCTTTACAAAAGCATTTATTGCACGGTGCATCGTACACCGCAGGTTACAGAAAACAGACCCGGTATCCCACTATCCCGGCTTACAGGATCAGCAGAACAGCGCTCAGGGGAGCCAGAGCCACCACCATGGTGCTGGAAACGGCATCCCGAACAAAGTTGGCTGCGGACTTGGACATATCCTCGCCGATAGCATCTGCGGCACGGCCCAGAACGGTGAAGAGGTTGCCCTCACGGTTGCTCTTCTTGTTCAGCCAGTCCTTGGAAGCGGAAATGCCCCAGATATAGCTGGCACCCAGCACCACAGCACCCACGACCGTAGCGGCAGCGGATGCAAAGCCGCCAATATCGGAACCGCCCTGGGTATAGGTCATCTCTTCTTCGGAAAGCACTGCGTATTCAGCAGGCAGATTCATGTTCTTGTTCATAGGTCTCATACTCCTTTTTTGAGCAGCTTGAACCGATGGTCTTCTTTCCCAATTTACCATCTGGTTCCCAGCCTTATATTACTACATCACACAGTTTCATGCAATGGATTTTGTGAAAAACCATCAAAAATCGGAAAGTCGCATGAAAAAACAAACGAAAGTTTGGTGAAAAACACTGCAATAATTTTCCACTCAGCCTGCCACGCCCGCACGGTAGAGATACGGGTCGGTGGTAAAGCTGGCATAGCTGTACAGCACAAGGATCTGGTCGTAGTCGTTGGCCGCAATGAGCTGGTCCAGCCCATAGTTATAGTTGCGGAAATCCACCACGTCGATGGCCGCATAGTTGGCTGTCAGGTAGGGCACAAAGCTGTTGGCATAGCTGTCCTTGATGACCAGGATCTTCCCGGTGCCGCTGCCCTCCACCCGGCTCAGGCCGTTGTTGCCGTGCAGGAACATGGCATACTTATCATACACCCTCAGCTTGTCCAGATCATACAGGCCGGTGGTGGTGCCCTCGGTGGGCTGGCCCGGGCCGGTGACGTTCCAGACCGTCAGGCAGTTCTGCAGGTCGTACCAGGTAATGGTGTCAGGCTCGGCGTTCCAGGTGCGGGCCTTGGAGTAGTGGGTGCCGTAGAAATCCTCACAGGTCTCGGCCGTGTGGGCATCCCGGTCAAAGGGGGTCAGGCCCAGCGTCTCACAGAACTGCCGGTAGGCGTAGTAGGCCCCCAGCGTCGTCCAGTGGTGGTCAGTGCGGTAGTAGAGGTATTCCCCCTTGTGCTCCGTCAGGGTGGGCAGGACATCAATGAACCGCCCGTAGGCCTCCCCCTGTGCGGCAACGCCTTCCAGAATGCCCTTCTCATCGATCTGGGGTGCCCCCGCCGGGATATTCTCAGGGTAGACCACCGAGGCCGACGGCACCAGCATGAGGTTCACCCTGCCCGGGTAGCGCTGGGCAAGGCTCTGGACGGCGGCAAGGTTCTTGGCCATCCCCTTCTCCTCATTTTTCAGGATGCTGTAATGCCGGGCGAACATCATGTGCTCCCGGCCCAGCAGGATGCCGCCGCTCTGGGTCTTTTGGAAGAGGGTGGTCTCCGCCGCGCTCTGCAGGCTGATCCACTGGTCGCGGCCAAACACCTGATCCTTGACATATCGGGTGTAGCTGGTGAAGTAGTTGTTCAGCCCGTCGGCGGAAACGGCGGTCAGCCTGGGCCGCTGGGTCAGGGTGGTGTTTTCCAGTTCACTGTATGCGCGGTCGGGCGTGGCCATATCCAGCACGAACAGCCCGATAAAGAACAGCCCGAAGGCCACCAACACCGGATACTGGAACAGAGAGGGAGTTTTCTTTGTATGCTTGTCCATTCAGGTTCCCTCCTCAGAAGTTGAAATACAGGAACGGGCTGTTGGTGCTGCCCACCACATACGCCGTGGAGAGCACCAGAAGCACCAGCACCGCAGCCACACGGGTCACGGTGTGTTTGCGCAGGGCGTTCCAGAGCTTCTCAATGAGCGGGGTGCAGCACAGGATGCTGACCGCCAGCAGCACGCCGTAGTTGCGCAGGAAGTAGACCGGAGACGCACCGCCCGAGGGGAGGAAGAGCTTGCGGAACAGCAGCCCGAAGCCCACCCCGGCCTCGTTGCCCACAAACATGGCCCAGCCCACCACCACAAGGAACATGGTGTAGATGTGGGGCCAGATCCTGCCTTTTTCCAGATACTTGAGCAGGAACAGCTTTTCAAGGGCCAGCAGGACAAAGTAGTACAGGCCCCAGCAGATAAAGTTCCAGTCTGCACCGTGCCAGATGCCGGTGAGCAGCTCCACCACGAACAAGTTGAAGATCTGCCGCTTCAGGCCCTTGCGGTTGCCGCCCAGCGGGATATAGACATACTCGCGGAACCAGCCGGAAAGGGTCATGTGCCAGCGCCGCCAGAACTCGGTGATGGAGCGGGAGATATAGGGGAAGTTGAAGTTCTGGGGGAAATCAAAGCCCAGCATCTTGCCCATGCCAATGGCCATCAGAGAGTAACCGGAAAAATCAAAGTAGAGCTGGAGCGAATAGGCAATGACACCCAGCCAGACCAGCGGCGTGGACGCATTGGCAAGGCCCACAAAAGTGGTGGAAGGGCTGTCGGCAATGCCGATGATGTCTGTCCAGAGCGCGCCGACGGCATCCGCCAGCAGGACCTTTTTTGCCAGACCGAAGGTGAACAGGGTCATGCCTTCCTCGATCTGCTGCAAGCTGTAACGATGCTTGTAAACGTGCAGCTGGGCCGAGACATCCCGATACTTGACGATGGGGCCCGCGATGAGCTGGGGGAACATGACAACATAAGCGCCGAAGTCGATGATGTTGTGCTCAGTCTTTACCTCCCGGCGGTAGACATCAATGGTGTAGGAAAGGTCTGGAAGGTATAAAAGCTGATGCCCAGCGGCAGGACGCTGATGCCCTGAATGGCCGCAAATCCGGTGCCCAGCAGGCTGTTGATGCTGCGCAGGACAAAGTTTGCGTACTTGAAGTAGAACAGCATCCCCAGGCTGGCTGCAAGGGCGACCAGCAGCAGCGCCTTGCGCACGCCGGGCTTTGCGTCAAACGCTTCCAGCCCCAGGCCGCAGAGATAGTTGATGAGGATCAGGGCCAGCATGACCGGGAAGAACCGGACCTCACCCCAGCAGTAGAACACCAGACTGCACGCAAAGAGCACGGTATTCTTGAGCTTTGCGGGCGCAAGGTAATACAGCGCCAGCGTGATGGGAAGAAACCGGAACAGAAAGATGATGGTGCTGAAAACCGAAGGCTTCGACCTCCTTTTAAAAAAAAGGAGCTGCTGCAAATGCCCTCTCATACTCGCTGCGCTCGTCAGCTCTCCCTTTGGGAGAGGCGGCAGTGCGGAGCATTGACAGAGAGGGCCTGCAGCAGCCCCATTCAGTTTTATTTTACTCTCCCAGTGCGCTGTCCACGGCGCTGTCCAGATCGGCAGTGCACTCGTTGGAAGCGATGACCATGACCACGGTGTTGTCCTTGAAGGCGATCACGGCGTTCTCCACATTTTCCTGGGCCTGTGCGAACTCAGCGTAGTTGCCGTAGAACGCCACCTGATCCTGCTGGTAAGCGGTCAGCTGGTTTGCAACCTCTTCCGCCTTGCCGTCAGCAGCTTCCACGACCAGCACCATGCCGGCATCGCCGTTGTCGTTGCTCTTCACGCCCTTGTAGCTCACCACATCCTCAGCGGGCAGGTTGAAATCGTACTCAATGTTCATGGCAGCGATCTCAAACTGGTTGGAGATGGGGTTGGCATCCAGCAGGGTCTCGAAGGGTGCGTTCAGGGCATCGGTGCTGTTGTCCTCGCCCAGCGGGATGCTGGAGGCCTGGCTCAGCACAGTGGAGGCAGGCTCAGAGGACGCGGCAGAAGAAGCGGTAGAACTGGAAGAAGAACCGCAGCCGGCCAGCAGAGCACAGCTCAGGGCCAGAGAAGCAGCAGTCAGAATGATTTTAGCACGAAGTTTCATGGATTATTCCCTCTTTTATCTGTTTTACACCGGTTCGCCCACGCGGAAGAGTTTCCGACAACGAACCATTGTTATCTTACCATATCAAAGCCCGAATTGCAAACGGCAGGCAGAAGATTTTACGGTTTCTTCACCAGCGCTTTGCCGCTCAGCCCGCGATCTGCTGCAGGGCGGCGATATAGTCCTCAAAGCACAGGCCGCTGGCGTTGATCTTCGCGGCGTTTTCCACGCCCACATAGCGCCAGTGCCAGGGCTCGTAGGTGATCTCGGTCTTCTCCTCGGCCCCCTTGGGGTAGCGCAGGATGAACCCGTACTCCCCGGCGTGCTGGCAGAGCCAGCGGAAAGCAGCCGTGTTCTCAAAGCCCTCGTCCAGGCCGGTGTGCTCGGGGCTGTTCAGGTCTGCGGCCAGACCGCAGTTGTGCTCGGAGTAGCCCGGCGGGTTGACAACAGCGGCGGCCATTTCCTTCGCCTTTGCATCGTCATAGCCCTGCTGCTTATAATAGTTGGTCTTTTTCTCGTAGAGGCTGGTCTGGTAGGACACGCTGCGGTAGCCGCTCTGCATCCAGACGGTCACATTTTCCGCAGCAGCGGCCTTCTGCAGCTCCAGAAAGGCATTGCAGGCCACGGTCTGCAGGGTCTTGTTCACTGCGGTCTTGGAGCCGCACTCGGCGGTCTCAAAGGTGTAGTTTTCCGGCATCTTATTGGTGTGGTTCACAAGGATCATCAGCGGGTCGGCCAGCATGGCCTTCGCCTCGGCGGCGGTCAGGCCCAGCAGGTTGTCCCGGCTCTCCACGCTCTCAGAGGCGGCTCCGCTCACGGCGCTGCTCTCCACCTTGCTGCCCGGCGCAGCCGATGGCAGACTGCCGGCTACACTATTGGCGGTGCTCCCGGCGGCATCTGCCGTAGGCACCGGGGCCTTGCGGCGGGAAAGCAGGAAAGACACACCGCCCACGGCCACGCAGACCACAAGGGTCAGCCCGGCGATGCGGCGGATGGCGCGGTTGCGTCGCCGCCGCCGGATCTCTGCCCGGGTCAGGCGGCGGCGGTGGATGGGTTGCTGCTGATTCATAAGAGACCTTCTTTCTCGGTTCGTTTTCTGTATATTATGTTTCTCCGGGGGGCATCCTAAACCCGAGGTGACAGCGATGAAGATGACAGCGGAAGAATACGCGCGGCGGGTGAAACAGGTCGACCCCCGCTCCCCTCTGGGCTCCGACTGCCTGTGGGCCTTCTGCGTGGGCGGCGGCATCTGCCTGCTGGGCGAGGTGCTGCGCGAGTGGTATCTTGGTATGGGGCTGGATGCCGAGCTTGCCGGCACCCTGACCAGCTGCACCCTCATCGTGCTGTCGGCCCTGCTGACCATGCTGGGCCTCTACCAGAAGCTTGCCGCCAGAGCCGGTGCAGGCTCACTGGTGCCCATCACGGGCTTTGCCAATGCCGTGGTCAGCGCCGCCATTGAGTTCAAGCCCGAGGGCCGGGTCTGCGGCACCGGAGCCAAGATGTTCACCATTGCAGGGCCGGTCATCGTGTACGGCACTCTGGCCGCCGTGGTCTACGGCGGGGTCTCTGGCTGCTGGGCGGCTGACCGCTCTGTCTACAATACGCCTGCCGGGATGCAAAAATTGCAGTTTCCCGGCAAAGCGGATGGAGCAGAATATCGCACGAGCGCTATTATAGCACAAATCCCAAAGAAAAACAGCCCTGAAAGGGGGAGTTTTTTCATGGCGACCCGCCGGGGTGACACCCTGATCTTTCCAAAACCGCCTGTCATCGCCGCACACGCCTGCATCGGCGGCAAAAAGGAGGGCGAAAGCCCGCTGGCGGCAGAGTTCGATGAGCTGCACAGTGACAACCGCCTCGGGCAGGCCAGCTGGGAGGCCGCTGAAACGCAGCTGCAATTACAGACGGCGCGGCTCTGCCTGAAAAAAGCCCACGCCACCGAAAAGGATGTGAGCCTCCTGCTGGCCGGAGACCTGCAGGCCCAGTGCACGGCTTCGGGCTATGCGGCCCGGGCGCTGGGCCTGCCCTTTGCGGGGCTGTTCGGGGCCTGCAGCACCATGGCCGAGGCGCTGGGCGTTGGGGCCTGCCTGTGCAGCGCCGGAATGGCAGACGGCCTGCTGGCCATGACCTCCAGCCACTTCTGCACCGCCGAGCGGCAGTTCCGCACCCCGCTTTCCTACGGAGCCGTGCGCACCCCCACCGCCCAATGGACTGCCACGGCGGCAGGGGCCTGCCTGCTCCGCCCCGCCGGGCAGGGGGTTGGCATCCGGGCCGTGACCTTTGGCCGGGTGCAGGATCTGGGCATCCGGGACATCAACAACATGGGGGCCGCCATGGCTCCTGCTGCTGCGGCAACGCTCCTGCGCTACCTCACCGATACCAACACCCAGCCGCAGGAGTTCGATGCCATCTGCACCGGCGACCTGGGCCATGTGGGCAGTCAGCTGTTCCGGGAGCTGCTGGCCGCCGAGGGCCTGCTCCTCAAGAACCATATAGACTGCGGTTCCCTCCTCTATGATGCCGAGGGCCAGTCGGTGCACAGCGGCGCTTCTGGGCCGGGGTGCTGTGCAGCAGTGCTCTGCGGACATCTCCTGCCCCGGCTGGAGCGGCGGGGGCAGCGCCGGGTGCTCTTTCTGGCAACAGGCGCGCTGATGAGCCAGACCACCTTTTTTCGCAGAAGGAGAGCATCCCCGCCATCTCGCACCTGGTGGAGCTTGCTGCCCCGGAGGAACAGAACGGAGGGAACACATGAACTATTTCTGGGCATTCGTTGCAGGCGGGGCCATCTGCGTGGTGGGCCAGCTCCTTCTCGACCTGACCGCCCTGACCCCCGCCCGCATCCTGACAGGCTATGTGGTGGCGGGCGTGGTGCTTTCGGCCCTTGGGTGGTATGCGCCGCTGGCCGAGTTTGCAGGCTGCGGTGCCACCGTTCCCCTGCTGGGCTTCGGGCACCTGCTTGCCAAAGGCGTGCGCACCGCCCTTGCCGAAGAGGGAGCCATCGGCATCCTGACCGGCGGGCTGACCGCCGCTGCTGCAGGCATCACCACCAGCCTTGTCTGCGGCGTGGTCTGTTCGCTGGTGGGCCGCAGTCACGACCAGAACTGAAGCAGGACCCTTTCTGGGACGATACACGTTTTTTTCGTGCATCGTCCTTTTCTGCGCCGATTCGCGCTCTCTGTATGGTATACTTTTTCCAGAAAAGGAGATGATAGTCATGCGTGAGACTCTTGCAACGATCTTATGGGAGGGCTGGACAGCCCTCGTGCTCTGCACGGCGGCGGTATTCCTGCCCGGCAGCGAAGCCCTTACATATCCCGCCGTGCTCTGGCCCGGGCTGGTGCTGGCAGCTGCTGTGCCTGCAGGCTGGGCGTTCTGGGCACTGGCAGAGCGGCCTGCGCCCCTGCCCCCGGAACAGCTGCTGGAAAAACAAAAAACCCCCGTATCGGGTTCCCGATACAGAGGTTTTGTTCGTCAGTCGATCACTTGATCTGTCGTAAATCAGGCGTTCTTGTTTGCACGCTTGGCCATACGGCTGATCTTGCGAGAAGCGGTGTTCTTCTTGATGACACCCTTAGCGCGAGCCTTGTCGATCGCGGAAACAGCAGCCAGGACAGTTGCGTCCTTGTCAGCGGCTTTAGCATCGATGGCAGCGTCTGCCTTCTTGACGACTGTTTTCAGGTTGGTCTTAATGGCCTTGTTGTGAGCCTGCTCTGCAGCAGCCTGCACGACGCGGTCCTTCTGAGATTTGATGTTAGGCATTCGTTCCACCTCCTTGGCTACCTATAACAGTGCACCTTATGATACCATATTTGCCGTACCAGCGCAAGCCATTTTTTGAACTTTTTGTTTAGAAAGTTTTTCATTTTCCCATACTTCTGGTACCGTTTGGGCGGGAAAGCGCCCAATACGGAAATTCAGCCGGATGGGGGATGCAAAATGCGGGAAACTGACCTTGCCGATGAACTGTTCGGCCAGCCGGGCAAAACCGCCCTGCCCGCCGGGGTGCGCGTGGCAACGGCCCGTCAGGGCGGCGTGACGATCACCCGGGTAGAGATTTCGCGGGAGGGGCTGGCGCGGCCGCGGGGCCGGTATGTGACACTGGAGGTCCCCAGCGTGAGCCTGTTGGACGAGCGGGACAGCGCCGTGATCGAAGCCGCCGCCGCAGAGCTGCGGCCCCTGCTGCCGCCCGAAGGCCCGGTGCTGGTACTGGGGGTGGGCAACCGCCGGGTCACAGCGGATGCTCTGGGCCCCCGCACGGTGCAGAAGGTGTTCGTGACCATGGGGCCGCGCACCGCGCCGGTGCCGGGCATCCGTCCGGTGGCGGCCGTGGCTCCGGGGGTATCGGCGGCCACCGGCCTGAGCTTACAGCAGCTGGCCGGGGCACTGGTGCGGGAGCTGCGCCCTGCCGCCCTGCTCTGCGTGGACAGCCTTTGCTCTGCCGAGCCGGAGCGGCTGGGCCGGACGCTCCAGTTTTCAGACACCGGGCTCCACCCGGCCCAGCCCGACCACTCCCGGCATCTGGATGCCGCCCGGCTGGGTGTGCCTGTCCTTGCGGCGGGCATCCCCACCCTGATGCAGGCCGAGGAGGGCCGGGATCTGGTCGTCACGCCCCGGGATCTGGACGGAGTCATCGCCCACGGTGCGGCCCTGCTGGGGGCTGCCATCAACCGGGCCCTGCAGCCAAAGCTGAGTGTGGCGCAGTTGTGCTGGCTGGTGGGGTAACCCGCTCAGCCCCGCATTCGCTCGCCAGCTCCCCTGATAGGGGGCAGGTTTATGCTGTTGCCGGTTTGCCGCTCCTGCCGGGAGAGGCAGCAATCCGTTCGCATTGACGGAGCGGTTCTCTCATATCTATTTTGCAGAAGGGGGTGAGGTTCCATGCGCAGGCGGGAAATGGCGGGGTGCGGGCATCCCCTGCCTTTTGCAGCGGCGGCAGGCCTTGCGCTGGGGCTGGCACTGTTTGCGCACCAGCTGCTCCTCACGCTGGCAGCGGTGGTCATCGGGCCGCTGCCAGCCGTGCAGACCGCCCTTTACCTGAGCCGGAAAGACCTCTCCGAGAATGCCGCACAGGCTGTGAGCGAACCCGCGCAGGAAACACAGGCAGAGCCTGCACAGGAGGCTCCCGCCCTGCCTGCCGGTGACATTGAAGCCTACCTTGTCCCGCTGGAAAGCGATGAGGCCCGCCCGGAGGGAGCCGGTGCCATCCTGGAAAAGAACTATCCGCAGGGCAGCGGGGAGAAATACATTCCCTGCGGCAGCGGCAGCATCAAGAACAACACCAACGTCTCCAACACAGATGTCGCCGCCGAGATCACCAACCCGCTCCCCTTTGCGGTGGAGTGGAACAGCCCCGACCCGCAGATCCTCATCATGCACACCCATGCCACTGAGGACTACCGGCTCTCGGCAGGGCTGTGGTACCGCCCGGGGGACGGCTCCCGCACCACCGATCGGGACCTCAACATGTGCGCCGTGGGCCGGGTGATGGCGGACACCCTCAACGCCGCCGGGCTCAATACCCTGCACGATGAGACCCTGAACGACTACCCCAGCTACACCGGCAGCTACGCCAACAGCCGCGCGGTGGTGCAGCAATACTTATCGCAGTATCCCAGCATCAAGATCGTGCTGGATGTCCACCGGGATGCCATCGAGACTGAGAATGGCTCCCGCATGGCCCCGGTGTGCACCGTCAACGGGCGGCAGACAGCGCAGGTGATGATCATCTGCGGATGCGACAACGGCACCACGGTCAGCCTGCCCAACTACCGGCTCAACCTCCGCTTTGCCGCCGCCTGGGAAAACGCCATGGAGGGCCTGTACCCCGGCTTCACCCGCCCGGTCCTGTTCAGCTACCGGTTCTACAATCAGGATCTGACCCCCGGCAGCCTGCTCATAGAGATCGGCGGGCACGGCAACAACCTGAACGAGGCCCTCTATGCCGGGCAGCTTGCCGCCAATGGACTGATCAGGCAATCAAAATGCCGCTGGCTGACCAGCGCATTTTTGATTGTTTATTCGTATACGATGCAGCCCAGGATCTGCTTGCCCAGCCGAACGATCTTCTCGTTCTGCTCCCGCACGGCATCGGTGCGGGTGACCGTGCAGTCGGCAGCCAGCACAATGGCATCGGCAGCCACCACATTGGGGCACGGTGGCAGCGGCCTTGAGGATGGCTCTCGGCGCGGTCACGCTCTGGCCGCGCAGGGGTTCCTGGCCTGCAGGGCAGCGGCCAGTGCTTCCAGCTGGTCCGCAGGCAGGTCGCCCGTGACCAGAATATTCTTCGCCTCCGGGGCGCGGCTGCGGATGGTCTGAGCCATCAGGCAGAGCATCTCAGCGTCCGCGCTGCCATCGGGGCGGCCCTCCATCTGATAGAGCTTTGCATCCAGCTTTCCGGCTTTCTTGGTGCGGTCGCTGGCCAGTGCGCCCAGCACGGGCAGGCCGGTGGAGCGGTTCAGCTCACTGGCCGAATAGACCATGCCGTCCAGCAGGAACTTGACCACGACCACGCCGCAGGCCAGAACAGCACCCAGCAGGAAGCCAATGAGCAGGTACTTTGCCACAGAGGAGGCAGCGCCGCCGCCCAGTGCGGGCTCCTCCGCACTCTCCCAAGTACTCTTAGCAGAAGCCAGATTGTCATCCAGCGCCTGACGGGCACTCTGCAGTTCCACCAGCTGGCTCTGCAGATTCTGAACATCTTCATCGCTCGTCTGCTGCAACGCACGCAGTTCCGTGGAGACCCCCTGTGTCACGCTCTGATCAATCACGCGTACACTGTGGCTGCACACAGCAGCTGCCGCTTTATCATGGATCAGATCCAGACGACCCAGCAGCGCGTTCAGAATTTTCTCTGCGGTCTGCTGATCTGCAGCATACGCCTGTAAGGTCATCACGCCGTTATACTCGCCACTGTCGTTCTGGGAAAGTTCTGCCGTGACCACGCCCTTCAGGTAGCGCACATCTACCCCTACGGCATCAGCGGCAGCATTCATGGAGTCACCGCTGACCAGCTGTTTCTGATATACAGCCAGCAACGCACCGGTCGGGTCAACATTCTGATACGCAGAACCCGGCTGGATTTTGTAGCCGCTGTCAATATAAAGATCAGCCTGCGCCGTCCAGACATTATAAACGTCCAGAATTTTTTAGCAGCGACTTTTCTGCATAGTCCTGTGCCTGTTTCAGTGCTTCCTGCACACTAGACTGCGCATCCTCGTTGCTCTTCGCCGTCAGCTCGTACTGCTGCACAGCAAACTCATAATCCTTCTCTTTCTGCTGATACTCAGCCAGAGCCTCTTCATAAGCAACCTGATCTTCTGCCGAAACAGCGCCGCCGCGCAGGATCTTTACCCCGGCAAGGCCGCCAGCGATCACAGCACAGACAACCGCGGTCAGCAGGATGGGCTTGAGCTTGTGCAGAAGGGTCACCATGAGCGCGACGAGGTCGATTTCTTCCTCATCCTGTGCGCCGGTGGGGTAAGTGGTTTGATTTTCGTTCATGCTCTACTCCTCAGGACAAAGCCAATCTTCATGTTTGTTCCGTTTTGTGCAATGCACATACTATAACAGGATAAATAATAGCATCCTTTCCGGCAGAATTCAACCGTTTTTCCACAAAAAGCCGATTGACAAACCGGTGCTGCTGTGCTATTTTTAGAATTACCGAAAAGCAAGGATCGGGAAAAGTAACGCATTCCGGACGCTACAGAGAGCGCGGCAGCAGCTGAGAGCCGCGTGCGGGCCAGTGCGCGAACGAACACCCGGGAGCTGCAAGCTGAACACGGCATTCCGCCGCCAATAGGTGCGCCGCAAAGCCCAGCGTTACCAGGGCAGCGCTTATTGGAGCGCGCGAGCGACCGGACACTTCCGGTAATTCAGGTGGCACCGCGGACATTACAAGACAGCTTGTTCGCCCTGAAAATTCAGGGCAAAGCTGTCGCTGTCTTTTTATTTTTATATCGGAGGAAAGAAAGATGGAACGTACTGAGATCGTCTCGCTGTACAAGAACACTCCCGCCGACGGCACGGTGGTCACCGTGTGCGGCTGGGCCAAGAACATCCGTGATTCCAAGAACATCGGCTTCATCGCCCTGTCGGACGGCGGCTGCTTCAAGACCCTGCAGGTCGTGCTGGAGGCAGGCAAGCTGGCAAACTACGAGCAGGTCATCCACACCGGCCTGTACAGCAGCCTGCGCATCGTGGGCCGCATCGTCCTGACCCCGCAGGCAAAGCAGCCCTTTGAGCTGAATGCCGACAGCGTGGAGATCCTGGGCGACTGTCCCGCAGACGAGTATCCCCTGCAGAAAAAGAAGATGAGCATGGAGTATCTGCGCACCATGCCCACCCTGCGCCCCCGCACCAACACCTTCAACGCCGCATTCCGCGTGCGCAGCGTGGCTGCCTACGCCATCCACAAGTTCTTCCAGGAGAACGGCTTCGTCTACTCCCACTCTCCCCTGCTGACCGCTTCCGACTGCGAGGGTGCCGGTGAGATGTTCCAGGTCACCACGCTGGACCTGCAGAACGTACCCAAGAACGAGGACGGCACCGTGGATTACAGCCAGGACTTCTTTGAGAAGCCCGTCAACCTGACCGTTTCCGGCCAGCTGGAGGCCGAGGCCATGGCCATGGCCTTTGGCAAGGTGTACACCTTCGGCCCCACCTTCCGTGCGGAGAAGAGCTTTACCACCCGCCACGCCGCCGAGTTCTGGATGATCGAGCCGGAGATGGCCTTCTGCGACCTGAAAGGCTACATGGACACCGCCGAGGCCATGACCAAGTTCGTCATCCGCTATGTGCTGGACAACTGCCCCGATGAGATGGCCTTCTTCAACCAGTTCATCGACAAGGGTCTGATCGAGCGCCTGGAGCTGGTGGCAAACAGCGAGTTCGGCCGCATCACCTACACTGAGGCCATTGAGATCCTGAAGAAGAACAACAAGAAGTTCCAGTTCCCCGTGGAGTGGGGCGTGGATATCCAGACCGAGCACGAGCGCTACCTGACCGAGGTCGTGTTCAAAAAGCCCGTCTTTGTCACCGATTACCCTAAGGAGATCAAGAGCTTCTACATGAAGATGAACGCGGACGGCAAGACCGTGGCCGCAGCTGATATGCTGGTGCCCGGCATCGGCGAGCTGATTGGCGGCAGCCAGCGCGAGGAGAACTACGACAAGCTGGTGGCCCGCATGGACGAGCTGGGCATGGACAAGACCAACTACGAGTGGTACCTGAACCTGCGCAAGTTCGGCGGCGTGGAGCACGCCGGTTACGGCCTGGGCTTCGAGCGGATGATCATGTACCTCACGGGCATCCAGAACATCCGTGACGTGCTGCCCTTCCCCCGCACCGCTTACGGTTTCTAAGGATTAAATTCAACCCTCTCAGTCAAAGCCATGTCGGCTTTGCCAGCTCCCCCGAAGGGGGAGCCTATTGCGGCTCTTGGATAAAGGCAGCATAGCCTCTTCCCTCGGGAGAGGTGGCATTGCGCAGCAATGACGGAGAGGGTTGTTTTCAACAAGGAGATAAATACAAGTGGAAAATATCGCTCCTGCCCTGTTGGACTGGTTCTACGCCAACGCCGCATCCTCCCCTTCCGGGAGGACCCTACGCCCTACCATGTCTGGCTGAGCGAGATCATGCTGCAGCAGACCCGGGTCTCGGCGGCGCTGCCCTACTACGAGCGCTTCCTTGCCGCCCTGCCGGATATCCCCGCGCTGGCCGGATGTGAGGAGGAAAAGCTGCACAAGCTGTGGGAGGGGCTGGGTTATTACAGCCGGGTGCGCAACCTGCAGAAGGCAGCGAAGATCGTCTGCGCCCAGTACGGCGGGCAGCTGCCTGCTGATTACAACGCCCTGCTGGCCCTGCCCGGCATCGGGGAGTACACGGCGGGGGCCATTGCCTCCATCAGTTTCGGCCTCCCGGTGCCCGCCGTGGACGGCAACGTTCTGCGGGTGTTTGCCCGGCTCTACAACGACCCCCGGCTGGTCACCGACCCGCAGGTGAAGCGGGAGTTCACGGCACGGGTCATGGAGCACCAGCCGCCCGCAAAAGCCGGAGACTACAATCAGGCCCTGATGGAGCTGGGCGCGCTGGTCTGCCTGCCCAACGGCGCACCTCTGTGTGAGCAGTGCCCGCTGGGCACGCTCTGCCGGGCCCGGGCCGCAGGCACCGCCCTCTCCCTGCCCCAGAAAACGCCCCCCAAGGCCCGGCGCATCACACCGGTCACGGTGGCGCTGGTGCTGAACGAGGGCCGGGTGCTGCTCCAGCAGCGGCCGGCCAAGGGCCTGCTGGCCGGGCTGTGGCAGCCGGTGATGTGGGAGGATACCACCCTCACCGCCGCAGAGACCGCCGCCCGCCTTGCTGCCCTGGGGCTGGACTGCACAGGGGTACATTTCACCCCCCTGCCTGCGGCCAAGCACATTTTCACCCACATCGAATGGCACCAGAGCGGCTATTTTCTCACTGTGCCGGAGCAGCCCGCCCCCGCAGGCTGCGTCTGGGCCGGAAAGGAGCAGCTGGAGGCCGCGTATACCCTGCCCGGTGCCTTCAAGGTCTACAAAAAGCTGCTGCTGACCAAATTGCTGTGATTGCCCGGATTGATGAAATTTCTGCATTTCGGATTGTAATTTTTTGCTTTTCCGGGTATAATAGCCTTATCAAAATGAACTCCGGTTCCATGAACCACCGTTCCCCACCAGAAAAGGAGTGTGTCCTATGAAGAAATCCTGTCTGATCGCTGTTATCGCCACGCTGGCCGCTGTGGCCGGTGCGCTGGCCGCCGTGGCTGTCTATCTGCACCGCCGTGAGAAGGAGCTGGACGAGTACGAGCGTCTGCTGTTTGGCGAGGATAAGGCCGAGACCATTGAGCCTGCCGCAGAGCAGCCCGCAGAAGATACTTCTGCCGAGGATGCCGCAGAATAAACCAAACACCGAAAAACGCACCCGGCTTGTCCCTGCAAGCTGTGGTGCGCTTTTTTATACGCCGCATTGATTAATCAACCTCTCATCCCCCGCTCCGGCGCGGCCAGCTCCCCTGGCAGGGGAGCCAAGTGCAGGGATGCGGCTTTGTAACAGGAGTACATATCCATGAAACGATTTTTGTTGTGGGTCGTTGGTGTCATTCTGGGCGTTGCTGTGCTGCTGGGCGCGGTGATGACCGTGAGCTATTCCTTTACCGGCGAGGGTTCCCGCCCAGCGGCAGACACGCAGTTCGGCGGGCAGGCGCTGGAAGTGAACGGCTCCTGCTGGCAGGTGCCGCTGCTGGGCGGCGTGTTCGATAAGGTGTTCACCAGCCCCGAAACGCTCACCGTGCAGAAACTGGGCGTGCTGTATGACGCACACCCGGCCCTCGCCCTGCCCGATTGGGCCAGCTACACCACCCTGACCATCGAGACCGACATCGGCAGCATCGTGTTTGCGGGGTCGGCCTCTCAGTACGAGGACTTTCTCTTCCCTGCCAACGGGGATTACAAGGCAAAGCTGACGGTCTGGCGGCTGCCGCAGGACTATCTTGCCACCCAGTTTGAGGGCGGCACCACCGGTGCCATCCGCAGGAACCTGGGCGTGGAGCACCCGGCCAGGCCCACGGGCTGGTACAGCTACTCCTTCCGGTTCACCCTGCAGGCCAGCGCGGAGGTCGCCCTTTCCACCGAGCGGCTGGAGCAGGGCGGTGTGGCGGCGCTTTCCATCACCGGCCTGACCGGCGAGACCGCTCCCGCCGTGGAGACCGACCTGGGCAGCGTTCAGTGTGTCCGGCTGGGCAGCGGCTGGCGCGCCTACATCCCCGCCGCCTACAACGCTTCGGCAGGCGGGCACACGGTCAACGTTACCGTCAACGGCGAGACCTTTGCCCGGACGCTGACCGTTCTGCCCAAGGATTTCGGCACCGTGGAGGTGGAGCCGGAACCTGCATCCACCGAGGCTGCCAACGCCGAGTTCCGGAACAACATCTGGCCTCTGTACGAGCAGCCCGTGCGGGAAAAGCTCTGGGCCGGTGCCTTCCTCTGCCCGGCAGGAAAACTACATGACGCTGGTGGATTTCGGTCAGGTCAAGGTGTCCGGCGGCCAGCAGGGCAGCCGCTCCAACTCCACCCGGCTCTACACCATCCCCGGTGAGCCCTGCCGTGCCCCGGCGAATGGCGTGGTGGTGTTTGCAGGCGATCTGGCCCTCACCGGCAGCACCGTGGTCATCGACCACGGCTGCGGCGTGCGCAGTTATCTGTACGGCCTGCAGGAGCTCTCCGTGACCCGCGGCCAGACCGTGGAGCGGGGGCAGGCCGTCGGCGTGCTGGGCGAGGAGCTGATCATGGATTTCAAACTCGGCAGCAAGAGCGTGAACCCCTGGCCCCTGTTCCAGACCAGCGGTGGGTTATTCTGGCAGGAGAAGGGCTGATCCTGCAAAAAATTTGCAGAAACTTGTAACGCTTTCTCCTTTTCTGCGTTATTGGGGTGAAAGGCCATGAAAAAGGAGGGCAAAGACGATGAAAACGAATTGTGATATCATCCGTGACCTGCTGCCGCTGTATGCGGAGCACATCACCAGTGAGGCCACCAACGCACTGGTGGAAGAGCATCTGGCCGAATGTGAAGCCTGCCGCGCCGAGCTGGAGCAGATGGAGCAGCCGGTGCCGGTGCGGCCGGAAGCGCAGCCGGATGCGCCCCTGCGCAGGATCAGGGCCTCCCTGCAAAGAAGGAGCATCCGCGCAGCAATCGGCACAGTGCTGGCAGCCCTGTGCGCTCTGGTACTGATATTCTGGATGGGCACTGCCCGCGTCCCGGCCACCACAGAGCAGGCTCAGTTCTGGACCTACAACCGCAAAGAGAATGGTGCAGACATCTGCATTCTGGAAACGCAGGGCGAGGGGGTCTGGCTGGATATGGAGGACACCTTCAGCTGGGGCAAGCCGCAGATCACTGTGCGGGCCATGCGCTACCGCTTTCCGGGCGTGCATCGGGTACTGACAGCTCTGGTGGATTTCGATCGATCCTCTGTATGGGTCATGGTGTCTCGCACCCAGCTGCTGACCGTGGACTGCGCAGACCAGACCCTGTACTACCGCGATGGACAGCTGGTAGACCGCTACATCGTGCAGGAAAACCCGGACGGTACCTTCGACTACGCCTACGGCACCGACCAGGAATACGGCATCGACTATAAGAAGGGCTGAGCCTATGGACATCGACAGCGTTTACCGGCTCTATTTCCGGGATGTGTTTCTGTTCCTGCAGGGCCTGACCCACAACGAAGCGCTGGCCGAGGAGCTGACGCAGGAAACTTTCTTCAAGGCACTGGACGGTCTGAAGGACTACGATGACCGGCAGGATGTACGGGCGTGGCTGTTCACGGTGGCCCGCAACGCCTATTATTCCCACTGCCGCCGGACAAAGCACACTGCCCCGCTGGAAGATGCCGAAACCGCCCCCGCCGACACTCCGGACATTGCCCAGCTGCTGGTCGATCAGGATGCGGCATTCACTGTACATCAGTGCCTGCACACACTGGACGAGCCTTACAAAGAGGTGTTCAGCCTCCGGGTATTCGGCGAGCTGCCCTTTGAGCGCATCGGGCTGATCTTCGGCCACAATGCCGCATGGGCCCGGGTGACCTACTACCGGGCCAAGACCCAACTGCAAAAGATGCTTTCCTCTTCCACCTGACATTTCCTATCACAGCAGAACACCCCCGGCCCAAAGGCGCGGGGGTGTTCTTTTTGTGCGCAGGAGCGCAACAAACAAAAAACGGCTCTGCCGAAGCAGAGCCGTAAAGATACATCTGAAATAAATCAGCGCTTGGAGAACTGGGGTGCATCGCTGGCAGGGCTGCGCCCTGCACGCGATGCTTGAGCAAAGATTTTTAGCGCCACCGGCTCGCCCCTTGCGGGGCAACCGCCGGAGATGCGCAGTCGTGCTCCCCAGTTCTCCGGGAAAGCAGGCAACAAAAAACGGCTCTGCCGAAGCAGAGCCGTAAAGATACATCTGAAATAAATCAGCGCTTGGAGAACTGAGGTGCACGACGTGCAGCCTTCAGACCGTACTTCACGAAACCGAAGCTCGATTTTGCTTGATTTTACGCGGTTTTTCAAGCTTTTTGCTCTTTGTCCACCAGTTCTTAAACCCACGACTTTGTAGGCTTTTGTCGGATTTTAACCCTAATCTTTTTTTGATGTGTCGATTGCTCTGTTGATCACCCCATGTAATTGGGCAGGTTTATTATACTTGACTTTAGCGTAAATGTCCATAGTCACCTTGCTGTTTTCGTGTCCGGCAAGATACTGTGCGGTTTTAGGATCAACCGAAGCATAAATCAGGTTCGTGATATAAGTGTGACGCAATTGATGCGGTGTCACTTGAAAATCCATCGTATATACCAACTTCGGATTGTTCGGCTGATGCTCACCAAGCTTCGGCTTTACCACATGCTTAATCTTCTGCCCATTCACATAGGTGTAATAGCAGCGTTCTTCCGTAGAACGAACTGCTATGTACTTCCACACCCTCACGAACTGAGATTCAGCCAGAGCGTTACCATTCCTGTCCGAGATCACATATTCCGATTTTGACTTTTCTTTTGCCTCTTTCAAACATTCCACCAACTTGCCCGGAATGGGAATGTCCCTTTTGGCTGCTGGCGTTTTTAATTCTGTTGAAATTACCGGACGATTATTTACAGAACGCCATGCTCGCCTTACCGATATATATGGGGTGGCACCATCCAGGAAAACACAATCCCATCGCAGTGCAAGAATTTCTTCCCGCCTCAACCCTGCGTACAACCCAATCATTACGAAAACATACGGTGGTAATCCCCTGATTGTATCCAGAAGAATTTTCACCTGCTCATCCGTCAATGCCTTCTTTTCCTGCTTTGGTGTTCCGCCTTTTGCAGAAAGCGACGCAGCCGGATTATAACTGATGATTTTGCTTTCTTCTGCTGAATAGAAAACACATTTGATCAGCATATTCATTTTGCTGTACAGGGAAGCTGATTGCTTGGAGATTGGCACCAGCAGCAAGCGAAGGTCATCGGTCGTCACTTCGTCCATATACATATCTCCAATAGCTCCAATAATGTATTTTCTTATCGTGCGCTCATATCCACTCAATGTGTTTTCTCGCACACTCGCCGAGCGCATCTTCAACCATTTTTCGCAATACTCAGCTACTGTCGGATTATTCTTCCGGAATATTTCATCCTCAATACTGCGCTTCATCTCAATGGATTTATCGTACAGCTCTTCAGGAGTCTGTGCATATAGCGAAATCCATTTTCCATCCGCATCCTGCATTCGTGTTCTGTAATATTGAACGCCCCTCTTCATAATTGTTCCATATTCCGGCACTACTTTTTTTGCTTGCCATTATTGCTTCCTCCATTTTCTTGATATATCCAAATTGATCTTTGCTCTTTAATTATCCAGAATGCTGCTCTGGTTCTCAAGGATGTCGGCTATATGTAAAAAGAGCAGGGATTATCCCTACTCTTTTTGATCTCATTCATGAAACTGTCTGTCCTATTCTGCATCCCACAGTGTAAAGGTATCCTCTAATATGCCCGCCAGTTCATCCGGTCGGTTATACTTTGCCTTTGCATAAATGTCCATCGTTATCTTGCTGTTCTCATGACCGGCAAGATACTGAACTGTTTTAGGATCAACCGATGCGTGAATAAGATTTGTAATATAAGTATGCCGCAGCAAATGTGGTGTCACTTCAAAGTCTAAGCTATAAACCACCTTTCCATTATGTGCAGCTCTTTCGCCCAGCACCGGTTTCACCGTATGCTTCACTCGTTTTCCATTCTCATAACGGTAGTAGCTCCGTTCCTTTACAGTTCTGGTCACAATATACTGCCAGAGCCTCTTAAACTGCGTATATGAAAGCGGTTCACCCTCGCTGTTCGCAACAACATAGTCTGATGTGGAAGTCTCCTTTGCTTCTCTCAGGCATTTCGTTAGGCAATCAGGAAGCGGTACATCTCGATGAGCAGCCTTTGTTTTCAGTTCAGACATTATTACCGGTCGATTGTGCTCTGTATGCCAAGCTCTGCACACTGTCAAATACGGTGCTGCTTCATCCAGAAAAACTGAATCCCACTGCAATGCAAGAATTTCTTCTCGCCGAAGCCCCGCATACAAACCAAGCATCACAAATACATACGGCGGCAGTCCTCTTATCGCATCCAGCAATCTCTCCACCTGATCATCAGTCAAAGGGGTTTTCTCTTTTTGAGGAACGCCTCCGTTCTTTCCAGACAAATAAATCGTAGGATTGTCCTGAATCACTTTGCTTTCTTTTGCCGCCGCAAAAATGCTCTTATAAAGTATATTAACCGATTTGTACACAGACGCTGAATTTTTTGGATACCGGAACCAGTGCCAGACGAATATCATCCGCTGTAACATCTGCTATATTCATATGACCCAGAGGCTTTATAATATGCCGGTTTACTTTCGATGTGTAATCCGTCAACGTAGTGGCTCTTACCTGTGCGGATTGTAACAACAGCCACTTTTCGCAATACTCCTTTACTGTGGGGGATGATCTACGAAAAGTATTATCCTCAATCTGCTCTCTCGCTTCGAGCACTTTATCATATAATTCTTCACGGGTTCTGCCATACAACGCCACCCGCTTTCCATCAGCATCCTCAATTCGAGTCCGGTAATATTCCTTACCCGCCATGATGACGGTTCCGTACTGAGGAATCGCATATCTTTTTCTTGCCATCTTCGACACCTCCAAACTTTTAGCTGATATATTCATTATTGCGAATAACCTGCCAATACTCAACGATGTCGAATTCCGCTCCTGGCTGTTCTCTTCTTTCGGAAAGTCGGATTGTTATCCTTCGGCCTTGCACGATGTGTAGACCTTGCAATATACTCCTGAAGTCCAACTTCAGTAAAATAAACACAGCCATTCTCAACATACTGAACGTAAGTGATCAGCCCTTCCATTCTTGCATGATCCAAGGTGTCCAGGCTAATCCCCAACATCTCAGCGGCTTCTTTACGCTTAATCAATTTATCCACCATCAAAATTCACTTCCTTTCGGCATTTGCCTTGTCTTTTTTTCCTCCGCCTGTTCCGGAATATAATATCCAAGCTGCACTTTCACAGCTTCATCAATTCCGCGCATCTGTCCCTTACTTACCTTGCCGAGATACCGAATCACACAGGTCTTATCACATGTATCAAGCTGCTCCGCCAATACCATCGAAGATCTTGCCAGCCCTTTTGCCTTCCGAAGGAAATAATGTGTTGGCTGGCTTCTTTTCTTTTGAATCTTCGTTGTCAGAGGAGCAACCGTAATCGTCGGCGAATAAAAGTTGCCGACATCGTTCTGAAGAACCACTACCGGACGAACACCGCCCTGCTTTGATCCTATCGGAACACCAAGATTGGCAAGGTAAATATCTCCTCGCCGGTAAACCCAGTTTTCTTTCATCTGGTTGCCTCCAATCCCATAATCATCTATGGATAAAAGCTGACAAAAAATAATACAACTGCTTTATTCTGACAGCTTTTCTTAAAATATGGTTTCTCTGTACTTTTTCTTGGTACCCCAGAGATCGGGGATTTCTCACAAGCGGCAGTGTGCTTCACTGCTCCATTGGAATTTAACCATCCCGCCTTCTTTATGGCCGGACCGCGAATTACGGAAGTATCATTGTCCCTGACAGGCTTTTACACCACCGTCGGTTGCAATCCGACATTTGCTGCTGCGATTCCGCTTCGCCCCTGTTGGGCATCATGGCGTGCAGTCGAAGGCTCGTTCTGTCAGTAATGTACTTGGAGAATGAGTATTCAATTTTCATAGTTCATCAGCCTTGTTGCCTTAGCTGTAAAGTAAGTATAAAAGAATGCGGTTTTACATAACACGCCGGAAACTGCGACTTTGCCCACCTAATTTTGCGAGTTCACATCAGTGCTTCCTGAAGCTGCGTAATGGCATCCTGCACTCTCTTTTTCAACGCATCCACATCCTGTCTCTTGCCAATAATCAGATAATCCAGCGTTACTCCAAAGAATTCCGAAAACAGAATCATGTCGTTATAAGATGCCGATATTACTCCGCGCTCAATTTTTGAAATGCGTTTTGCATCAATATCAATCGCCTCAGCCAGAGCCTCCTGCGTATACCCTTTTGATTTGCGCAGCTCTTGAATTCTTGCTCCACATACATGCTGATCGTAATACATACTTTCTCCTTCCGCACAGCCGGTACAGAACCGGACCAACGGAAGGTCAAAAAAGGAGCCGCATGACGGTGAAGAAAAAATCCTGTGCCGATAAAACAGAACATGGGTATTCCATAATTCTGTCTCATGCGGCATTCGGAAGACTTCGCCTGTCAGCGGCTCCACAGCACAGCTATGACTTATAAAATTGTGTTAATAGGGTTATTTATTGTCATCTCAACCATTCAGAGACGAATAGTAGAGCTGCAATCTCCGTAATCTTCTCATCTCCAAAACATTGAAGACGGTCTCACGTCCGCAGGCCTTGCATTTGGTCTGCACATGTCCTCTGGTATCCTCAAAGACGATGATTGAATTATGTCGGCAATAAGGACACCTGACAATCCTGGGCTTTTGCGAAGCAATCGCATCCTTTGCCCGGATGATTTTAATCTGCATTTCCGCAGATGGTTCCGATACTCTGATATTCCTGCTCATGGCCACACCTCCAATGGATCACGATATTCATAATCCTTTTTCCGGTTCAGATAGCCCAGTTGTTCCAAGCGGATAGCAGCTGCCGATCTCGAAACGCCAAAGACACCACAGAAAGTATCTATCTTCACCTGGTCTTTGTTATAAAAACGCCATCCATAACATGTCAGAGGCTTTCTGCTGTTGATGAACCACATCGCCCGATCCACTTCTAACTGGGGCATCAGGATGGCAGCTCCCAGCGAATTGGCCTGCCACTCGTTCCAATCTTCCTGCGTTCTCAGAACGCGGGAACCTTTTTTCCTCACTTCCGGTCTCTTATGGCAGGCTATCTTTCGGTCATCGGCATCCAGCTGAAACAATATCTGGTGAGCGCACTCATGTGCCAGCGTAAATCTGCGTTTTCCGCAGAGTTTCCGAATATTCTCTGGTTCAATGAAACTCTTGTCCAGAACCACATCATTAGTTTTCAGGAAGATGCTCCTCTGACTTCCATCAACCTCTATCTGATATTCTGTATCCACATACGCGGTCAGACCATAGATGCTTCCGTCCGAGGACAACTTTTGAAATGACACCTTCAGGTTCAGATAATCGGATGCAAACTGGTCAATGGGTGTCGGAAGCGCAAATCTTGCCGGATCATCTGCTTCGCTGCCGAAAAAGGACTTTTGAAAATCTCTTATCACTGCAACAGCGATTTCTTCTATTTTTTTACTGTGAAAGGATCATAGGCACTGCTCCTTTGCCTCAACGAACCATTTTTCATCTTCGTTGAACAGAAAACTCTCATGCCCACCGATCATGACCGTATAACGAATTCCGCAGCCGCCCACTTTCGTGGAAGAAGCTCGGCACTTATGCTTCAATCGGTCGATCTCATACACCCGTCCGTCAATCCATCGAATTAGGCGCGGGCGAATATTTCCCTCTGCATCCACATCTAAGTTCACAGGTACATATACTTTTCTACATTTCTGTTCCGACATATTCTACGCTCCTCCTCTGTAAACCGGCGAATGTGTTGACTTCTTTTAGCAAAGAACTCACCAGATTCTACCGGTGCTGTATTAACCAATCATTCCTGTCGGCATAACCAAATCCACTTTTCGCTCTGTCGGCATCTTGCTTTTCTGAAAAAGTACCCCATTTTTAATCGCATCTTTCCCAAATCGGAATCGAATCTGCTCAATCGCTGCGTCCAGCCGTTCCTGGCGATCCAGTGATTTCACGTCGGTGAATAGGTCGTATTGTATCGGACAATCCTCTTCAAACAGGTTGATTGCCCGAACCGTCACTGAACGAATCGGATGCTCCCACTGATAGTTCTTTGCAAACAGTGCAAATGCGGTTTTCGCCAGATAGGTAGGGCTTTGTGTCGGAATACCAATCCGGCACTGCCACTCTTTCGTGTAAAGCTCGTTGTTGCGGATGGAAATCGCTATTCCGCCAGCTTTCTTTTTATGTGCTCGCAGCTTGGTTCCGATCTCCTGCACCAGTTCCAGCATGACACACCAGACTTCGGCGTTATTCTCCAAATCCTGCATGGTCGTTATTCCGTGCCCAATGCTCTTTACTGGGGAGACATAATCGGAACGCATAACCGGCGAATCATCCAGTCCATTGGCATATTTCTTAATCGCCAGTCCATTCTTTCCAAGGCGGCACTTCAAGAAATCATCCGATGTTGCAGCAAGCTCTCCAATGGTATGAATCCCATAACCGGACAGAACCTTCTCGGTCGCTCTGCCGACTCCAAGCAAGTCAGAGGCGGGAAGACACCAAATCTTCTCCTGGAACGAATCTGCTTCGATGCAGGTAATCGCATCCGGCTTTTTCATATCCGACCCAAGCTTGGCAAAAATCTTATTGAAGCTCACTCCTGCGGAAATCGTAAGTCCCAATTCAAACTTAACCGTTCTGCGAATCTCATCTGCGATTTCAAATCCGGTTCCCATGCAGCCGCTTCCGGTCACATCCAGCCAGCATTCGTCCATCCCATACGGCTCGATCTGATCGGTATAGCGACCGTATATCCCACGAGCCAGCTTTGAAAACTTCATATATTGCTCATAGTGCGGCTCCACGATCACAAGATCCTGGCACTTCTGCTTTGCTTGCCAGATTGCCTCTCCCGTGGAAACGCCAAACGCCTTTGCTGCGTAGTTCTTCGCAAGTACGATACCATGCCGTTCCTCCACAGAACCACACACTGCCACCGGCTTGTTCTTCAGTTCCGGATTCAGCATACACTCGACAGAGGCATAGAAATTATTCATATCACAGTGAAGAATCACTCTTTGCATCCTGTATTCCTCCTCTCCGTTCGTGAAAGCACGAACAACTTTTCACGAACGCATTGACACACAGCATTTCTTGTGATACTATAATTACACGAATTGTATTTCGTGTTTTCATCGTCATTATAGCAAGCACAGTTTTTCGTGTCAATAGGTTTTTATGAAAAAGTGTTCGTGTTCGTTATCAAAAAAGAAAGAGGTATTTCTATGGTCTTCAAAGAAAGGTTGAAAGAAAAAAGAACAGAAGCCAATTTAACTCAGGTAGAACTTGCAGAGAAGGCCGGTGTAACCGCCCGCACAATTCAGAATTATGAGCTTGGCAGCCGCAAACCATCCAATATGGTTACGATCCAGAAGATTGCGGATGCGCTGAATACTACTACTGAGTACCTGCTGGGAAGCAGCGGCACCTATGTCGTAGAAGCTCATGAAAAAGGCGGCGCAAAAGCAGCGAAAGATATTGAAGAACTGGTCAGCGAAGTGACCGGTATGTTCGCTGGCGGCGAATTAAGCGAAGATGCCATCGAAGGAGCTTATAAAGCTCTGACCGATGCCTACTGGATTGCCAAAGAGAACAATAAAAAATACGCCCCGAAAACGAGGCGTAAAAAATCCGATCAGTGATATGTATCGTACACACTTTTCGCTATACTGTAAACTGGAGGTGGTATGATGAATGCGGAACAGCTTTCACGGGTCGGTGAGAAACTGGTAAAACGCTGCGGTTCCAGAGACCCTTTTGAAATTGCAAGGCAGCTTGGTATCAATGTCATGCTTTGCGAAAATTTCGGTTCCCTGAAGGGAATGTACCGGGTGATTAAGCGAAATCGCTTTATTTTCCTGAATAACAGTCTGGATGAAAATATGCTGCGCATCGTGTGCGCACATGAATTAGGGCATGATCAGCTTCACCGGAATATGGCGAAAACCACCCCGATTCATGAGTTCATGCTCTACGATATGAAATCCAAACCGGAATATGAAGCGAACATCGTAGCAGCAGAGATTCTGATGGACAGCGATGAAGTCCTTCGTTACATCTATGAGTATGGATACACAGCCGAGCAGATCGCCAGTGCGATGTCCACCGACATCAATCTGGTTGCGCTGAAGGTAGCGCACCTGGCTACACTTGGCTATAATCTGCACGCGCTGGAACACAAGAGCAACTTTTTGAAATAACGTACCTTTGAGGAGTCTGGACTGGCTCCTCTTTTTTGTTGCACAAATTGTGCAGGCGGTGCTTGCACAATTATCAACCTAACATCTGCATTCCATACAATCTCGATATTGTCCTCCTGTTGTTCTGCGTTATGCTTTCTCCGTGCATTTTCGTATTATTTATTCTGCCATCTGACTTCGCCCTTGGACAGAAGCGGATAACAGATCAGCTGATCTGAATCCAGATTTTCCGCATGCATGTCAACCGCTGTGATCTGATGATTATCATAAGTCGTATAATAGTAAATACCTTTTGCTGTATTACAACAGGACGTGTATATCGTGATCTCATATTTGCCTTCTGTCACCTCACAGCATCCACGCTGCTGATCTACGGATCCTAAGATATGGAAGAACTGACTTACACTCTCATCCTCTTCTTCACCGGAGATCGAATTTAATTTTGTAAAGGCAACTTTCACAAATCTTGACTGGCTGGAAAGATCTCCAGGTATTCCCATTCCACCCATTCCTCTGCTATATGCATCAAGCTGTAATACTCCTGCAAAAGTACTCTCCGGCTGTTTTCTGGATACTCCGGCATAATTATTCAGTGCAAACATCTGACTCGGGAATGGTGGATTATTGGTAAGCACTCCTACCGGATTATCATATACATGCAGCCCATCTTTCATAGACTCAACAACGATACAGGAGTCTTTGTCTGCAATGATCCAGTGAAGCTGTGCTGTCGGCAGCTGTTCACTGAATGCTGTACCTGTCAGTCTCATTGCTGCCAGCTTCTCTCTCGCCTCTGCTACAGTAGCACACTGTGTAAGGATCCATGGGATGAACTCGAACTGTGCCACCTGGCTGACTTCTGTTTCATCTTCCGGCAAAGCCTCTTCATATGCCGCATTGCCGACAAAATTAAGACCTGCCATTCCAAGGCCTTTTTCATTAACAGCATCATAATAAAGCGGATAACCTTCTGCAACAAATGCCATTCCGATCAAAGCATAATGGCTTTTTATCTTCCCGGCAAACCGGAAATCAAATTCGTAATTTCTTGGCGTTATCGTGATCTGTTCCCCATAGGAAAATTCATAATCAAGCGTTCTGCCCATATAAAAATCTTTTGTTTTGTAAGTTGCTGCTGTACACATATCGAACACCTCTTCTTTCTGCTATAATAGTCCTGCAAACAATCTCATAAACAACTGTCCGAGCCATAAATATGCACTCCGTCCTGTGCGGTACTTTTCGGTCACTTCCCTGCATTCATTCGAGGATTTTTCTTTACACAATAACTCCATATAATTACCGGAATCAGACAAAGCCGAAAAAAGAAAGAAGATTAGGAACCGTAATAATTCTATTCAAATTTTCTTCCTGATTCACTTCACTCTGCATGTACGGTCACCTCACTTTCCTTTTTTTAGGCATAAACCAATAAAATATAACACAAAATGCTAAAGCAAACACAACACCAAAAACATTTTGACTCACTCTAAGACCAACCGCTCCTTGTAGTCCATATGTCTCTGCAGCAATGGCTAAAGCACCAAATGTGTTAAATACTGCCTGCCAGCCATATTGTGCTGAAAATCCTACACCGATTCCACCAAGAATTCCTATATATGCATAGATTGACGAAGGAAGCAGAA
>ENA-OQES01000076-OQES01000076.1-human-gut-metagenome-genome-assembly--contig:-NODE-76-length-39467-cov-7.279334_pt1 | contig 39467 bp, 30 predicted proteins | sample MGYA00242798_ERZ504641 | MGnify/ENA primary metagenome ERZ504641 (study PRJEB26092, sample SAMD00036327) | human gut metagenome | host: Homo sapiens | study: EMG produced TPA metagenomics assembly of...
CCGCAAAAGCTTTCCCAGAGGACCATGCGGTCAACTGGAGCATCCGGCATTACCACCCGTTTCCAGGAGCTATTCCGGTGTATGGGGCAGGTCGGTCACGCATTACTCACCCGTTCGCCACTCTCACGGCCGGAGCAAGCTCCAGCCGATCCCGTTCGACTTGCATGTGTTAAGCACGCCGCCAGCGTTCATCCTGAGCCAGAATCGAACCCTCCACAAAAAACCTCGTGAAGAGACATCGACATGATGACTCTCGAAATAAGAAAATTGACGATCGCCTTATAAGGAAAGGCGCATCGCACAAAAACCTCGCCGCCGTTTGACCGATCCCTCGGCACCACGCGTCAGCGTGGCCGGCAACGAACTGGCAATCATTGACTATAAAGAAGTAGTACAAATACGCTCTTGAGTTCTCAAACCACCACCGCACCAGCAAGCCGCCCCAATCTCCAGGAGCGAGGCCGCCGTGCTGAGCAGCAAGAGATAAACTTACACGAGAACCCGCAATCGCGCAACCCGCAGGGCGCAATGAAGCACGGAACCGTTGGAAATCCAACGTTCCATCGGCGTGTCGAAAACCGGGAAAATGCGTCCGGAAAGCGCCGATACCATCAGAATAGACCCCGAAAACCACAACCAGGTGAACGCAAAACCAATAGCTGTCGGCGTGTCGACCATCAACATGGTCAACCACATCCGCATTTTGCGGTCCAACCACGGTTCTCGCATAACAAAAGCCGGAAGCTCCGTGGTTAGCGGAGGCTCCCGGCTTTGTTGTTCGGCTACTGGATATTCAGCTTTGGTCATTCGAATCGCTGACCATTGCTAATGCTGCCTGTAGCCGACTGTTTTCAGTTATTACTTCAGTTATCGCTGATCAGGCAGCTCACTCGGCATTGGCCGGGCCGGCGGCAACCGGTTCTGCAGCCGACTCGACCGTGGCGACGGCCTTCTTGCGGTTCAGGTACCGCTTGATGGCCACAATCTCCAGGCCGATCACGAGCACCGCGGTCACGCCCCAAGCCACGTACATGGCGGTCTTCCAGATCGGGGTGGCGACCTTCGGCTCGCCATTCGCGTACTGCCAGCTGTTGGCGGCGGTGTACAGAATGTTGTGCGCGGCCTGACGCATCGCCTTCACGGAAGTGGCGGACTTATCGGTGATGTGGTTGGTGATCTTCGTGGTGGCGAGCATCGAGTCGTTGCCCGCACGCACTTCCTGATCGGCGTTCTGGTAGCCGTAGCCGCCGAAGTAATCGGTCAGGACGAAGCCCTTGAAGCCCCACTCGTCACGCAGCACGGTCTGCAGCAGGTTGCTGGAAGCGCCGGCGTAGGTGTAGCCGATGTAGTTGAAGGAGCTCATCACGGCCTGGGCGCCGCCTTCCTTCACGCTCATCTCGAACGGCTTCAGATAGGTTTCGCGGATGGACTGCTCGTTGGCCCACGTGCACACCATGTTGGTGCGGTTGGTCTCCTGGTCGTTGAGTGCGAAGTGCTTCATGAAGGAGTACACGCCCTTGGACTTGGCGCCGGCGATTTCGTTGGAGGCCATCGCACCGGAGAGCAGGGAGTCCTCGGAGAAGTACTCGAAGGTACGACCGGAGAATGCCGAACGGTGGATGTTCATGGCCGGAGCGTACCAACCAGCCACGTGCATGTCGTGAGCCATGTCGCCGATCATCTCACCGAACTGCTTGGCGAGATCACGGTTCCAGGTGCAGGCGAACGCGGTGGAGGCCGGGAAGCCGATGGAGCCAACACCGGTGAAGTTGTTGTTCAGCGAGGCCGGGCCGTCGGCGTCGGTCAGCTGGATCTTGCCGACGGACTTCACAGCCGGAGTGCCGTAACCACCATTGGCGATCAGGTTGTCCATATCGTCGAAGGTGAGCTGGTCGAGCAGCTTGTCCCAATCGGCGTCGTCATAATCCTTGCCATACATCTGGTACAGCTTCAGGCCATTCTTGGCACCGGTGGTCGGCATCTCGTCCGAATCGTTGTCATACTTCTTCGGATCGTAGTTGCTGTTGTTGGTGAATTCGGCCTTGGCTTCGTCGCTCATCGAGAAGTTGGTCGGAGCGGCGGTGGCCTTGGCATAGTTCGCGAAGTGGCCCGCGCGAGACAGGTACGTCACGTCGCCGGCGGCGTAATCGAACTCGTTGGTGGCGGCCACGGCATCGCCGTTATGGGTGTTTGAGTCGGAATTGTAGGTGACGGTGTCCTTCACGGTGACCTTCTGATGGTCGATCACGTGGTGCGAATCGGACTGGATGGAGATGTCGTAATCGCCCTGCTCCAGCACGTACGCCTTAGCGTCCTTCTGGTCGTAGGAGGCCATGTCGTCATCGTCGAACTCGATCTTCACGGTCTGGGAAGCGCCCGGCTCGAGCTTCTTAGTCTTTTCGAACGCAACCAGGTTCTTGGATGCCTTCTCGATGCCGCCATCGGTGTACGGCGGGTTGTAGTAGACCTCGACCACGTCCTTGCCGGCCTTGTCGCCGGTGTTGGTGACGGTCACATCGAACGAGATCTTGCCGTTCTTGTAGGAGACCTTGCCCATCTCCTGCTTGAACGTCGTGTAGGACAGGCCGTAGCCGAACGGGAACATGACGGTGTCGTCGTAGTTGATCAGACCTTCGTCGGCGGCGGTCTCATAGAACTTGTAGCCAACGTAGATGCCTTCGACGTAGTTGACGAACGTCGGGGTCACCGTGACCTTGTCGCCACTGAAGCCCATGTAGGAAGCAGCGAGATCATCCGCATTGTCGTAAGTGAACTTGCCGTTCGTGCCGACGGACGAAGCGTTGCCGGCGGCGGTGCCATCGGTGTTGTTGAACACAGCGGTCTTGGTCAGGTCCTTCGCGAACGTGTCGGAGGTCTTGCCGGACGGATTCACATCGCCGGCGAGCACCTCACCCAGTGCGGAGAAGCCGGTCTGGCCGGCCGGCGGGCACCACAGCACGGACTTGATCTGCGGATACTGGGACAGGAAGTCGAACTGGAACGCGTTGGCGCCGTTGTAGACGAGCGTCACCTTCTTGAAGTTCTTGGTGACCAGGTCGATCATGTCGCGCTCGGTCTGGGACAGCTGCAGGAAGTGCTCGCCATCCTTGAAATCTTCGTAGTCCTTGGAATTGTTGTTGTAGGTGATGCCCTTCGCCTTCATGTTCGTCGGCAGGTCAGCGCCTTCGCCGCCGACGCGGGTGATGGTGATGACGGCTTCGTCGGAGAAGTCCTTGGCGTCGGAGATCAGCTTGTCGGAATACTGCTTGGCCGGAACCTCAGGCAGGGTCCAATCCTGCGACCACATAGCCACCATCGGGCGGTCCTTGCGGTAGTCGGTGTACAGCTTGGTCAGCTCGGAATTGGTTTCGATGCCGGCCTGCTTCATGCCGTCAAGCATGGAAACGGTCTCGTACTGGTCGGACATGGAGCCGGAGCCGGTGCCGCCGTAAACCGGGTTGGTGGAGCCCCAACCGAACACGTTGACCTTCTTGTTGGACAGCGGCAGGTTGGAATCGTCGTTCTTCAGCATGGTGATGGCTTCCGACTGCACTTCCTTGGCCAGCTCGTTGGCTTTGGAAACGGTGGTGTCGGACAGCATGTACTTGGTGGTGGTCGCGTTGTTGAGCAGCGTGGAAAGCGGGCCGGTCAGCATCATGGACACGGCCACGACGATGCCGACAAGCGCCACCAGCCAGGATTCGGAATGGACGATCTTACGGGTCGCCACTTCCTTGACCGTCTTCTTGTTGACGGCAAAAGTGATAATCAGCGCGAGCGCGAACAGCACGCCAATCGCAATAAGGTACGGCGTCAATGAGCCGATGACGTTCATAACGTCAGCCATGTTGATTTGCAGCATGGTCTGCCTCCTCCTTGATTCTCATAACCAAACGACACGTAGGCTCCGATGCCTTTATCGGAACCGCGAAACCATTCAACACTGCCCCGCATCTCATGGTTTCGGTGAAGTGGCTGCAGATGCGTGCGGCAAGTGAAGACACTTCTTCATGTCGATGATTCGATTTCATCAGACTTCAACGTGCGGCACATGGCGTTTTCCCCAGCCTGTCAATTCGCGTGCATAATCTGCACGCCAAGTACGATGGAAGTATGAGCGACTTAAGCGCATTGAATCTGGAAGCAGGCAGCCTGGTTGGCGGCTACACGTTGATTTCCCGGCTTGGTTCGGGTGCCATGGGCTCGGTATGGCGTGTGCGGGACGATGGCGGCCATCAATATGCGATGAAGATTTTGCGTGATTCCCTCTCCGACGACGATTCCCCGCAGCAGCAGCGCGACGAGTTGACCGCACGCGAGCGCCTGCGCAGGGAGGCGATGGCGTTGCAGAAGGTGCGGCATCCGGGCGTGTGCGGCATTGTGGATATGGAACTTGACGACGCGTTGGCTTTTATTGTGACCGAGTTGATCGAAGGCAAGAATCTGCGTGAGGATGTGCGCGTCAATGGCCGATATGTGGGCGACGATTTGGAACGGCTGGCACGCAAGCTGATTGAGGCGGTGCGTGCCGTGCATGCGGCTGGCATCGTGCACCGCGATATCAAGCCGACGAATGTGATGGTGTCGAGCACCGGCCCGGTATTGGTGGATTTCGGCATCGCTATGGGCGAAGGCGAAAGCCATGTGACGCGTACCGGTCTGGTGATGGGCACGCCGGGGTTCATCGCGCCGGAAATCATTGATGGCGCGGAATCGGATGAAATGACCGATTGGTGGTCGGTGGCGAGCGTATTGGCGTTCGCCGCTACGGGTGAGCCGGTGTTCGGCACGAAGCCGATGATGACCGTGTTGGAACGTGCGGCGGCAGGCAGCGCCAATCTTGCGGGACTTCCTGCGGGCACGATGGCCGCGTTCCGTGCGGCGCTCAACCCTGATCGTACGAAGCGGTGCACGCCGGACGATTTGCTGCAGGCGATCGCCGTGGATGCGTTGAATCCGCAGGCGTGGGTTGCGGCCGACAATGGTGGCGCAGCGGATGGCGATACGGAGGCGATGCCCCCTTTTGTTGAATCGCCCGACAATCCACGCACGTTGTGGCGATTGCAGGACGATATAACCGGCGAAAACGCCATCGGCACGCGCACGATGCCAAGGCTCAGCGAAGCAACGCAGGCGATCGGGCAGCCCGATGTGAGCGCAACTCAAGTAATCGAGAAACAAGTGACCAGCCAATCCGACGCGAGCGCAACGCAGGTGATCGCACCTGTTGACGATGCCGAGACCAGCGTGCTTTCCGACGCACTTCCCAACGTGGACAGCACGCGCACGATGCCGCAATCGCAAGGCACGCGGGCGATGCCGACAGGCACGCAGGTAATGCCGCAATCCATGCCGTCAACACAAATGCTGCCGGCCCAGAACGCATGGAATCCAGCGGAAGCGCCGACGCAAGTCGACCCGACCATCAAACCCGCGTTGCAACGCATCGCCATGCGGCAGCCACCGTCCGTCATACCGCAGGCCACGGTGGCCGCGGCGCAGCAATCGCCCGCAATGTCATTCCCGCCCGGTACCCCGGTATGGATGGGCCGAACGTTGCGGAAGCACCCAATCCCGCCGATGTGAAGCGTGGCGCGATGTTGGGCCGGGGCATGCTCCCCTGCGCGCTGATGGCGATTCCCGTGGCCGTCTGCGGACTGTTCTCACTGTGGACGGCGATGGCAGCCGCGTTGCTGTTCGCCTGTGCGCTGGCCACTATCGGATTCAACACGGAGGCGCAGCTCGAGCGCGAAGGCAAACGTGGCGGCGAGAAGAAAAGTTCCGACTGGCTGCTGCGATTGGCGGGACTGCCCTGGCACATCGTGAAGGGCTTCGGCGTCGCCATCGTGCGGACGCTGATCATGTTGGCCGTGGCCGCGCTGGGTTTGTCGCTCACCACGGTCGTGCTGCAGCTTCCGTATGCCGTGATGGATACGTGGATATTTGGATTGACGATTCCGATGCCGACGCTGCTTGGCGGTCCGCTTTCCGAAAGCGGGCTGGCGCAGGCTGCGTTCTGCGCGATCGGCTGGCTTGTGGCCGTGGCCGCTCCGGGCGCGATCGTACTGCGATTGGGCGGCGGCGCACTGCGTAAACAGCCGTATCTGCGCCACTTGAGCGAGCTGCCGACGCAATCGCAAGGCAATACGGAATTCCCGGCGAATCGATAGCAAGGCATCGCTAGTATGGTGCCCAGCATAACAACGTGAGGTCGAAAGGAATATCGATGGCCCAGAACAGCAAGGATGCGCAGAAGCGTACCAGCCGCGCCGAGCGTAGGGCCGCTGAGGCCGCGGCGATGAAGGCGCGCGCCGAGCAGATGGAGAAGGAACGCAAGCAGCAGACGATCATCGGCGGCATCGTGGTGGCGGTGCTGGTGATTCTGGTGGCGATCGGCGCGTTCACCGTGTACCACAACATGCATAAGAAGGCCGAAACGAAGGCTTCCACCGAAACCGTGCAGGAAGCGTACACGGCGTTGCAGAAAGTGAAGAACACTCCGAAGCTCGTCGATAAGAAGGGCGGCCTGCTGATTTCCAAGAACGGCTACGGCAAGGCTGTGGAGGGCGCGCCGACCGTCGAGCTCTACATGGATTTCCTGTGCCCGGGCTGCGGCAACCTGCACCGCCAGTTGGACGCCGACCTGCAGAAGATGGTCGATGCCGGCCAGATCAATCTGGACCTGCATTTCATGGCGTTCATGGACCGTTGGTCCACCGACGAGTATTCCAGTCGCGCGGCGAACGCGGCCATCTACCTGGCCGAGCATGACAGCGACCCGAACCATCTGATCTCCTTCCTGGAGAAGGTCTACGCCGAGGATTTCCAGCCGGAGGAAGGCTCCGCATACAAGTCGGTGAGCGACGCCAAGATCAAGGAGCAGATGATCGCCGCGGGTGTTTCCAAGGATGTTGCGGACAAGGCGTTTGGCCGCGATTATCAGGAATGGCTTGATGCGATCGACACTTACACGCCGAAGCGTTCCGAACTGTGGCATCAGTCCGGCAGCTACAAGGGCAGCATGACCACGCCGACCGTGATCATCAACGGCAAGTATTGGGATATGGACCAGCTGACCACCGCCCAGACGACGTTTAAGGACGGTCTGTTGGAATCGATCGGCCTGAAGGACAGCGAAGTCGGCGTTGCCGGCAAGATGCCGTCCATCGGAGCCAAGAAGGGGCCGATTTCCGTCACCACGGGCGAATAACCCCTTACGGGCAGCCGGCGCGTCTCAACCCGCAATGCTAAGTTGACTGCGGTGGAAGCGCTGGTTATGCTATTCATCGTTCCTCTGTTGTTTTCATAGCAAAAGAGGACATGCCTCCTTAGCTCAGATGGCCAGAGCGGCCGCCTTGTAAGCGGCAGGTCGTCGGTTCGATCCCGACAGGAGGCTCGAACCCGTATGACGGGCTTGGACCTCTTACCATGGGTAAGTGCTCCAGAAGTCTTCCCCCAACTTGAGACTTCTGGCAAAGCGGACGAGACGTCCCCCAACCTGTCTCGTCCGACCGGGGGCAGGACATCCCCTTCTCTCCTGCCCCCTTTTATTTTCGCTTTTCGCACCTGCTTTCAAAAATGTGGCGGTATGGATAAAACCATCGGAAAGCACGGCGACCGTTCCAGCTGAGCCGTTACAATAACGGCGTTGTAGGCAGCGCTGAAAAGAGGATAAATGACGAGAAGGTGGACCCCTCGGAGATTCGTGACGCTTCGTCGTGTCCGCGTCATGGCATGCGTGGCCTCATTGACTTTGACTTCGGCGTTGGCGTTTGGTGTGGGCGCGCGCAAATCCGTGGCGTTGACCGTCAATGGGGAGACCACCACGGTGACCACATATGCGATGAGCGTGGACCGTCTGCTGCAGGAGCAGGGCGTGAAAGTCAAAACGCACGACCTGGTGGAATCGACCAGCCCGACCAGCATGCTGAAGAACCATGATGTGGTGAACGTGCAGAGCGCATACCAGACCACCATCACCATCGACGGCCAGGAAGTGCCGTTCTGGACGGTCGCGTCCAGCGCCGAGCAGTTGCTGGACTTCTTCAACCAAAACGAAACCGAAGCGGCGAAAATCACCGTCAATATCAGCAACGTCTACAACAAGCTCACCGGCGGTCTCATCATCAACCAGAAGGGGCCCGTCGCCGTCATCGCGGACGGCAAAAGCTCGGTGGCGCCGAACGGCAAGCTGCCCGCTGCCTCCATTCTTGACGCCAAAGGCATCACGTTGGGCAAGGAGGATCGCGTCAGTGTCGAAAAGGACGGCAAGACGACCATTCTGCGCGTCCGCCGCGTGACGCATGGTGAGGAGACCCGCACGAAGGAAGTGCCGTTCGGCACGCAGACCATCATCGACCCGAGCCTGCAGCCGGGCGAAGTCACGGTACGGCAGGAAGGCGAAAACGGCGAAATCCAGCAGACGTACGCCGTCACCTACGTGGATGGCGTGAAGGAAAGCGAGACGCTGACCGGAGAGAAGACCACGAAAATCGCCATCGACAAAGTCATTGCGGTCGGACCGGAAAAAACTACGGACGATACCGGCAAATCCGACAACAGCGGCAACGGCAACAGCAACGGCGATAACGGCGATTCCGGCAAGACGGACGACGGCAAGAACGATTCGGGTAAGAACGACTCGAATAAAAACGACAATAAGTCCGATTCGAACAAGTCCGATTCCGACAAAACCGATTCGAACAAGTCGGATTCCTCGGATAAGAACAATTCGAACAACAACTCGAATAACAATTCCAACAACACCGAGAAGGACGATCCGGCACCGACCCCCACACCAACCCCTGCACCGCAGCCGACCCCCGCACCCCAGCCCAAACCGCAGCCCACGCCGCAGCCGAGCAATCCTTCCGCAGGCTGCCGCTTGTACCATCCTTCCGCGGCACAGGCACAGGCCTACGCTTCCGGCGCGGCGGCGCAGCGCGGCTGGACCGGCCAGAACTGGACGGATCTGGTCAAACTCTGGAATCGCGAATCCGGATGGAGCTGGAGCGCGGAAAACGTGTATTCGGGCGCATACGGTATTCCACAAGCGTTGCCGGGCAGCAAAATGGCCACGTTCGGCGCGAATTGGAAGGACGATGCCGCCGTGCAGATCGACTGGGGTCTGAGCTACATCGCACAGCGGTACGGCAGCCCGTCCGCGGCGTGGCAGCACTCCGAACAGACCGGATGGTACTGATGATCCGGCTAATCGCCAACGATTTTCGTACCGGCATGAACGGATAATGAGGGAATGACAGAAGAGGGAATGACAGAAGAGGGAATGACGGAAAACGTGAACGAGCATACGCAGGGCCATTTGCTGGGGGCGGCCGACATCCGACGCATCGCCGCCGACGCGGGTATCAGCCCGACGAAGAAATTCGGGCAGAATTTCGTGATTGATCCGGGAACCGTGCGTCGCATCGTGCGCGAGGCCGGCGTGACCGCCGACGACCATGTGCTGGAAGTCGGTCCCGGACTGGGTTCGCTGACGCTGGCGATTCTGGAAACCGGCGCCACGATGACGGCTGTGGAAATCGACCCGCCGGTCGCCGAACGCCTGCCGAAAACCATCGCCGAATTCATGCCGGACGCCGTGGACCGCTTCCGTGTGGTCAACCGCGACGCACTTACCGTCAATCCGGAGAATCTGCCCGATTTCAAGGATGACGATTCCTTCACGCTGGTGGCCAATCTGCCGTACAACGTGGCCACGCCGATTCTGCTCACCCTGTTGGAACGTTTCGACAATCTGGGCACCTTCCTGGTGATGGTGCAGAAGGAAGTGGCGGACCGTTTGAGCGAGAAGCCCGGTTCGAAGATCTACGGCACGCCGAGCGTGAAGCTCGCATGGTACGGCACCGCGGAACGCGTGGGCGTCATCGGCCGCAACGTGTTCTGGCCGGCCCCGAACGTCGATTCCGCGCTGGTGCTGTTCAAGCGCTACCCGGGCGGTCACACCCCCCGCCGCGGACAATGCGGACGGTTCCGTGGTGGATCGCGAAACCGTGTTCCGTTTGATCGACGCGGCTTTCGGGCAGCGCCGCAAGACCCTGCACGCCGCATTGAAGAAAATCGTGCCGTCCGAAGCGTTCGAGAAGGCCGGCATCGACCCGACCCGTCGTGGCGAGACGCTCACCATCGACGAATTCGTGGCGTTGGCACGCGCGTTGGATGAGGTGTTCGCGTCATGAGCACCATTGATTCGCCCGCCATCGGAACGGCCACCATCAACGCCGTGAGCGTGGACTGCCCGGCGAAAACGAATCTGACCCTGCATGTGGGCCCGTCGCATGCCGAATGGGGCGGCCGTCATGAACTCGACACCATCTATTGCGCGGTCGGCGTATACGACACCGTCACCGCCACGCGCAAAGCGCCGGGAAGCGGCTTCTCGCTGAATCTCGAGGGCGCGTATCTGGGCGACCTGGCCTCTTCCGGCAGCGATATGCGCCGCAACCACGCCGTGCTGGCATTGTTCGCCATGGCCGAAGCGAGCGGCCATGAGCCGGACGTGGCGTTGAACATCGACAAGCGCATCCCCGTCGGCGCGGGCATGGCCGGCGGTTCCGCCGATGCGGCGGCGACGATTCTGGCATTGAACACGTTGTGGGATCTCGATTGGCCGATCGAACGCCTGCAGGAAGTCGCGGCCACGCTGGGCGCGGACATGCCGTTCTGTCTGACCGGCGGTTACGCGCGCGGCACCGGTTTCGGCGAACGCATCGAACAGCTTGATGACGATGGCGATATCGTACGCGATCTTACGGAACGTGGGTTTACCGGCCATCTGCTGGTCGGCGCATACCGTGCGGAACTGCGCACGCCGGAAGTGTATGCCACATTCGATCAGATCGGTGCCGGCGATGGCGATGAGAACCACCTGCAGAAGGCGGCGGTCTCCCTGCATCCGCGTAGCGGACAGGCGATCGAGGAAGCCTTGCGTGCGGGAGCCAGCCAGGCGTTCGTCTCCGGTTCCGGCCCGTCCGTCATCGCGTTCGTGCCGACGGAGGATGCGGCGGACGCCGTGCAGCGGGCATGGCAGGACAGCCGTTGCGTCGATCGCATCATCGCCACGAACGCCCCAGCCCGACCGATTGTGCATATCACCGCATGACACATATCACCGCATGACAGTAAAGTTGATGGCAATTGGTTTGTTCAAAAGGAATTCGTAAATGACCCAGGCTAACGACGAGCGCGCCGCGCGCAAAGAGTACATTCGCCGCCGTCAGAAGACGGTGTTCAGCATCGTCGGAGCCGTCATGGTGGTCGCCATGGTGGTGTCCCTGCTGTTCTTTTTCCATGTCGGAGGCCTGGGCAACGTCAAGTCGGCCGCCGTACAGCCGAACTACGGCCAGCAGGCACCGTGCCCCATCAAGGAAGCCGACGGCAGCAAGGCCAAGTATGTGGAGAATCGCAACATCACGCTGCGTGTGCTCAACGGCACGAAGTTCTCCGGCTTCGCCAAGGCGGTGAGCGACGCGTTGCAGAACCGCGAGTTCAACCCCCAGACGCCGGACAACTACACCAAGAAGGTGGATCGCACGATGATCGTCTTCGGCAAGAACGGCGTGAATCAGGCGTACACCGTGGCAAGCAATTTCACCGACGCCATGCTGGTTATGGACGACCGTCAGGACCAGCTGATCGACGTCATCGTGGGCGCCACATTCGACAATCTGCAGGATACGAAGAAGGTTCCCGCCGCAGGCAAGGCGATCACCGGCATCCAGGGCTGCGTCGCGGTGGACAAGATGACCGACCTGCCCAAGGCGCCCGAGCATGATGCGGTGAATCCGCAAAGCTGACCGCCAATCGAAATCGATATAGGCAATATGAAAAACCCGCGCTCCCCCAATCGGGAACGCGGGTTTTCGTATTCGAGCTGTTCCAAGCACACTGTTCCATGCATGCGGCGAAACCACCGCATGTCAATCGCTATTCGCTCTGCTCCTTGTACCAGCGTTCCAGCTCGGCAACGGCCACGTCACGCTCCACCGGACCGTTATCGAGGCGGTATTCCAGCATGTGCTTGTACGCCTTGCCGACCATCGGGCCTGGTTCGATGCTGAGCAGCTGCATGATCTCGTCGCCGTTGAGGTCAGGACGGATCGCGTCAAAGTCTTCCTTTTCTTTCAGGTCGCGTACACGCTGTTCCATCTCGTCCATGGCCGCCGAGAACATCATGGCCTTGCGCTTGTTCTGCGTGGTCGTGTCGGCGCGCGTAAGGCGGTTCAGACGCTCGTACAGCGGGCCAGCGTCCTTGACGTAGCGGCGGACCGCGGAATCCGTCCACGGCTCCTCCACGTAGCCGTGGAAGCGCAGATGCAGGTTGACCAGCTCGCTGACGTCCTCGACCATGTGGTGGTCGAAATGCAGTGCCTTCAAACGCTTGCGTGTCATCTTCGCGCCGACGGCGTCATGACGGTGGAAGCTCACCTTGCCGCCCGCTTCGAAACGACGGGTCTTCGGCTTGCCGATGTCGTGCAGCAGAGCCGCCAGACGCAGCGTCAGGTCCGGGGTCCGGCACCGGACCGTCGGGACCGGTTTCGAGGGCGACGGCGCGTTCGATGACGATCATGGTGTGGTTCGAACACGTCCTTATGGCGATGGTGCTCGTCGATTTCCAGCTGCAGCGCGGGAATTTCCGGCAGCACGATGTCGGCAAGACCAGAATCGACCAACGCTTCGATGCCGGCGCGCGGGCGATCGGACAGCAGCAGCTTGACCAGTTCGTCGCGCACACGTTCGGCGGAGACGATTTCGATGCGATCGACCATGTCGGACAGCGCTTCGGCGGTTTCCGGCTCGATGCGGAAGCCGAGCTGCGCCACGAAACGCACGGCGCGCATCATGCGCAACGGATCGTCGTCGAACGACTGCCGCGGATCGACGGGGGTACGCAGCACGCCTTTGGCCAAATCGTTCGCACCGCCGAACGGATCGACGAATTCGAGTTCCGGAACACGCAACGCCATCGCGTTGACGGTGAAATCGCGGCGGGAAAGATCGCCTTCCAGCGTGTCGCCGTAATTGACTTCCGGCTTGCGCGAGTCGGGGTCGTACGTGTCGGAACGGTAGGTGGTCACCTCCACTTTCACCTCGGTGCCGTCCTCACGCCTGCGCATCGCGCCGAGCGTGCCGAATTTGCGGCCCATATCCCAGAAGCCATCATGCCCAAAACGGCGCAGAATATGCTCAAACTGCTCGGGACGCGCCGATGTGCAGAAATCCAAATCATGCGATTTGCGATGCAGCAGCAGGTCGCGGACAGGACCCCCGACCAGTGCCAGTTCATAGCCTTCCGCAGCAAACATACGTCCTAATTCAATGGCCTCTGGCCACACTTCGAAGTTCACGCCATACCTTTCAGCACCACAAGTTTTCCGTTTACCAGCATACCGTTACCCCACCTGCACACAGAATTGAGTATGGTTGGAATCATGATTACGCCCGCAGACCTTGCACGCATGCTTGCCCATGCTGCGGACGACCATGCCCAAAAGTCCGCTGGAACCGGACGAACTGCTGTACACATCGCAGTCGGTTTCGCTGCAGCAGCTGCAACAACTACAGCAATTGCAGCAGCGCACGATCATCACGCCGAGCGCGCCTACGCCGGCGATGATGCCGCGCCGGCGCACCGCGGATGGTCCGACCACGTTCGCATCGCTTGACGCGCAGGAGCTGCCGGTGGTGCGCGAGTATTCGGCGGGCGGGCTGGTGTTCGACGACAAGGGTCGCGTGGCGATCATCGCACGTCATTCACGCAGCGGGCATTTGGAATGGTGCCTGCCGAAGGGACATATCGAAAAAGGCGAAACGCCGCAGCAGACGGCCGTGCGCGAAGTGCATGAGGAAACCGGCATTCTGGGCGAGGTGGTCGATTCCATCGCCACCATCGACTATTGGTTCACCGGTACCAGCCAACGCGTGCACAAGCTGGTGCACCACTTCGCGTTGCGGCAGATCGGCGGCGAGCTGACCGTCGAAGGCGATCCCGACCATGAGGCCGAAGACGCCATTTGGGTGGATTTTGCTGATTTGGACGATGTGCTGAGCTATCCGAACGAACGGAAGATAGCATGGTTGTACGCAAGGAAACTCAACAGACAGGCGTAATAGTGAATCAATCCGCACAACGGCACGTTTCGCGTGGCCTTCGCGCGTTATCATCCATCCTCGCCATGGTATTGACCATGGCGTTGATGTTGTTATACGCACCCACGCCATCGGCAAGGGCCATGGAATCGGCCACATCGGCGGAGTCGACGGACGGTATGTTGTCCATCAACTCTTCCACGGCCGTATTGACGGACACCTCCGGATACCATCTGAACGCCACGGTGACCAACACGACCGGACAGGAGATTCCCGCGGGAACGCTGACGCTGGCCATGAACGCCTTCTACACGTTCGTTTCGCGCAACGACATCCAGGATTGGTCTGAAGGCAACGGGCGAATCCCCACCCCGCAATCCGTGGGACAGGCCGATGTGCCCGCGTTGCAGCCGGGAGCCAGCGCCAACGTGAGCATCGACGCGGACGCCCATCAGGAATCGCTCGCGGCCATCAACTCTTGGGGGCCGAAGCCGGTGCTGCTGAGCTATTCCGCCAACGGAAGCCCCCCTTGCTCAATCGCATACGTTCGTGACGCGCACCGGCGCGGGACTCCACACGCCCAGCACGCCGGCGCTGCACATCACCGTCGCCCAGCCGCTGGCCGCCAACGGGTGGACCACCGACAGCAAGCTGCTTGGACAGCTGGTCGATGAAGGGGGTATTTCCTCCTCGAAACTGGCGAAAATCGCCATGCCCAGCAAGGATGACGACGCACGGCTCAAATCGTTGCAGCAGACCTTCGCCAAGCACGACATGCTGCAGGTCGTAGGAGATCCGACCTACCTGCAGGCGATGGCGATGCCAACGCGGGTCGACGGCATCACCCAGCCCGCATTGTTCGACATGACCGCCTACAGCGCCATGAACAACGCTCCGGCCTACAGCGCAGCCGGTATCAACGACCGTCAATGGTCCGCAGCCAAAGCCCGGAAAACCTATCAATCGGCATTGGGCGACAGCAACGCGGACATCACCGCATACGCGTGGCAGGGCAACGGCAATTGGACCCTACAAGCGTTGACGAAGGCCCGCCAGCAGGGGTACGGCACCGTCATCGCCACGCATGACTTCGAAGAGGACGATGCGGCTACCGTACGTACCGGCAAGACGGTGGTCTCCACCGATGCCGGGGACATCACCGTGCTTTCCGCGCAGAATGTGCTTTCCGGCCTGGCCCAAGGCAAGGCGACCAGTGACGATGCCAACGCCGACAGCGAGGGAACCACGGCCGGCAGATTGGCGCGATTCGTCGCGCAAAGCGCGTTCTACCAGATGGAACAGCCTTATGCGGAACGCAACCTGCTGGTCTGTCTGAACGAGGATTCCGACCCCAGTGTTGTGGACGCGCTGATGAGCGACATCGAGCAGTCGCCGTGGCTGAACCTCACCGATCTCGCCACGTTGAAGGATGCCGACATCTCCGAAGATGCGGCCAGCATGTCAACCGATCTTCCCCAAACGGACGGCCTTACCGATAGCATGCGCAGCGACGTCCAGCAGACTCTGAGCGCGCTGGCGAACTCATCGAGCAACATCAAACGTTTCAATACGTCGATCCTCGTCAAGCCGAACGGAAAAGACGAATCCGACGTCAACACCTGGAGCAGGCAGCTGACGAACGCCCACACCATCATGGCCCTGCACGCGTTGGGCGGCGAGAGCCCTTCCAGAAGCACGATGGCGGAAGGCGCGAACCAGCTCGCGGTCCTGCTGATCAACGGTGTGGCGATCACGCCGACGGAAAGCGTGAACGTGGTCAGCGAAACCGCGAAAATGCCGGTGACCATCAGCAACAACCATCCGTACCCGGTGAAGGTGAAGGTCTCGTCGCTGACCGATTCCATGCAGATCGTCACGTCCCGATTCGACACCGTGCAGGTGCCGCCCCACGGCGAGGCACAGGTGGCGTTCACCATCCGTGTGTCCACGTCCGGCACCGCCAACGCCACCATCAGCCTGTTCGACAGGAATGGTGCAGCGTTTGGAGCCACGCAGGTCACCCACATCACCAGCGCGCTGCAGATCAGCGACAAGAGCGGTTTCGTCATCATCGGCTTCGCCGTGCTCTTGGGCGCTGTGGGACTGTGGCGTCAATTCAACCGTAAGAAGGATCCCGACGAATGAGTTCTTCCGTTGGCCGTAATTCACTGATCATGGCCTCCGGTACCGCCGCTTCGCGCGTGACCGGCCAAATCCGCACCATCCTGCTTGCCTGGGCCTTGGGCACCACCGGCTATGCCGCCAACGCCTACCAGGCCGGTTCGATGATTCCGCAGGTCATCTACACACTGGTTTCCGGCGGCATCTTCAACGCGGTGCTTGTGCCGCAGATCGTGCGCACGCTGAAATCGAAGGACGCCGAAACCAAGCTCAACAAGCTCATCACCCTTGCCATCACCTTGTTGTTGGGTGTGACGCTGCTCATGGCCGTTGCCACGCCGTTGTTGACCAAACTGTATGTCAACGGCAGCGCCGAAACCATGGCCCTCGCCACCTCCTTCACCTTGTGGTGCATGCCCCAGATCTTCTTCTACGGCCTGTATACGGTGATCGGGCAGATTCTCGCGGCGAAGGACCATTTCGTCACGTATGCGTGGAGCTCGGTCGGCGCGAACATCATCAGCTGCATCGGTTTCGGCGCGTTCATCGCGATGTTCGGCAGGGCCACGGAACGTCCGCTGGACTTCTGGACGCCGACGAAAATCGCGCTGACCGCCGGCACTTGGACGCTTGGCGTGGCGTTCCAGGCGCTGGTGCTGTTCATTCCTTTGACGAGAATCGGCCTGAAATACCGTCCGAAATTCGGCGTTCACGGCATCGGACTGCGTTCGATGGGACCGGTCGCCGCGTGGAGCCTCGGCATCGTCGGCGTCGATCAGATCGTCAACATCATCGTCACCCGCGTGGCCACCAGCGCGCCGTTCAAGGCTTCGGAACAGCTGCATATGAGCCAGTTGGACGTGGCCGGCAACGCCTCGTATCAGAATGCGTACACCATCTACATGCTGCCGTATTCGCTGATCGCCGTGTCCATCGCCACTGCGATCTTCCCGAAAATATCGAAAGCCATCGCGGACCGCAATATCGACGAGGCGCGCAAGGATCTGAGCTCGGCCCTGCGTAATCTCAATCTCATCATGTGCTTCTTCGCAGCGGCGTTCATCGTGCTTCCGTTGCCGATCATCCTCGCACTGCTGCCGTCCATCAGCGTGCGTGAGGCGCTGCTCATCAGCGCGCCGCTCGCCGCTTTGGGCATCGGCCTGCCACTTTCCAGCTCGTATTTGGTCATCCAACGCACGTTCTACGCGTTCGAAGACGGCAAGCATCCGTTTATTTTCATGGCGATCACCATGGCCATCCAGGGTGGCGTCATCATCGCGTCGACGTTCATTCTGCCGCCCACGCAGTGGATCACCGTCATCGGATTGGCGATTTCGGTGAGCTTCATCCTGCCGTATCCGCTGCTTACGCACATGCTCCGCTCCCGTTTCGACGGCGATGTGGACGACAAGCGCATCATCACCGCCTATGCGAAGGCGCTGGTGGCCACGATAGCCGCCTGCGTGATTGGCCTGCTGTGCCGCAACGGCGTCTACCGGCTGGTCGGAGCGCATATCGGCCCCGACGACGGCACTATGAACTGGGGTCAGGCGGTTCTGTCCGCGATACTGCTCACCATCGTCATCGCCATCGTCTATCTGGCGTGCCTGTGGGCGCTGCGTGCCGAGGAGCTCACTTCGGTCGTGGGCATGCTCGCCGCCCGCATACCAGGGCTTGGCAACAAGCCTAAGTCTGGCGGAACGGCCAGCCCCAACGGTAAACTTGAGCAAAGTACCGCCGAAAACGGCGACCAAGAATAACAGCGTAGGTAGAACAATCGTTACAGAGTTGAAGGAAACCATGAAACCTCAACTGGGAGATACCATCAGCAACCGCTATGTGCTGGTTTCGCCATTGCGCGAGGAAACCGGCTTGCAGGTTTGGAAGGCAAGCGATCACGTGCTTGCCCGGGATTGCCAGCTTTTTATCGTCAACAACCGCAAGGCTTTGCAGGACGTCAATGCGACGGCCTCCATGCTGGCGATTTCCCACGACGCCCATTTCACGCAGGTGCTGCAGCTTCAGCACGTGGGCGAGGTGGCGTTGGTGATCACGCAGCTCGATGCCGGCATGTCGTTGAGCGAGTATCTCACGCAGTCCAGCAAGCCGCTGAGCTTCACCGCGATCCGTTCCATTCTTGGTGAGGTCGTCGAAGCCCTGCACGTGTTGCAGAAAGACAATCTCACGCATTTCTCGATCAGCACGGACACCGTGCGATTGACCCGCAACGGCATTGAAATCGCCGACGCGCCGGTAAGCATCATGCTGGCCGATACTTCGCGCGTGCAATCCGTGGAAAACCAGGAGCAGCTTGCGATTCGCCAGGTCGCTTCCCTGCTGTATTCCCTGCTGACGCGCACGCCGTCGACGCTGTCCACGAACTACCATCTTGACGCGATTTCACCGAACGTGCCGATGGAGTTCCGCGTGATTTGCAAGCGTGGTCTGGATCTCAAGGAGAAGGACGGTTTCCCGACCGTTCCGATGGCCACCATCGCCGAATTGGAGGCGTTGCTGGGCGACTACGAGCCGCTGGCGAAGCTTAACGGCCCCGATATTGCGTTACCGTCCGCGGATTCGGAATGCTCGATTGTGAACGTGCCCCTGCTGCAGATTCTCGAGCAGGATGCCATCGCCTTGCCCGATACGCTGGCTGAAACCGGAAGCATTCCGGAAATGACGTTCGAAGCGCCTGAACCACACACTGATTTCTCCGACAGCAAGGAAGCCTTGGCCAAGGGTATGGCCGCGACCGGCGGTGCCGTGAAATCGCTGTGGAACAACAGCCGCGAACTACTCAGCGAAGAGGACCTCGACGGATCCTCCGAAGATGTGGATTCGCCGTTCTCCTTCCCCATCCGTGTTTCCACGCCGTCGCCGCAGGGCGATTATCATACGGACGATTCGCAATTGGAGAAGACCGGTCGCATTCCGGTGATCGGACCTGACGGACGGGTCATCGAGCCGGGCGAGGAATCCGCACGCGCGTTGAAGGCGGAGCAGGAAGCGATCGACGCGGCATATCAGAACGAAAACGGAGCCCCCGTTGCGGTGCCGCCGAGCTTTGCCCCTAAAGCCTCTTCCTCCAGTCCGGCCGAGGTCGCCAATGCCAAATTGTTCGGCAAGCTCACCACCAAGGTCGTGGCCATTGTGGTCGCGTTCATTGTGGTGGCCGTCGCATTGGGATTCGCCATTCATGGTTTGACCAAGAAGCCGGATGACGGCATCACCAATACGAATTCCAACAATCCGTGGCCGGAAATGAACCTTGACGACGTGCCTTTCGGCGATAATGGCGATTCCGGCAATGGCAGCAGCTCCGCCAGCGATGCAAACAACGATTCCAACGGCTCCGACAGCTCCGACAACGGCAGCTCCGATTCCAGCAAGCCGAAGAAAACCACGAAGAAGAGCCATTCCGCCAAGAAGGATGTCGACAAGGTGGTGACTTCGGATAAGAAGGTGCGGAAGGTTCCGGAACCGAAGATGCCGGAGAACACGACTCCGTATGAGATCGACAACCGCCAGTTCCTGTCCAATCCGGACGGACAACAGGGTTACGGTTATTACCTCCACCTCAGCCAGCCCCAGAAGGCGTATCGCATGGTCATCAAGATCCGTTCTTCCGGCGGCCAGGGCTACATTCGCGTGAACGCCAAGTCCAGCCCGAACCAGGGTGAACAGGTCGCCCAGTTCGAGTTCGACGCCAGCGGCACCACCGAAATCAAGTTCAACAAGGCCGTGGAGACCCAGGACATCCTCTTGTGGGTGCCGTTCGACAGCCTTCCCGGCAACCAGCTGTACATCGATTCGGTGCAGATTTTCTGACGCATCGGCAGACAAGGAGGGTGTGCGGATTGTTCCGCACACCCTCTTTTTGTTTCACGTGAAACAACGTGACGGATAGCTTACATTTTTTGAACGCATTTTTTGAACGCTTTTTGAACGCCATCTGCAAAACCGCCCGCAACCGTCGTGGAAACTGCATTACAGTAGCAACCATGAGTGATATGCGTGATGTGGTGATTATCGGTTCCGGCCCGGCTGGCTATACTGCCGCGATCTATCTTGGCCGCGCCGGCTTCGAGCCGCTGGTCGTCGCCGGCGCGCTGACGCCCGGCGGCCAGTTGGTCAACACCACCGAAGTGGAGAATTTCCCAGGCTTTCCCGATGGCATCATGGGTCCGGATCTGATGGACAATATGCGCAAGCAGGCGGAACGGTTCGGCACGCATATCGTTTGGGACGATGTTGTTTCGGTTGCTTCGAATGCCGATTCCGGCATCAAAACCGTCACCCTTGACGGCGGCGACGTGTACGACGCACGCGCGCTGGTCATCGCAACAGGCTCAAACTATCGTAAGCTGGGCGTGCCAGGCGAGACGGAATACGCAGGCAAAGGTGTCTCCTACTGCGCCACCTGCGATGGTTTCTTCTTCCGCAACAAGCCGATTGTGGTGGTCGGCGGCGGCGACAGCGCTTTCGAAGAAGCTGATTTCCTGTCCCGTTTCGGCTCGTCCGTCACCCTTATTCATAGGCGTTCCACGTTCCGTGCTTCCCGCATCATGGTGGAGCGTGCGCAACGCAATCCGAAAATCGATTTCATGCTTGACGCTGTGGTGCAGGAGATTCGCGGCAACGAGAACGGCGTACAGGAGGTGGAGGTGCGCAACACCGCCACCGAAAAGACCTCTGTAATCCCCGCTAACGGCGTTTTCATGGCGATTGGGCACACTCCTGCCACTGCTTTTCTTAACGGGCTTGTAGACGTCGATTCAGCCGGTTATATCACGGTCGATGGCGCCAGCACGCGTACCAGTGAACCCGGCGTTTTCGCCGCGGGAGACTGCGTGGATAGCGTCTATCGGCAGGCCATCAGCGCGGCGGGCATGGGGTGCCGCGCCGCGCTGGATGCGCAGGCTTATCTCGATTCGCTCAAGTAAGGCTCAAATCGTTCAAATCATTATCGCTCGCCGAGCTCGATTGGCTCGGTTCGTTCAGCTCTGCTGCTGCATAAGCAGGTCGACGATGCGTTTCATATCGTCTTCCGATTTGAACACGATTTCGATTCGCCCGTGCTTCTTCGATCCCTTGATGGAGACCTTGGTGCCGAAACGCTGCTCCAGACCAACCTGAACGGGGGTACCAGCCCACGGATTGAGCTTGCTGGCCTTCGGCTTCTTGGGCTGGTCGCTTTCGGCGGCCTTCATCGACACGATTTCCTCGGTGCTGCGTACGGACAGTCCCTCGGCGATGATGCGCGTGGCCAGCTGTTCCATATCCGCTTCCGTCGGCAGTCCCAGCAGCGCACGCGCGTGGCCCGCGGACAGCAGTCCGGATGCGACCTTCTTTTGCACGGCGGCCGGCAGGTTGAGCAATCGCAAGGTGTTGGCGATTTGCGGACGGGATTTCGACACCGACTTGGACAGTTGGGCCTGCGTCAGGCCGAAATCGTCGATCATCTGCTGGTAGGCAGCCGCCTCTTCCAGTGGATTCAGCGCGACGCGATGCAGGTTTTCCAGCAGTGCGTCACGTAGCATGTCATCATCGGCGGTGGTTTTGACGATGGCCGGAATCGTTTTCAGGCCGGCGATCTGCGATGCGCGCCAACGACGTTCGCCCATGATGAGCTCGTACATGCTATCCATGCGCCCGTCGAACATGTTGTGCGGTTCGGCCGGTTTGGCTGCGGCTTCCCTGCGGGCGGCTTCGATTTGCGATTGCGGACGCTTGCGTACGACGATTGGCTGCAGTACGCCGACTTCCTTGATGGATTCGGCTAGCTCGCGCAGGTCGTCTTCATCGAAAATGGTACGTGGCTGATGCAGATTGGGACCGACGTCGCTCAAACGCAGTTCAACCAGATATCCACCCTGCACGGGAAGCAGTTCCGGTTCGTCCTTCTTATGTTCGGTCGGCGTGGTTTCACGTGAAACACTCCCCTGCTGCTCGCCCTGTTCGGAAGCTGGCTGAGCGGTGGAGCCGAAGAACATGTCCGCGGGATGCGCGCTTTCGTTCAACGAAATCGACGGCATGCTGGCACGACGATGCTGGTTTTTCTTGGTTGTTTCACGTGAAACAGCATGCTTCATCCCCTGCACGGCGTTCACCGATGCCTGTGCGGTAGCGGACGCGCTCTTGGATTCCACATGCCCATCAGTCTTGGAAGCCTTGACTTCCTTGGCGGCAGCGGCAGGCGCCGCATGCTCCTGATGCTGCGGCTCCCCCGGAAGAGAAGGAAACAGTGCGCCAAGACCTTTACCCAAACGCGACTTAGTTGCCATGATCAGTTCTCATTCCTTCTTGCATCGATTGCCTGCAGCACCGTATCGGAACGACGCGAAAGTTCCAGCGCGGCTTCGCAGTACGCAATCGCACCCATGCCCTTGGGGTCGTATGCGATCACGCTTTGGTTGAAGCTTGGCGCTTCGGAAATCTTCACCGTGCGCGGAATGGTGGTGTCGAGCACGATTGTCGGATAGTGCTTCTTCACTTCCCCATGCACTTCGCGGCTCAGCAGCGTGCGCTTGTCGTACATGGTGATGAGCATCGTGGAGACCAGCAGCGACGGATTGTAATGTTCCTGCACCAGTCCGATGGTGTTGATGAGCTGGCCCAAACCTTCCAAGGCGTAATACTCGGCCTGAATCGGAATCAGCATTTCGTGCACGGCGCACATGGCGTTGATCACCAGCAGACCCAGGCTCGGCGGGCAGTCGATGATCACGTAATCGTAATGCTCTTCGCTGGTGGCGAGGAACTCGTCCACCGCGTTCTTCAGCAGCGAGTTGCGATCCGCCATGTCGGCGACCTCAAGTTCGGCGCCACTCAAATCGATGGATGCGGGGACCACGTCGAGGTTGTCGAAATCAGGGCACGTGCACTTGACTTCCGCGATGCGCTTGCGTCCTTCGATGACGTCATACACCGAAGGCTGACCGGAGGCGTGCGGGGCACCCAATGCCGTGGAGGCGTTGCCCTGCGGATCCATATCAATAAGCAGGACCTTGCATCCGAAACGGGCCAAGGCCGCGGACAGGTTCACCGCGGATGTGGTTTTGCCGACGCCACCTTTCTGGTTGGCGACTGCGATCAGGCGCGTTTGGGCCGGCTTCGGGCAGACCGCATGCTCCAATGCCTTGTATCGCGTCGATTCATCAGCGATTTGCGCGCCTACGGGGGATGTCGAGCCTTCGAAGATTCGCTTGATGGTTTCCGTGGCGGATTCCATCGACGTCAAATTGTCTGGTTCTTCAGGTCCAGTCATGAACTAGCCTTCCTATACATATTCAACAATCAAGTTTCATCATTTGGGTGGACAGATTTTCACCTGTTCACGGCCATGTGCACCATTGTGAACAACGGTGGATAGTTGGTGGATAACTCATCCGACCTCCCAAAAGTTATCCACAGAACAATCGTTGCAATTCCAAGCTTCTTCAAGATGCTTCGTAACACATTTCCGCGATTGTGGATACTGTGGATAACTCACGCGATTTTGTGGATAACTTATCGCTTGTCCACCATCAGCACATGCGTCGGTTCCAGACCCGGACCAACCTCGGCCTCCACCACGCGGGGATGGATACCGCCGTTTTTGGAGATCTCTTTGGTGGCCTTGACGATTTCCTCCTGCGCGGATCGTCCTTTCAGGGCAACCAGCCGTCCGCCTTTGTCCAGCAACGGCAGCGTCCATCCGGATAGTTTGGTCATCGGCGCGACCGCACGGCAGGTCACCACGGCAAACGGATGCCTGACCGGGATGGGATTCCCGTCGAGATCGACGGCATCCTCTCCTCTGCCCTTCCGGCCACCGTTCGAACCGCGGACGGCTTCGATTACGGCGTTGGCTCGGGAGCGCACTATCGAGACATTGTCCAATCCCATTTCGTCAACGCACTCATGAAGCCATTCGATACGGCGTTCCATCGGTTCCACCAAAGTGAACTGGTGGTCCGGCAGGCAGGCGGCCGCCACGATACCGGGGAATCCTCCGCCACTGCCGATATCCGCCACCGTCTTGAATTGCCTCTTGGCCGTTGCTTCACGGATGAACGGTACGATGGCCGCGGAGTTCAGAATATGCCGTTCCCAAATAATACCGACATCGCGTGGCCCTATCAGCCCGCGCGGCTCTCCTTCCGCAGCAAGTTTCACGTGAAACACCTTCAACTTGCCCAATGCATCGCCAAGCACTTCCTCAAGAATCGGCGACCCATCCAATTCGTCATTCACATCACTCATGCACACCATCCTAATCTACAGGCATCAAAAAAAGCGCCGCGAGAAACTCGCGACGCTTCATGTTTCACGTGAAACTATTTCAGGCTTCGTCGATCTCGTCGGCGTCATCGACTGCGGAAGCCTTGACGTACACCGTGACGTAACGATGCGGTTCTTCGCCATGGGACCGAGACTTCATGCCTTCCTCGCGCACCACATCATGGATGATCTTGCGTTCGAAGGAGTTCATCGGCTTCAGATCCACCGGCTCTCCGGTCTCACGCGCCTCATCGATGGCGTCCAGGGCGAGGTCGTGCAGACGCTGGCGCTTGCGCTTCAGGAAGCCGTCGACGTCCACGATGAGGTGGGAGCGTTCGCCGGTTTTCTGCTGCACAGCAAGGCGGGTCAGCTGCTGCAGCGCGTCGACCACTTCCCCATTGCGTCCGATTAGATGCTTGATGTCGGTGTCGTCGTCGGCGACGATCTGCACCATCGGACGGTTGTTGCGCACGCCCATTTCTATGTCGCCTTCGTAGTCGGCGATGTCGAGCAATCCTTCGAGGTAATCGGCAGCGATATCAGCTTCCTCATTGAGCTGATCGATGGTCTTCTCATCATCTTGCGCCATGGTTCTGTACTCCTTTGAGCGGGGTTCTTGTTATTCAAGTCTAGCGATTGTTGTGTATCACGTTGGTGATTGCCGCGTATAAAACGGTGTGTCCTGTGTTTCACGTGGAACACAGGACACACCCGATACTTATTTCTTCTTCTTTTTCTTGCGTCTCGGCTGCACGCGCTGGTAGCCGTTCTTTTCCTTGTTCTCAGCTGCTTCCTTGGCCTTCTGCAGCTCCTCCTCCTCGAGGGACGGCAGGCCGGCCTTGGCACGGCGGGCGTTCTCATGGGCGTGGTCGCGCCTCTCCTTCGCCTCGGCCGCGGGCGAACCCGGGGTCGGGAAGACGTGGATCTGCCAGATTGAACGCAGCAGGTTGCAGACGTTGTTGGTAAGCCAGTAGACCAGCACGGCGAACGGCATGGCGACGCCGGAGAAGATGTACATGATCGGGAACATCCACAGCATCATCTTCTGCATCATTTCAGTCTGCTTGTTCGCAGCGCTCTGGGCCATGTTGCGCTTCATGCTGTTGTACTGCATGAGCCACAGGCAGAAGCACATCAACGCCACGAAGATGCCGATGATGATCTTGCCGTGGATGTCGGCGGTGGTGAAGTTCTCGGCCACGTTCACGCCAAACACGTTGGTGGAGGTGAACTGCTTGGCGGTGGCGATGTCGAAGGCGCCGAGGCCGGAACCGTTCCTGAATTTGCCACGGGCGATGTATGGAATGGCCGACAGGGTGTAGAACATGCACATGAACACAGGACCCTGCACGAACATAGGCAGCATCGACGTGCAGCCGCCCATCGGGTTCGCGTCGTTGTCCTGGTAGAGCTTCATCATCTCGCGTTGCAAAGCCTCTTTGCTGGCGGGATCGTTCTTGCCCTTGTACTTGTTTTGGATGCGCTGCATCTTGGGCTGCAAAACGGCCATCTGGGCCTGCATCTTGCGCATGCCCTTCATGGACTTGTAGAACAGCGGGAACACGCACGCCTGGACCACAATCACCAGGAACACGATGGACATGACCCACGAGCAAACCGATCTCGTTCATGCCCAGCATCACCATGAATCGGTGGAATCCGGCCATAATCTGCGTCATGAGCCACTCGACAGGGGTACAGGAGCTTGTACAGCCAGCCCCAGAAACCACTATCGAGGAGGAATTGATCTTGATTCATTACATGGCCATTCTCCTTATCGCCTATAGGTTCATCTACATCCAGAGGCGTGAGACGAGGCTCCTCGTGTGCCTTCGACCACGAACATCTGTAAAACAAGGAATAGAGCTGTGGAACGTCGTCGATTCCTCCACGGTTCCACTGGTTGCAACGAAGAAGGCGTAATAACGCAAGAAGACCACCTTTAAGGCAGCCAAATCGTTCAATCGCCTGAATCGCATAATTGGAGCAGCTGGGATAATACCGGCACCGAGGTGCGGTATGGGCGGAAATATGTTTCTGATACCAGCGGATGAGCCGCACCATCCAATTGCGATGATGCCCTTTGCTCATTGCCGGGAAGCGGTTTTACGTTTCACTGCTTCGAAACACGATGCCATCTGCTGCTCAAGCGACAGGAAATCGGCACGTGCGGCACTTGGCTTGGCACGCAACACGATATCGCAGGATTCGGGTAATAGTGATTCGTACTTTCGTGCAAGCACACGGAAACGCCTTTTCACGGCGTTGCGCGTGACCGCGTTGCCAACAGCTTTGGAAACGGCCAAGCCGACACGGCGGCCTTGCACCGTCGCTGTATCGCCCGTTACGACATCGTCGTGCATCAGATAATGCACGACGATGTCTTCTCGCGATACCCTACGACGGCGTTTGAGCACCGCAACAAAATTCGCGATGGCTTTCAGCCGTTCCACCGCTCTATGCCACTAAAAAATTCAGGCAGCGAGGGACTTGCGGCCCTTGGCGCGGCGACGGTTGATCAGAGCGCGGCCTGCGCGGGTGCGCATGCGCTGACGGAAACCGTGCTTCATGTGGCGACGGCGGTTGTTCGGCTGGAATGTCCTCTTCATAATTAATGCTCCCGGTGTTTTTAGCCATGCCAAGGCACGGCTCCTCATGAGTCAAGCTCTACCAAATTACTCTGACCCCTGAACAGATTGCCGCGTCGTCCATTTTTCTTCACATTTTCATGGGGATTCCCCGCATAAAACAATCCACATAATCGTTGCGATTCCGCCGAATTCCCCACAAAAGTTATCCACAAACTACAACAATGTTATTCACATTTCAATCTTTTCAACACGCACGCCGGTGGATAACTCGGGGAAAAGAGAGTACAAATATACAGTTGCACATCAGTGGTACGTCTGTCGAGAAAGGATTATCCGTGGCTGATAACACGACAACAGATCCTCTCGAGCAGGCTCGTGGGGTGTGGTCCGACGCTTTGGCCCTGCTGCACCAGAATCCGTCGCTGTCCGTACGTGACAAAAGCTGGCTGGAGAACGTCTATCCCGAAGGCATGTGGGGTCCGACCATCATGCTGTGCGTGCCCAGTGAGGCGGCTCAGCAGGCTTTGCAGACCGAATTGAACAAGCCGTTGATGGAGGCGTTGCGCGAATCCGCCGAACAGGACATCTTCCCCGCCTTCAAAATCGTTGAAATGAAGCCGAAAACGGAGGAACAGCCGGAGGAAACCTATCCGCGCTTCTCCCCCGCGAAATCGCCGGCGAAGTCCCCTGCGAACGAGACGATGCAGGGCCAGTTGCCGATTCCCGCGACGATGCCGCCGGAACAGGACCATTTCCAGAGCGGCCAGAACAGGCCGCTGCTCGACCCCGAAACGCATTTGAACAAGAACGCCACCTTCGACACCTTCGTGCCCGGCGATTCCAACCGTTTCGCACGTACCGTGGCGCTGGCCGTGGCGGAGGGTTCCGGCCATGATTTCAATCCGTTGTGTATCTACGGAGGCTCCGGCCTGGGCAAAACCCATTTGCTGAACGCCATCGGCAACTACGCGCTGGTCAAGGACCCCAATCTGAAGGTCCGCTACGTCACCAGTGAGGAATTCACCAACGAATTCATCGAGGCTCTGGCCGATACGAACCAAAGTTCCGGCCAGATCAAGGAATTCAACCGCCGCTACCGCGAGGTCGACGTGCTGCTCATCGACGATATCCAGTTCCTGAGCGGCAAGGACGCGACCCTTGAGCAGTTCTTCCACACGTTCAACACCCTGCATCAGGCCAACAAGCGCATCGTGATCGCCTCCGATGTGCCGCCGAAGGACCTGCAGGGCTTCAACGAACGTCTGATCTCCCGCTTCGAATCGGGCTTGACCGTGGACGTCAAACCGCCGGATCTGGAGACGCGAATCGCCATTCTGCGCATGATCGCCACCATGAACGGCTCCAATATTCCCAACGACGTGTTCAACCTGATCGCGGAACGGTTCACCGAGAACATCCGCGAGCTGGAAGGCGCGCTGAACCGTGTGACCGCCATGGCGTCGCTGAGCAACCAGCCGGTCACCAAAGCCCTTGCGGAACAGACTTTGCAGGACTTCTTCACCACCGACGTGGAGATCAAGCCCGCGGACATCATCACGCAGGTGGCCAAGTACTTCTATTTGACGTTCGACGACATCGTCGGCCGTTCGCGTACCAAGAAGATCGCGCTGGCACGCCAGATCGCCATGTATCTGGTACGCGAGCTGACCAGCATGAGCCTCAACGACATCGGCCTGGTCTTCGGCGGCAAGGACCACACCACCGTGATGCACGCGTATACGCGCATCAACGACGAGATGCAGGAGAAGCAGGAGATCTACAACTACGTGACCGAGTTGACTCTGCAGCTCAAGCAGCGTTCCAACGACAAGTAACGGAAGCAACCACAACAAACGGCGTGTTTCCAACGGTTTTCCTTAGGCTGGTAAATTATTTACCAGCCTTTTTACTATCCGCGTGACACGCCCGGACATAATTTCTTGTACATCGAGTTTTCCCACATACATATCCACATTTCGGGGAAAGGTCTGTGGAAAAGCCGTTGGAAACACGGAAAACGGCAGTGGATGGCTCGTGGATTATTCACAGTGAATTGTGGATAAGTTTTGCGCGGCCATGAGCCTGTGGATAACCCATCCTCTTATCCACATTCGACTCAGAAGTTATCCACAGATGTCGCCTCGTACTGAGACGTTGCTGCGCTTGGGCTGAACGAGCTTATCCACACTATCCACAGGGCTTATTATTACGAAAATACGTTTTTCTTACTTTCATCGTCATTCTCGTAATGCGGGGAATTCCCCACGCTTTCGTCGTCGTTGCTCTTATCGCTAGAATGGCATGTGGATCGAACGAAACGAGGAATACCCCATGAAAGTCGAAGTCAATTCCCAAGCTCTTGCCGATGCCGTGGCATGGACCACACGTGTCATCGACGCACGTCCCGCAACCCCGATTCTGGCGGGCATCCGTCTGGAAGCCATTGACGGCACACTCCAGCTTTCCGCCTTCAACTACGCCATTTCCGCACGCCACCACATCGAAGCCGGCGTGGACGAGGCCGGTAGCGTTCTGGTGCTGGGCAAACTGCTTGCCGACATCACCAAGTCGCTGCCCGCTGCGAAAACCTATCTTTCCACCGATGGTTCCACGATGACCATCACGTCGGGCAAGTCGACCTTCACCATGCAGCTCATGCCGGAAAGCGAATATCCGGATCTGCCCGTGGTGCCGACGAAACTGGGTCAGGTGGACTCCCCCACCTTCGCTCAGGCCGTCAACCAGGCGTCCGTCGCGGTCTCCCGTGAGGAGAACCGTCCGGTGCTCACCGGCATCCGCGTCCAGTTCCAGGGCGACAAGGTCATCATGAGCTCCACCGACCGTTTCCGTCTGGCCCGTTCCAGCTTCACCTGGACGCCGGAGGATGCGACCATCAGCACCACCGCTTTGGTCCGTGGCTCGCTGCTGCGCGACATGGCGCGTTCGCTGGACGAGCATCAGAACGTCACCATCGATTTCGATGCGGACAACCCGTCCCTGCTGGGCTTCGAGAACGCCGGCCGCGTGTCCACCTCCCAGCTCATCGACGGCGAATTCCCGGCCGTTGACCGCCTGTATGCCGATGAATACCCGATTCATGCCGTCATCAACAAGCAGGCCCTCATCGACGCCATCAAGCGCGTTTCGCTGGTCGCCGAACGCAACGCCCCGATCCGCATGGTCTTCTCCGGCCAGGAGCTGACGCTGTCGGCCGGCACCGCCGACGAAGCACAGGCGAAGGAGATTCTCGACATCGACATGGACGGCGAGGACATCACCGTGGCGTTCAACCCCTCCTATCTGGTCGACGGCCTGAGCGCCATCAGCGAGCCGTTCGTGCGCATGAAGATGACCACCGCGGTCAAGCCCGTGGAATTCAACGGCCAGCAGGAAGCGGATTCCGACGAATCCATGGACTACCGTTACCTGCTCGTTCCGATGCGCTTCAACAACTGATTTCGTTCCACCTGTGGCCCGGACGGCAAGTTCCCGTCCGGGCCACCATGCCATCACCTTCAAGGAATTCCGGTTTTCATGCATATCTCCCGTCTCGCGCTCGACCATTACCGGTCATGGGACCATTGCGTGCTTGATTTCGAACCGGGAATCAACATTCTCCAAGGCTCGAACGGCCTAGGGAAAACCAATATCGTGGAAGCCGTGGAAATGCTGTCCACCGGCTCCAGCCACCGCACCTCGTCATCGCTGCCGCTGGTCGAAAAAGGCCACCCTTCCGCCACTGTCCGGGCCAACGTCGAAGATGCGGGTGAACAGCGTACATATGAGATCACCATCGCCGCGCGAGGCGCCAACAGGGCGCGCGTGGACGGCGGAAAATCGCAATATATGAGGGATATCGTGGGTTTGGTCCCCTCCGTGTCCTTTACCCCCGAAGACCAGCGGTTGGTGTCTGGCGATCCGGCCACCCGACGGAACTTCCTCAACCAGGCGGCTTCACTGCTGTTGCCCCGTTATGCGCAGTCGTTGCAACAGTTCACGCACGTTGCCAAACAGCGTGCCGCATTGCTCAAACAGCTGTCTGACGGCTCCGGCATCGATCCCGAATACGGGCGTCAGGCCGTGCTGAGCGGTCTGGAAGTGTGGACCGGCCAATTCATCGCCCTCGGCGTGCAATTGACCAAGGACCGGAACGATGTGATCGGACTGCTGCGCGAGCCGTTCACCCGCATCTATGCTTCGTTGGCGGGCGAAGAGGAACAGGCCGACCTGGTGTATGAGCCGTCCTTCGACGAGGTGCTTCTGTTCGACGAGCCGGCCGCGGAAATCAGCCGTCATTTCCAACGCATCTACCCCGGCGAAGTGGCCCGTGGGCAGAATCTAATCGGACCGCAGCGCGATGATCTGACATTGCGGCTCAACGACATGCCAGCCCGCGAATTCGCTTCGAACGGCGAGATGTGGACAATGGCGTTGGCCTTGAAAATGGCGCTGTACGAAGTGGTTTCGGCGCAGCGCGACGTCAAGCCGATCGTGATCCTCGACGATGTGTTCGCCCAGCTCGACGAGTCCCGTCGCGGGCAGATCCTCGACTTCGCGCGACGGCAGGACCAGGTGCTGATCACCGTCGCCGCGGCAAGCGATATTCCGCAAGGCGAGGCGCATGTCATCGACGTTGCCGCGCTGCGTGCGCAATCGCAGGAGACGGACGGCGATATCGCGGCGATGGCGGCCATGCTTGCCGCCGGACGTGGCGCGCAATCGCAAGGAATCGAGGCCGAATCCTAATGCCGAAACCACCAATCTGCGAACTGCTGAACCTCGACCAACGCAAACTGCCGGCCGAAGTGTTCGACCGCATCAGCGACCGTGCCGGGCGGCTCAAGGAACGCGAGGAACGCGCGCGCAAGGCGTGGGAAAGCTTCGGCGAACCCGGACGCGATCCGGAAACCGTCGGCAGCCTGTTCAATCTGCTGGCATCGAACGGCGCATGGATACCCCACCTCAAAATGGCGCAGATGCGCGACCATTGGGACCAGGTGGTGGGCGTGGAGAACGCGAAGCACTCCTACCCCGCCAGCCTGCGAGACGGCGTGCTGACGATACGTTGCGACAGCCCGGCCTGGACCACCACCCTGTCGTATATGACGCCGTTGCTGACGGACACCATCCGCAGGAAACTCGAAGGTCTGACCATCAATGAGGTGAGGGTCACCGGCCCGCAGAGCCAAGGGTTCAGCCGTGGGCGTATCTCAAGGAAGATTCGCTACTGAGGGCTATTGCGAAGTCGACTTACAATCGACCTCTCTGACAGGAGAGATCGATTGTGGCGCGCGTGAAACAGGCCGTTGCGACGGGGTTTACGGAGGTTTTCCGGCTCGTCGGACGCGTTCGGAACCATGCCGAAGCCGTTGAAAACCGTTGAATTCCAAGGACAAATGTCTATAGCGCGCTGTCCCCCTCCATGAGTAGAATATCCAGCAGTGTATGTAAACGCCTAGAAGGGGCCTTTATTTGCGTTCTAGGTGGTATCACCTGCGGAAATGACCCTTGATGGCGGGAAAAATGCAGGAAGGAATCTCTGTGGCAGACCTTGATGCGGATTCGCTGAACGAATCAGCTGAAAACACGCAGGAAGATCAGATTCAGGATCAGATCCAGAACGACCAGCTCGAAGATGCGCAACTTGACGATTCGCTGTCTCCGGAACACTACGACGCGTCCGATCTGAGGGTGCTGGAAGGCCTTGAGGCGGTGCGTATCCGCCCGGGCATGTATATCGGCTCCACCGGCCCCCGCGGCCTGCACCATCTGGTGTATGAGATCGTCGACAACTCCGTCGACGAGGCGCTTGCCGGCTACGCGTCGCACATCGAAGTGACGATTCTGCCGGACGGCGGCGTGCGCGTGGTGGACGACGGCCGAGGCATCCCGGTCGACGAAGTGCCGGGCGAAGGCATCTCCGGCGTCGAAACCGTGATGACCAAGCTGCACGCGGGCGGCAAGTTCGGTGGCGGCGGTTACGCGGTCTCCGGCGGCCTGCACGGCGTGGGCATCTCCGTGGTGAACGCGCTGTCCACCCGCGTGGACATCGAAGTGCGCCGTCAGGGCTTCCACTGGACCCAGACCTACATCGACCAGAAGCCGACCGCGCGTCTGCTCAAGGGCAAGCCGATGGAGGAAGGCGAATCCACCGGCACTTCCGTGACCTTCTGGGCCGACGGCAAGATCTTCGAAACCACCACCTACGATTTCGAGATCCTGCGCAACCGCTTCCAGCAGATGGCGTTCCTGAACAAGGGCCTGAAGATCTCCCTGACCGACCTGCGCGAGCCCGACCAGGCCGGCGACGAGGTTTCCGGCGAGGAATCCGAAACCGAAGACAAGTTCCAGACCGTCACCTACCAGTACAACGACGGCATCAAGGACTACGTCGACTACCTGGTGAAGTCCCGCAAGGCCACCCCGGTCGAACCGGACGTCATCGACTTCGAGGCCGAGGACCTGAAGATCGGCATCTCCGCGGAAATCGCCATGCAGTGGACCACCGCGTATTCCGAAGCCGTGCACACCTTCGCCAACACCATCTCCACCACCGAAGGCGGCACCCATGAGGAAGGCTTCCGCGCCGCGCTGACCTCGCTGGTCAACCGTTACGCCCGCGAGAAGAACATCCTCAAGGACAAGGACGAGAACCTGTCCGGCGACGACGTGCGCGAAGGCCTGACCGCCGTCGTGTCCGTCAAGCTCACCAACCCGCAGTTCGAAGGCCAGACCAAGACCAAGCTCGGCAACTCCGAAGCGAAGACCTTCGTGCAGCGCGTCATGACCGACAAGCTCGGCGACTGGTTCGACGCCCACCCGAACGAGGCCAAGAACATCATCCAGAAGGCCATCGAGGCCTCCCGTGCGCGTCTGGCCGCCAAGAAGGCACGTGAGAACACCCGCCGCAAGTCGATCTTCGAATCGGCCGGCATGCCGGACAAGCTCAAGGACTGCCAGTCCAACAACCCCGAAGAATGCGAGCTGTTCATCGTGGAGGGTGATTCCGCAGGCGGCTCCGCCATCCAGGGACGCAACCCGATCACGCAGGCCATCCTGCCGCTGCGAGGCAAGATCCTCAACACCGAGCGCGCAAGCCTGGACCGCATGATGAAGTCGGACACCATCGAATCGCTGATCACCGCCGTCGGCGGCGGCTACGGCGAGGACTTCGACCTCAACAAGGTGCGCTACCACAAGGTCATCATCATGGCCGATGCAGATGTGGACGGCGCGCATATCGCAACCCTGAACCTGACGCTGTTCTTCCGCTACATGCGTCCGATGATCACCGCCGGCTACGTGTACGTGGCCATGCCGCCGCTGTACCGCCTCAAGTGGACCAAGGGCCCGCACGACTTCGTGTACACCGACGCCGAACGCGACCGCGTGCTCGCCGAAGGCAAGGCCGCGGGCCGCCAGCTGCCGAAGGGCGAAGGCATCCAGCGCTACAAGGGTCTGGGCGAGATGAGCTACCAGGAACTGTGGGAGACCACCATGGATCCTGACCATCGCATTCTGAAGCAGGTGCAGATCGAAGACGCGGCCGCGGCCGACGAGACCTTCTCCATGCTCATGGGCGACGAAGTCGAACCACGTCGTCTGTTCATCCAGCGCAACGCACGCAACGTCAGCTGGATCGACGCGTAAACGCGTAGGGTTTCGCAGGACTTCAAAGCAAGGATTAGAAATTGGCAGACGAAAACAACAGCAACGAAGACGGCCAGTTCGTGCCTGACGGCTCCATGGAACCGTTGAGCCCGCAGGAGGCCGACAACACCGATTATGGCCTGATGGTCGGCGAACGCGTCCAGAAGAAGGATTTGCAGCAGGAAATGCGCGAATCCTATCTGGCGTACGCCATGTCCGTCATCGTCGATCGTGCCCTTCCGGACGTGCGAGACGGCATGAAGCCGGTGCACCGCCGCGTGATCTACGCGATGTACGACGGCGGCTACCGCCCCGACCGCGGCTACTCCAAGTGCGCACGCGTCGTCGGCGAAGTCATGGGCAAGTACCATCCGCACGGCGATTCCGCCATCTACGACACGTTGGTGCGTATGGCGCAGTCGTGGTCGATGCGATACACGCTCGTCGACGGCCAGGGCAACTTCGGCTCCCCCGGCGACGACCCGGCAGCCGCAATGCGTTACACGGAATGCCGTATGGCGCCGCTCGCCATGGAAATGGTGCGTGACATCGACAAGGACACCGTCGATTTCCTGCCGAACTACGATGGCAAGACGCAGGAGCCGACCGTGCTGCCGGCCCGCTTCCCGAACCTGCTGTGCAACGGCTCGTCCGGCATCGCCGTCGGCATGGCGACCAACATTCCTCCGCACAACATGCGCGAGGTGGCAGAAGGCGTGCATTGGGCGCTCGACCATCCGGACGCGAGCCGTGAGGAACTGCTCGACAACCTGATCCGCATCATCAAGGGACCGGACTTCCCTACCGGCGCCACGATTCTCGGCCATAAGGGCATCGAACAGGCGTACCGTACCGGCCGTGGCCTCATCACCATGCGAGCCGTGGTGAACACCGAGGAGATCAAGGGCCGCATGTGCCTCGTGATCACCGAACTGCCGTACCAGGTCAACCCGGATCGTCTGGTCGTGTCCATCCGCGAAGCGGTGCGCGACGGTAAGATCCAAGGCATCGCCGACATGCGCGACGAAACCTCCGGCCGTACTGGCCAGCGCCTCGTGCTCGTGCTCAAGCGCGACGCCGTGCCGAAGGTCGTGCTCAACAACCTGTACAAGCATTCCCAGCTGCAGCAGACCTTCGGCGCGAACATGCTGGCACTGGTCGACGGTGTGCCGCGCACGCTGTCCCTGGATGCGTTCATCCGTCATTGGGTAAACCACCAGCTCGAAGTCATCGCACGCCGTACCGCCTACCTCAAGCGCGAGGCGGAGGAACGCGACCACATCCTGCAGGGCTATCTGAAGGCCCTTGACATGATCGATGAGGTCATCGCCCTCATCCGTGCCTCCGAATCCGCGGAGACCGCCCGCACGGGCCTTATGGACCTGCTGGACGTGGACGAGGTGCAGGCCGACGCCATCCTCGCCATGCAGCTGCGCCGACTGGCCGCCCTGGAACGTCAGAAGATCCTCGACGAGCACAACGAGCTCATGCGCAAGATCGCTGACTACAACGACATCCTCGCCAAGCCGGAACGCCAGCGCAAGATCGTCGGCGACGAGCTGGACGAAATCGTCGCCAAGTATGGCGACGAACGCCGTACCAAGATTCTGCCGTACTCCGGCGAGATGAACGTCGAAGACCTGATCGCCGAAGAAAACGTGGTCGTCACCGTGACCCACTCCGGTTTCATCAAGCGCACCAAGGCCGACGAATACCGCGCGCAGCACCGCGGCGGCAAGGGCATCAAGGGCGCCAAGCTGCGCGAGGACGACGTGGTGGACCACTTCTTCCTGACCAGCACGCACAACTGGCTGCTGTTCTTCACCAACAAGGGGCCGCGTGTACCGTCTGAAGGCATACGAGCTGCCGGAAGGCTCCCGCGATTCCAAGGGACAGCACGTGGCGAACCTGCTGCAGTTCGGCCCGGACGAGACGATCCAGACCGTGCTGTCGATTCCGAACTACGACGTGGCCAAGTACTTGGTGCTCGCCACCCGTTCCGGCAAGGTCAAGAAGACCGCGCTCGCCGAATACGACTCCCCGCGTCAGGGTGGTCTGATCGCGGTACGACTCATGACCGACGAGAACGGCGAGAACGCCGACGAGCTGATCGGTGCCGCGCTGTGCAACGCCGACGACGACATCATCCTCGTCTCCAAGCAGGGCATGAGCCTGAAGTTCGAAGCCAACGACGAGCAGCTGCGCCCGATGGGCCGCCAGACCGCCGGTGTGCAGGGCATGAAGTTCCGCGACGGCGACGAGCTTTTGGCCATGGATGTGGTGCAGGGCGATTCCGACAGGGATCTGCTCGTGGTCACCAACGAGGGCTTCGCCAAGCGCACCGCCATCAGCGAATACCGTCTGCAGGGCCGTAACGGCTACGGCGTCAAGGCCGTGCAGCTCGCCGAAGGCCGTGGCTCCCTGGTGGGTGCCGTGATCGTGGAGGAATCCGACCAGATCATGGCCATCATGAAGTCCGGCAAGGTCATCCGCTCCAACGTCGCCGAAGTCAAGCGCACCGGACGTACCACCCAGGGTGTGACGCTCGCCAAGCCTGACAAGAACGACGAAATCATCTCCATAGCACGTAACGAGGAGACCGACGAGGATGACGCCGAGCAGGCAGCCGCGGAAAACGGAGCAGTCCAGAACGACGCAGCCGCGCAATCGCAAGCCGAAACCACTACTGAAAACTCCGCTGAAACCGGTACGGAAGCCACTTCCGATGCCGGCGATGGCGAGAATGTAGAGGCCTGAGACACAGGCGGGGAATCGTCTGCGAAAACTGGTAGCCTCGGCTAGAAGTAGGCAAGATTCTGCAAGGAGCAACGATGAGCGAGAACAATGAAAGCCATCAGGCGCAGGCAGGGGCGCAGGCCCCACGCGTGGCCCGTTCCGCATCCAGCCAGCCGTTGAGCGGTACGGAACAGTTTCAGGCGCATGAGAACATGGCCGCCGCGTCCGGCGGTGTGAAGGTTCGTGAAAAAGCGCGTCGTGGCGCGCCTCGCGCCCGCCGCATGAGCCTGTCCCTGACCCGCATCGACGCATGGTCCGCGGCCAAGGTGGCGTTCATGCTTTCCATCGCGGGAGGCATCATCCAGATCGTCGCGGTGACGCTGCTGTGGCTGCTGCTGAACGTGGTCGGCGTGTTCGATCAGGTGACGCAGATCGTGTCCTCCACCGGTCTTGACGCCGGCGGATTCGACCTTGCCAACGTGCTTTCGCTGAGCACCGTGCTGAGCGCGGTCACCATCTTCTCCATCATCGAAGTGGTGCTGTTCACCGTGCTGGTGGTGATTCTCACGCTGCTGTACAACGTGGTGAGCACGCTGGTCGGCGGCATCCACGTGACGCTCGGCGACGACTGATCGATTCGTCATACGGCGTTCGTACGGCGCTTGCGCAACGTAAGCCGTTCGTGCAACATAAGAAGACGGCGCTTCCCTACTTCGGGAGGCGCCGTCTTTTCTTATGTAATCGCGATTATGCGGTCGCTTTTATGCAATCGTCATACTGCGTTGCGCGTTATGCCGTAAACGCATATGAAAACGGTCCGTGCGAACGAATCGCACGGACCGTTGAAACGGATTGTGAAAGACGATCAGAGCACGCCCTGGGCGACCATGGCGTTGGCGACCTTGACGAAGCCGGCGGCGTTGGCGCCGAGCATCAGATCGCCCTCATGGCCGTACTCCTTGGCGGCGGCCAGGGAATTGGCGACGATGTTCTCCATGATGGACTTGAGCTTGTTGTCCACCTCTTCGAACGTCCAGGAAAGGCGGTAGGAGTTCTGGCTCATCTCAAGGCCGGACACCGCCACACCACCCGCGTTGGCGGCCTTAGCCGGGCCGTACAGCAGGCCGTTGTCCTGATAGACGGCGATTGCCTCCGGAGTGGACGGCATGTTGGCGCCTTCGCACACGACCTTGCAGCCGTTGGCGACGAGAGCCTTGGCGGACTCCTCATCGATTTCGTTCTGGGTGGCGCACGGCAGCGCGATGTCGCACGGCACGGTCCACACGCCCTTGCAGCCCTCGTGGTATTCGGCACCCGGAACACGCTCCGCGTACTCCTTGATGCGGCCGCGGTGGCCGAGCTTGATGTCCTTGACGATGTCGAGCTTGATGCCGTCCGGATCATAGACGTAGCCGTTGGAATCGGAGGCGGTGACGACCTTCGCGCCGAGGGCCTGAGCCTTCTCGGTGGCGAAGATGGCCACGTTGCCGGAGCCGGAGATGACCACGGTCTTGCCTTCGAAGGAATCGTTCTTCAGGACGCGCAGGGCTTCCTGGGTGTAGTAGCACAGGCCGTAACCGGTGGCCTCGGTGCGAGCCAGGGAGCCGCCGAATTCGAGGCCCTTGCCGGTGAGCACGCCGGAGTATTCGTCGCGGATGCGCTTGTACTGGCCGAACAGGTAGCCGATCTCACGGGCGCCGACGTTGATATCGCCGGCCGGAACGTCGGTGAACTGGCCGATGTGACGGCACAGCTCGGTCATGAACGCCTGGCAGAAACGCATGACTTCGGCGTCGGACTTGCCCTTCGGATCGAAGTCGGAGCCGCCCTTGCCGCCGCCCATCGGCAGGCTGGTCAGGGAGTTCTTCAGAATCTGCTCAAAGCCGAGGAACTTGATGACGCCCTCGTTCACGCTCGGGTGGAAGCGCAGACCGCCCTTGTACGGGCCGATCGCGGAGTTGAACTGGATGCGGTAACCGCGGTTGACCTGCACCTTGC
>ENA-OQES01000077-OQES01000077.1-human-gut-metagenome-genome-assembly--contig:-NODE-77-length-39306-cov-4.612854_pt1 | contig 39306 bp, 39 predicted proteins | sample MGYA00242798_ERZ504641 | MGnify/ENA primary metagenome ERZ504641 (study PRJEB26092, sample SAMD00036327) | human gut metagenome | host: Homo sapiens | study: EMG produced TPA metagenomics assembly of...
CATCATCGAAAACGCTTCCCAGCTTCGTCTCGACCTGCAGACGGAGGGCTATCGTTTCGTCTCCGAAACCGATACCGAGGTCGCGGCGAAACTGCTGGGCAAAATCAGCGACAAGATCATCGAGGAAACCGGTAAGCCTGACCTGTTCAAGGCCATCCGCCGTCTGGCCCGCATGCTGGAAGGCGCGTTCACCATTCTCGCCACGGACGTGCGACAGCCGGACATCGTGGTTGGCGCCCGTCACGATTCGCCGCTGGTGGTCGGTCTTGGCGAAGGCGAGAACTTCCTCGGCTCCGACGTGGCCGCGTTCGTGGCCTACACGAAGCGTGCCATGGAAATCGATCAGGATCAGGCCGTGATGGTGTCCGCAGACAAGGTCGTCGTCTCCGACTTCATGGGCAACATCGTGCCCGATCCGAAGACCTACACCGTGGATTGGGATGCTTCCGCGGCCGAAAAGGGCGGTTGGGACTCCTTCATGGACAAGGAGATCCACGAGGATCCGGCCGCCGTGCAGCGCACCCTGCTGGGACGTCTCGACGAGAACGGCAACATCAACCTCGATGAGGTGCGCATCGACGAGCATGATTTCAAAGCCATCGACAAGATTATCGTCATCGCCTGCGGCACGGCCGCGTACGCGGGCATGGTGGCCAAATACGCCATCGAGCATTGGGTGCGCATCCCCGTGGAGGTGGAGCTCGCGCACGAATTCCGCTACCGTGACCGATCCTCACCCCCCGAACGTTGGTGGTGGCCATCTCCCAGTCCGGCGAGACCATGGACACGCTGATGGCGTTGCGTCACGCCGTGAGCAGGGCTCCAAGGTATTGGCCATCTGCAACACGCAGGGCGCATCCATTCCGCGCGAATCTGACGCGGTGCTCTACACCCACGCCGGTCCGGAAGTGGCGGTCGCCTCCACCAAGGCGTTCGTGGCGCAGATCACCGCCGCATACGTGCTCGGCCTGTATCTGGCCCAAGTCAAGGGTGCCATGTATCGAGACGAAATCGCCCAGACTTTGGAATCTCTGAAGGACATGCCCCGCAAGATTCAGTGGGTCCTCGACACCCAGACCAAGACCGTGCAGGAAGCCGCCAAGCAGATGGTGGACGCGAAGTCCTTCCTGTTCCTCGGACGTCATGTGGGGTATCCGGTCGCCATGGAAGGCGCGTTGAAGCTCAAGGAGATCGCCTACACCTTCACCGACGGGCTTGCGCCGCGGGAGAGCTCAAGCATGGTCCGATCGCGCTGGTCGACGAGGCGAGCCGGTCGTGTTCATCGTGCCGCCCGCGCGCGGACGCAACGTGCTGCACGCCAAAGTCATCTCCGGCATCGAAGAGGTCAAGGCCCGCGGCGCCTACATCATCGCCGTGGCCGAGGAGAACGATCCGGATGTGGAACGTTACGCCGACGTGGTCTTCTGGCGTCCCGCATGCCCGACGCTGATGAGCCCGCTGGTGGACGTGGTGCCGCTGCAGCTGTTCGCCATGGATATGGCCAAGCTTAAGAACTACGACGTGGACAAGCCGCGCAACCTCGCCAAGTCAGTCACCGTTGAGTGACGAACGCAGGCACCGTTACGTGCTCGAGGAACCTCATATTCCCTTCGAATATGAGGTTCTGTACGAGGACGAGAACATCATCGTCATCGACAAGCCGCATTTCCTCGCCACCACGCCACGCGGCATGTGGTATCGCGAAACCGCGCTGGTCCGGTTGTGCGAGCGGTACGACGAGCCGAACATCACGCCGGCGCACCGTTTGGACCGACTGACCGCAGGCGTCGTCGTGTTCGTACGTAATCCGTCTGCGCGAGGCGCGTACCAGATGCTGTTCCAAAATCGCAAAACCGTCAAAACCTACGAATGCCTGGCACCGCTCGCCCCGACGCAGCGGCCGCGATATGGAACGGCGGTGCGCATCGACCGGCACCTGCCGTTTCCGCTGGTACGCAGGTCGCATATCAACAAGGATCGCGGACGATTGCAGGCGTACGAAAGCGCCGACGTGCCCAACGCGGAAACGCTGATCGAACGGGGAAGCGGCATCCGCTTCGTTGCCGGCAGACCGTACGTGAATTACACGCTGCATCCGAAAACCGGCAAGACGCACCAGTTGCGCGTGCATATGAATTCGCTCGGACTGGCGATATTGGGCGATGATTTCTACCCGGACATCGTGCAGCGCGCGTACGACGACTTCTCGCAACCTTTGGAATTGGTGGCGCGCGAACTGCGATTCGATGACCCGCTCAACGGCGAGCCACGTCGATTCGTATCGCATGTGCCGTTGGGCGCGGGCTTATAGAAACCCACGATTTTGGACATTCCCCTATCTCGTCCGACACGCCCGATTATCATGGCGTTCTGTTGACTTGCCGGAGCGTTTCCGGCATCACGAGAGTAAGAGAGAACCATGGGTAAAATCTCGAAAGCCGTCCGCGGCGTCGCCGACATCTACAACGGCGCATCGCTGATCGTCCGTATCATCGTCGGCCTGATCATCGGCACCGTGCTGGCATTGACCATGCCCCACGTGACCTGGATCGGAGAATTCGGCACCCTGTTCGTGTCCGCGTTGAAGGCCGTGGCACCGATTCTGGTGTTCGTACTGGTGGCCAGCGCCCTTGCGCAGGGCACGTCGAAACTCGACCGCCGTTTCGGCACCGTGCTGTTCCTGTACCTGTTCACCACGTTCCTGGCAGCGGTCGTGGCCGTGCTGACCTCCCGTCTATTCCCGCAGACCCTGTCCTTGGGCAAGGCCGCCAAAGCCGACGTGGTGCCGCAAGGCCTTTCCGAAGTCATCCAGACGCTGCTGACCAACATCGTGGCCAATCCGATCCAGGCCATCATCGATGGCAACTACATCTGCATCCTGATGTGGGCCTGCCTGTTCGGACTCGCCATGAAGTCCATCGCCAACGAAAGCTCCAAAGCGTTCATGGCCAACGTGGCCGACGCCGTGTCCCAGGTGATCCGCTGGGTCATCAACCTCGCCCCGTTCGGCATCATGGGCCTCGTGTTCACCAACGTGGCCGACAACGGCCTGTCCGCGTTCACCAAGTACGGCAGCCTGCTGCTCCTGCTCGTCGGCACCATGCTGCTGATGGTGCTCGTGTTCGGCCCGCTCGTCATCTTCATCTTCCTGCGCCGCAACCCGTACCCGCTGGTCTACCGTTGCTTCAAGGAATCCGGCCTGACCGCGTTCTTCACCCGCTCCTCCGCTGCGAACATCCCCGTCAACATGCAGCTGTGCGAGAAGCTCGGGCTTGACAAGGACATGTACTCCGTGTCCATTCCGCTGGGCGCCACCATCAACATGAACGGCGCGGCCATCACCATCACCATCATGGCCATGGCTGCCGCCAACACGCTCGGCATCCAGATCTCCCTGCCGGCGGCCATCCTGCTGTCCGTGGTCTCCGCGCTCGGCGCATGCGGCGCGTCCGGCGTGGCAGGCGGCTCGCTGCTGCTCATCCCGATGGCCTGCTCGCTGTTCGGCATCAGCAACGACATCGCCATGCAGGTGGTGGGCGTCGGCTTCATCATCGGCGTCATCCAGGATTCCGTGGAAACCTGCCTGAACTCCGCGTCCGATGTGGAGTTCGCGGCCACCGCCGAATACCATGCCTGGCTCAAGCAGGGCCGTCAGCTGCCGGCCTTCATGTATTCCAAGAAGGAACGCGCCAAGCTCGGCATCGAAGCTTGATTGCGTACCGGCTTAGCCGCCGATGCGATATCGCAGGGAACCGCTTTGGAAGTTCGCTTCCGGAGCGGTTCTTCCGCATTCGGCGTATTTGGGTGGATATGGGGAGTCTTTCCAGGCTTGTGCGTGGCTTCCGCATGACCCGTATAATCTTATGGTGGTAATCGCAGGCGAAATACAAAACGGAGGTCCGTGGGCGTGGTGCTGAAATCGGCGAAACTGGTGAAGCAGCTCACCGCCATCTGCTGCGCGGGCGTCATGGCGGCCAGCGCCGCCGCGTGCGGGGCCAATACGGACACACGCACACAGATCACCGTATGGTCGTGGGAGCCGAGCATGAAACAGGTCATCGCCGGCTTCGAAAAAGACAATCCCGACATCCGCGTGGTTTTGGAAGAACACCAGCGGTTACGACAAACTCAACAACGCCATCCAAGACGGTTACGGCATTCCCGACGTGGTGCAGCTGGAATATTACGCATTGCGCCAGTACGCGGTCAGCAGCCAGCTCGTGCCCATCACCGGCAGAACCGAAGGCTATGCCGATTCTACACGCCCGGCACCTGGGCGTCGGTGCAGCTCAACGGACGGGTGTACGGGCTTCCCATGGACTCCGGCCCGATGGCCTTCTTCTATAACAACAGCGTGTTCGAACAGGTTGGCGTGGACGCGTCCAAGATCCGCACATGGGACGACTACTACGAGGCCGCCGAAAAAAACTCAAGAAAATCGGCGTGTACATCACCGCCGATTCCGGCGACGCCAGCTTCTACGACACGATGATCTGGCTCGCCGGCGGACGCCCGTTCTCCACGTCCAACGATGGCAAGAACGTGACCATCAGACTCACCGAAGATAAAGGCACCCGCGAATTCACCGAATTCTGGCAGAAGATGATCGATGAGGGTTTGGTGGCAACAAACCTCACGTCATGGTCGGATCGATGGAAATCGGCCGTGGGACAAGGCAAAGTCGCCTCGCTGTTCTCCGGCGCATGGCTGCCTTCGCTGCTCATGTCCGACATTCCCGGCGCGGCCGGCCTGTGGCGCGTGGCCCAGATGCCGACGCCCGACGGCAAGGCCACCACATCGGAAAACGGCGGTTCGGCCCTTGCCGTGCTGCAACGTTCCCGCAAACCCGAAGCCTCATACCGTTTCATCGAATACGCCTGCCACAATGCCAAAGGCATCACAACCCGCGTGGATGGCGGCGCGTTCCCAGCCGACGAAAAACACCCTATCCGACTCGAAATTCCTCAGCAAGACCACGGTGACCGACGACCGTGGCATCGAAGTGCCCTATTTCGGCGGGCAGGAATACAACCGCGTGCTGTCCCAGGCCGCGGAGAACGTGTCGACCGGATACCAGTATCTGCCGTTCGAAGTGTATGCGCGCAGCGACTTCCGGTCCACGGTGGGCAAGGCCTACAAATGGTCGAGCCTGCTGCGCAAAGAGCAGAACAGGCTCAACATCATCGCCGCAGGCGGTCAGGTCTCCGACACCTCCAACATCGGCGATGCGTTGAAGAACACCGAATCGTCCGACCGCATCAAACTTAAGGGCGGCATAGCCCTATGGCAGAAGGACCTGAAAGAATACGGAGCCAACCAGGGCTTCACCATCCAATAGCGTCTGTGTAATTGGTTTAATCGATTGCGGCCTGCGGATAGCGCATTATCCGCAGGCCGTCGGTTTTCAGATTGCCGGGCTATGATCGCCGGTTCCCGTCGCTGGCTCTTGAATCAGCGGACGTTTCGGTCGTAGATGTGCCGCATGCCCTTGAAAATCAGGTCCGGATCGTAAATGTCGATCATGTCCGTGTCGTCGGCGAACACGCGGCTCAATCCGCCCGTCGCCACCACACGGAAATCCTCGTCGATCTCCTTATGGAACTGCGCGATCGTGCGTTCGATGCCGCCGAGGAAGTTGTAGTACAGGCCCGCCTGCATGGCCGGTTTCGTGGACTTCGCCAGAATCGACTTCGGACGGGTGATCTCCACTTCCGGCAGCTGCGCCGTCCCTTCCCACAGTGCGGCCGCGGCGGTGCGGATACCGGTGGTGATCAGTCCGGAAATCACCGACGCGTCCGCGGTGACGTAGTTGAACGTGGTGGCCGTGCCGAAATCAGCCACCAGAATCGGCCCGCCATACTCGTAATACGCGCCCGCGCAGTCGGCGATGCAGTCCGCGCCCATGTTCTGCGGATTGTCCATGCGGATGTTGAGTCCCGTTTTGATGCCCGGTCCCACGATCATCGGATCGATGTCGAGGAACTTCACGATGCTCGCACGGAACGAATGCATGACCTTCGGCACCACGGACGAAATGATCACATCATCGACATCCGCCGGCTTGTAGCCGCTCAAAGCCAGGAACTGCGTGATCATCAGCCCGTATTCGTCGGACGTGTGGTTCGCCTTCGTGGTGATGCGGTACGTGCCCGCGATGCGCCCATCGTCGATGAAACCGATCACGACGTTCGTGTTGCCGATATCCACAGCCATCAGAAGCATGTTGCGTTCTCCTTCGCGTTTTGCGGAAGTTCCGTTGAAATATTGCGATTATTGCGATTGATACGGTTATTGCGATTCGAAAATGCTGCGGTTAGCGCCGTTCGCCGTCCGCACGCATGGCTGCGAGCTTGACAAGAATACGTTTCGCAAGTGCGTCCTTGCCCATCTTGCTCCATCGTTCGATGTTTGGCCTGTCGGCGGTTTCGCCCGGCGTCAGCACCGTCACCACGTTCGTGTCCGCTGCGAAACCGGCGCCGGGGGTGCGCAGGTTGTTGGCCACCAGCATGTCGCAATGCTTGGCTGCAAGCTTCTTCGCGGCGTTGGTCTCAAGGTCGCGCGTCTCCATGGCGAATCCGCACAATGTCTGGTCCGGCCGCTTATGCTCGCCGGCCCAAGCCAGAATGTCCGGATTCGACGTGAGCTCGAGCTCGATGCCGCTGCGCCCGTTCTTCTTGATCTTGTCCCGGGCCTGCTCGACCGGGCGGAAATCGCCGACGGCCGCGGCCATGACGGTGATGTCCGTGTCCGAGAAACGGCTCGTCACCGCGTCGAACATATCCCGTGCGGTCGTGACATCGACCACATCCACGCCATACGGGGCGTCCAACGCCACCGGACCGGACACAAGCGTCACCTGCGCGCCCAGATCGCGTGCCTGTTCGGCCAAGGCATACCCCATCTTGCCGGTGGAATGGTTGGTGAGGAACCGCACCGGATCAAGCGGCTCCTGCGTCGGGCCGGCGGTGACGAGCACGGCAAGTCCCTTAAGCGGCAGCTCACCGTCCGGACGATTCGCAAGCAGCAGCGCTTTCACCGCCGTTTCGATGCGTGCCGGCTCCTCCATACGCCCTTTGCCGGCGTCGCCGCAGGCCAGCATGCCGCTTTCCGGCTCCACAATCGTCCAACCGAGCTCACGGCAGGTATTGAGATTGCGTTGCGTCACGGCGTTTTCATACATATGCACGTTCATGGCGGGGCACAGGATCTTCGGTCCCTTGTCGTACGCGAGTATGGTGCTGGTCAGCTGGTCATCGGCGATGCCGCAGGCGATTTTCGCGATGATATCGGCGCTCGCCGGAGCGACTGCCAGCAGATCCGCCCACTTCGCGTCGGCCACGTGGCTGATCTGCAGCGGACCGTCCGGTCCGGGCGTCACGTCGGCCGTAGCGCCGGGACGATGTCCGGCGGCGAACATGGACGTGCGTGTCGGCGTGTGGGTGAGGGAACTGAACGTCAGGGGAGTGACGAACTCCTGTGCGGCGGCGGTCATCACCACACGCACCTCATGCCCCTGCTTGCTCCAATCGGAGGCGAGATGGCAGGCCTTGAACGCGGCGATGCTGCCGGTGACCCCCAAAAGAATATGCGCCATGGATCAACCGTCCTTCTCGTTGTGACCTGCCGCGACTGCGTCAAGTATATAACCGGGCCGAAGCCTCCGCGCGCTTTGCAGGCGAATCCGAACGGGCCGCGGGTATGGCGGACAGTAGAATCAGGCCGTGGTGATCGACCTCACGCAGGCGGTCAACCGCAATCACAACACATAATCGAAAATACGAAGAGGAGAAATCCCATGTCGTCACCTACCGGTGCGCACGGCGAAGCCGACGCAACCAAACAGGAGAACGAACAGCAGCCGCAGTCCACGGCAAGCACCGACGCCACTCTGAACGCGCGTGCGAAATCGTCGAACGGCGCGAAATCGCAAGGCCCGAAGAAGTGGCTTATCGCGTTGATCGCCATCATCGCCGCCGTCGCGGTGATCGTCGCCATTGCAGTGACGCGCGGCAAAAACGATGACGCGAACACTTCCGGCGTAACTAAAGCCGACACCGTCACCATCGGGCTCAAACTCGCCCCGGTCAGCCTCGACATCCGCCACCAGTCCGGATCGGCCATCGAACAGGTGCTGATCGGCAACGTCTACGAAGCGCTGCTGTCGCGCGACTCCGACAACAAAGTGCAGCCGGGCCTCGCGAAATCCTGGGACATTTCCAAGGACGGCAAGACCTACACCTTCCATCTCAACCAGAACATGACCTTCTCCAACGGCGACAAGCTCGACGCTGACGACGTGGCCTGGTCCATCAACCAGCTCAAGGAGAAGCAGTACTACAACGCCAACCAGGTGGCCAGCCTCGACAAGGCCGAAGCGGTGGACGCCAACACGGTCAAGCTCACCCTTTCCACCCCCGACTCCAACCTGCTGTGGTATCTGACCGGACGTCCTGGCCTCGTGTTCGACAAAAACGCCAAATACAACGCGAAAACCGAAGCGGTCGGCTCCGGCCCGTATACCGTCGAATCCTTCGACTCGGCCAGCAAAATGGTGCTCAAAGCCAATCCGAAATATTGGGGAACCGCGCACAAGCCCGCCACCCAGAACGTGGTGATCCGCTTCCTCACCGACGACAACGCAGCCGTCAACGCGCTGAAAAGCGGTGACGTCGACGTGCTTTCCCCGGTGAACGCCACGCTCGCCAAATCATTGGATGCCAGCACATACACGGTGTCCGCGGCCGACGGCAGCGACAAGTTCGTCCTCGCCTTCAACTGCACGAACGCCAAACTCAAGGACAAGCGCGTCCGCCAGGCCATCCGCTACGCCATCAACCACAAGGAGATCATCGCCTCCCGAGGCAACGTCGACTACGCGCTCGGCGGTCCGGTCCCGTCCGTCGACCCCGGTTACGAGGACCTGACCGGCCTGTACCCGTACAACGTGGACAAGGCCAAGGAACTTATGAAGGAAGCCGGTTATACCACCGACAAGCCGTTGCGGCTCACCCTCACCTACGCCAACACGTACGGCACCGAACTGGGCGACCAGCTTAAAAGCCAGCTCGCCAAAATCGGCATCGATTTGAAGATCGACTATGTGGAATTCTCCACATGGCTGCAGAACGTGCACGCCAACGGCGACTACGAGCTGTCATTGGTGGACCACGCCGAAAGCCACGACTTCTACAAGTGGACCACGCCGGACTACTACTACCATTACGACGGCAAGCAGGCGCGGGAATGGTATGCCAAGGCGCTCGAATCCACCGATGAGCAGCAAAGCGCCGATTATCTCAAAAGGGCGGCCAAAGCCGTCAGCGAGGACGCTCCTGCGGACTGGCTGTTCGGCTACCGCGTGACGGTGGCATCCAACAAGCACGTGCAAGGCTTCCCCAGCAAGCTGAGTCAGACCGTGCTGCCGCTGTGGCAGATCTCGAAAACCAAGTAGGCAAGGCTGCGTGAACGATCATGCGATTCGTGGGAAAGCGGCTGATGCTGTTCGTGGCGGCCCTGATAGGCCTATCGGTGTTGGTGTTCGTGATGCTGCGCGTGTTGCCGGGGGATGTGGCCGCAGTGATCGCCGGCACCAACGCAACCCCCGAACGTATCGCGTCGCTCCGTGCCGAGCTCGGCTTGGATAAGCCGCTCGTCGCACAATACGGTGATTGGATACTGGGCCTGGTGCATGGTGATCTCGGTGTGTCCGCAATTGGCGGCAAGTCGGTCGCGCAGCAGGTTGCGGCACGTGCCGGCGTGACGTTCCCGCTGATTGTGCTCAGTCTGCTGATTGCACTGGCGATCGGATTGCCGCTCGGCTGCGCCGCCGTGTTGACGCGCAATCCCCATCTGCGTGGCCTGTTCCACGGGATTGCGATCGTGGCCGGCGCAGTTCCCGCATTGTGGGGTGGTCTGCTGCTGATTCTGCTGTTCTCCCGCGGTTCGGGTCTGCTGGGACTGCTTCCTGCGCAAGGATTCCCGGACGACGGCTGGTCGGCTCCTATGCGTGCGCTCGCCTCGTTGATTCTTCCCGCGCTCACCACAGGCATCACGGCCGGGGCCTCCATTATGCGGTACACGCGTGCCGCGGTGGGGGATATGGCCTCCTCTCAGGCGATGGATATGGCCATGGCCTGCGGCATGACCCGTCGGCAGGCGGTGCTGCGCGTGGCCTTGCGTTTGGCCACTCCGCAGCTGGTGTCCGTGGCCGGTCTGACCTTCGCGCAGATGGTCACTGGCGTGATGGTGGTGGAGAATCTGTTCGCGCTGCCAGGGCTCGGCGCCATGCTGGTCACCGATGTCGGCAACCGCGACTTGGTCGCGGTGCAAAGCGAACTGTTTCTATTGGCCGCATTCTTCCTGCTGTTGGGACTCGTGGTCGATATGACGCATCGCGCGCTGGATCCACGGCTGAAGGCCTCCGGCGTCGTTTCGGGGAAGGTGAACGCATGAGCAGATCGAATCCTACGCAAACTTCGAACGCTACGGATGGTGAAGAATCAGCGTCCACAACGCCAGCGGAAGCTACTATGAGCACGACGGGTGCGGTCGTCTCGTCCATCTGGGCCAAGGCGAGCGGCAGATACGCGACGATCGTCATCGGACTATGGCTGCTGACCGCTGCGGTGTCCTTGGTCTGGACGCCGTATTCGCTGCTCGACACCGACGGTTTCAACGCGTGGGCCTCGCCATCCGCCGCGCATCCGTTGGGCACCGATGGTACCGGAGCGGATGTGCTGAGCTGGCTGATGGCCGGCTCCCGCACGAATCTCATGATCGCCGTGCTCACCGTCGTCGTCGCGGCCGCAATCGGACTGCTGTTGGTGGCAGCCATGGTATCGCGTTCCGGTGCGCTTGCGTCCACATCGGTGGTCGTGGCCGACGCGCTGATCTCCATTCCGACGGTACTGATCGCGTTGATCCTCACTGTGCCGTTCGGCGCGTCCGCAGCAGTGGTCGTGGCTGCCTGCGGTTGCGCGTACGGGCTGAATCTGGCGCGTATCCTACGCCCCTCCGCCATGCTTGCCGCGCGTTCCGCCTACGTCGAATCGGCATTGTGGTCCGGCGCGAGTCCGGTCCGTGTGTTCTTCTCGCATATCGTGCCGAATACGTTGCCGGTATTATGCGTGCAATTGTCCATGAGCGCCGGCACCTCGATGCTGGCCGAGGCGGGACTCACCTATCTTGGCGTCGGCGTCGGCGCGGACGTACCGAGTTGGGGACATTCGCTGTCCACCTCCGTCACTTTCATCAGCATCTATCCAATGGCCGTGCTGTGGCCCGGACTGGTCGTCACGATGGTGGTGATCGCGCTGAACCTGTTCGGCGACGCCCTGCGCGACGCGCTCGACCCGTTGGCCAACCCCGCGTTGAGGGAGGCTGCATGAGCGTTTCGATTCGTGATGTGAGCATCGCCATCAACGGCAAGCCGATCATCGAAAGCGTCGATCTCGACATCGCCGACGGCGAACGCGTCGGTCTGGTCGGCTCGTCCGGTTCCGGCAAATCGATGATCGCCAAAGCCATGACGGGGGCTGCTGCCCGCCACCGCGCAGGTAGAGGGCAGTGTGGAGTTGGGCGGCACGCAGATCATCGGCGCATCCGATGCGACGGTCGCCGATCTGCGTGGACGATATGTGGGCATGGTGTTCCAGAATCCTTCCGCCGCGCTGAATCCGGTGATGACGGTGGCGCAGCAGGTCGGTCTTCCGCTGTATCTGCATTACGATCTGACGCTCGCAGAACGCTTGGAACGCGTCACACGCATGCTGGACAAGGTCGGTCTGGGCGAAGAGGTGTTGTGCAAATATCCGCACGAACTGTCGGGTGGGCAACGGCAGCGCGTCGGCATCGCCACGGCGCTGGTCACATCGCCGCGGCTGATCATTGCCGATGAACCGACCACCGCGTTGGATTCGATCACCCAACGTCAGATCGTGGATCTGCTCACCTCCCTTGTGGATGACGCGAACGCCTCCATGCTGTTCATCACCCACGATTTCGCGGTGCTGAGCCGCGCCACCACACGTTGCTACGTACTCGACCAGGGGCGAATCGCGGAATCCGGCGCGACCGCGGACGTGCTGGCACATCCCGGAACCGATGAAGGCCGACGGCTGGTGGAAGCGGCGCGTGCCTTGTCGCTGCACGTCGAACACGAAGGAGCCTGATGATGGGTGATGGCAAGCGGACGATATTGGAAGGCCACGGTCTGTCCAAATGGTACGGCGCAGGACGCCGTCGCCGCCAAGTGCTGTTTGACGTGGACGTGCGGCTGCGCGCGGGGGCAGTGCCTCGCCGTGATCGGCGGCTCCGGATCGGGCAAGACCACGCTGACCCGCGTGCTGCTGGGACTTGAATCCGCGGACGGCGGCAGCGTCGAATACTGCGGCGAGCCGGTTCGTGGCGATGTGGCGCGCAAGTTGCGCATGCAGTCCGGATTGGTGTTCCAAAGCCCGTTCGATTCGTTGGATCCGCGATGGCGCATCGGCCGATCCATAGGCGAGCCATTGCGAATGCATCATCCGGATTGGCCACGGGAACGCGTCGCGGAACGCGTGGCCGAAGTGCTGGAAATGGTGAGCCTCGATCCGGAAACGTATCTCAACCGTTTCCCCGTCGACCTGTCCGGCGGGCAGGCGCAGCGCGCGGCGATCGCCCGCGCCATCGTGGACGGGCCGAAGGTGTTGCTCGCCGACGAGCCGATGAGCGCCATCGACGTGGCCGCAAGAGTCCGGATCCTTGAATCCTTCGAAGCCATCCGCAACGCTGAACCCGATATGGCGATCATCATGGTGTCCCACGATCTGGGCGTGGTGCAACACATCGCGGACCGCATTTTGGTCCTGCATGACGGCCGCGTGGCCGAGACCGGCGCGACTTCCGAGGTGCTGGGCCATCCGCAGGACGAGTACACCAAGCGATTGGTGCAGGCCGCCTCGCTGTAGGTGTCGCTCCGCATGCCTCATCCGTGCGCGCCATACCGTCTCGCATATTCGTGGTGCGTCTCTTTTCTATAACGATTTGACCGATTGCGTGTCGGTTGATATTGTTGGTTACATGGTTAGTTAGTTATGTAACTAACCATGTACCAACAGGATGGATGGTCCGGCATGACCGGATGTTCATGATCGGGGGACTGCGATGACGCATGGAACATATCAAAGCCACGGGATGCAACGGCCACGGCGAATCGTGACAATACTGACTGTTCTTGCTTTGAGCATATCGTTGGGTGCGTGCGGCACGGCAGGAGATCGGAAGCAAGAGCAGTCGTTACGGGGCCAGGCGTCCGCCATCAGCGGCGATGCGGACGCCAACGCCGCGGACGCGTCGTATCGGGACGAAATCGCAAAAATCAAGAACTCCGGTAGCACTGAAGCCGCCCAGATTCTCGAGGACGGCAAAATCACGGAAGAGGAGTTGGTCCAGCTTGGTTCCAGCTACGCGCAATGCCTGACCTCGAAAGGCATCACAGTGGACACCGGCGAGGCGCGATACCCCCGGTGGGTCGATCAGCCCGTCCTACGGAGACAACGCGCTTGACAAGCGCAACTTGAGCGAAGATGAGATTGCCGCCACCAATGCCGCTGACGAAGCCTGCCAGAATGAGACCCAATACAAGAACATCGTCGACCTGTATCTGAGCCTCAAGGAGAATCCTGAGAACGTCGATACCGACCAACTCGCGCGCCAGCAGAACGACAAGACACTGGCCTGCCTGAAAAAACACGGCATCGTGGACGACTCCGTGACCGCCGACGCCTACGACGAGCTGGCGACGATGGGCGAATCCGGCGGGACGAGCTTCGATGACCTGATCGGCAAATACGCCCTCAAGGACAATCCCGCCTACGACAAACGCAAAGCGGCCATCATCGAACAATGTGGGGCATTGTGATGGCGGGCGGCAAAACACCCGCCAGAGCATGGTCGCATGTTCGGAACCGACGGACGGATGCGGATGGAAAGCGGCGGCCGGCGACGCGACGACGTCAGCCATTGGCCATGTCGGTCGTCGCGTTGTTGGTAGTCATCGCATTGGCGGCAGGCGTCGGATGCGGATTCCTGCTGGTCCGACCGGCCATACCCCAATCGTTGCGATCCTCAACGGCCTCCGGTTCGATCACTGCGGCGAAAAGCCGGTTCGATGATGCTCGAGACGTCACCGTCACGGTCCATACCGGAACGGGGCGCACCGTGGCCTCGCCCAAATCGGGCACCATCACCGCCTATGGTTGCGCGCCCGGACAAACCATCGATTCCGGAACAAGCTTCATTGCGGTGGATGAAGTGCCGCTGCTGGCGTTGCATACCGCCGTTCCGCCGTTCCGCGACCTGCAGTCCGGTATGCGAGGCCGCGACGTGGCGGCGCTGAACGCCGAGCTGCGGCGGCTTGGATATGCGGCCCCCGACGGCGATGCGATGACCTGGGACACGATTCTCGCATACAATGCGCTCGCCGATACCGTCGGCGCGGCACGACTGGTCAAGGACAACGGGTGGACGCTAGCCAAAGACGCTTACGTGTGGTTGGATGGGCAATCCGTGACGATCCGTTCCTGCGTTGCCGGCATCGGCGCATCAATCGACGTGAAATCCGAACTGTTGACCACCGATTCGCAATCGCAATCGGTATCCGTGACCATGCCGCAGGACGAGGTGGTCGCAGGAGATCGGGTGCTTGACGTGGACGGTCGAATGGTCGACATGCCGCAACAAACGACGGTGATTACCGACTCGTCGACGCTGGCGGCATTGCTGGGCAGCGACGCCTATCGGCAGGCGTCCGGCACAGCTGAGTCCTCCGAGAGCGCGTCGGACGGCGCGTCGGATGTGACCTTCGCCCTGCAATGGCTCCTGAAAACTCCAATCGATGTATGGTCGCTGCCACCCACCGCTTTCTACGCGCAACATGATGAACAAGCCTGCGTGGTGTCCGATGGCAAGCCCGTCGCGGTCACCGTGATCGGCTCCCGTTTGGGGCGCTCAATGGCCACGGTCGATTCCGGCGCGGCATTGGGCAAAGTGCGCACGAATCCGCAAGGAGGCAAGCCATGCCGATGAGTGATCCCGTTGATTCCACGGGTCCTCTGATGAAGGGGGGATGATGAGCGGACGCCGGGAAAACTGGTGACGTTGCGCGATGTTGGGCACACATTCACTGGAGACACTTGGCTGTTCCGTTTGTTAAATGCTGATCTGCGGCCCGATCGCGTGTACGCGCTGGTGGGGCCTTCCGGTTCGGGCAAAAGCACATTGTTGTCCATACTGGCGGGGTGGGTGAAGCCGTCGGAAGGATCCATTCAGCGGCTGAACATCGGGAAAACCAGCTGGGTGTTCCAAAATCCCATCGGAGTGGCGCGCCGAAGCGTGATCGACCATGTGACTCTGCCTTATCTTGCGCGGGGGTTGGATGTGCCGCAGGCGGAGGCATGCGCGCGCGAGCTGCTTGCCCAGTTCGGTCTGGCGGAGCGCGCGTCCAGCGAATACCGGGAGCTGTCCGGAGGAGAGGCTCAACGGCTCATGCTGGCGCGTGGCGTGGCGTCGGGCGCCGATCTGCTGCTGGTCGATGAGCCGACCGCGCAACTCGATGTACATACGGCGGATACGGTGAATGCGCGACTGGGCGCGTTGTCAAGACAGGGCATGATCGTGGTGGTCGCCACGCATGATCATCGCACGCGCGACGCCGCCACCGATGTCATCGATTTGGAGGATTACCAATGAAACCGATGCGGTTGAAAGCGGTGCTGCGTGAGACTTGGCGCAACGTCGCCACTGGTACGAGCCGATGCGCGCTTATCTGGCTGCTGCTGTCGATATGCGCGGTCGCATGCATGTGCGCAGACCTGACGCAGATGACGGGGTTGATCGGCGATGCCCGGAAATGGAAGGAATCAGGTGCCTCCACCTATGCGATCACTTTGCAGGGAGGAATCGACGGCGCGGCCTGCGAAGGGCTGCGTTCCGCGAACGGAGTGTTGGGCGCCGCCGCCCTCCGGCAGTCGTCCGACCGCGTGCGCATCGCGTCATTGCCCGCGACCGAGATTCCGACATACGAGGCAAGCGCACATGTCGCGCAGGTATTCGCGGCGACAGGGATACGGAAGGACAATTCCGGTGTGATCATGTCGACGGCTGTGGCGCGCACGTATGGCGCGCATGCCGGCACGGTGCTGCCGCTCGTCGGTGGCGCACGCATGCGTGTTTCCGCGACGTTCGATTGGCCAAGCGACGGAAGGCAACCAACATACGGCTATGCGATTATCTCGCCCGGCAACGATACCAAGGCCTATGACACCTGTCTGGTCCGTGCGTGGCCGGTTCCCGACGGTATCGAAAGCCTGCTGCGTGTCTCCATTCGCGCCGATGCCGAATCCGGTGTCGGCGCCGCTGCGAGCTCCACCTCTGCCGGGACGAGTGGAAGCAACGAAACGCCGCATGCGAAAATCAGCCGGATCAATACCATGCTGGGGTCGCATATGCCTGGCCCGGCGGATTTCGATGCCCGCATCACCCGGTATGCGCCACTGTTGATGTTCGTCATCGCAATGGCGTTGGGGTTCGCATCGGTTTGCATGCGCAGAATCGAGATAGCGAGCGCGTTGCATGCGGGGTATCCGAAAACCGCGATGCTGCTGCAGCTGTTTTTGGAGACGCTGGCCACGGTGGCGGCGTCTTGCGTGGCATGTCTGCCGGTTGTCGCGATCGTGCCGCTCATATTGACCGGATCCGGTGACGCGATGCCGGTTGTCGCGATGCTATGCCGTGTTCCGGGCGCCATGTCGGTCGGGATGCTTGCCGGGACTGCGGTTGGGGGTATGACGATCCGCGAACGGCAGTTGTTCGCCTATTTCAAGGCACGCGCATGACGTGTGCCGTGTCCTTGAGAGATGCTTCGCCGGCTGTTCGTTGCCGCATCGCGGCAGACCAACGGTTAGAGTGGATGACGTTGATATTGAACCGACTAGGCGGCTGGAGGCGTCGGATGCGATTCGATTTTTCGGGAACGACGCCATTGTTCCGGCAGGTGGCCGAACAAATCAGCGAAGCTATCGTCTCCGGTGCCTTCGCGGAAGGCGAACAGGTGCCCAGCACCACCGAGATCTCGTCCACGTATGCGATCAATCCCGCCACGGTGCTCAAAGGCATGAATCTCCTGGTCGATCAGGGTCTGCTGGAGAAAAGACGCGGCCTTGGCATGTTCGTCACCACGGGAGCACGGGAGAAGGCTCGTGACGCCAAACGCGAGGAACTGCTCACCACGCGGGTCGTCGAACTCGTCGCGCAGGCAAAGGCGCTTGGCATCAGCTGCGAACAACTACAGCGCATCATCGGAAGGACCTATCGATGAGTCTGGTCATCAGCGATCTGAGCAAGAGCCGTCATGGAACGTCCCTGCTCAACGGAGTGAATCTGGAATTACGGAGCGGTGCGATACATGGTCTGTTCGGGCGCAATGGTGCCGGCAAAAGCACATTGCTGAACATCATCGCGAACCGACTCGTGGCCGATGCCGGCAGTGTGTCGTTCGACGGCAACCGTATGACGGATGGCGGCGGCATGTGGGAACGTCTCATGCTGATGGACGAGACTTGGCCATATCCTGTCGAATGGCGTCTGCGATCGGTGTTCCGTCTGATCTCGCGGCGATACGGCGGATTCGATGATGTGTTGGCGGGGCGTATGATGCAGGCTTTCGGGCTGCGGCCTGATGCTCGTTTCATGAGACTGTCCACCGGTCAGCGTGGCGCGGCGAAGCTGGTTGCCGCGCTTTGCGCGCCGACCGATATCGTGTTGCTTGATGAAGCGACTGATGGTCTTGACGCTGCGGCCCGTGACCTGTGTTACCGCTTCGTGATTGAGTCGTATGGCGACAGACCTCGCACCATGATCATATCCACCCATCTCATAACGGAGGTGGAGGGACTGGTCGAACATGCCGTGGTCCTCGACCATGGGCGGGTGCTGGAATCCTTCGACATGAACGAGTTGGCACAACGTGGGCGGATGCTGTCGGGGCCGGTCGGATCGGTGCGGCGGTACTTGGCCGACAATGGTTTACGTACGCTGTCGGAAACCGTTCTCGGTGGTCTGCTGACTGTCGGCGTGCGTGGCGTGCCATCTGCACCGATGCCGGAGGACGTTGTCATGAGGTCTTTCGATCTCAATGAGTATGTCATCCAGATTACCGGCATGGACAAGGGGTATGCGTCATGATGGATGAAGTGAAAGGCTTGTCGGCCGGGATGCGGTTCGCGCTGACAAGGCAGCTTGCCGCGCGTTGCGTCGTGTTGATGGCGTACGTGTTGGCCGGTTATTGCGTGCCGTGGCTGTGGGGTCTGATTTTGGCCTTGGTATCCGGAGGTCATTATGTGGTGGAATACCATGTGCTTGGCCCGACGTTGGTGATGTGCGCGGTTCTGACGGCGGTTCTGGCTGTCAGTGGCTTTCGTTCCCTGATATCCATGGGCGTGGGCCGGGCCGTGTATTTCTGGACCGAGATGTTCGCCAATCTTTGCTTCTCCCTTGCCTGCTCGGTGGTCATGACGTTGGGGTTCGTGCTGACGCCGAACCATGATGCCGATATCCTCATCACGTTCCGTGTCGGCAGTGACCTGCAGTGGCTGGCTTGTGTGCCACCATCCGATTCATTCGGACGATTGCGATTCCTGAACCGTGATCTGGGCGGTTCATACGCGGCCATGAGAACAGGTGTGCGAGGCGATACGGCCAATCCGATGCTGCTGTTCCTGGCGCTGTTCCTGTTGACCGCCTCGGTGGCGATTCTGGGTCAATGCGTCGGGGAACTGCTGGCGCAGGTCAATCGGTACGGGGCAATCGCCCTGGCGGTGTCGGCATGCATAGCATGGGTCGCGCGTCCATGGCTGTTGAACAGAACCGCCACCGATGTCAATCCGATGATATGGAAACTGCTCGAGGCACTGCGGGGACGCTGGTGTCTGATGTGGCGTGAGGGGCAAGCGGCGTCCGCGGCGATGTACGGAACGTCCAACGAGCGTCTCGTATACGATCAGGCCTACACGTTCTGGCCGATGATGGTGCTTTTCGTAGGTGTGATGATCTTCGGCAACTTGTTGTGCTGGCTGTTGATCCGGCGTCGTGAGGTGCGTGTTCCGCAGTTGCTGCCGGTATGGTGGTGACGATGCTCGGCATGGGCAACACGCCGATGTCCGCGGCTGTGGTAGTGTGTGAGTCATGTTCAATTTCTCATGTTGTTGCTGTCGCTGACCAACCGCCCGAGGGGCGCGTGGTTCATCGACGCATAGCTTGAGATAGGACATTCCAACAAGCGGTCGCGCATATCGCAGGCCGTATGCGAATCGCCAAACGATCATTCGAAATAGCGCATCAGCCGAGGTTGGCGCACGCGACGCACGCGAATGAGCAAGGCAGCATCGCAACAGGTCCCGTTTCAACAACTGCACGCGACGGACGCGAGCTTCTCGAACATACGAAACCAAAACCATTCGAAAAGCCCACGAACCGCACCGTGCAAAGGAAACGTCATGACCATCCACAATTCCCTGTCCGAACTCATCGGCAACACCCCGCTCGTCAAACTCAACCACGTGACCGACGGCATCAAAGCCACCATCGCGGTGAAGGTCGAATACCTGAACCCGGGCGGCTCGTCCAAGGACCGCATCGCCGAACGCATCATCGACGCGGCCGAACGCAGCGGCGAACTGAAGCCCGGCGGTGTGATCGTGGAACCGACCTCCGGCAACACCGGCGTCGGACTCGCGCTCGTGGCTTTGCAGCGCGGATACCGTGCGATCTTCACCCTGCCGGACAAGGTTTCCGAAGCCAAGCGTGCGGTGCTGCGCGCATACGGCGCCGAAGTGGTCGTGACCCCCACCGACGCCGGTCCGGACGATCCTCGCTCCTACTACCAGGTCGCCGAACGCCTCGCCAAGACGATTCCCGGTGCCTACCGTCCCAACCAGTACGACAATCCGAACGGTCCGGAAAGCCACTACCGCAGCACCGGACCGGAAATCTGGCAGGCCACGGACCATCAGGTCACGCATTTTGTGGCCGGCATCGGCACCGGCGGCACCATCTCCGGCACGGGCCGCTATCTGAAAGAGGCTTCCAGCGGTGCGGTGCAGGTCATCGGCGCCGATCCGGAAGGCTCCATCTACTCCAACCCCGACGACGTGCACCAATACCAGATCGAAGGCGTCGGCGAGGACTTCTATCCGAAGGCCTTTGATCGGAGCCTTCCCGACGAGATCGTGCAGGTCACCGACGCGGAAGCCTTCGAAATGACCCGACGCCTCGCCAACGAGGAAGGACTGCTCGTCGGCGGCTCATCCGGCATGGCCGTGTTCTCCGCGCTGAAATACGCCCGCGAGCACGACCTCGACGAAAACCAGCTCGTCGTGGTGCTGATGCCCGATTCCGGCCGCAGCTATATGGAGAAGATCTTCAACGACGACTGGATGCGCGCCAACGGATTCGCCGACGTCGTGGAACGCACCACCAAGCCCAGCCTCGCCGAACAGTACCTGTAAAAGACCGTCAAACGACTGTCCGACAGCCCGATCGCACCTTTGAAACCAATGCCAATCATCCGAACAACCCAAACCATCCGATACTTCCAAGGAGTTCCCATCATGACCATCTCGACCAACACCGAAGCCCTCAACGCCACCGCTCTCGCCACCCGCGCCATCCACGCAGGCCAGGAACCCGACCCGACCACCGGAGCCGTGGTCACCCCCATCTACATGACCTCCACCTTCAAGCAGGATGGTGTCGGCGGCCTGCGCAACGGCTACGACTACAGCCGTTCCATCAACCCGACCCGCAACAGCTTCGACGAGCAGCTCGCCGCCGTGGAAGGCGCGAAATATGCGTTAAGCTTCTCCTCCGGACTTGCCGCCATCGACGTGCTGCTGCGCTCCACTTTGAAGCCCGGCGACAACATCCTGCTCGGCAACGACGTGTACGGCGGCACCTACCGTCTGCTGTCCAAGGTGTTCGTGCCGTGGGGCATCGGCCTCGACGTGGTGGACATCACCGACACGGCCGCCGTCTCAGCCGCGCTCGCCAAGAAGCAGTACGCGTACATCTGGGTGGAAACCCCGTCCAACCCGCTGCTCAACATCACCGACATCGCCGCCACCGCGGCCGTGGCGCACGCGCACGGCACCAAAGTGGTCGTGGACAACACCTTCGCATCCCCGGTATTGCAGCATCCGCTCGCAGACGGCGCCGACGTGGTCGTCTACTCCACCACCAAGTACATCGGCGGCCACTCTGACGTGGTCGGCGGCGCGGTGGTCCTGAACGACAAGGAAACACGCGACGCGGTGGCCTTCCTGCAGAACGCGGCCGGCGCGGTTCCGTCCCCGTTCGACTCCTGGCTTGACATCCGAGGACTCAAAACCCTCGACCTGCGCGTCAAGCAGCACAGCCGCAACGCCATGAAAGTGGCCCAGTGGCTCGAAACCCGCCCCGAAGTGGAACGCGTATGGTATCCGGGGCTCGAATCCCACCCGGGCCACGACATCGCGGCACGCCAGATGCACGGCGGTTTCGGCGGCATGATCTCCATCCAGATCGCCGCCGGTTTCGAAGCGGCCAAGAAGTTCGCCGGAGCCACCGAAGTGTTCACCCTGGCCGAATCCCTGGGCGGTGTGGAATCCCTGATCGAGCATCCGGGCGCCATGACCCATGCCTCCGTGGCCGGCACCACGCTCGAAGTGCCCGCCAACCTGATCCGCCTGTCCGTCGGTCTTGAGGACGCGGACGATCTGATCGCCGACCTGGAGCAGGCGTTCCGCCAGATCTGAATTCCCTATTTCCGATAGAAGCATGAAACGGCCGGCATGGGTAAGACCCGCGCCGGCTGTTTCGCTCTCCGCGGTCAACGCATGGCATTGCTACACTTGGAAACCATGACGCAAGCTGTTGATTCCGCCGATTCCGTAGACCCCCGCGCATTGGAGGCGCTGAACCGCTATTTCGGCTACGATTCGTTCCGTCCTGGACAATCCGGCATCGTCTCGGCCATCCTCGCCGGACGTGACGTGCTTGGCGTCATGCCCACCGGCGCCGGCAAATCCATCTGCTATCAGATTCCCGCAGCGATCCTGCCGGGCGTCGCCATCGTCATCTCGCCGTTGATCTCACTCATGCGCGACCAGGTCGACGCCCTGAACGACGTGGGCCTTCCGGCCGCGTTCATCAACACCACTCAGACGCCGGACGAACAGGATCTCGTCTTCGCGCAGGCGCTCTCCGGCCAGATCAAACTGCTGTACGTGGCGCCGGAACGTTTGGAAACCGAACGATTCCGCAACTTCGCCGTCCGTGTGCCGATCTCGCTCGTCGCCGTCGACGAAGCGCACTGCGTCTCCCAATGGGGGCAGGACTTCCGTTCCTCATATCTTGGCATCGGCGAATTCATCGCCGGACTGCCCACACGTCCAACGGTCGCCGCGTTCACCGCCACCGCCACCGAACGCGTGCGCCGCGACATCGTTTCGATTCTGGGCCTGCACACACCGTCCATCACCGTCACCGGTTTCGACCGGCCGAACCTGTATTTCGACGTCATCAGCATGCCACGCAAAGACAAAGCATCCTGGGTGGCGTCCTACATCGCCAGCCATCCGGACGAATCCGGCATCGTCTACTGCGCCACGCGCAAGGAAACGGAAGCGCTCGCCGAATCGCTTAACAGCGCCGTCGCCGAATTGCGTGCCGCAGGGGGTGCGGATGTGTCGGATATCGGCACCATCGCCGTCGCCTACCATGGCGGTATGAGCGCCGACGCACGAGAGAAGGCGCAACGCGATTTCGTCACCGACCGTGTGCCCGTGGTCGTGGCCACCAACGCGTTCGGCATGGGCATCGACAAATCCAACGTGCGGTTCGTCATCCACCACAACATGCCCGAATCCATCGAAGCGTACTACCAGGAGGCGGGTCGCGCCGGACGAGACGGCGAACCAAGCCGCTGCACGCTGTTGTGGAACGAATCGGACATCGTCACCCGCCGCCGGCTGCTCGATTCGGACTACGAAAACGAACGATTGACTCCCGAAGAGCAGGAGGCCGTACGCGCGTCGAAACGCCGGCTGCTCGACGCGATGGTCGGCTACTGCCGTACCACGGACTGCCTGCACGCGTACATGACCCGGTATTTCGGCGAAACCGCGGGCGCGGCGGCGAAAACGGACGGCAAATGCGTGGGCGGTTGCGCCAACTGCGAGCACACATTCGAAACCATCGACGTCACCGACATCGCCCGAGCCATCAGCCGTTGCGTGCACGATGTGAACCAGCATGTCGGCAGCGGCAAAATCGTCAAGGTGCTGCGCGGCTCGAAGGCACAGGATCTAAGCTATCTCAACCCCGAAAGCCTGCTGTCGTTCGGCATGCTCGACGAAGTGCCGGAAGCGCGCATCCGCGACGTGCTGAGCCAGATGGCCACCGACGGCTTCCTGACGATCGCGGAAGGACGCCTGCCGATCGTCGGCTTCGGACCCCGTGCGGCGGAAACGGTCGCACCCGAATTCCATTACGACATCAAGAAGATCAAACGTGCTGACGCCCGTGCGCGTCGAACGCCCGACGTGTCCACTCCCGCTGTCGGATCGTACGTGCCGGATGACGGCGACGAGGCGCTATTCCAGAAGCTGCGTGCGCTGCGACTGGACATCGCGCGCGAACTCGGCAAACCGCCGTACATCGTGTTCTCCGACAAGACGTTGCGTGACATGGTACGGGTCAAGCCGATCACTGACGACCAGTTCCTTGCCGTCAACGGTGTGGGGGAAAGCAAGCTCAAACAGTACGGCGAACGGTTCATGGCCGCGATTCGGGAGGATTCCGGCGACGAGGCTTGAACCGGCCATAACCGACACGCATGGCACGACGGTTGACGTTGAGCCCGCGAACCGTGAATAGTGGAATGTGAACACAACAACGAAAGGACAGAACATGGCGGAAGACAAGCCGGTGGTGGAAAGCTTCCAATTGGACCACACCAAAGTAAAGGCGCCGTATGTGCGCTACATCGATACGGAAACCGGCCCCCACGGCGACGTGATCTCGAACTACGACCTGCGATTGGTGCAGCCGAACGAGAACGCCATTCCGACCGGCGGACTGCACACCATCGAACACACCATCGCGGTGCTGCTGCGCGAACGCATCCCCGGTTACATCGACTGCTCGCCGTTCGGATGCCGCACAGGCTTCCACCTGCTGACGTGGGGCGAGCATTCCACCGAGGATGTGGCTCGCGCATTGAAGGAATCGTTGGAATTCATCGCCTACGAGGCCACATGGGACGACGTGCCGGCAACCACCATCGAAAGCTGCGGCAACTACCGCGACCACAGCCTGTTCACCGCCAAGGAATGGTGCAAGGACATCCTCGCCAAGGGCATCAGCTCCGACCCGTTCGAACGCCGCCTTGTGTGAGCGTTACCATGCCTGTGCGGTGGGCGTGGTAGTTTGGACGGCTGGAATGCTTGAGAGAGGTACACAGTCGAATTGAGGTGAAAGGGTTGAGCGAAACCACTTCCGAACGTCGGTTCCGTCGTGCCACCATGGATGATCTGCCTGTCATGCTGAAAATCTACCAGCATGCGCGTGAGCTTATGGCGGCCAACGGGAATCCCACGCAATGGGGAAACACGTTCCCACGTGAGGAAGTGATCCTTGACGACATTCGCCAGCAGCGCACCATGCTGCTGGTGGACGAGGCTGACGGCAAGGAGCGTGTGCTCGCCCAGTTCGCCCTGTGCACGGGCGAGGATCCCACCTACGCGCATATCGACGGCGCCTGGCTGGACGACGACTCGTATGTGACCATCCACCGCATCGCCTCGTCGGGAATCGTCAAAGGCGCGGCCAAGGACTGCATCAACTGGTGCATCGAACATTACGGCAACGTGCGCGCCGACACGCATCCGAACAACAAGGCCATGCAGCACGTGCTCGAATCGAACGGATTCGCCCGCTGCGGCCTGATCCAACTGCTTGACCGCCCCACCGATACCACGCGTATCGCCTACCAGCGTCACGAATGGTGATTGCGCATACATAGAAACGTAGAAAAAAGGGACGTCTCCCGTAAAACTGCGGGAGACGTCCTTTTCCATATGAAGGGATGATTAGAACAGTCCCGGCTCGTTAAGCTGAGAATGCTTGCGGCTGTACGTGAAATACACGACCAGTCCAAGCGCGAACCACACGGCGAAACGCACCCACGTCTCCCAATTCAAACCGAAGATCAGAATCAGGCAGAAGATGATGGCGCAGATTGGCGTGAACGGCACGCCCGGCGCACGGAAGCCACGATGCGCGTCCGGCTGGGTCTTGCGCATCCACAGGATGCCGGCCGACACGATGATGAACGCGGACAGCGTACCGATGTTCACCAGCTCGAACAGCACGTTGATGTTGATGAAACCGCCGGCGATGGCCGTCAGAATGCCGAAGAACCACGTGCCCTTGAACGGTGTGCGGTACTTCGGATGTACTTCGCCGAAGAACTTCGGGAACAGTCCGTCGCGGCTCATCGCATAGCAGATGCGGGACTGGCCGTACAGCTGCACCAGCATGACGGTGGTCATGCCGATCAACGCGCCGAGGTTCACGATGAACGCCAGCCAGTTGAGGCCGGTCTCGAGAATCACGCCCGCCACCGGAGCGTCGATGAACTTCGCGAACTCCTTGTACGGCACCACGCCGGTCATGATGAGCGTCATGATGATGTACAGCACGGTGGACACGGCCAGCGAGATCAGGATGCCGCGCGGCAGCGTCTTGTTCGGATTGATGGTCTCCTCGGCGGAGGAGGAGACGGCGTCGAAGCCGATGAAGCTGAAGAACACGATCGACGCGGCCGGCACGATGCCGTACGGCTGCGTCGAACCCGGCTGGAACGTGTAGATGCCATACGGGGAGAACGGTTTCCAGTTGGCGGGATTGATGTACCAGACGGTGCACACGATGAACAGCACGATGATGGCCAGCTTGATCATCACCATGATGTCGTTGGTCTTCTTCGTCTGGTTGATGCCGATGGACAGCACCCACGTGATGATGAGCACGATCACGAAGCCCGGCAGATTGAAATACGTGGTGACTCCCGGCGTGGTGCCGTACGCGGCGGTCAGTTCGACCGGCAGATGCAGGCCGAAGCCTTCCAACAGCTTGTTGAAATAGCCCGACCAGCCGGCGGACACGGTCGCCGCCTGCAACGCGTATTCCAAAATCAAATCCCAACCGATCACGAAGGCGATCAACTCGCCGAACGCCAGATACGCGTACGAATAGGCGGAGCCGGAAACCGGTGCCATCGCGGCGAACTCCGCATAGCACAGGCCCGCAAAACCGCAGCAGACGGCGGCGAGCAGGAAGGACACGCACAATGCCGGTCCCGCGGTGAGCGCGCCTTTGCCGGTGAGCACGAATATGCCGGTGCCGATGATGGCGCCGATGCCCAGCATGGTCAGGTCGAAGGTTTTCAGTGTTCGCTTCAGCGGAGTCGATTCGGAGACAAGTTGGTCCACCGACTTCTTGCGAAATAGATCCATGGTCGTCAGATTCCCTGTGATTGTTTCAAAAAATTGGGCTGGACCGGACGGATTTCCGGGACTCTGGCACGCCTTAACGCCAGAAATCAGAAAGGCTGCGACAGCATGCGCAGCAGCCTTGTGTACCCAAAGTGTAAAAGCCGAGGTCGGACAAAATCGTGAAAACATCGTGAATCGTCTCACCATATGTCCCTGATGTTCCATACCTGTCACATAGCGGCGCGACAATGGGAGCCATGACTTTGAGCGCAACACGTGAATGGGATTTCTCCTCCGAACAAGGCAAAGCGAACTACAAGGCCGCCCAGCGGCGGTATCCGGCGCAGGCCATCGTCGACCTCGCCGCACTGCGCGACAACATGCGCCACCTGGTGAGTGTCGTCGGCGGACCGCATTCCGGCACCGCCGTCATGGGCATCGTCAAAGCCGATGCGTACGGACACGGTCTGATCCCCGCCGCGCTTGCCGCGCTCGCAGGCGGCGCCACGTGGCTCGGCACCGCGCAATCGCATGAGGCGCTGTTGTTGCGCAAGGCGGGCATCGGCCCCGATCGCTGCCATATTCTGACGTGGGTCTACAGCGGCGCCGAAGTGCCGTTCGACGAGCTGGTCGACAACGACATCGACATTTCCGTCGGCTCGCTCGCCGGCATCGACGGTGTCACCGCGGCCGCACGCAGGCTCGGCAAGACGGCACGCGTGCATGTGAAGGTCGATTCGGGTTTCGGCCGCAACGGCTTCACGCCAGCCGGTTTCGACGCGGCGCTCGCCAAACTGGTGCCGCTCGCCAAGGAAGGCGTGCTGCACATCGTCGGCCAGTGGAGCCATCTGGCGGTCGCCGACGCGCCGGACGTCCCGGAATTCGTGGCATCCACCGACATGCAGATTGAAACGTTCAAGGACTTCACCCGTCGTATGGAGGCGGCCGGTATTCCGCCGGAAATCCGTCATCTCGCCAATACGGCGGCCACGTTGTCTCGTCCGGAAATCCACTTCGAACTGACCCGTCCGGGCATCGGCCTGTACGGTTACGAAGCCGATCCGGCCATGGGCACGCCGTCCACGTATAGCCTGAAGCCCGCCATGACCCTGCAGGCGCAGCTCGGCACCGTCAAGGACGTGGAAGCCGGCCATGGCATCTCCTACGGCCGCACGTATCTGACCCCGTCCGACACGTCCACCGCGATCGTGCCGCTCGGCTACGCGGACGGCATCCACCGTTCCGCCTCCGGATTCGACATGGAAGGCGCCAAGCACGTGACCAAGCCCGGTGGTCCGGTGCGCGTGATGACCGCGGAAGGCCCGCGCCTGTACCGTGTGTCCGGCCGCGTGTGCATGGACCAGTTCATCCTCGACCTGCACGGTTCCGCCGCCGAACTCGGCATTCACGAAGGCGACAATGTGGAACTGTTCGGTCCGGGCCGTGGCGAGGATTACGCCGAACCGACCGCGGACGATTGGGGTCGTGCCGCCGACACCATCAGCTACGAGATCTTCACCTGCCTGCGCAACCGCATTCCGCGCCTGTACGAGCATGCCACGGACGTATTGTCCGCCGAGGACCTCGCCAAGCTCGACCCGGCAAGCATCCTGTAATCCCGTAAAAAGCGGCGGCAGCCGCCGCACCCATAGGAAGGCGGTGCATCATGACGAGCGAAGGATACAGCGCGTTCGACGAGGAGCGTTGGGCTCCGGAACCACCCAAATCCAGCTCCCGCACCGCCTTCCAACGCGACCGCGCCCGACTCATCCACTCGTCCGCATTGCGCAGGCTCGGCGCGAAAACGCAGATTCTGGTGGCCGGCACGGACGATTTCGCACGTACACGGCTTACACACACGTTGGAGGTTGCGCAAATCGGTCGACAGATCGGCACTTCGCTCGGTTGCGATCCCGACGTGGTCGACTGCGCCTGCCTTGCGCACGACCTCGGCCACCCGCCGTTCGGCCATAATGGGGAACGTGCGCTTGCCGAAATCGCCGGCAATATCGGTGGTTTCGAAGGCAATGCGCAAACCTTGCGATTATTGACGCGCCTCGAACCGAAAATACTGTTTCCCGACGGACGTTCCGCAGGCGTGAATCTGACGCGTGCCGCGCTCGATGCGGCCGTCAAATACCCGTGGACGCTTGCCGAAGCCGCCGCGCATCCGAAAGGGGAGCGCAGCGCGAAATTCTGCGTCTATCCGGATGATACGGACGTGTTCGCCTGGCTCAAACAACACGCGCCCGACACCACCCACCGTCCCGTCGAATGCCAGGTGATGGACCTGTCCGATGACATCGCCTACAGCGTGCATGATGTGGAGGACGCCATCGCCACCGGCGCGTTCAATCCGGGCGTGCTGCATGAAAGCGGCGTGATCGACGCGGTCGTCGAGGACGCGCGCGCCTGGTACGGACCGCAATGGGACACAGACAAGCTGGTGGCCGCGTTCGCACGCATGCACCGGCGCGACACGTTCCCCCGGCTATTTCGACGGTTCGCGACGCGCGCTCGCCGCATTGAAGAACATGACCAGCAATCTGATCGGCCGATTCGCCGGTTCCGTGGAACAAGCCACGCGGGACACGTACGGCAACGAGCCGCTGACCCGATACAACGGCGATCTGGTGATTCCCGAGGAAACCAGTTACGAAATCGTGGTGCTGAAAGGCATCGCCGTGCATTTCGTCATGGCGCCCGGCGAACGCGAGCCGATGCACGGCGAGGAACAGCGGATCGTCGGCGATCTGGTGGACGTGTTCATGGCGGACAATCCCAAACCGTCCAGCGCGTTGGAGAACGTGTTCCTCGACGATTGGCGCGAGGCCGGCAGCGACGGCGAACGCCTGCGCGTGGCCATAGACCAGGTGGCGAGCCTGACCGACACGTCCGCCCTGACCCTCCACTCCCTTCTCTGCTGAACGGGCTGGTAGTCTGGAACGTATGCCGGGAATGATCAAGAAGGAAGACATAGAAAAGGTCCGCGCCACCGCCGACCTGTATGACATCGTATCCGCGACCGTCACGCTCAAACCCTCGGGAACCGGCACATACGTAGGCCTATGCCCCTTCCATGACGAGAAAACGCCAAGTTTTTCCGTGCGCCCGGCGCTTGGCGTATGGCATTGCTTCGGCTGCGGTCTCGGCGGCGACGTGTTCGGCTACGTCGAACATCAGGAGAACATCGACTTTCGTGACGCGGTGGAGCTGCTCGCCGACAAATACCATATCGAACTGCATTACGACAAAGCCGACAACGTGCCCGCGCACACCGGTTCGAAACGCGCACGCCTGCTCGAAGCCAACGAGGCGGCGCAGGAATACTTCGTCTCCCAGCTGATGACCAAGGAGGCGCTCGCCGCGCGCAAGCTGTTGGACGGTCGCAACTTCAGCCAGGCCGACTGCCAGCGGTTCGGCTGCGGATATGCCCCCCAAGGATGGGATAACCTGGTGCGGCACCTTGCCGGCAAAGGCTTCACCCAGCAGGAGATGCTCGACGCGGGACTCGCACGTCAGGGCCAGCGTGGCGTATACGACTATTTCCGTGGCCGCGTGACATGGCCGATTCGTGATTCGACCGGTCGTACGCTTGGCTTCGGCGCGCGCAAGCTGTACGAGGATGACACGATCAACGCGAAATACATCAACACGCCCGACACGCAGCTGTACCGCAAAACACAGGTGCTGTACGGCATCGACCTTGCCAAATCGGCGATTGTGAAGAAACGTCAGGCGGTGATCGTCGAAGGCTATACCGATGTGATGGCCATGCATCTGGCCGGCATCGACACGGCGGTCGCCACGTGCGGCACCGCATTCGGCGCCGAGCATGCGAAGATCATTCGCCGATTGATCGCGGACGATTCGTTGGGCGCCGTGCAGCTGGTTGGCCCCCTGAAGGTGGAGGGGCAGGCGTTGAGCTCGCGTGTCGTGTTCACATTCGACGGCGATGCGGCTGGGCAGAAGGCCGCGATCCACGCGTTCGGTTTGGACGCCGCGTTTTCGACGCAGGCGTTCGTCGCGGTCGCCGAAGACAACCTCGACCCGTGCGATCTGCGCATCAAACGCGGCAACGAGGCGGTGCGTGCGCTGATCGCCAATGCGCGGCCGCTGTACGATTTTCGTGATCGATTCGGCAATCGACCGTTTCGACACCACGTACGCGACAGGTCAGATGGGCGCGGTCAAGGCGGTCGCCCCGCTGATCGCGCAAATCCGAGACCGTTCGCTGCTCGACCTGTACTCACGCAAGGCGGTACGTCGCATCGGCGTCGATCTGGACATCATGCAACGCGAAGTGGCGTACCAGCGTCGCAAACTGAACATGCGTGACGAGGACGCGTACGCGCCGAAACGTCGATTCCAAAACAATGCGGGGCCGTCGGCTGAACCAGCATATGCGGAACGTGGCGCGAATCCGTATGCGAATCCCGCCGCACGCAAGGCGTTGGAGCATCGCGACGCGGCCGGGCAAAGCTACTATCGCATCGACGACGCCGTGTTCATCTGCGAACAGCAGTTCATGGCCACGCTGATCCAGGTGCCGTTGGCAGTCGATCCGACGATGTTCGCCAGCCTGACCTTGTCGAGTTTCATGACGCCGGTGTTCCGCACGCTGTTCCAAGCGGTCGCCGCGGCGGGCGGGCTTCCAGGGGAAGACGTGCCGCAGGGACTGTGGATGCACAATCTGACGAAGGCGGGCGGTCCGATGCTCGACTCGGTCATCAACGAGCTGGCCGTCATGCCGCTGCCATTGCCGCCGAGCGAAGCGGACACGAACCGCAATGCAGGCGAGTCGCAGGAACAATCGGCGCAATTGCGCAAGCCGACGCAGGAGGAGCGGCGGTACGCGTCCGAACTGATCGTCAGACTGCTTGATACCGGCATCATGCGCAAGATCGGCGCGGCCCAGCGCCGCATGGCGCAACTGCCGGACGGTGCAGAGAAAATCGAACTGCTCGGACAGATCACCAAACTGGAAACGCTGCGCAAGGACCTGCAGTCGCGTGTTTTCGGCAACAACGTTGCGTGACACGCCCATATGGTGAATCGAAGGCGAACGGAAGATGATTTTTAGACAAAATCTTGGCGCACGCGGGGTTAATTTGTGAAGATTTGCGGGTCTTATTTTCGCTTTTGCCGGTTTGCAAAAGCATGCGGCAGTAAGCAATAGTGGATGAAAATCGTTGGAATGGTCGGAAAAGCAGCACGCCGAGGGTTCGTGCTAGTCGCATTTTTGGGTAAAGTGGTCTAGGCGTTTGCATGAAAATCGCTTGGGTTTTGCAAGGTGTGCAAGGCGGTTGCAAACGGGATTGACGGAGGAATGCATGCGGCGATTGGTCGTCAAGGTCCTGAAGAACGAGACCATTCTCGTAGTCGCTTCTATACTCGCACTCATATCGTGCTTCATCGTGCCGCCAGACAAGGAATACGCCGGCTACATCCACGCCAGCACCATCTCGCAGCTGATCTGCCTGATGCTTGTGGTGTGCGGCTTCCAGCGCATCGGCGTGTTCCGCATCATCGGCTCGCGCCTGCTGCATCACGTCAAAACCGCGCGTGGCCTGGTGCTCACGTTGATCGCATTGCCGTTTTTCTCCGGCATGCTCATCACCAATGATGTGGCGTTGGTCACCTTCGTGCCGTTCGCAATCGCGGTGTTGACGATGGCGCACATGGAAGAGCATGCGGTGCTTGTCGGCACGCTGATGACCGTCGGCGCGAACGTGGGCAGCATGCTCACCCCGATCGGCAACGCGCACAACCTGTATCTGAAAGCGTTGACGGGCATGCCGACGTCCGAGATGATCGGCATCATGGCCCCGTATTCCGCTACCGCAGCCGTTCTGCTGATAATCATCACCTGCGTGATTTTCGGCAGCAAACCGGTTTCCGAATTTTCCGCGATCGATGGTTCCGGCATCGAACAGAACGTGCTCGCCCCGCATTCTGACCGGCCGCAGCCTGACGAGATTCGCGTGACCGGCTACGGTGCCGGTTATGGCGGCTGGCGTACGATCGTATACACGGCGTTGTTCGTCGTCTGCTTGCTGGCGGTGAGCGATTTCATTCCGCTGTGGGTGATGTGCGTCATCGTGTTCGTGGCGTTCCTGCTGTGCGACCGCCGCGTGTTTCGCAACGTCGATTGGGGACTGCCGCTCACGTTCTGCATGTTCTTCATCTTCATCGGCAATATGAAGCGCGTGCCGGAATTCTACGAGCTGGCCGCCTCGCTGGTGGGCGCGCATCCGCTGGAAGTGGCCGTGGTGTCCAGCCAGTTCATCTCCAACGTGCCGACCACGCTGCTGCTGTCCGGCTTCTGCGACCAGTGGCGTGAACTGATCATCGGCACCAACCTGGGCGGCTTGGGCACGCTGATCGCGTCCATGGCGTCGCTGATCGGCTACAAGAACGTGACGCGTGCCTACCCGGACAAGAAAGGCCGTTATCTGGCCGTCTACACCGCGGTGAACGTGCTGTTCGTCATCGTGCTCGTCGGCCTGAGCTGGATTATCGAGTAGTGTTTGGCCGTCGACCGGTTTCCCTGACCGCTAATCTCAAGGTCGCCGGTTCGCACCTTTTGCTGGGATTGCATGAAAACCCTTGGAATCATTGGATTTCAAGGGTTTATTGTTACGTCGGCTGATGGTCTGGTGCTGTGATAATCTGTGCCGGGAAGCGTGTGCCGAGAAACGTAGGAAGGCTGAACATGCTGCAAGGATTGCTGGGAATTTTCTCCGGACTGATCACGCCGGTGCAGACCGCGGTGAACACGCGGCTCGGCCGTTCCATCGGCTCGCCGTTGCGCGCCTCGCTGGTGTCGTTCAGCGTCGGCCTCATTGCGATGCTGACTTTGACGCTGCTGCTTGGCCCGTATCCGCTGATTCCCGCCACCGCGGCGAACGGCCCATGGTGGATGTGGTTCGCGGGCGTGTTCGGTGTCACTTTCCTGACCGGCAATGTGCTGCTGCTGCCGAAACTGGGCAGTCTCAAAACCGTGATCATGCCAGTCACCGGGCAGATCGTCATGGGCCTGCTGATCGACGCTTTCGGCTGGTTCGGCACTACCGCGCAGCCGATTTCCCCGCTGCGTATCGCAGGTGCGGCGATCACGCTGGTCGGCTTCCTGCTTGCCGTCGCCGGACCGAATCTGCGATTGAGGCCTGCCATCGATCGCCCGGCTGGCGGTTCGGAAAATTCCGGCGATTCCGAAAAATCCGAAACTGACGGAAAAGCCGTACATGTGCCAGGTTCCGCGACCGTGCTGTGGAGTTGCGCAGGCATCGCGTTCGGCATGTGTTCGGCCGTGCAGACGGCGTTGTTGGGCAAGCTGGGCGTCGCGTTGGGATCGCCGGTGAAGGCATCGCTCGCCTCGTTCGTGGTCGGTCTGATCTCGCTTGCGATCGTCGTCGCATTCGTCGACCGCACCTACAGCCTCGGCGACGCGCTGAAGAAAGGCAATCCGTGGTGGATGTGGATAGGCGGATTGCTGGGTGCGATGCTGGTGATGTGCAACGCGTACCTGTCCGCGCATATCGGCACCGGCATGACGGTGATGCTGGTATTGCTCGGTCAGGTCGGCGGAGGATTGCTGGTCGACCGTTTCGGCCTGCTTGGCGTGCCACGCAAGCCCGTGGCCGGCATCCAATACGTCGGCGTGCTCGTAGCCATCGTCGGCATTGTGCTCAAGGCGATGTGATTGCCGTGTCGAGTTGGCAACCGTGTGCGAACTGACTATACTGTGTTTAGTTTGGCCCTGTAGCTCAGCTGGATAGAGCATGTGACTTCTAATCTCAAGGTCGCCGGTTCGAGCCCGGCCGGGGTCACCATCAAGCCCTCGCGTCGTTTCATGCGGTGCGGGGGCTTTCCTGTCCATTGAACGGCAAGCCATTGGCTTGCGAAGATAGGGGAGACCATGAAGCGAATCGTCGCGGGCATTCTGGCGCATGTGGACGCGGGCAAGACCACGTTGTCGGAGGCGCTGCTGTACGCTACCGGTCAAGTACGCAAACTCGGCCGCGTCGACCACGGCGACGCCTTCCTCGACACGGACGCCATGGAACGGCAGCGCGGCATCACCATCTTCACCGAGCCGGCCGTCATCGCCACGCCCGACCTCACCATCACCCTGCTCGATACTCCTGGCCACGTCGACTTCTCCGCCGAAACGGAACGTACGCTCGCCGTGCTCGACTACGCCGTCCTCGTCATCTCCGGCGCGGACGGCATCCAAGGCCATACCGAAACGTTGTGGCGACTGCTCAATCGCTATCAGGTGCCCACATTCGTCTTCGTCAACAAAATGGACGCGCCCGGCGCCGACAAAACGCAACTGCTCGCCCAACTCAAGAAACGCTTCTCGGACGGCTGCGTCGACTTCACCGAGCCGATTGACGGCGAACGCATGGAGGAGATCGCCATGCAAAACGAAACGGCCATGGATGCGTATCTCGACACCGAAACCGTGCCGGACGAAACCATTCGCGCCATGATCGCCCGCCGTGAGCTGTTCCCCTGTTATTTCGGATCAGCGCTGAAAATGGACGGTATAGAACAGTTCGTCGCAGGTTTCGAACGGTTCGCGCAAGAGCCGCAATACAATGGCGAATTCGGCGCACGCATATATAAGGTGTCTCATGACGCGCAAGGCAACCGTCTGACCTGGCTCAAGGTGACCGGCGGCGAACTGAAGGCCAAGATGATGCTAAGCGGCACCGCGCACGCCGGCGACGCGGATGTGGTTGCCGAAGACGGCCAATGGCATGAGAAAGCCGACCAGGTGCGCGTCTATTCCGGCGCGAAATCCACCACCGTCGACACGGTCCCCGCAGGCACCATCTGCGCCGTCACGGGTCTGACGCAGACATTCCCCGGCGAAGGCCTCGGCATGGAGCGGGACGCCGGCAGTCCGGTCCTCCAGCCGGTGCTCACGTACACGCTGGAACCGGGGGAGTGCGACATTCACAAATGTCTCGTCGCCCTACGCGAACTGGAGGACGAGGATCCTCTGCTGCACGTCGTCTGGCAGTCTCGCCTAGAGGAAGTGCACCTGCAGTTGATGGGCGCGGTGCAGCTGGAGATCATCCAGCAGATCATGCACGATCGTTTCGGCTTGGACGTCACGTTCGGACCGGGCAGCATCCTGTACAAGGAGACGATCGCCGCTCCGATCGAAGGCGTCGGCCATTTCGAGCCGTTGCGACACTACGCCGAAACGCATGTGCTGCTCGAACCGCTGCCGCAGGACGCGGGCATGGCATACGCCACCGTGTGCAGCGAGGACGTGCTCGACCGCAACTGGCAGCGCCTCATCATGCAGCATTTCCAGGAACGCGAGCATCTGGGCGTGCTCACCGGCTCGCCGATCACCGATATGAGAATCACGCTGCTGACGGGCCGTGCGCATCTGAAGCACACGGAAGGCGGCGATTTCCGTCAAGCCACGTATCGTGCGATTCGTCAGGGGTTGATGGAAGCGAAGAAGAAGGGCGATTGCCGTTTGCTGGAGCCATGGTATGGCTTCCGGTTGGAGGTTCCGCAAGATATGGTCGGCCATGCGATGGCCGATATTCAGCGTATGAGCGGCTCGTTCGACACGCCTGACGGTGACGGCGAATACATGGTGCTTGAAGGTGAGGCGCCGGTTGCGCAAATGCGTGACTATGCGATGGACGTGAACGCGTACACGCACGGCCGTGGCCATTTAAGCTGCGTGTTCGCCGGCTACCAGCCGTGCCACAATGCCGACGAGGTGATCGAGAACATGGCTTACGATCCGGAATCCGACCTGGAGAACACGCCGGATTCGGTGTTCTGCGCGCATGGCGCCGGCTATCCGGTCAAATGGTACAAGGTCCCCGAATTCATGCACCTCGACTACGCCTGGCACGGCGAAGAGGCGTAAAACATGTAGATAGGCTGCCGACGCCGGACTGTGCAAAGTTCCGCGTGTCGGCAGTTTTTTTTTTCAAAAAAAAACCGCGAGTGGAGTAGATGTGTGAGAAAAAGAAAACCCCCGACACGAGGTGGGGCTTGGTGGAGCGGACAACGGGACTCGAACCCGCGGTCTCAACCTTGGCAAGGTTGCGCTTTACCAACTAAGCTATGTCCGCAAAGAACTTCCGCCGTGAGAAGCGGAAATTCAGTGGGTGATATAGGAATCGAACCTATGACCCCTTCCGTGTGAAGGAAGTGCGCTAGCCGCTGCGCCAATCACCCGTGGGATAATTCCACCGGTTTCCCGGCTTCGTTACCCGCTTCGCGTGGGCGATACAAGATTCGAACTTGTGACCCCTTCCGTGTCAGGGAAGTGCGCTACCTCTGCGCCAACCGCCCGAAGCGAGTGCTAACTTACGTGGATTCTCGGCGGAATGCAAATCGTCGGCGTGTCGCGATGGTGTTGCGAGGGGTGACTCGCCGTCAATTAGCGATCGAAACCATTGGAATTTCCATGGTTTTTGCGTCTGGATCGGACTCGACGAACGATTCTTCAGAAGGGGATTGCGTCAACGGCAAGCGCATCTGATGCCATGCCACATTGCCGTGTGTGGAAGCCGACATGCCTTCGTCCATGAATCCCAAGCGGGAGTAAAAGCCAACAAGACGTTCCTTACAAGTCAGCACAATGCCTTTGCGTCCGGCAATCGTCGAATCAAGGATCACACGACGCAGCAGATAGCTGGCGCAACCGCGATGCTGGTAGACAGGAGCCACATCCACGCCGAAAATCATCTGCCAATCACCCTGCTCGTCATGCATGGAAACATCCTCATACATGACATCAGCCAAATCTTTCTCATTGGTCGTCATGCCATTGACGAAACCAACCAACGTGCCATCTTCCACGGAAGCGGGGAAGCAGGCGTCGTCATCGGCGTCAGTGTTGATCAAAAGCCAGAAATGTTCCGGATATGTGGCGACGCGTGCGGTCAGGCTCTCGTTCGTTGCGGCCTCCGCAGGCGGGAAGCAGGCAGCCTCCACAGCCTCAATCGCGTCCAAATCCTCCATCGTTGCATGTCGAATGAGCATGTGCATACTCTCTCGCAAGGCATACCCAATCTTCACATTTCGATATGAGCTGACGGCGGAAAGCGCCGACGTGCAATACTGTGGCAAGGATTACCGGGAAGCATTTCTTGAAGGTTGATAAACGCTTATACGAAAAACCGATAACGACGTGGCCTGTTCCGTGATTATCGCGCGGTACGATGGGGCGCGTTCAAGGCTAAAGCTTGGAAACAGCCTGAGAAGGCTTCAAACGATCCGCAGAACATTCGAAAACCTAGCGAGAAAGAGGGGAGGCGCGTGTGTTCGACTGGACATTCGTGACGCACTACGCGCCGTTCTTCGTCAACGGTGCGGCGATGACGTTGTTCATTTCCGTATTCGGCATCGTGCTTTCGATTGTGGTCGGTCTCATCTGCGCGGGCATTGAAATCGCACGCATCCCAGTGTTGAAGCAGATTGTGCGCGTCTACATCGAACTCAGCCGCAACACGCCGTTGCTGGTACAACTGTATTTCCTGTATTTCGGTCTGCCGAAGCTTGGCGTTGTCTGGTCCGCGGAACAATGCGCGATCGTGGGACTCGGCTTTCTCGGCGGCTCCTACATGGCCGAAGCGATGCGTGGCGGCCTCGAAACCATTCCGAACGTGCAGCGCGAATCCGCATACGTGCTGGGCCTGAGCCAATGGCAGACCTTGAGCCGCGTGGTGATCCCGCAGGCCATCGGCACGTCCATCCCAGGCATTGTGGCCAACGTGATCTTCCTGATCAAGGAATCATCCGTCGTGTCGGCCATCGCGCTCGCCGACGTGATGTACATGGCCAAGGATCTGATCGGCATGTACTACAGCACGTACGAATCGTTGCTGATGCTGGTCGTCGCGTACTTGGTGATTCTGCTGCCGATTTCATTGTTCGGCACTTGGCTGGAACGGAGGTTCGACTATGAGCGGCGCTGAGATTCTGCTCGAGCCGGGCGTGTTCCCGCGCCTGCTGCAGGGCCTGTGGGTTACGGTATGGATCGCCGGCGTTTCGGTGGGTCTTTCCATTCCTGTGGGATTGGTCGTCGGCTGGCTGATGACGATGAAGAATCCCGTCATCCGTGTGCTGACCAGGATTTATTTGGATTTCATTCGCATCATGCCGCAATTGGCGTTGCTGTTCATCGCGTTTTACGGTTTCGCCCGTGCGTGGAATTGGAATTTGGATGCGACCGGCGCATGCGTGTTCGTGTTCGTGCTGTGGGGCGGCGCGGAATTGGGCGATTTGGTGCGTGGCGCGCTTGAGTCGATTCCGAAAGCCCAGTATGAGTCCGCGTATGTGCTTGGGTTGAGTGGCTGGCAGACGTTCGTCACAGTGATTCTGCCGCAAGCGTTGCGTAGGCTTCTGCCGGCTTCGGTGAATCTGGCGACACGAATCGTGAAAACGACGTCGTTGGCCGTGCTTCTCGGCGTGGTCGAGGTCATCAAAGTGGGTCAACAGATCATCGACGCGAACCGTTTCCAATACCCGACCGGAACCCTGTGGATCTACGGGGTGATTTTCTTCATGTACTTCATCGTGTGCTGGCCGCTGTCCATCGTGGCCCGCCGACTGGAAAAGAGGTGGTCGCATGACTGACGCAGCGGGCAAGCAGACTCAGGCAGGCCAAGCAAGTCTTGGGATTGCGCATTTGGTCAAGCAGTACGCCAATGCCGACAGGCCAGTGCTGAACGATATTTCGTTC
>ENA-OQES01000078-OQES01000078.1-human-gut-metagenome-genome-assembly--contig:-NODE-78-length-39277-cov-17.484496_pt1 | contig 39277 bp, 33 predicted proteins | sample MGYA00242798_ERZ504641 | MGnify/ENA primary metagenome ERZ504641 (study PRJEB26092, sample SAMD00036327) | human gut metagenome | host: Homo sapiens | study: EMG produced TPA metagenomics assembly of...
CACCGGAGTTTTTCACACTGAGCCATGCAGCTCTGTGCGCTTATGCGGTATTAGCAGCCATTTCTGACTGTTATCCCCCTGTATAAGGCAGGTTACCCACGCGTTACTCACCCGTCCGCCACTAGAAATAGATCAAATCCACCGAAGTCTCAATGAAATATTTCCCGTTCGACTTGCATGTGTTAAGCACGCCGCCAGCGTTCATCCTGAGCCAGGATCAAACTCTCTGATTAAATGTTTGATTCACTCAAGATAACAACTAGCTATCTCTCGTTTTACTGTTTTTGGTTTTTCAAACCGCTCTTAAAAATGTAAAGAATTTTCGAGAATCGTATGTGTTTCACTGTTTAGTTATCAAGGTTGTCTGTCTTGCGACAGCTTATTTACTTTATCACATCTCTTTTTCTTTGTCAAGCACTTTTTTCAAAGTTTTTCGAACTCTTCCGGATTTCCGAACTGTTCTTCTGATCTGTGATTGTCGGCTCTATTCAAGCGACTTGATTACTTTAACATATTCATTTTAAGTTGTCAAGCACTTTTTTAATTTCTTTTTTCTTTCAGAAATCATCTTGAATTGTCTCTTTTCAAGAAACAATTATTTCCGACAGCTCAACTAATATAACACCGAAAGCAGCCCCTGTCAACAGTTAATTTCATAATTTGACAAACTTTTTATATTTTCACCCTAATCTCCACTAAATTCCCAACAGACATCCAGTCTATCTGACACCGGAATTCCAACCATCCTCCCCATCTATCCTTCCTATATCATGCAGCATCCATATACCATATATACACAACACCCCAGCTTTTCTTTCCCCTTCATACTATATATAGGAAACTTTTCTATTCCGCCAAACTAACAAACCACCATCCCGCTTCTCTTTCAGCCATCTCTGTCACAGCCAACAGCCAGCAAGCTCAAATCATTCTCTTCGGCGACATTTGCAGGGCCTTTAGAAAAACTTAGCCCCGGGAAATCTGCGTTATTCGCAGATCACTCACTGTCTGAGCCGCTTCGCGGCGAGTTTGAGTTATCTGTGAATGCTTTTAGCAGATTTTCCGGGGCTTAGCTTTTCTTAAGGCCCGAAACCGAGCCGAAGAGAATGATTTGAGCTTGCGTCCCTCTTAGCTGATCTTCCCGGGCTTAGCTTTTCTTAAGACCCGAAACCGAGCCAAAGAGAATGATTTGAGCTTGCGTCCCTTTCATCTGGAATAAAACCCACTCTCAACCTCCACCGGAATCACCCTCTCCTCAATCCCCTCAATCTCAATAAACCTCTGTCTCCCCAACATCTCCACCATCTGCGCAAGCAGCTCCCTGCTCCCCTGCGCCTCCATCTCCACGCGGTCATCCCAGTTATTTCTCACCCAACCGGTAACCCCCAGAGAACTGGCAATATAACAGGCCCGATAGCGAAATCCAACTCCCTGCACTCTCCCCGAAAACCAATAATGCTTCCTTATCAGATTCTCTCTCATCTCCGAACCCTTCCCATCCTGAACATCATGCTTTTTCCAGACTCCCCGGCCTTTCTCATACTCCTCAGTAATCTCCTCACCTGTCTCAGAATCCTGCAGAAACGTTCTGTACTTCTTTCTCTTAAAATCAAATATACTCAACAGTAATCCTCTCTCACAGCTACTGTGCCGGCAACTTGATTTCCCGAACATTCTCACATCTTTCCTGCCAGCCTGTTTCAGGAATCACTCTGCCGCCACACTACAATCACACCCTGATCACAAATCCGTCTTTTCTCGCTTTCGCTTTCGGATATTCCCCGGAGCGATAACCAAGCACACAATGACCAATTCCAACATAAGACTCCGGCACACCCCACTCTGCCTTCAATGCCTTTCCTTCTTCAGAAGCAAACACCTCTCTTGCACGATGAATCCAGCAGGAATCAACCCCAAGGGCATGAGCAGCATTCATCAGATTTCCCATAACCAGACTTCCATTTTCCACACATGTAGGCATATTACTGTCTGCAAAGACCACAACAACTGTCGGTGCCCCATAGAACGGATCACTCTCAGTCCCCATCACATCCGCATTCATTTTAGAAAGCTTCGCAACAAGTTCCGGATTCTGTGTTACTACCATAAGTGTACCCTGTTGTCCCATTCCGCTTGGTGCGTATTCCCCTGCTTCAAGAATTTCATTCAACACTTCTTCCGGCACCAGATCTTCTTTATAACCACGTACACTTCTTCGCTCCAAAAGATTTTTTATTGTCTCATTCATGTCTCATATCCTCCTGTATTTATTTTCATCACTGTCAAAGCAACATTACTGTCCACCACGTTCTCAGCAACACAGCCAGGCAACAATATCTTCCTATATTATAGCACTACATCTACCAAAACTCACCTGTATTTCCCATAATTTTCAGGCAATTTTCCTTGCCCCTGCATCACAACTGGTCTATAATAAAGAACAGACTAACATGAGGTATAAACTATATGAACAAAAAAGAAATTTCTGAAATCAAGAAACAGTTCACTCCCGAGAACTGTTCTCTCACCCGCATCTGCGGATGTTACGTTGACGGAGAAAAGAATAAAAAAACCGAACTGAAAGAAGCATTTCTCTCTTTATCAGAAGAAGAAATGTTCAAATACTTTGAAATTTTCCGCAAATCCCTTTCCGGAACAATAGGAAAAAATCTGATGAACATGGAATTTCCTCTCGAGCAGGAAACTGAGGACGGAACTCAACATTTTCTTATGAAACTGAGAGAAAGCAAACTGACCGATGATGCACTGGTAGAAAGTTTCTACGATAAGATCATTGGAAACTATGATTATCCCGAAAACTACTACATCATCCTGATCCATGGAGTATATGATATCCCCGGAAAGTCTTCCGACGGTGCAGAAATGTTTGATGCATCTGATGAGATTTATGAGCACATCATGTGCTGTATCTGTCCTGTAAAACTCTCTAAGGCAGGTCTTTGCTACAATGCCGAAACCAACAGCATCCAGGACCGTATCCGCGACTGGATCGTGGAACTTCCGGATGTTGCTTTCCTTTTCCCGCAGTTTAACGACCGCAGCACTGACATCCATGGTGTCCTTTATTATAGTAAAAATGCAAACGAGCTTCGGGATATTTTTATCGATGAACTGCTTGGATGTACAGCACCTCTTTCTGCAGGAGGACAGCGTGATTCCTTTAACGCACTGGTTGAAGATACTCTGGGCGACGACTGCAGATATGACACTGTATTAAGCATTCACGAGAAATTAAACGACCTGATCGAATCACAGAAGGATGAGCCGGAACCTGTAGTTCTGACCAAATCTGAGGTAAAACGCCTCTTTGAAGAATGCGGCGTAGAAGATGAAAAACTACAGTCATTTGATGAACAATACGAGATCACAGCCGGGGAAAAATCCTCTCTGGTCGCTTCCAACATCACCAATACAAAAAGATTCGAGATCAAAACCCCGGATGTTGTAGTCCACGTAGATCCTGAACGTGCCGATCTTGTGGAAACACGCGTAATTGACGGACGCAAGTGCCTTGTGATCCCAATGGAAGGCGAAGTTGAACTGAACGGAATCCGCGTACATACAGGAAATGAAAATCCTTCTGATGACGAATTTTATGACAATACAGATACTGAGACAGAGGAGACATCTGATGGAGAATAATCGTAAACTCTTATTTTTTGACATTGACAAAACCCTGTTAACCCCTTACCCATGGACAGTTCCGGACAGTGCGAAACAGGCTTTAAAAGAAGCCCGCTATAATGGTCATCTCCTTTTCATCAATTCCGGACGTACCTATACAATGATTCCGGAAATCATTAAAGAAATGGGATTCGACGGCTATGTATGCGGATGCGGCAGCCAGATTTATATGAATGAAGAGCTTTTGTTTTCCAGTTCTATTCCAAATCCGCTTTGCCGTAAAACAACAGAATTACTGCGGGAATGCAGAATTCCTGCGTTTTTTGAACGCCCGGATAAGATTTTATATGACAGCAGTTCATGTGCTGTTCCTGAAACTGTTCAGAAGCTGAAAGCAGAAGTTATAGTAGAAGATCTGGCTCTCTACCCGCCCGAAACATACAACCATTTTACATTTGACAAGTTTCTGGCTTTTCCGTCTGCTGATTCTGATATGGAAACTTTCCGCAAATTTGCAGATGAACATTTTCTGTGTTTCATACATGAAGACAAGGCATGGGAACTGACTCAGAAAAATCTCAGCAAAGCAACCGGAATCCGGTTTCTGGCAGACCGCCTTGGGGTTCCGGTCAAAGACACCTATGCATTCGGCGACAGCACGAACGATCTTCTTATGCTGCAGTTCGCCGGAAACAGCATCGCAATGGGCGACTCGGATCCCCTGATCCTGCCTCACTGCACTTACCAGACAACCGATATAGAGGACAACGGAATTGCCAATGCTTTGAAGCATTTCCATCTCATTTAGCAGAACATACAAAATAACGTATTATCATATCTCTATTTATCTGTGTTATTTTTGCATATTTAGGAGAATGATTTCGGATTTATTTAAACTTAAAAACAGCTATGTGAAAACACTCAGGTTTTCATCATAGCTGTTTTAATTTACAATACTCAATTCCTATCAGCAAGCTACTGACAGTTCGGATTTTCTTATTTAGCTGCTTCTGTCGGTGTTGCTTCCGGTGTTTCAGTAGTTTCTGCTGCTTCTTCCTCTGCCGCCGGAGTCTCTGTTGTCTCTGTATCCTCTGCTGCAGGTGTTTCTGTAACTTCCTCTGTTTCCGGTGTTGGAGTTGCCTCTTCTGTCACTTCAGGTGTCGGTGTTTCCGGAACCGGGGTAGGAGTCGGTGCCATGAAGGTATGTTTGTCAGTGATCTTAAGTGTCTTAATGACTTTCTTAACTACCTTTACATCTGCCTCATCCAGCCATTTAGCAGTTGTATCTGTAAAATAGGTACTTTCTTTGGAATTCTGAAGAGATTCTCGCTTGGAAGCTGTGGCATCTTCATCATTGATCTTGTCAAGTCTTACTACATAGTATCCTGTGTCAGTCTCAATAATATTGTCTGCAACTTCTCCGTCTTTCAGTCCTCTCAGAACCTTCAGAACCTCATCTGGATATGCCTCGCTGCCGGAATCTTCATCCTCGTCTTCGCTCTCTTTTGTTGTAAAATTACCCTGTACTGCAGAATAACTGTCATCTACACCTTTGGCAATCTCACTCATGTCTGCTGTAGGATCCTCTTTCATCTTATCCAGAATCTCCTGGGCCTGTTCTTTCTTAGTCTTTTTCTCCTCATCAGTTATATCATCACCGCTTGTAGAGATACTTACATAAGTGAAGGTTGTCTGATTCGCTTCATCATCAGAAACTGTGATCTTTCCTTCTGCTACAACCGGATCATACATCTTCTTCTGAATTGTCTGAAGCTCCAGAAGTGTTTTTACCTGATCTTCCGTTACCGCAAGTTCCTTAATTGTCTCTTCACTGTTTGCAGCCATAAACTGTGATGCTGCATCTGCGATCGCTGCTTCATCATCATCTGTAAGCTCTACGTTATAATCCGCAGCCTTCTCTTTGAGAATATACATCTTCTCAACAGACTCCAGACTGCTTGTCACTGCCTGATCACCATAAGTCTCATCTGAATCATCACCTGCTGTCTGATCCCAGATATTATCTGCACTTCCCATATAATTTAAATACATGGTTGTTGTCTGCTGTTGTTGTTCGCGGGCATAAAGACTTACAACTCCAAACGGAATATCTGTTCCGTCAACAGTAGCCACTGTCTTTGTTCCATCTAATGTTTTACTTCCACAGCCGGAAAGCATACCAACTGACATCACACCTGCCAGTGTCACAACGGCTGTTCTCTTTACCATTTTTTTCCATTTCTTCCTCCATATTATCAATCTGGTCTTTCTTCCATACCACTTTCCCAGAATGTACTGTTATTAGAGTATAAACTTTTTTCCCTGCGAAGGGCAAGGCAAATCGAAAAATATGTAGTATATTTCACATATTTTCCGCCATGCTCTTAAGCTCCTCTGCAAATTCCGTCAATGCCAGGATCAGATTCCCCTGTGGTTCCAGGATAAATTTCGGTTCCTGCTCATTCTTAAACTGCAGACCTCTTCTGTATTTCTGCATAAGAGCCGGAAAGCCTTCTGTATTCAGTCTTGCTTTCTCATAAAGGGTAAACCGGACTGTTTTTCCAGTCTGCTTTATTTCCGTTACGTACCCCTGATGAGCAATCGCCTTTAACTTCGCAATCGCCAGAAGATTCAGCACTGCCTTTCCGGGTTCTCCGAAACGGTCCAGAAGTTCTTCCAGCATATCATCATAATCCTGTTGTGTCTCAATCCCCGCAATTCTTTTATAAATATCCAGCTTCTGAAATTCATTACTGATGTAGGAATCAGGAATATACGCATCAACATTCAGATCAACCGATGTCTCGAAATCCTCCATTGTATGAATACCCTTCGCCTCTTTCACTGCTTCATTGAGCATCTTACAATAAAGATCATATCCAACCGCATTCATATGTCCATGTTGCTGCGCACCCAGCAGATTTCCGGCACCTCGAAGTTCCAGATCTCTCATTGCAATCTTAAATCCGCTTCCCAGATCCGTATACTCGCGGATCGCAGCCAGACGCTTCTCAGCCGTCTCCTTCAGCATCACATTCTTTCTGTACATCAGAAACGCATAGGCAGTTCTGTTGGAACGCCCGATCCTTCCCCGAAGCTGATAAAGCTGAGAAAGCCCGTATCTGTCTGAATCATGGATAATCATAGTATTTACATTGGAAATATCCAGCCCTGTCTCAATGATCGTGGTGGAAACCAGCACATCAATATCCCCGTTTACAAAGGAATACATCACATTCTCCAGTTCCCTCTCACTCATCTGGCCATGAGCAAAATCCACCCTTGCGTCCGGCACCAGCTTCGCAATACGCAGGGCAACATCTGCAATATCCGTCACTCGATTATAAACATAATAAACCTGGCCGCCTCTGCGCAATTCCCTGTTGATAGCCTCTCGGACTGTCTCTTCATCATATTCCATAACATATGTCTGGATCGGCATTCTGTCCATAGGAGGCTCCTCCAGGACACTCATATCCCGGATTCCGATCAGGCTCATATGAAGAGTACGGGGAATGGGCGTTGCAGTCAGTGTAAGGACATCCACATCCTTCTTTAACTGCTTGATTTTTTCCTTATGCGTAACTCCAAACCGCTGTTCCTCATCAACGATCAACAGGCCAAGATTTTTGAACTGTACGTCTTTGGAAAGGATTCTGTGCGTTCCAATGATCACATCCACCTGACCTTTTTTCAGATCTTCGATTGCCTTCTTCTGTTGTGCCGGGGTCCGGAATCTGCACAATAGTTCCACACGTACCGGAAATTCCTTCATCCTCTGCACAAAGGTATTATAAATCTGCTGCGCAAGGATCGTTGTAGGTGCAAGATAAGCTACCTGTCTGCTCTCCTGTACTTCCTTAAATGCGGCACGCAGCGCCACTTCTGTTTTGCCGTATCCCACATCCCCGCAGATAAGCCGGTCCATAATCCTGGTACTCTCCATATCACGTTTGGCATCCTCAATAGCACTGAGCTGATCCTCTGTCTCTTCATATGGAAACATTTCTTCAAATTCTCTCTGCCATACAGTATCAGGACCACAGACATATCCTTCCTTTTCCTGACGCACTGCATAAAGCTCTACCAGTTCTTTTGCAATATTTTTAACTGCCCCACGAACCTTGCTCTTTGTTTTATTCCACTCCTGAGTACCAAGTTTGTTCAGCTTCGGAGCCTTTGAAGCATCTGCCCCTGAATATTTCTGCAGACAGTCAAGCTGAGTAGCAGGAATATAGAGATTGCTCCCGCCTCTGTATTCAATTTTAATATAATCTTTAACGATCCTGTCTACTTCAACTTTTTCAATTCCTCGGTAAATACCAAGACCATGCTTTTCATGGACAACAAAATCGCCAATAGAAAGCTCCGCAAAATCCTGAATACGGCTTCCACTGTAATTTTTTTTCTTCATTTTTTTTCTTTTCCTGTCCAAAAATGTCAGATTCTGTCATTACCGCAAACTTGATCAACGGGTATTCAAAGCCCTTCTTTGCATGGCCATAAACCACCATGATCTCGCCCGGACAGATCTCCCTGTCATAATCTTGTCCATAAAAGGCTGCCAGTCCCTCTTCCTGAAGATCCTTTGCCAGCCTCTCGGCCCTTGTGCGGGAACCGGAAAGCAACGCGATCCTGTATCCCTGTTTCTTATACTGATGAAGATCTTTTACCAGAAGTTCAAAACTGTTGTTATAAGCGCTGATTGATTTTACCTCCAGGTAAAATTTCTCCCGCACTTTCCAGCCTGCCTGTTTCGGTTCCAGCGCACATACAGAAATACAGTTGCGTTTATTCAGTTCTTTTTGAAGCTGTTCAAAAGAACAAAGCCAGTTTTCCGGCAGATTCCGGCTGCCTTTTTCCTCTCTGTGCATACGGCTCTGTCTGTACTCTTCTTCTACAGCCCCGCCTTTCTCAGTCAGTCGGTTTGGTTCATCCAGAAAGATTATGGTTCTTTCCTCCGGAAAATAATCCAGGAAGGAAACCATATCCTTGTCCCCTATATGCTCCACCGCCGGATAGATCGTAAGTTCTTCCAGATTTTCCAGAGAACGCTGACTCTCCGGATCAAAACTCCGGATAGAATCAATCTCATCTCCCCAAAGCTCGATTCTCCATGGATTTTCCTCAGTGAGACAGTAAATATCCACAATACCGCCACGCACAGAGAACTGCCCCGGCATTTCCACCTGTCCTACCCGCTCGTAACCTAAAGCCACCAGCTGGTTCTTCAGCTGTTCTGTGTCTACGGTGCTGTCACTTTCGTAATGAATCAGCTGTTCTTTTATCTTTTCCAGAGATTCCAGAAAATCCATACATCCGTCAATACTTGTAACAACTGTCAGTTCTTTCTCTTCCAATAACGCCTTAATGACCTTCATCCTCTGACGTATCAGCAGATTTCCATGGATATCTGCCTGAAAGAACAGAAGATCTTTCGCAGGATAAGAATACACTTTTCTGTCATAAAATCTGTAATCTTCATAAATTTCTCTGGCGCGGCGTTCGTCCTCCGCCAGGATCAGACGATAAGGTGCAATCCCGGAAAGTCCGTACATCAGATGAGATTTCTGCGATTCCATACACCCCGAAACCTGCAGGATTCCCTTATTCGTTTTGCTTTTTTCTTTAATCTGTTCAAACTCTGCAAGCCCCTGCAGAGGTGTTAAAAATGCTTTCATCTTCACCCCTCATGATCCTTCGACGTAATAAAAGCGGCTTCTGTTTCCAGTTACCGCTTTCTATACCTTTTGCTGAACAATCATCTGTTTCCTGTCTGCTTATTTCTGTACAGGTACTTTTCTGTTATATTCGTTCATGGCTGCATCTGTACCCTGTGAGATTATGATATCCACAGCCTTTGCCGCCTTTGCTATTGCTTCATCCACAAGTTTCCTGTCTTCTGTGGAAAATCTGCCAAGTACATGATCTGCCAGATCCCATCCCTTCGGCTTTGCACCAACTCCTACTTTGATACGGAGAAATTTCTCTGTGCCAAGCTGGCGGATAATATCTTTGATCCCGTTATGTCCACCCGCACTTCCCTGCTTGCGGATGCGAAGCTGCCCGGGTTCCAGATCAATATCATCATAAATAACAATAAGCTCTGATTCCGGATCAATTTTAAAATAATTCGCCATCTCACGAACAGGACCGCCACTCAGGTTCATAAAAGAAAGCGGCTTCATAAGAATCACTTTCTCTCCGCCGATCATGGTTTTACCGTACATGGCATTAAATTTCACACCACCCTGAGGGACATTGTAATCCTCTACCAGACGGTCAACGGTATCAAATCCCATATTATGGCGTGTTGCTTCATACTGTTTCCCGGGATTTCCCAGGCCAACTACTAAATACATATATGTGTCTCCTGCTTAATTTAACACCATTTCCCGGAATTACCATACCTGTCCTGATGTCAAATTTATTTTTTACATCCTCTAAAGTGTGTTCAAAAAATCCAATCCTGCAAATTGTAACGCACGTCTTGCGGAAAGCATTTTTCAAACACACGCTAAGATAATTAATTAAAATATACCATCTCTTCCTTAAGCGGCTCGCATTCTTTCACATCACTTGCATAAAGAACAATGCCCTCACCCTGATATTCTGTACGGTTCTCAAATGCGACCTTCGCTGTTACTTCTACCCAGCTGCCCTCTTTGATATGCGGTGCATAATCGCTTCTGCACACGTATCCAAGGAAAGTGGTATCATCTGCGCAGCAGGTCATTGCCACACGTCCCGGAACAAAGAATTTACTTCCCATTCCACGTGGTTTCATGACACGTCCTTTAAAGCGGACAATTTTGTCTACATATTTATCCGGATTATCCATGGCATCCACAAACCAGATACCATAATCTTCCGGTGGAATCTCAATGATCGGTGCATTGATATCAAACGGCATCTCATCCTGGAAAATGTCATCCATCTCGCCCTCTTCATTTTCAAAGATAACCTCTGCACTCTGATTTGCGACCTTGATCCCTCGTCTGTATGCAGGAAGCGGATCTCCCTCTTTACAGCGGTTAAATACAACCATATCTGTATTTCTGATCATATCCATGAACAGAGATTTCATGTTTGCCATATAAACCTGATAAGTAGTTGCATCCACACAGGTAATCTCCTGCTCAATGCCCCAGCCTTCCGGAAGCTCCATCTGCTCAAACTTACTTACAAGCCACATTCCGTTATACTCGATCACAACACGCTCCGGCTGATGGATGATATCCATGGCAGCCAGACGCTGTGGTGTCAGATCTTCTTCATCCTCGATCACTTCCACAACTGTGTTTGTAAGTTTCAGTTTATCCATATCATATTCTTCTTCGCCTTCTTCGCAAAGGATCAACAGAGTTTTGCCGTCAATGGCAAAGTACTCCTGCTGCAGTGTAAAATCCAGGAAAGTAGTCTTTCCGCTTTCCAGGAATCCCGTAACCAAATAAATGGGAACTCTGATATCATCCATCATATAATTTATTCCTTTATCTTTATTCTGATTCTGTTATTATCTGCCGAAATCATTCAGTCTCGCATCTATGACACAGGATTTCATGCTCCGATGAGCTGAATCCAGATGCAGTATTTTAGACAATTGCCATAAATCGCTGCTTCCTCATGATCATTATGCAAGCCCAAATAATTCTGCAAGTTTATCTTCTTTCAGTTTAGAGCCGATTACGCAGAGACGACCTGTGTATTCCGGTGCACCTTCACGGATCTCTGTTTCCTCCGGAACCATGTCAAAATAAATCCATGTTCCGTCTTCTGCAGGAAGCATTTCCCTTTGCACGAAGAATAATACCGTAATCTTCAGAAGCAGAAAGAGCCTTAAGCATCTTCTCAAGACCTTCTCTTGTGTATTTCCTGATCGTCTCACGTCCCCAGCTTGTAAATACCTCATCTGCGTGATGATGGTGATGATCATGATGATCATGTCCGCAGCCGCATTCATGGTCGTGATCGTGGTGATGATGCTCATGTTCCTCATGATCATGTCCACAGCCACATTCATGGTCGTGGTCATGGTGATGATGTTCATGTTCTTCGTGATCATGTTCATGTTCTTCGTGATCATGTCCACAGCCACATTCATGATCATGGTCGTGATCGTGATGATGATGCTCTCCATGTTCATGTACATGTCCGCACTCCGGGCATACCTCTTCCTCAGACATCAGTTCTTCCTCAAGAGATACCGGTTTCTCCATAACCTCAAGGATTTTCTTTCCGTCCAGTTTCTCAATCGGAGTGGTGATGATAGCAGCTTTCGCATTAATTCCACGAAGAAGTTCCATCGCCTGCTGTGCTTTCTTCTCATCAATGATATCTGTACGGCTCATGATGATCGCACCTGCATATTCAACCTGATTATCAAAGAATTCACCAAAGTTTCTCATATACATTTTGCACTTCTTTGCATCAACTACAGTTGTATAGCTGTTCAGAACGATATCCACATCTCCCTGAACACCCTGTACTGCCTTAATAACATCTGAGAGTTTACCAACACCTGATGGCTCGATCAGGATTCTGTCCGGATGATATTTGTCCACAACCTCTTTCAGAGAAGTGCCGAAATCTCCCACTAATGAACAGCAGATACATCCGGAATTCATTTCCCGGATCTGGATTCCCGCTTCCTTCAGGAAACCACCGTCAATACCAATCTCACCAAATTCGTTCTCGATCAGTACAACCTGCTCATCTGCATAAGCCTCTTTCAGAAGTTTCTTAATCAATGTAGTTTTACCGGCTCCAAGGAAACCGGAAATAATATCAATCTTAGTTGCCATTGTCTTATTTCTCCTCTTCGTTAAAATTTATATTTCTGAATAACTGCCATATAGCCGTCATTTTTTATATTCTGCCATTTTTATGAACAAACAGAATAACTTTTGGAACTGCCATCATTATCTGTCTGTTTATATATTTACCTATAACGTACTCATTATACATAAGATGTCCAATGTATTCAAGTCTGCCATCAACGCACTTTGACCAGGAAACGCCTGTGCGTTACTGTTCACTCCGTTCTCAGCAACACGCTTCGCGATGCACAGAATTTATGCTACTCGCATAAATTCGCGCAGTATGTCTCGGGTTTTCTGTGACCTTCGCTCACACAAAACACCTCGCGGGATGTTACCAGTGAACAGTAACGCCTGTGCCCCTGGTTTACAAATATCCTGCAGCTGTTCAATACCTTCAAAACAACCTGCCTGTTCACATCAAAGAAAGGGGCATGATCCACCATCATGCCCCCGCCTGTATACACTAATGATCAACCGTTGATCATAAAGCTCATTAATTTATCAATATCGTCTTTCTCATAAGCAACGATCTCAAGTTCCGGAATCTCTCCGCCTGAGAAAATGTTTGCCAGAGATACATACTGGGATAATTTAGATTTAAGGTTCAGTCTGTCACCTTCGCCTGTTACTAATTCTACTCTGCCTTCGCAACTGTCAACTACAGCAAAAAATTTATCGATGTCTTTAATGTTAGATACTTTCATGTTCATTCTCCTTTCAACATGGAAACCATTATTCTCTCTATTCCTTGTGTTCGCGATAATTATAACGCAGATAAATTTCAAAAGCAATTATTTATATTTCACGAATTTTTCATATATTATCATGCTTACTCTGCAATATTGTCAAATAAATAACATACCCCTGACAATAATTCTCTCAGATATTTACATATATCCTGAAATCATCCCGAAAAATTAATATGTAAAAATCGCAATCCCATAAGCCGGCAATGGATATGCGAAGGAAAACTCTCTGTTATCACATTCCTGTTTCACTGCCTTAAATGTCTTTGGCTGCTCCAGAAGTCCATTCTCGTCCATGATCAGCTTGTACTGCTTTTTTCTTCGGAACACCAACTCTGTAATCCGGACGGTCAACAGGTGTAAAGTTAACTATGTAAAGAATATTGTTTCTCTTTGTAGGAGACTTTCTCACAAAGCTGAAAATACTTCTGTCCCTGTCATCCGCATTGATCCACTCAAATCCTTCCGGATTATTATCACCGGCATAAAGTGCCGGATATTTCTTATAAATAGTCAGGAGATCATGCACATAATTCTGAAGTTCCTTGTGTGGCTCTTCATTCAGAAGGAACCAGTCAAGTTCTCTCTCCTCACTCCATTCACGAAGCTGTCCGAATTCCTGTCCCATGAACAGAAGCTTCTTACCCGGATGGCAGTTCATAAATGAATAGGCAGCCTTTAAATTCCTGAATTTGTCCGGTAACTCTCCCGGCATCTTCTCAAGCATGGAGCATTTCAGATGAACCACCTCATCATGAGAAAGAACTAATACATATCTCTCACTGTATGCATATGACATGGAGAAAGTCATCTTATTATGATTAAATTTACGGAAATACGGATCCAGCTTCATATATTCCAGGAAGTCATTCATCCATCCCATATTCCACTTCAGACTAAAACCAAGTCCGTCCTTCTCTGCATCCCCTGTAACCATCGGCCATGCAGTAGATTCCTCAGCGATCATCACAGTTCCATGATTCCTTCCAAGAACTACTGTATTCAGATGCTTAAAGAATTCAATAGCCTCCAGATTCTGATTTCCGCCATATTTATTTGCGATCCATTCTCCATCCTTCTTACCATAATCAAGATAAAGCATGGAAGCAACAGCATCCACACGAAGTCCGTCTACGTGGCACTCCTCCACCCAGTAAAGGGCATTTGCGATCAGGAAGTTCTTAACCTCCGGGCGTCCGTAATTATAAATCTTGGTACCCCAGTCCGGATGTTCTCCCTGTCTCGGATCTGCGTGCTCATATACTGCGGTTCCGTCAAAGTTTGCAAGACCATGGGCATCTTTCGGAAAATGTGCAGGTACCCAGTCAAGGATAACTCCAATCTTATTCTGATGTAAATAATCCACCATATACTTGAAATCCTGTGGCGTTCCATATCTGGAAGTCGGTGCATAATATCCGGTCACCTGATATCCCCAGGAACCGTCAAAAGGATGCTCTGCGATTCCCATAAGCTCTACATGGGTATATCCCATTTCCTTCACATAAGCTGCCAGGGCATGTGCGAATTCTCTATAGTTATAAAATCCTTTTTCATTTTCCTCTGACTGCGGATGCTTCTTCCATGAACCCGGATGAACCTCATAGATTGCCATAGGCTCTACCTGCTCATCAAACTTCTCTCTGTTCTTGATCCATGTGGCATCCTTCCATTTATAGTCTGTGATATCTGTGATCCTGGAGGCTGTACCCGGACGGAGTTCAGCTTCATTTGCATAAGGATCTGCTTTATATAGCTTCTCTCCATGCGCACCCACGATAAAGAATTTATACAGCTGTCCGATCTTTGCCCCTGGAACAAACACTTCATAAACACCGATCGGCCCAACCTTCTCCATCGGGTTTGCTTCTTCCTCCCAGTCATTAAATTCACCGATTACAGAAACAGACTGTGCATTCGGTGCCCAGACCGCAAAATATACACCATTTTTTTCGTCTGTATGTAGTCGGATGGGCACCCAGCTTCTTATATACTTCATAATTGGTTCCCTGTCCAAATAAATATTGATCCAAATCTGTAAATTTCATACTCACACCCATCTGGAGTCCTCCCTTAACTTCGGTTTCTATCTTTTTTGCAGATACTGATTCCATAAAATAATACTGTAACAGGATATCTTACGTTACTGTTCACTCCATTCTCAGTAACGTAGCCAAAGTTCATTCCAGATTGCCTGCGGCAATGGAATTTTGGCGTATGAACAGTAACTATCTTACAGCAAGTTCAATCAGGAATACGAACTGACTTTTAGTCATTCTATAAGCCTTATTATACCAACGGACATTCCATACGTCAATTAAAAATATGTGTATATTTAACAATTTTTTTAATATATTTTATGTGTTTTTTGTAAAAAAACATAAAGAGCAAAGAAGTACCATTGCTCTCTTCTTTGCTCTTTCGTATATTCGTAATTCTTCTGTATGGTCCACACTGCAGGATTGCATATGCTTTTTTATTCCGTTCCATCTCCGTAATCTACAGAATCATCACTGTAATCTTCCGAATCATCTGAACTTCCATCATCATAACTTCCGTCATCCGAACTTCCATCATCATAACTTCCATCGTCTGAACTTCCATCCGAATAATCCCCACTTCCATCTGAGGAATCTGTGCTTCCGTCAGAAGAGTCTGCACTTGCATCAGATGTACCATCTGTTCCGTCTGTGGAAGCTGCTGCATCAGAACCGCCTTGATATCCCGGCACACCTCCATTACTGAGTGTACTCGGCCAGAAATCCACATAACATGCATTCTGTAAGGTCACATTCTTGGCTTCTGCCATCTCACTTACTGTTACAAGTTTATATCCCTGTGCGATAAGATCCGGTATCAGCCTCAGAGCTGCCTTTACAGACGGTTCATGAATATCATGCATCAGAATGATAGTTCCATCTGTCAGATCTCCATTCATTACCGCGTTATAGTCTGCATCTGCATCCATAAGTTTCCAGTCTTCTGTGTCCAGCGACCACATAAAGAACGGCTTATTTACAGTATTATAAATATCTGAATTTCCATCACCGTAAGGTGCACGTGCCACACTCGCCCCCTGACCACATGCCTGAATTAATGCGTCATCTGTATCAGAGAACTGCTTTGCAACTGCGTCAAGATCAATTGTCGTCAACTGTGTATGATCCCAGGAATGACTTCCAATCTCACATCCAAGTTCCAGCATACGTTTTGGCGCATCCGGATATGCACTGACATTCTGACCAAGCATAAAGAATGTTGCATGAGCATTATTCTGTTCCAGACAATCCAGCAGTTCATCTGTATACTCTCCCGGACCATCATCAAAAGTCAGTGCCAGCATCGGACGTACCTTACTCGGATCATAAGATCCGTCTTCATTAAAGTAATAATCCTTCACTCCCTTTTCTACCCATCCTGTCTGTATATATCCGTTTTCGTCAAAAGAATAGGTAACACCATCTATATCCTGAAATCCATTTGAAAAATATGTACCATCTGTATTCTGATACCACTTTCCGTTAGCATCCTCATGCCATCCGGCTGTCATCGCGGCAATCTTATCTGTATCTGATTTACCCTTCAATGGCTGTCTCACCGCAGCATCGGAATTTGCCTGAACTTCCTCTGTATCTGCCTGAGCCTGCACAGTCTGATCACTGCTTCCGCCTCCGGCTACATGATGTGCGATCGGAATAATAATTCCTCTCACCACAAACACCACCGCCAGAATCATACCAATAACACAAAGTCCGATCTTTGTATAATGCCTGATCATCATCTGGCGTTTTTTTCCTGCGCATTCTTTCGCGCAACACCCTCTTATCCATGGTTTCCTTTCCCCGCTTCTTTTTGTTAATTAGTCCCTGACAGCGTACATCACAGTACGGAGTAATCCACTTTTATCAATAATCATAACTCATTTATCAGGTAAATACAATGCCAATTATTCACTCTGATCAACATCTTCCGTACCTAATTCCTCTTCCAGATTCTCATCTACATCTGAATTGTCCTGTCCGGAATCATCAGTATCTTCATCTGATACATTCTGATCACTGTCCTGTTCTGCATTTTCTGCCGCAGCATCTGCATCATCTGCCAGCACATCACCATTTGCGACTTTCTCACTCACACTCGCATTTTTTATAATGAACTCCTCCACTCTGAGAAGTCCGACTGATTCATCTACATAATCCTGTCCGTAAGTTCCAACCAGCTCTGCAATACTGGAAACACCCATCTGTTCTACCAGTTTATCCTGCAGCTGAAGGCTCTCTTTGTCGTCAAGTGACAGTCCTTCTGCATCCATAATCCCCTGCACGATCAGGTTCTGCTTAACCTTACCCTCTGCATACTGCTGACATTGTTCATCAAAATCATCCTGCGAAATACCCTGACTGTCTGTAAACTCTTCCAGAGTCATGTCGGCCTGTTTTGCATAAACTTCCATACTCTTCTTAAATTCAGAAACAGCCTTATCCACATCTTCCTGTGGGTATTCTTTTACTTCAGAGTTCTCAAGCACTGTACTCCATGCAGTATTCTTAAGAACCTCCTGCGCAGATTCCTTTGCGTTTTTCTCAAGTTCACTGCGAATACTCTCACGATAATCATCTACTGTTGTATAATCAGTGTTCTTTGCAACCCATTCATCTGTAAGTTCTCCTTCACGCCGCACGTTCTGCACCGTAACCTTATATATAACTTCCTTACCTGCCAGAGTTTCGTCTGCATAGTCTGACGGAAAATCAATTTTAATCTCCTTTGTGTCACCCTTTTTCATCCCGATCACACCATTTTCAAATTCCTCAAACATCTGTCCGTCGCCGATCACAAAGTCATAGTTATTGGCAGTACCACCGTCAAAAGTCTGTCCGTCTTTAGTGCCTGTATAATTTACAGTCACCAGATCCCCTTCTTTCGCCGCATCAGATACAGGTTCTGCCTTATCTTTCAGATTCTCATCGATCTGCGCCTGTACATCATCGTCAGTGATCGCATCCACCGTATTGTCCAGAGTCAGTCCTTTATATTCTCCGATCGTAATATATTTCTCTACATTCTCAACAGAAACAAGACGCGTAGTTCCTGTCTCTGCTTTCTTCCCGTCAGCAGCTCCTTCTGTCTTTGTACCGTCTGTGATAACAGCACCGCCATCACCACACGCAGATGCTGTCAGTGCAAAACAAACTGCAAGCATGGCAAGATATATTTTTTTTCTTCATAATAATCAATACTCCCTTCTACATTCCAGGTACCGGAGTTGGTCTTGAAGAATCCCATACTTCCGATACATCAAAAAGATCACTGAGCATTTCCGGATTATAATACATTCTGTATCCATCCAGATTTCTTCTTCCCTGTCGAAAATAATCATCTGTAATCTGTACAAAATACTGACTGGAATCTACATTACAGAAATAGCGGTATCCCTGACTCTTATAAAACTCATATTTCTCATTGTCTGCCGAATATCCTTCCCAGCTTCCGATATCCGCACCAAATGCAAAAATGATCATATCTGTTTCTCCAAGTATGGGAGCCACATATTTCTTCCATTTTTTTATCATCTCTTTTCAGATCATCCAGAGAAGTGGCAGCCACATCCTTATGTCCCCATGTATGGCTTGCAAATTCCCAACCTTCTGCCTTCATAGCCTTAGCTACCATTTTTTGCATTTTTCACTTCCTGCTTATAGTCAAAATCCGGATGATCTTCCAGGAATTTTTTCTGATCATCCTGCAGTTTTTTTCCGGTCTTATATGCAATATCCGTACGATATCCCAGAACACCGTCATAACCTGTCATTGCAAGGATTCCCTTTCTTCCATGATAGGAAAAATCCGGATGTTCTTTTACAAAAGTATCGATCAGCGGAACCATATCATAATCCCCTGTGGAAACACTTCCGTCATCCTCAATATATTCGTTCTTGACCTCACCATTGGAATCCACTACAAGTTTCGATGCGAAACCATCTCCGTCCATATAGTGATAATAACTTACATCATCCTGAGAAAGCACAAATGGAATTTTTCCCGGTGGCAGCATAATACTGCCTCTGGACATAGTTCCATCCTCATTGATAACCGCCATGTCGTGCGGACTGACCATGACATATCCCTTATCATACATACTCTGTATGATTTTGTTAAACTCATCAATTGTTGTCATATACTGGTTATATCCATTACTGTCTGAATCCCCGTCAAATGCTCTGGCAGTGTCTTTGATCAGTGTATGGAAGAACACGTGCGTGATCTGCTCCAGCGGATATTCTGTACAGGTGGCTTTCGTATTTTCGTAATCCGAAACTGCACTCTGCATATCCGTATTACTTTCGTAATCCGGCTGACTCTTAAGCAGTTCTATGGCGCCATCATAATCATACTGTACAGCCATAAGCGCTGCCTGCTCCATAGGATTTTCCTGTTTCTCATCTGCCTCTTCTGTATCTTCGTTGTCAGTCTGCTCTCCCTCATTCAGACCATCATCCTGCTGTGTATCTTCTGTACTTTTCTCTGTATCAGCATCCTGTTCATCAATTGTCTGCTGTTCTGTTTTTTTCTCAGTTTCCGCATTTTCAGCTCTGGAACTCAGAAATGGAATATCCTGTTCAAACGGAATGAGCCCACATCCGCTTACTCCTAACGAAATACTCAAAATAGCTGCTGTTACACATGCTATCCTTTTTCTCATATATTGTCCCCTTTCAGTTATGCACAGAGATCATACTCACCCCATAGTTGGAACCGGCACCGGTCTGGAAGAATCAAACACAGACTGTGCATCAAACAGATCTGAGAGAAGTTCCGGATTATAGTACATTCTGTATCCGTCCAGATTTCTTCTTCCCTGCCGGAAATAATTACTGCGGATCTGCACAAAATACTGGCTTGAATCCACATTACAGTAATAATTATAGCCCTGGCTCTTAAGATATTCGAACTTCTCCCCCGAATAATCTTCAACACTGGTAAGATCTGCTCCAAATGCAAAAATAATAATATCTGTTCCGCCTATCAGAGGATCAACATTCTCTTTAAACTTCTGTGTATCTACCTGTAATCTCTCCAGACTGATCTGACTTACATTCTGATGTCCCCATGTGTGGCTTGCAAACAGCCAGCCTTCATCTTTCATAGCCTGCGCTACTCTGGCTGCATTTTCTCTCTCTGTATTCAGATTAAAATCCGGATGCTCATCCAGCCATTTTACTTTATCTGCATCCAGATCATCCGGACGGGTTTCATAACTGCTGTCTGTGCGATAACCAAGAATTCCATTGTAACCGGTAAGGGCAACAATTCCTTTAGCACCTCTGTAAGAAAAATCAGGATGTTCCTCTACAAAACGATCGATCAGAGGAACCATATCATAATCGCCTACAGAAATACTGCCATCATCTTCCACATATTCATTGCGGATTTTTCCTTCCTCATCTACGATAAGTTTGGCTGCAAATCCGTCCCCGTCCATATAATGATAATAACACACATCATCCTGCGAAAGTACAAACGGTACTTTACCTGGAGGAAGGAGAATCTCCCCTGCATTCATATTCCCATTTTCATCCGCTGTCGCCATGTCATAAATGCTGACCATGACATATCCCTTATCATACATGCTCTGAGTAATCTGGTTAAATTCATCAATCGTTGTCATAACCTGATCGTAATCTCCTGACTTGTAATCCCCGTCAAAAGCCTTACCGGTATCTTTGATCAGAGTATGATAAAAGACGTGTGTCACCTGGTCTAACGGCCAGGAAACGCAGGATTCCTTCTTTTTCTGATAAACCTTAACCGCATGCTGAAACTTCTCACTTGTCTGATAAGTCTCACTGTTTTGCAGCATACTTATGGCTTTATCATAATCATACTGTTTTGCAGCATACTTTGCCTGCCTGTAAAGAGTTTTGTCCTCTTCACTCAGTCCATCCGTATCCTGAACTTCAGGTGTCACCGCATTCTCAGCTTCTGCCTCTGCATTTGTCTGCTGAGCTGTTTTTTCCTTCTTCTGTTTTCCTGTCTGCAAATTTCACCATCTGCGCAATCTTAACCTGCTGCTCACTGACAAAATTCTGCAGTTCTTCCCCGTAAAATCCTATTCCAATCCCAATTGCAGCGGCTGCCGCCACCACTATGCAGCCTGCGATACGCAGTCTTTTTTTTGCTGCGGCGAAGTTTATTGCGGCGTTCCAGTCTGGCTGCCCTACGGGCTTCATAAGCTTTATTATCATCAAAAAGAAATCTTCGTCCTCGCTTGCTGCCGGAGGTTCTTCGTTTATCTCTTCTGTATTTGGTTTTTCTTCATTTAGTTTTTCTACATTTGGTTTTTCTGCATTTGGTTTTTCTGCATTTAGCTCTTCTGCATTTAGCTCTTCTGCATTTAGTTCTTCTGCATTTGTCTTTTCTGTATTTACTTTTTCCTTATCTGAAAGTCGCTCCTCTTTCTTCTCAGAGTCGGGCTTTAATTCGCTCATGCTTTTCTCCTTTTTATCATATCCGTTTTTTACTCACAAATTATTCTGTCACAAAATAACTCCACAATTCCCGTTACATATATTATAACCACACATTGTGATTCCATCCTGTAAAAATGTCTTTAACTGTTCCGCATATTTACCATTACTGTTCTCTCCGGCAAATATTGTCGCATTACAGTTTTGCTACAATTATAACCTTTCATAATGTAAATTTCTACCGCTTTCCATCCATTAATTCTTTTTTTGCAATTGCGTTTTACCTTATTTAATGATAAAATAATTTTTATGCAATGGACTGTCCGTACCAACAGTCCCTGTGAAAACACATACATTAGGGAGGATGCAAATGAGTACAGTAACAATAGTCCTTCTGGTCATTCTTGTTATCCTGATCGCTGCACTGATCGGTTTATATTTCTTCGGAAAAAAAGCCCAGAAGAAACAGGAAGAACAGCAGGCTCAGATTGAAGCAACTAAACAAACCGTTTCCATGCTGGTTATCGATAAAAAGAGGATGCCACTGAAAGAATCCGGACTTCCTCAGATGGTAATTGAACAGACACCTAAACTTATGCGCCGTTCCAAGCTTCCAATCGTTAAAGCTAAAATCGGACCAAAGATTGCAATCATGATCGCAGATGAGAAGGTTTTCGACCTGATCCCGCTTAAGAAAGAAATCAAAGCCGAAGTAAGCGGTCTTTATATTGTAGGCGTAAAAGGAATCCGCGGTTCCCTTCAGACACCGGCCCCCAAAAAGAAAGGTTTCTTTGCAAAATTCAAGAAAGACAAAACTGCCAAATAAATGCAGTCAGACATATAAACTAAAGGTCAGTGAATCGTGTCATCCATACACACAGATCACTGACCTTTTTCTGTTTGGATCAGACAGATATCTGCAACGAAGCAGAGAACTTACCAGATCTGATCAAATTGTAAAATTCTTACAGTCCTTTGGCTGTGCCTTAATCGCAAGATAACAGTCTGCCACATGCTCCTGGTTCATATCAAGCGCATAATCCACTTTCATATCAAGACCGCCATCACTCTCCTGCAGATTCAGATTCGTCGCCGCAATCCCCATTTCAATGGTTCCATAGGGAGTGGTATAGTAAGTCATATTCTTCTTACCCTGTTCAAAAACCATATGAACATTGACCACACCTTTCTTGCGGACCTCCATTCCCTTCCGGGAAATTTTTATGTAATTGACGGTAGGTTCTGCAAAATCCTCCATGACTTCCTCATAGCGCAGATAATGACTTCCGTTCCGGAAATAATACTGTCCCGGTACAACAATCTCCAGAGGTTCCTGTTCACCGTCTGCATCCATTGTCTGAAGTCCCCTTACATGAATCAGCACTTCTTTATCCATTCTTCTCATACTCCTGTTTTTATACTGTTCAAAACCTGTTTTTATGTATCTATATTATAACCATTCAGCAATCTGCTGTTTTTAATACTTCTCAATATCTAATTTTTTTCGTCATCTCCACATCATATGGAAGAATCGAATTGGCAAATGCCTTAAACTCATCTGCCAGATCACTCACATAGAAGCGATACGGAAATTCATTCTTCTCTGTACCTTCACCGGCAAGTCCTTTTTCCTCCAGAAGCCTTCCCAGCTCCAGTGCGGTTTCATAAGCCGGATTCACCAGACATACTCCGTCTCCCATGATCTTTCTGATGGTGGAACGAAGCAATGGATAATGAGTACATCCCAATATCAGTGTATCCACCTGCTTATCCTGAAGTTCCTTCAGATATCTGGCAGCGACCTCATCAGTCACCGGATCATGAAGCCACCCTTCTTCTACCAGTGGCACAAACAGCGGACATGCTTTGCCGAAAACAGTGATCTCCGGATCCAGATGCTTCAGATACTCTGCATGTATCCCACTTCCTACAGTTCCCACAGTACCAATGATTCCTACCCTCTTATTTCTGGTCTGGGCAGCCGCCACTTTAGCCCCCGGTTCTATCACGCCAATGATGGGAATGTCAAACTCATCCCTCACTGCATCCAGGGCAAAAGCGCTGGCTGTATTACATGCAACCACAATCGCCTTTACCTGCTGCTGCTGAAGAAAACGAATGATCTGCCGGGAATACCGGATGATAGTTTCCTTCGATTTACTTCCGTAAGGCACTCTCGCCGTATCACCAAAATATACGATTTTTTCTGAAGGAAGATTACGCATGATCTCACGCGCAACAGTCAGCCCTCCCACACCGGAATCAAATACTCCTATCGGTGCCTCTCTGTCTATTTTCATTGATTTCTATTCTCCATCTCTATTGATTGTCTCACTATTCTATCACCAATCAAGAGCCTGTGCAAGCCAGAAGGATATCTTTATGTCATCTTTCTGTCCTTTATTTTCCTCAGGGAACTGCGAGAAGCAGAATTTCGGGTACAATGTCCCCCACCATGCGGTAACTGCAGTCTGTTCCTGTCGTCTTTCAGCGATTTCCGCTATCTTCCCGGACATTCCCGGAATTGCTCTCATCATAAGAACACCAACAGCTGCTATGAACAGAACAAACGACAGTTTTCTTCTTAATTTTCTGTTCTTACACTTTTTATTCATCATTGTCCCTCTCTCCTGTTATATTTTATCAGTTACCATATCTGCCTTCGTTATTTTCTTATTTTATATGGAATTTTCCGGCAGCACTTTGATATTTTGATTATGGTCAATATTTCCCTGATTTATACTTCCACTTCCAGACTTCCATTTCTGATCTTTGCAGTCGGAAGTTGCAGGATTTTATCTTCTTTATATTTTTCATAAAAAAGCTCTCTGAGTGTCACAGCCGTAATATTTCCTCCTGACATTCTGTTTCGGATCAGTCCTGTAATATATTCTCCTGCTGATGAATTATCCTCCCCATGCCAGTTCAGGATCTCCCCTGCATCCTCCGCTTCAAACACATAAAGATCTTCCCCCACAAAATTCTCCTGTTTCAGATAATCCAGCACCATTCTCCATCTTCCGTCCTCCACCAGTGTTCTCCCCATGACCAGAACCTGCAGATGCCCCATATCAAGCAGTTTTTCCTGTGACTGATCATACATTTTTTCAATCCGGGCGAAATCAGCACCACTGATCTGCAGAACCCGGGAACCGCCATCTTCTTCCTCTTTTCCCTGCCCCGTACTCTCAGAAAGATCCGGCATCCCATAGGTAAGACAGATTCCTTCTTCTGAGGCATCCACGCCAAGTGCCATAGGATACATTCTCTTCTCCGGTTCCACAGCCGCACCACATCCGCTCATAAAAAGACTGACTGACAAAATCCCGGTCACCACACCGACTGCCCTTTTCCTCTGCTTCCTGCGGTGTCCCTTTCCTCTGATAAACATATAAAACTGACAGATAAGAATTCCCGGAACGAAAATATACGCCAGACACCATCCAAAATAATCCAGTATTCCTTTTCCCTCTTCTTCCAGAAGCGAAATCAGGAAAACCAGTGCCGGAAGCCAGAACCTCCCCCTGCCAGGATGAGATTTCCCGATAATCTGATTTCCATAATACAGCAGACTCCCTATTGCAAAAAGCAGGCTGTAAAGCAGAAATCCCATCCACAGGATGTCAAATCTGGCCAGTACATTTCCCGGAAGATCTGCGCCTGCCAGCAGAGGCAGGACCGGATAACTTTCCGCCGCTACCCTGTCATATCCCAGAACTGCCGGAAGCAGAAGCTCCATTCCAATAAGAATCCCGCCAAGTGTCAGGATTCCTCCTGCCACCGTCTTTCCCGCACTTCCGTATTTCTCCACATTTCCCAACAGAAATGGCAGCAATGCAACCGGCGAAAAAGCACACAGAGTTCCATAAAAAGACTGACTGACATTTCTCACTGTAAGCTCCTCCCACCGGATTTCTCCCATGAAATATTCCGTTTTTGCCTGTGGCACACAAAGTATCATCATTATCATAATCCCGCCAAGAAGCAGACCACCTGATACTTCCGCCATTCTTCCTCTTCTCTGTACACCTTTGCAGGTTCCGACAGAACATACCAGAGCCGCCCAGAATGCAATCCATCGGCCGGATACTCCTGTGATCAGCTTTACAGGAACCAGCCTCCTGAGAAGTGCCAGCAGATATCCTCCCGCCATCAACACATAGATCAGCAAAAAAAATCCCGATCAGCCTTCCCGCAAAAGCACCTGCAGACTTTACCGGATCTTCAAATGAAGGTGTCAGCCGTATCAGCCAGATTACATAAAACCCAAGCAATATCAGCGCAAAAATCATTCCCGCCACTGCACTGATTCCGTTCATTCCACCCTTTCCGAAAACGCAGAGCATAAATGGTGCCAGTAATGCCAGTATCATCTGCCTGTACAGCTGCCTGTGGGAAATTCTGTTATTCTCTGCAAATCTCATGAACCGGACTCCTTTCTCTTCAAACGGATCTTCTGCTCCTCTCTTGCATAAAGCGGTCGTAATACCCTCTTGCGCAGTGGAACTCTCAGAACCCCTTCTCCTCTGCTGCCCTTCTGTTCTTTCTTTATAAAAGGAACCAGATAAGGAATACCAAAACTCATCAGGCCTGCCAGGTGCCCTATAACCAGATATACTCCCAGCACGATTCCGTAAATTCCCAGATAACCTCCCAGGATCAGAAACCCATATTTCACTAGCCGAAATGCTGCTGCAAACTCTTCATTTGGAACAGTCATAGATCCAAGCGCAGTCAACGCCACGATCATCACCACGATCGGACTCACAAGATTTGCCTCTACCGCTGCCTGTCCGATCACCAGTCCGCCAACAATGCCAATAGCATTCCCCAGAGATCCCGGAACTCTCACCCCAGCCTCCCGAATCAGTTCAAAAGCCAGTTCCAGAAAAATCAGTTCCACCACACTGGAAAAGGGCACTCCTTCCCTCGCCTCCGCAAAAGACAGTATCAGTGCAGATGGCAGAATCTGTGTATGGAAACGTATCACTGCCAGGTAAAGTCCCGGCAGAACAGTCGCCATAATCACAGCCAGATATCGCAGTATTCTGAGAAAGGAAGCCATCTCGAACCTGTGATACCAGTCCTCGCTGCTCTCCATGAAACTGCTAAAATTTCCCGGAAGGATCAATGCTTCCGGAGAATTATCACACAGAATCACAACCTTACCTTTCAGGATTTCCTGCACAGCACGATCCGGACGTTCCGTTGTCTGATACTGAGGAAAAGGAGAATACCACACATCTTCTGTCAGCTGTTCAAGCATACCGCTGTCAAGGATTCCGTCAATCTGAAATTCTTCCAGCCGTTCCTTCACTTCTTCCAGAAGTCCCTCATGTACCAGGTCATCCATGTATAACACCTGCGTTAAGGTATGAGAGCGCACACCGATTTTATATTCTTCCACCTTGAGTCTGGTATCACGAAGCCTTTTTCTTACCAGTGCACTGTTACTTTTCACACTGTCCGAAAATCCTTCCCTGGAACCCCGCAGCACCTTTTCCGATTCTGCCTCCATCACACCTGTGGATGGATAACCTTTGCTGGAGATTTTCATCGCCTTGTCATATCCATCTATGAAAAACACTGCATTCCCTGCAAGCATGGCATCTATGGACTCGTCAAGATTCTCCAGTTTCTTTACATCTGCGATCCCAAGACTGTTATGCCTGACAAATTCCTGAATATCCTCCGGCGAAATCTCCCAGAAATGATTGATCATCTTTCCAAGAGCAGAATCATCCAGCATCATGTTGGAAACCGCAACTTCTATATAGACCATAAGGCAGTCCACCTTATGTTTATCTCCCAGCCGCATGGGACGGATCAGAATATCACTGCAGTTTTCCAGCCTGCTTCGCAGATATTTCTCATTCTCCCTCAGATTTGCAGATACTTTCCGGGATTCTTCCAGCTTCTTCAATAATTTCCCACCTCGTTTCATACCGGTACATCGTTTTCGATGTACCAGACAGATCTGTTGCCAGTCGGCAATATTCATAAACCCACTTACATACATGGATGCGCAAAAAAAAGAGAGGCCTCCCGCCTCTCTTAGAATTTCCCGATATTCAGATATTATACCATTCTTATCTGTGTCCCCTGGATTTCTCTTTCTCTGCACGTTCACGTTCTGCATCCTCAGCCTCAATAGAACGCATGATAGCCATTCTCTGATTCTCGATATGCTGGAAAGAAAGCTGTTTCGCGCGTTCTACGTCACGCTCTCTGATCGCCTTTGTCAGTTCCTCATGTTCCTTCACCAGAACATCTCGTGTTTCACCTTCTTTTAGATATTCCACACGATAACGATAAATCTGCTCACGCATATTGTTGAGTACCTGGATCAGCCTCTTATTATCAGAAGCCTGATAAATAACCTCATGGAATGCAACGTCAGCCTCCGCAAGCTTAACAAGATTTCCCTCTGCGATCGTATGTTCAAACTCCTTGGCAGCAAGCCAGAGTCTCCTCATTTCTTCTTCAGTCATACGGGCACATGCTTTCTCAATAGCTACATTCTCAAGAGCAATACGAACCTCCAGAACATCATTCAGATCCTTCTCTGTGATATTGGCAACCTGGGCACCACGTCTCGGGATCATCACTACCAGACCTTCCTGCTCCAGCTTACGCATTGCCTCTCTGATAGGAGTTCTGCTCACGCCAAGTCTCTCTGCCAGCGCAATCTCCATCAGTCTCTCACCAGGTTTCAGTTCGCCCTTCAGGATTGCCTGACGCAGCGTATTAAAAACCACATCCCTTAATGGAAGATATTCATTCATATTTACTGAAAAATCACTTGTCATTTGTATTCCCTCCTGCTTTCGTTACTTCTGTGGCAAAAACCGTCTTCGCCAGCCGGCTCTCTCTGAGAACCTCTGCTGCCGCCTCCATCTTCTCACGATCATCAAAGATTCCGAACACTGTAGGACCACTTCCGCTCATCATCGCCTTTAACGCACCATGACTCTCCATCAGTGCTTTGATTTCGCCAATTACAGGATATTTCTCTATAATTCCCGGCTCAAAAACATTTCCCATCTTCTGTGTCATTGCCAGAAGATCTCCACGTTCTATATCTCCTATCATCCCGTCAATATCCGGATGAGAAGAAATCTTATCCAGCTGAAGGCTCTCATAGGCAGCTTTGGTGGAAACATTGATTCCGGGCTTACCGATCAGTACAAAACAGTCCGGCACCTGAGTGATCCTGGTCAGTTTCTCCCCGATCCCCTCTGCCAGGGCAGTTCCTCTCATCACACAGTACGGAACATCTGCCCCGATATTCACAGCACGATCCATCAGCTCCTTCTGGCTCAGTCCCAGTTTAAAAAGCCGGTTGATCCCCACCAGTGCAGCTGCCGCATCCGAGCTTCCGCCTGCCATACCTGCTGCCACAGGAATAAATTTCTCAAGATGGATATCCACACCACCCTTAACCTGAAATTCATCCATCAGAAGCTTCGCCGCCTTATACACCAGATTTCGTTCATCATTCGGAATATAGGAATAATTGACAGACAGGGAAATCCCCGGCTTCCTCACCCTCTTCATCTCCAGAACATCATACATCTGTATCGTCTGCATGATCATCCGGACTTCATGATAGCCATCCTCTCTCTTTCTGAGAATATCCAGTCCCAGATTTATCTTCGCCAATGCACGTAAACGCATAAAATCCTCCGTTTCCAGCAATATCATTCGTATATAACTGTACTTTCGCAATTATATTTGTACTTTGTATACAATAAAACTCTTTGTGCATATTTTAAATCATTTTTTTTTAGTTTTCAATATAGGAGTTTCATTTTTTCGGAAATTTTTTCATTATCATCCCTGCCTGACAAGAATTAACGACTGCCCCGGCTTTACCTCTTTTTCCGTAAGACTGTTCACACCCGAAATCTCATCCACAGTTGTATAAAATTTCTTTGCAATATCCCACAGGGTATCTCCGGCCTTTACAATATATACCGTAATTCCCGGCATACTTTCCAGTTTCTTACGATCCAGCGGCTGTTCTTCCACAGATTCAATAAGCTGCTCTTCCCACTGTCTGAACACAAGCACATTCAGTCCCACCGCCGCCTTGACTTCAATCTCATCCCCATCTGCCATTGCAGTGGAAAGCTGTTCAAGGTCAGCCTGAAGTAAATATGTGCAATCCTTCCCGATCTCTTCTGCCTCGATCAGATGAGTAAACGGAAGCATGGCATCCATAGAATAAAACGGCATTTCATCATTTCCAATAATATACAGGATCTTGAGTGCCACAATTCCTTCTGCCACAATTCCCTTATCCGTAATCCTGGTCTTATCTACTTTTACCTTACCGCTGCTGTGGCAAAGCTGCAAAACTTTTCCCTGACTCTCCTTAACTTCTATCCGGTCTGTCAGACGACACCTGGAAAAATTCCGTACCAGAAGACTTTCCAACATTTCCTTTTTCCGATGAAGAACACATTCTTTGTGTGGGCTGTATGCATCAAGAAGAAGTTCATGCTCCTCTTCCCTGTACATTTTCATATTTAATTCCAGTACCACATCCACCTGCAGGATACGTTCTTCACCATCCGGATCAGGCTTTACCTCTATCCCCTGATGAAGAAGAGACACCTCAATATGTGGGATCAGATCTTCCATACAGCCACTGCATTCCATCTCATTGGAAAAAGGCATGGTATACTCCAGCCACTGAGGTGGATTCTCCTCTTCATACCCTGTATACAGAAGAAAAACTGCAAGCTCTCCTTTCACCCGGAGTTTGTTCTCTCCCGGCCGCAGGTCCAGATTCCTCGGTTCAGCCATATACCACAGAAGGTTTTCTACATTCGGTCTGTTTGACGCAAGAGTAATATCATCCTTAATGCGCAGGGTATCTTTTTTATGTACACGAAGACTCATAAGCCGGACTTTCTCCGTTTTCACAGAGACTTCCTGATCCTCTGCGGAAACCGGAAGTTCAACGACTGCCAGTTCATCTACCACTGCATAAAAAGTTACAATTGCTTTAATATTCAGTTTTCTGGAATGGATCATATGAACACTGAGATCCTCAATCTCCCATTTCAGACACAGCTTATCTCCCCCTTCGATTCCCTCCAGATTAATCATCTCATCCAGCGGAAGCTTCGCAGAAAGGCTGTAAATCCTGCCCTCTTTTTCCCCCACATAAAGCAAATCTGCATTTAATGTCCCTTTAAGAAGCGCTCTTCCTTCACTCAGCCGCACCTCCTCCATGGAAACATCCGCTTTGCTCTGCACCAGTCTCCCGATATCCGGTTTCACATCGGGCACATTATAGTCCTCGTCAAAAGTCGCCTGCGCTGCCGCTTTATTTTTGATCCGCAGCATCTGAATACTTTCTTTTTTTAATTCCAACCTGCTTCCTTCCTTTCTCTGTTTACTTTATGATAAAACCCAAAAATTCTATCGGTTTCTCTGTTTCTCTGATTTTCAGGACAATACAGGGATAAGACGGTTCACTGCCTGCATCCGCTTTCTCCGGACCTATCAGCCTTGTCTTGCAGAATACTGCGTTCTCTGATTCGGAAACCTCCTCCACCTGAATACTGTACCCTCCTGTAAGCTGCTCTCCATATCCCTTCATCAGATACCTTATATCTCCCACCTGATAGGTCATCTGAAATACTTTCTTTTTCTTCTGTTCCATCAGTTCTGAAATCTCTTCCGGAATTTCCTCCTGCTTTACGATCGTATATTCCAGAGGTGTACGTTCGCCCTCCTCAATCCTGATAAACTGACAGCCCGCCGGCAAAAGAGCCAACAGCAACACACAGAGCAGTCCTCCTGTCCTTTTGCCCATAATGTACCCCTGCTCATTCTTCGCTAAATATTCTATGCCGGATACATCCCTGTTATTACCATACTCTATGCTATATATCTGACAGTAACTGCTTTTCTGCAGGAAAGAATCCCGTCCGGAATGATTTATTTAACGCCAAAAAATTCATCATACTATGATTTATTTCTTGCAGGATATCTCATAATTCCTTATAATAACTTCTATACTTATATATGGGCATCAGCATTATATAATGCCCGGAAAGGAATTAACGAATGATACGATTTATCCTCGTCTGTATTGTTGTGATCGGATACCTGATCCTGTCCATCCCCATCCTGCTGGTCGAATGGATCATCGGCAGATTTTCTCCTGAAAAGAAGGATATCAGCTCCCTTAGGATCATCCAGGCAGTATTCCGATTTATCCTTAAGATCACCGGTGCAAAGATTACTGTGATCGGAGAAGAAAATGTGCCAAAGGACACACCTGTACTTTATATCGGCAACCACAGAAGCTACTTCGACATACTTCTTACTTACTCCCGCTGTCCGATCCGTACAGGCTACATTGCCCAAAAAAGAGATGGAGAAAATTCCTCTTCTTTCCACATGGATGCGTTATCTCCACTGTCTCTTCCTTGACAGGAAAGACATCAAACAGGGACTCAAAACGATCCTGACCGCAGTAGACAAAGTAAAATCCGGAATTTCCATCTGTATTTTCCCGGAAGGAACCCGAAACAGAAATAAAGATGAGCTGGACATGCTTCCCTTCCATGAAGGAAGCTTCAAAATCGCTACCAAGGCCAATTGCCCGATCATCCCAATTGCGATCAGCAATTCAGCCAACATTTTCGAGGCACACTTCCCGAAGATATCTCCTGCAAAAGTTGTAGTAGAATACGGTAAGCCAATCTATCCGGATGAACTGAGCAAAGAAGATAAGAGGCATGTCGGAGAATATACGCAAAACGTAATTCGCGAAATGCTTATAAAGAACAAACCACTGACTGAAAAATAATAAGACCATCACTAGAGCGTGTCTGAAAAAGGCTTTCTGCAAGATGTGCGTCACAATTTGTGGGATATTTTGCCCGGATGAGGGCGCCGTAGTGGGCTACGGCAACTGAATTTGGGTGAAATATCCCGCAAAGTGGGGCGTGCAGATTGCGGGAATGATTTTTCAGACACGCTCTAGTCCGGCAGAGCGTAAAGACAAAAATTTACGCTCTGCCGGACTGTTATATATCAGAATTTCCATTGTATCTGGACTGATCCGGGAAATACCTTAAGTGACCTGATCATCTTATCAACTGTAAACCTCTTCTCCTCAAAATCAATCTCTCCCCACAGACTTATATTAGATGCTACCTTTTCCATCTGCTCCGGTGTCGCATGATTCTCCGCAAGCACCGATAATTTCTCCAGCTTTAACTGATGTATCTGGTCTATTTCTTCCACTCTCTGATTAATATAATCTGTCAGTGTTTCTCCGGCACCTGCCAGAGAATCCACAAGCAGAGAAATCTCCTTTTCCATTTCCTCAATCTCCCTGTAAATCTGCTTTACCTGCGGATTTTCCTTTAACTTCGTATAAGCGGCAGGAGACTGTCCTTCGCGCAGCTTACGTACCATCTCTTTATATACATAATTCTCCACATCTTCAGTATAAACCTTCCCGCACCCCGGGCAGGCTTTGTTGTTCAGACGCTTCGTACATCTCAGGTACTGTTTACCGGACTGTATTTTAATACTCATAAGTGCGTATCCGCAATTGCCACATTTCACTTTCCCTGCCAGCCATGTATTCACAGCTTTCCTATTGGCCTGAATCGTTTTATTTCTCATAAGCTTGATCCTGCAGTTCAGCCACTGCTCCGAAGACACAAGCCCCTCATGAGGTGCCACCACCAGCATATGACCCTTAAGATTCTGCAGCTTATCTGTCTGCGCATCCCGCCCCTGATAAAGATAACATCCATGAATCCCGTCAAACTGCTCCGGACTGCTTACTATATTGGTTCCATGGCTCCTGAAAAAACGGTACACATCCATATCAGCCCGCACATATACCGGATTTCTCAAAAGCTGGGCCAGCATGGAACGTATCAGTTCCTTTCCGTAGAACTGCACTCCCTTTTCCGCATAATATCTGGTGATATCCCCATAAGAAGTGTCCGGTTGTTCGTACATATCAAAAATTTCCCGCACAATTGCCGCTTCCCCGGGTTCTTCCACAAGCTTCTTTGTATGGATTCCTTCCATCAGGATCTCCTCTAGCCGATAACCATAAGGAGGCTTTCCGCCCATGCGAAAACCTTTCTGACTTCTGGAATAATATGCGTCGCTGACACGCTTCTGAATAGTCTCACGTTCCAACTGCGCAAACACAATGCAGATATTTAACATTGCCCGTCCCATAGGTGTCGAAGTATCAAATTTCTCTGTAGAAGAGACAAATTCCACCTGATACTGCTGAAACAGATTCATCATATTGGAAAAATCCAGAATAGAACGGCTGATCCGGTCCAGCTTATACACGATCACTTTCTCCACTTCCCCTCTGCGGATATCTGTCAGAAGCTGCTGAAGCTGTGGTCTGACTGTATTCTTGCCGCTGTAACCCTTATCCTTGTACTCTTTGAAACTTCCACCCTTTAACTCGTACTTGCAGAACTCGATCTGACTTTCAATAGAAATACTGTCTGCTCTGTCCACTGACTGCCTTGCGTAGATTGCATTGATTCTCTTCATAGGGATCCTCCTTTGTGAAATGAAATAATTGTTGTTTTGCCAGGCAATGTTGTTACCGTTCACCCTGCATTCCGCAACACGTCTTGCAATGCACAGAATAAACAGTAACCGGCACTGTAACCATTCAACAATTCCTCCTCCGGGAAGAAAAACCTGAGCGATTACATTTTGTCTATACAATTACGATAACAAATAATTAAAAATGTGTAAATCGACTTTTTTCTATCTTTATGTATAGATTTTTCCGACATTTTCATTGTATAATGATGTCATAAACATTCCTCTACAATCAACTCGTTCCTCTGCTGATCATTTATAACTGTCCTGTACCGTTACCGTTCACTCTATACCTGTGCCACCGACTAAAAGGAGATTTCCCATATGAGAAGAAAATGTACCGATTCCCTGATATACTGGGAAAAAAAATCCCGGCCGCAAACCTTTAATCCTCCAGGGACTTCACCAGACAGGCAAGACCTGGCTGCTTATGGACTTCGGAAATAAGCAATACGAACATACACTCTACATCAATCTGGAAACAGACCGCTCTGCTGCAGACTATCTGTCTGTTCCACATGATCCACAGGAAGTACTGCTTTTTCTGGAAACCTGTGCAGGAAAACCACTGCGCCCTGCCTCTTCCCTTCTGATTCTTGACAATATCCAGTGCATTCCTCAGATTTCCACACTTCTTACCTCTATTGCCCTGGACTTTCCACAATATCACATTGCCTCTATCTATAAAGGTGTGGTTAACTCTGATTCTTTCTCCGTCCACGACTTTGATATCCTGACTCTGTATCCACTGGATTTTGAAGAATTTCTGTGGGCCAATGCTGAGTTTGCCCTTACAAGAGAAATCCGCAATCATTTCTCCGATTTCAGCCCAATGGGAAAGAAACTCCACGAAAAAGCCCTGTCACAGTTCCATCTCTATCTGATCATCGGCGGAATGCCTGCTGCCATTATGGAATACAAAAAAGAAAAGAAGCTCCTGCTGGTACCTGACACCCAGCAAAAGCTCCTTAATCTTTTTCTCAGCGATATTACTGCTCTGGCTCCAAAAGGAACCGCCCGCCACTGCCGCAATGCCTGGCTCTCGATCCCTGCACAGCTCGGCAGAACCAGCCGTAAATTCCAGTACACCCGCATTGCCAAAGGTGCTACTGCCAAAGTCTACCATGAACCCCTGCAGTGGCTGATCAGCGCCGGACTTGCCATTCCCTGCCAGACAGCTGTCTGCAGCAAACCTTCGGAAACCTCCTTACATCTGTATCCTGTTGACACCGGATTATGCTCATGCATACTAAAAATCCCTGCCTTCCAGCTTCTGTCAGGAGAAGAAACCACCGCCGGTACAGCCTGTATCGAAACCTTTCTGGCACAGCACTTTATCCGGAATGGCTATACCCTCTCCTACTGGTCCAGCGGCAACCAGGCGGAAGTTCCCTTTTTACTGTCCAAAAACAATCATTTTATTGCCATAGACTACCGCACCACCCCACATCAGAAGTGCAGGAACCTTATGCAGCTGAATAAATCTTCTCTCTCTCCTGCACCCACGCAAATGTATTTAATCTCTACCGAAGACTTCAGGCAAAAAGAAGCTTATCAGATCGTGCCTTTATATGCGGTATTTTGCATATAGAACGTGGCAGATACAACAGGCAAAAGCAGACTCCGGCCATATGACGCAGCGGCATCGCATAATGGATCTTTGCCTGATTTTCCAGTCTCCAGAGAACAAAGTCCACACCATATGCCGTCTTCTTTACAACATCCAGGATCGGCTCCGGTCATTGCGATCGGAGTCTTTCTTTTTAATAAACCTATACCATATATTCTAACAGAATCTTATCCTTATATTGCTTTCTGCTATTTTAAGGTGTATCTGACTCCCCTGCCTGCACCTGTTTTTTTCAGGATTTTCTTTTCAATCAGGCTGTTCAGAGTACGTACTGCTTTACTCTTTTCCATTTCTGCTGCTTTCTCAATTTCTGATCTTGACATTTTTTCTTTTCCCTTAAGGATGTTGACCAGTATCTGTTCGGCTTCGTTCAGGTCATAGTTTTCCCTTATAACAGGAAGAATTACTTTGATAGAATTAGAAAAACACTGATACGATGGTTTTATCAGTGCGTTCCTGTAAGCATGATTGATCCTCATGATTCCGGTTCCAAATTTCTCAATATATTTCAGCCGGAAGAACACATTTCCGATAATAGGATTTCTGAGTATGGATATCTGACCATTCAGGTATTCCTCTTCGCTGATTCCGGCAGGAAGCCCTCCCGGAGAACTGATCTCAATCCTGTCCGCATACATACTGACTTTTATAGATGCCGGGATATCCCACATTCGATGGATCAGAGCATTGGCTATTGCTTCCCTGAAGGCTTTTTCCGGGATTTTGTCAATACATTTCCTTTCGGCTCCCTCTATTTTTTCATACTGATAATACTTTCGGAACATCTGAAGTGTTTTTTCCAACTGAGAAAGTATGGAAATATTTTCCAGTGATTCCCTGTCCATGATCTCATCTATGGTATCACCAAAACGTATGATATCTATTCCCGTAAACTGATTATCATCAGCAAGAAGTGCAGCTGCATTATTGAACCCACTCTGATCAGAATACAGTTCAAGAGTTTTTAAAATATCTTTATTGATCTTCTCAATGCCCATCACCCGGATAAATTCTGTTTCCAATTTAGCAAAAGTAAGCTGCTGATTGAATGAAGTGATCTCCTCAAAAGTCTGATTACAGCCCTCCAGGATCAACCGGTTATATTCCAGACGATCCACTTCAACTGTAGAAGAATCATTTCTTTTATAAGCTTTACCTTTATAGAGATAAGGCTTATACCTGCCTTCATAAACAGTGAGCACGATCGTATTCTCCTGTATTTCCAGACGGAACTCCGGCACAGGACTGAGACTGTCGTTGATCTTATTCTCCAGATTCAGGCATCCGTTCACTGGATCTGTTATGCCGATGACGTTCCCCTGATCATTGATTCCAAATATAATCTTTCCTTCGCCATAATTAGCATAGGCACTGATCGTTTTCAGAAACGTGTTAGATGACAGATTTTCCTTATATTCCAATGTTCTGCTTTCCCTCATGATACATTTTCCTCCACATTTTCAATCCTTTGAAACCCAATATTGATTTGTAATATATAGTATAAAATCGTTCCAATCTAAATGCAACGATTTCTTTTTTCGTTTCATATAGAATGCAACGATTTATATAATCATCAAATATAATTCCGCCGATCAACAGCTAACGTAATTGTATAATTGTGAAATAATAAATATTATGCGTAAATAGTACAGTTATAAATCATTTCATTTTAACTTTTATTTCTATATTGCTCTGCTCAAAACAAATTTTTTTCCACAAAATCAATCTGTCCACCACCCAAAGGGGAACTATAATCATGACAAAGATTAAAAAACACAAAGAAGGGCATGGCAAAAGAAGACATTAAGTATGTCACTTGTTGTTGCAATGCTTGCTACTTCTAATGTGCCGGTATGGGCTGCTGAATTTAGTTGACGGAACAGATGCAGCATTTACATCTGAAGCAGATGCTCCGGTTGTTGAAGGCAATACAGCAGATGCTCCAGAGGCACAGTCTACAGGTGATGTTTGGACTGTAAAATTAGACAAAGAACTTCCAACCTCTGTTGCATGGGGAAAATTCAGATAGTGTAACAGGTAATATTAAACAGACTGGTGTAGAAAATACATCTGTAACAGGTCTGAAATATACATGGAAAAACTATAGCTACAGGTTTAGCAACAGATGCTGGAAACGCCGTTAAAGTAGACGCAAATGGAAAATTTACAATTGCTCTGCCATCAGCTGAAGATTATGTAGGAAATTCTTATACATTATTTATGTGGGATGACAATGGAGACTGGACATATACGTCTTCAGCAGTTGCTGTAGTTGCCAAGAACATCAAAGATGCCGGAGCACTGTTACACTTAAAACAGGTGCTAAAACAGAATATACCGGAAAAGAAGTAAAAGCTGATGTAGATGTAAAAATTGCCGGCAGACTTTGAAACTACTGGAAAATACAGTGTTGACTATACAGGAACTCCAGATCTGGTTAATAAAGGTTCTAAAGTCACAGTAACCGTTACAGTAACTAATTCAAAATTATATACTGGAACTGTTACAACAGAGTACACAATCGGACAGAAGACAGCAACAGCTGGAGACTTTAAATTAAGCTATATCAATAATTCTTTTGAATATACAGGTTCCGATGTTGCACCGAAAGCCGCTGATATCCGTGTTCAGGACGTTAATGGAAAAACAATTGACGGTGCTGTAAAACAGTAACTCCGAGTACCGCTTCTAAAGAAGTGGGTTCATATGAAGCAAATGCTGAAATTGATATGAGCAAATTCGAGAATTACAGTGGAACATTAACAACTAAGGTTGAAGGAAAATATAATGTTGTTGCCCGTGATCTCAGCAAATGCACTGTAACAGTTAAAGCTAAACCTGCATCCACAAATAACAAAGCTGTTACTTTAACAGGAAGCGATTTAACAATCAAAGATGCCAAGGGGAATATTTTGTCTTTAGATAATGATGTTACAGTTACCGTTCCTGCAAATGCAATTGCATCTGGAACATATACAGTAACAATCGGACCTAAATCCGGAACAAAGAATGTAACAGGTTCTACAACTGCGACTCTTACATTATATGCTAAAGATATTAATGATGTTGTGGACATTACTAGCCTTGATAAAGATGCAATGGCTGAGTTAAACAAAGCAGCTTATTACACAGGTTCCCAGATTACAAAGGATGCTTCCAAATTTGTTGGACATATTCTGAAGAAAAAGCACTACAGAATATCTTGATAAGAATCAGTATTCTGTAGAATTTGATACAAATGTTGATACTGATACAGGCTATGTACTTATTGTAGGTAAGAATACATATGCAGGTTCTGTTGCCAAGATTCCATTTACAATTCAGAAAGCAACAGTAGATGAAAAA
>ENA-OQES01000079-OQES01000079.1-human-gut-metagenome-genome-assembly--contig:-NODE-79-length-39215-cov-20.480147_pt1 | contig 39215 bp, 35 predicted proteins | sample MGYA00242798_ERZ504641 | MGnify/ENA primary metagenome ERZ504641 (study PRJEB26092, sample SAMD00036327) | human gut metagenome | host: Homo sapiens | study: EMG produced TPA metagenomics assembly of...
CTGTATCTTTCCACTGTCCATACGGGTGTGTGTAATTAAAATATTCGTTTGCTAGATTATATCCACCTGTAAATCCGACTTTTCCATCAATAACTGTTATTTTTCTATGATCACGATTGTTCAAAAACAGATTTAAACCTGGCATAAACGGATTGAATACACGGCAATGAATTCCTATTGCCTCCAATTTTTTTCACAAAATCTGTGTTAATAAAGCCTATAGAACCCATATCATCGTAGAATACTCTAACTTCCACACCTGCTTTTACTCGCTCTTCCAGAACATCTTGAATCTTATGCCATGCTTCAGCGTCTTCTATCGCATGATATTCCATAAAGATAAACTTCTGTGCTTTCTCCAAATCCTTAAGCTGTGCCTCTAATCCTTTCACTGCTTCATCAAAATACACAATATCCGTATTCTGATAGATTGGATACTGCGAATTTCTTTGTATGTAACTTGCTATATTTCCTGCTTTCGGAATTGTTTCTTTTATTTTGCTCAAACACTCCTGACTGTCCGGAAGCATTGGTAACAATTTGCTATCAATTTCTGCATATCGCTCACGCATTTTATGTGTGCCACCATTCAAACCAATCAACAAATACAGGCCTACACCCATAATTGGGAAAATTAGAATTAAGATGACCCAAGGCATTTTCATAGAGGATGTCTTATTTGATGCGTACAATCCCAAAACCAAGATCCCACTCAAAATCCTTGTAAATAAATTTATGATTTCTGCATATTCATTCAAGCGTGTTACGATAGTAATAATAAAAATCACTTCCAGAAGAATGCAGATTATGGAAAAACACAGCCGTTTTACCCCATTTTTTGTTTTTGCTTTGCCCTCTAAAGTATCTTGTTTCATATATATTCCACCTTCCTACTTGCTCAGTTTTCTCCCTAAATTTCGTGGAACATACCAATTTTGTCTTTTATTCTCTGCATTTCATTATCTGCTTCAATGATAGCTCTTGCAGAATGAAGTAATTCTTCACTTATCTCATCATAGCCAGGCATTTCTTCAATTCCTTTTTTATAGCGAAGTTGATGTTCCAATGTTGCCCAGAAATCCATACCATTGGTTCGAATCTGTAATTCTACACGCATAGGTGTTTTACCCTTAGCAAAAAATACTGGTATTTCAACAATCATATGATAGCTTCGATAACCATTCGATTTTGGATTTTTTATATAATCTTTTATTTCAATAACTTTAATATCATCCTGTTGGGTAATCAAATCTGATATCATATAAATATCGTCAATAAACGCACAAACTATTCGAACGCCTGCTACATCATTGAGATATGTCTGTATATTTTCTGTTGTAAATTCATATCCCATCTTCTGCAGTTTATTGTAAATACTATTGGGCTTCTTAATTCTTGTTTTTATAAAAGAAATAGGATTTCGATTGTTCTCAACTGAAAATTCATCATCCAAAACCTCAAGTTTAGTTTGTATCTCCCGAATAGCACAACGATACATCATCATTAAATTATAAAATTTTGTAGCATTATTTAAAAACCTGTAGTGATTCCGGACTGTTCATCCTGAGTTTTTTTACTTCATCTTTTGTCATGGAACTTTCCTTTCTACCTCATCCCTGATTTCAAAACATTATTTATTTTGATAGTTGATTCGTTCTCCTTGAATTACTGGATAACAAATCATTTTATCACTATCCAGATTTTCTACATGCATATCTACTGCACTGATCTGATGGTTTTCATAAGTATTGTAATAATACCATCCTTATGGCAGACCGTGGTTACGAAAGTTTTAATACCTTTGCACACCTGATCCGGAAGGGAATGTATTTCGTTATCCGCATGAAAGCGTTCCCGGTAATGCTTGTTCATCTTTTTCGGCGAGCCGGTATAGGTGAGCAGCCACTGCTTGCCCTTTCTGTCATTTTCTTTGCCATTTGCGGAATCTCCTGGATTTTTTGCTGATGACTTTGGTTTGCGCTTCTTCGGTGCCGTCAGCTCATAGCTCAAAGAAAGCAGGTCTTTGATGGCATCATCCAGTTCTGGTTTGCCAAGCTGAATACTGAGCCATTTTTCCTTGTTCATGTGATAGGCCGGAAAATAGCCGTCCTGCCCACGAAGAGAGCCGATCAGCAGCGGATCACTTTTCACATTAAGGACATCAACGATGCCTGCTTCCGGCAGTCCCAACTTATCAGCAGATACTTCCAGAACTACACCATACCATTTATTATTGTCATTGTGCCGCAACACCGCATTCCAGTCATGCCAGGGGTATTCCGGCTCTGTGCCGTACTGCTGGCGTATCCATATAAATAATTCTTGTCGTGTCATCTCTTATAACAGCTCACTTGCATCTTAAATTTTCTCTACAATCGCGTTTACATACAAGTCCGTCATATTTTCGCTCAATATATTATTCCGAATACTTCTTGAAATTCTCTGCTTGTTCCAAAACCTCTTTGTAAACATCATCAATGGTTACCGGAGGATAATCAAACTCATCCAGAAGCAAAATCAGGTCAACTTGCAAATTTGCCTTAATATCATCACGGGTAGACCAGTCAGTGTACTTAGCTTTATCATCGACAATGACCTTAATCCTTTTCGACAATTCGATCATCTTATCGTCCGGGTACTCGAACTCGTACTTCTTAGCAACCGCCTTGAGGATGTCATAGAATGCTTTTTCTTCATAGTCAATTCCCATGCCCTTGAAGGAATCTTTTTCCTTTTTAAGTTCTTCAAGGAGCTTCGCAAGCTGCTCTGCCACATCGTCAAGGACTTCGTTAGCGAAAGCTTCATCACGACGGCGATTATTGTACTCATCAACAACCCGCTTGAGGCGGTCCGAGAACTCCATGCCCATAATGCGGTTGACCTTTTTTATACTCATCAATCGCTTGAGAAAGAAGCCTCTGCAATACCTTAATTTTCGTGTTTGGAAGCTGGATTGCATTGATCTTATCCAGATACTCATCGCTGAAAATATCAACTGAGATATGCTTTCCGGTTTCAAACAGCTCCTCTATACCATCAGATTGAATTGCCCCCTCAAGAAGTTCACGGACGCGGGCATTCATTTGTGAAATGTCGGGGGCATCACCCTTAGTGAGTTTGAAAAGAATAGAACGCACAGCACAATAGAAGTGCAGATAGTCCTTCTCTCTATCGGAAATTGCATCGCTGGAACTGCATAGATTGAACGCTTGCTTCATACGCTTGACAGCAGCCATAAAGCGAGTTTCCAAATCTTCCGTAAGCTGGACATACTCAACAGCACGGTTGAGGCAAGCAAGCTGCTCTTTCGGTGATCCGTTGAAGTAATCCGTACTATTGAAGTTGCGGAACATCTGTGCCAAAACATCAAGCTGGTCTTTGACAATCGTGACAGACTGTTCGACACCTTCAAACTCATCGGTTTCAAAGTTGGTGTACTTCTTGAGGGCGAGATTCATGTTTTTCTTGATACCGATATAGTCCACAATCAAGCCCTTGTCCTTTCCGGTATAGACACGGTTGACACGGGAAATTGTCTGAATAAGGGTATGCTGCTGGATTGGCTTGTCGATGTAAATTGTGTCAAGTGCCGGTACATCAAAGCCAGTCAGCCACATATCAACGACAATTGCAATTTTGAAGTTGGATTTAACGTTCTTAAACTGGCGGTCAAACTCCTTGCGATCATCCTTCGTTCCCAGCATTTCATAAAGCTCTGGCTCGTCATCTTTATTTCGCGTCATGATGAGCTTGATCTTCTCGATGGGCTTGAGTTCCTTTTTCTCTTTTTCCGTCAGTTGAACCCCGTCAGGGCAAACCTTTTTCTCTGCCCATTCCGGTCTCATTCCAACTATAATCTGATAAAAAGCGTATGCAATCTTGCGATTAGAGCAGACAAACATTGCTTTTCCTGCGACCGTAGCTCCTTCGGCAACGCGGGTCTCATAGTGGTTAATGAAGTCCTCCGCAACTGCATGAAGTCGGTCAGGATCACCGATGATCGCATCAATATGAGCAACCGCCTTCTGGCTTTCCTCAATCTGATGCTCATTTGCACCTTCAACAGCACAACGGTCATAATAATCTTCAATTTCCCGAACCTTTGCCTGATCAAGAGTAACCCGTGCAGCGCGTCCGTCGTAGACAAGGTTGACTGTGATACCGTCTTTGACCGCCTCTGTCATTGTGTAGGCATCGACAACTGGACCGAAGACTTCAATCGTACCATCCACGGGCGTACCGGTGAAACCGACATAGGTTGCATTAGGTAGAGAGTCATGTAGGTATTTCGCAAACCCATAGGTTCGCTCTACACCTTCAGCAGTGACCTTGACTTTTTGATCGAGGTTTATCTGACTACGGTGCGCCTCATCGGATATGCAGATCACATTTGCTCTATCGGTCAGAAGCTCCAAGTCCTCGGTGAACTTCTGGATAGTGGTCATGTACACACCGCCGCTTGTTCTGCCTTGAAGTTCCTGACGCAGTTTTTCGCGGGAATCAATGCTCACAACGGTTTCGTCACCAATGTACTTTTTGGATGCTACAAACTGTTTTGAAAGCTGGTCATCCAAATCAGTTCGGTCGGTAATAATCAGGATTGTAGGGCTATGGAAGAAGGTACTCTTCATAAGCATTCTGGTGAGGAAGAGCATGGTGTAGCTTTTTCCGCAGCCTGTCGCACCAAAGTAAGTGCCGCCCTTGCCGTCGCCTTCCGGTCTGAGATGCGCCTTGATATTCTCAAACAGCTTGACCGCAGCAAAATACTGAGGATATCGGCAAACAATCTTAAGATCTTTATCTGAGCTATCAGGGAAATAGACAAAATCCTTGATAACCGCCAAGAGCCGTTCTTTGCGGAATAGTCCACTCACCATAGTTACAAGGGAATTGATGCCATCCAATTCCTTATCGTCAGCCTCAATCTTTCTCCACGCATAGAAAAAGTCATACGGAGAAAAGAAGGAACCGTATTTATTATTTGCACCATCGCTTATGACGATGAAGGCATTATACTTGAATAGTTCAGGAATATCACGGCGATAACGCACGGTGAGCTGAGTATAGGCGTCCATGATCGTTGTATTTTCTTTGACTGCGCTCTTGAACTCAAGCACAACAACAGGAATACCATTGATGAAGACAATCCCGTCAGGTATGCGTAGCTGGTTGTTGATGCCTTCAATTTCAAATTGATTGACGATCTTGAACACGTTTTTCTCCGGCTCATCGAAGTCGATCAGCTCAATATAAAGGTCCTTCTTTGTGTGATCCTCGCGGTTGAAGATGAAGCCGTCACAAATCATTTTGCAGACAGCTTTGTTTGCCTCGTAGATCGTGCCGGAAATAGACCTCAGGCGAAGGATGATGCTATCAGCTTCACTTGGGGTAAGCCCTTCTGTGGCATACCTATTCAAGAGGTACTTCCGCAGATCGTCGATAAGCAGAACCTCAGAGCGTTCACGATGAATCTGCTCACCATTCAAATAGATATATCCTTCATCCTGAAACAACTCCATAATGGACATTTCAAGAGAATGCTCATTGAAGTTCGCCATTATCATTTCCCCCTAACCGCCTCTGCATTTCTGCTTCAAAGGCTTTTTCTCTTTGCTGGAAGTCATACTCCTGATACTTCAATCCCAAACGTGTCAGCATGAGTGTACCTTCCCAGTCATCAATGTTCGAGTATTGCGTTGCATGGTTTACGTCAGTGAGAACGCCGAGAATCAGACCCGTACAATCGAGTGCAAAGTCTATCATTTCCTGCACATCCGGATATAAAATAGGATGACGGTCTGTCAGGTTTTCATTGCTCAATATACGCTGTTCATCGTTGTGGGCATAGAGCTTATTCCGTTGCATTCGGATATTCTCTCTTTTTTTTACTTAGCGCGCAGAACCGTTTCTGATACAAGGCTAAAAACTCAGGAAAAGTCAAATCAACCTGAACAGGGATAGTTTCAGCATCTGGAGCATCAAATATAGCAAAAAGGATGTCTGCTCATCTCGACATGTTCCTTAAAAAATGAGTTCCTCCTGTGGTTTTAGCTGGTGCTGATATGGGATTTGATAGGAATACGTTGTCCCCTCATGTTCCACGGTCATTGTTTCTCTGTACTCAGGAAATAGGTCTTGGTTTTCCGCGCATTTTGCAAGGAGGGTTCCAATGGACACGACTCCATTTGAGCTATCATACAGTTTGGCAATCTCCATAAAGCAGGCTTTCATCAAAGCTCCGTGGATCGTTTGATAGAACGCTGGTGACAACTTCATTTCTTCCGCGTATTCATGCTGGTTCTTTCGATACTGCTGCAAGATGAGGTAATAGGCTTTTGCGTCAAAAGCTCCTTGATGAAGCTCTTCGGCAATTTTGATCAGCGTATCCTTATCCATTTTTATCCCTCCCTTCGTAGATAAATGATAATTTGCTTGCGACTGCGCAAGCAGTTTACAAAGCGTGGTTTGTTGAGTATAAACCGTTTGGCGGAAACTGCCCAATTTCATGGAGGGTTGGAAGCGTAGATGAAATTGCCGAGTTCTTTGACTCAATGCGGAAACCGCTCTCTTCGTTAGAACGGGCAGACATGGCGCGTATATATCCTTATTATGGTGCAGTTTCAATAGTAGACTATGTGGATGATTACATCTTTGACGGCGAGTACCTTCTTTTGAGTGAAGACGGCATTTATGTCGTTGACGATAGTGGACATCCTCTTTTGCAACATATAATTGGGAAGTTCTGGGCAAACAACCACGCTCACATTCTAAAAGGTAAAGCTGGATTCACCGAAGATAGCCTGTACCTCTTTTTGTCCAACACAAATATGTCACCAATTGTTACGGGAGCTGCCCAGCCCAAAATCAATCAAGCAAACTTGAAGAGCTTTCCAATTACCATCCCTGATAGTGAGGTTCTGGATAGATTCAACTCTGTTGTTCATCCTCTGTTTGCTGGAAAGTTGAACAACGAGAAAGAAATACGGAAGCTCGAAACGATTAGGGAGCTGCTACTTAGCCGTCTGGTTAGTTAAGCCGCTAAATTATCATTTAACCGCCGCTTTAGTTCGATACGTTCTGTGATGGTCTGATACGCCCTCACAATGCTACGTTGCTTATCAATAGAGGGAACAGGCAGTTCCACTTTGCAAAGTTCATCCCAGTCAAAGATTTCTCTAACACTTCCGTGAGACATATATCTGGCGTAGCGATCAAACTCCGGTCTGCTAAACCAAAGCATAAGGTATTCTGGATCAAGCTCATTCTTATTCACAACCTCAAACACGGTATATGAACTTGAAATAATGCAGTCCTTATCTCGTAAAAGGGCAATTGAAATCTTTTCGCCATTCCGAGACGTAACAGGGCCGTATGCAAATTGCCCAGTACGAATAATCTTATAGTTCGACAAGTCTGTTCCAACAATATTCGCAATGGAGGGAATAAATTGCTTGCTGATGCTGACACCAAGCAAATAATCAACTCTCAAATCCCTGTTTCGTTCGTCAACCGGCTGAATGAAATCTCCAAGCAACCTATATCCTTCTTTCATTGTGACACCTCACCCTATGTATTTTCTGTGTGCCAGCTTGACATTTTGCTGTTTGACCATAGCGTAGTGCATAGTCGTGTCGATTTTCTGATGTCCTAAGAGCTGCTGGACTTGCTCTATGGGCATTCCTTTGTCTATGGCTGATGTTGCCAATGTTCTTCGGAACTTATGTGGATGGACACGAGGCAAATTTAGCCTTTTTCCAAGTTCTCGAAGCCGTCTTTCTACACCGCCGATTTGCAAACGGTCATGCGGTGCGGTCAGCGAGACAAGCAACGCTGAACAGGTGTCTGTGCGGCTTTCCAGATAGTTTTGGAGATGGACTTTTTGTCCTAGCATCGAAATAAACGATCCGTTCCTTACTTCCTTTTCCGAAAACAACGCATTCCCGTTCATTGAAGTTGATGTCATCACGGTTAAGGGCAACCATCTCACCAACACGCATTCCAGAGGACGCAAGAAGGTCTATCATCGCAAGATCGCGGACATTGCAGCAGTTGTCCCGCATGATTTCCAATGCCTCATCGGTGTAGGTTTCCTTGATCACCTTTGCCGTTTTTACTTTGTGAATCCGGCGTACCGGACTTTTCACGATGTAGTCCTCATCCTCAAGCCACGAAAAGTAGCTGGACAGGATGCGGCGGATATTATCTATCGTGACCTTGCTTGACTTACGGTTTGTCTGATACTCTGTTAGGTACTTTCGCAAGTCCTCAGTTACGATCTCTTGTGGCTCTTTGTCAATGCCGGATAGCATTGACACAATGGTCTGACGGTAATAGCTCAAGGCTTTTTTCTGAGCAGCCTTCAATGCGTTTTGCGTTGATGAAACAGACAACCGTGTCGACCCTTTGCGCTTTCTACCATGCCCGCGCTGTAACTTAGCTCTACGCCACTCAGCACCCCTTCAAGGACGCTTTGAAGTTGATTTTAACTGTGCGTTGTTCAGAAACGGAAGCATCTGACGCTGCACTTCTTGAATCAGTTGATTTTTTCATTGTCGTATCTCCTTTGTTTATTCTCAGAGAACGACTTTTCAGTGGCAGTTCTTAGGGTAAAACTCTCGCCACTGGTGAGAGTAATGGACGGTAAATGATAATTTAGCGGCTTGAGATTGAAGCTATAATAAGCTGTTGAAGCGCATTCAAGCGGTTGATTTCCAGGGAAGCCACCTTAAACTGTTCCAAAACAGGTTTTGCAACCATATCAAACCGAGAAAGTGCTTCGTGCGACGGCTTGGTCAAAGGGAACGCGGCAAGTTCATCGCCTGATACTCGCTGACGTCCACTCGAACCGTTCATGTATTGTAATGCGAAAGTCCGAAACTTCTTGCTTCGGATTAAAAAATAGTAAAATGAAGATGGCATCGTATCAACCGGAGAAAACACAATGTACTCCGTGGATCCGAAAGCAACCTCTTTGTCATTGAGGATGTTAATATACGCTGCCTTGCCATTTTCGAGGCAAGGAGTAATACGCGCAATTAGGGTGTCGCCATTTTGGAACCGGACACCGCCATTATAGGCTTTCATTTCGCCGCCTTCTGGGATGCAGCCACGAGTCGGAAGGCAGGACATATCATAGCATTTAGCGATGCAGCCTTTTGACAATGTTCGAGTTGGATTCACATTAGCAATTTCGCTGAGAGTGCAATCAGGCATTCCATCCCGAAGGAAGAGTTCATCAAAAAGAGCCTGTGTTTGCGCCTCTAAATTATCATTTTCCGATCTTTTTAAAGCAATGCGGTCGGTGATTGCACGGTAGGACTCGACGATTTCACATTGTCTCGCGTAGGAAGGAACAGGGAGCTTTATACGGCAAAAATCATCCCATGTAATTCCGCCTCGAACACTGCCGTCCGTCATGAACCAGCACTCGCGATCAAACTCCGGTCTGCGAAACCACATCATCAAATACTCTTCATTCAAGATGTCGCGATCAATAATCTCAAACATGAAATATGCCGGAGATACTATTGCGGGGCTACCTTTCTCATAGAGCGCAATCGGAAGACGTTCATCGCGTCCAACGTGCATTGGGTTACAGGCAAACAGTCCCTTGCTGATTAGCTTATACCGGCTCAAATCTGTGCCAATTACATTTGCGACGGAAGGTATAAACTCTTTGTCGATGCTTATGCCAAGAACAGTGCTGGTGACTTCCTCGGAGTTCCGATAATCAACAAGCTGAATATGTTTACCAAGGGGTTCATAATTCGATTTCATAGCCCAGCTCCTTAAACACGGTCAACAGGTCAGCCTTCGACTTCTCTTCTGCAACAAGCAGATCACGAAGCTCGCTTTGCAGCATCTTCATTTTCGTATCAAAGTCGATATTCTCATCACGGTTTACAAACTCAATGTAACGGCTCGGAACAAGGGTAAAACCCTTCTCTGCAACCTCATCAAAAGATGCGCTGTAACAAAACTCAGGCACATTCTGATAAGTTTCTTCATAGCCTTCCTGCTGCCATGCGTGGTAGACGCTCGTGACCTTCGCACGGTCTTCTTCTGTCAGTTCAATGTACTTCTTTTCATAGGGGCTTCCCATTTGCCGCAAGTCCATGAAAAGAATCTCCCGCTCACGGTTACGGAAGCGTTTTACCTCGCTATTTTCTTCAACCACACGAGCCTTTTTGTTCTTATTCAGAATCCAAAGCGTAACGCTGATGTCAGTGGTGTAGAAGAGGTTTCGGGGAAGGATGATGATTGCTTCAACGAGATTGTTCTCGATGAGCTGACGGCGGATTTTCAGCTCTGTGCCATCGTCAGAGAGTGCACCGTTTGCAAGCAGGAACCCAGCAACACCGTTCTGAGATAGCTTTGAAACGATGTTCAGAATCCAGCCATAGTTTGCATTGCTCGTGGGTGGAACTTCATAGCCGTCCCAGCGCGGATCATCAGTCAGCTCATTATCACCACGCCATTCTTTCTGGTTAAAAGGCGGGTTTGCCATAATGTAATCTGCCTTGAGGTCCTTGTGCTGGTCATTGGTGAATGTGTTCGCTGCCATTTCTCCAAGGTTTGCAGAGATGCCGCGGATAGCCAGATTCATTTTGCACAGCTTATACGTTGTGTTTGTATACTCCTGACCGTAGATAGAGACCTTCTTCTTGTTGCCGTGATGTGCCTCCACGAACTTCATTGACTGCACAAACATACCGCCAGAACCGCAGCAAGGGTCATAGAGAATGCCATCATATGGTTCAATCATTTCTGCAATCAAATTGACAATGCACTTCGGCGTATAGAACTCGCCCTTGCCTTTGCCTTCCGCAAGTGCAAACTTGCTCAGGAAGTATTCGTAAACCCGCCCGATAATGTCATTCTCTTTATCGCCCGTGTTGATCTTATCAATCTCGTCCAGCAGTGATGCCAGCTTTGCTGTGTCGATGTGAAGACGTGAGTAGTAGTTGTCCGGCAGTGCGCCTTTCAGTGCGGGATTCGCTTTCTCAATCGTATAGAGGGCGGTGTCAATTTTTAACGCAATGTCATCCTGTTTCGCATTCTCCATGATAAAAGACCAACGGCTGATCTCAGGCAGGAAGAACACGTTGTCCTTCGTATAGAAGGCAACATTGTCAACAAACTTCTCACCGTATTTTTCAGAAATAGCTTTCCTTTGTGCCTCAAACTTATCACTGGCAAACTTCAAGAAGAAAAGACTGAGAACGACGTGTTTGTATTCTGCTGGCTCAACAGAACCACGGAGTTTATCTGCGGACTTCCACAGAGCTTCCTCCATAGAAATTTCTTTCTTAGGTTTAGATGCAGCTCGCGCCATATTGATTTCTCCAATTCATTTTAATATATCTCGCATTCATATACACTACTTTGTAAATATCAGTTTTCGAGGTTTTTGCATAATAATCCAGTTAATATTATAGACTTATCAGCGAACAAAGTCAATTTAGAACCACTCTTCTGCAAGCAGGGCTTTCGTGACACGAAAGCGATTTTCTGCTTGTTGGGGAATCTCCCCAATCCCCATAGAACGCTGCCTGCGGCATCGGGCTGCGCATCCGTTCCGGATGCTTTAACGGCAGTTCCTGCCAAAGAAAAAAGCCCGGTGCAGAATGAGCATTACGCCCACACTGCACCGGACATTCCATCATCGACTGCTTTGTCTATTTTCTTCTTCCTGCCGAACTTCCTGCTCATGCAACTGCTCTTTTTTCTGCTCATCCTCTTTCAGGATTTCTTGCACAATCTTCTGAGCCACAAGCCAATCCTGCATTTCCGATTTGGTCTTGCGGTACTCTGCATAGGAGCTTTTCTTTCGTTCCAGAAGCATCGCATACTCTGCGTTCAGCTCGCTGATGCGCGGGAGCTTTTTGTCAGAACCGTTCTCTTTCTTATAGGCATCAAACGCCTTTTTCGCTGCGCTGCGTAAGGCCAGCGTATCCCGATGGGCTTCATAGAACTCTCGATTGTAGCCGGATGCCTTATACGCAGCGAAAATATCTTTTGTTTTGGCATAATTGATTAGATGCTTCCGCAACACTGACACTTCCGACATCCGTGCCTCATCTGCCTTTACAGATTCCAGCAACGCATCACATTTTTCAGAAATTCCATCTGCCTTTTCTTTCAGTTCTGCATAACTCTTGATTCCATGCTCCTCCATGAACATCATAGCTTTTGCCATTTGCTTCAGATTAAAGACTTTCGCCCAGCGCGCATACCCTGCGCCTTTGCCCGCCTGCATTTTGGCACGGATATCAATAAGGAACGACAACTCCGCCTTCTGATGTACCTGCGCCGACCGTGCGCTTGTGCGGTTTTTCTCTGCAAATTTACTTTTATGAACCGCGTTCCCGGCAATCACTTCGCAGAGTTCTTCAACCGAATATCCTTTGCCAAGAGAGCGGAAACGAGCAAATCTGGCGTGGCCTTTCCCCCGCAGGGCAGGCTGTTTTCCATCTTTATACTCGTACCCTGCTTCCTGCAAAATTTCAATCAGTTCCCGGAAGTCTTTTGGTTTTCTTGCCAATGCTGCATCAATGGCCTCGCAGATTTCATCCCGCTGCGATTTTTTCTCCGGGTATTCCGTTCTCTTCTTCCGCTCTGCATAGGGCTTCCGGATAATGACCGATAACCGGTGTTCCAGGCAGACGATATCACTGAGCCTTGCCAGTGCAAGACCGGATAAGCGAAAATCTCGGAATTTTCTGGTGCAGTCCAATGTAGTCGAATTAAAAATAATATGGTTATGAATGTGCGCACGATCAACATGGGTAGCCACGATAAATGCATGTTTTCCCTTTGTGAATCGCATGGCCGTCTCATATCCAACCTTGTTTGCCTCCTCTGGTGTGATTTCTCCTGGCTTAAAGGATTGCCGAATCTGATATGCAATCACATCATGCGCCTGGGTTCTTCCCGTGATATGCTCATACTGCCGTTTGGAAAGTAGGAATTCTTCATCACAGGTCTTTGCGTCACAGGCATACGCGCTGATATATTTTCCATCTTCCGTCTTTGCTGCATTCTCAGTATAATCAGTACGGTCAGCCAGACACTGCGCCACCGTCTTTCCTTTATTAATATGCAGCGCAATTAGTCTTGTAGCCGCCATTTTCATATTTCTCCATCTAAAAAGAGCTACCCGAAGGCAGCTCTTACCAATCTACTATTCTCATTTTAACATCCGTTCCCGGTCATAAGCCCCCTGCAAATAAACGGCCTGCTTGATGATTTCTTCCATATCGAAATAGACGCACATAATGCTTTCGTACAGCTTCCACACATTAGATTCGCTGCCTCCCACCATTTCCATCAGCTGGTCTTCCATCTTCGATTGCTCAGACTGTTTTTCCTGATAAGCTGTCTCTTCCACAAAATGATTCTCTCCATCTGTTTCCTCGTACCGTAAATCATAATAATCTTTCATAAACTGAATATCCATCTAATCCCTCCTGAACTCAAATTGTCAAAACATCCTCTACACACTCGCACAGCCGTTCCATCAGTTCCATGATGCCGCCCGCACCAACCGCAGCTGCGAACAGCCCCATCTCAATCAGGGTCAGCAGGAACACATCCGTCCAGCTCGCCCGAACCACCGAATAGATACCGCAGCCAAGAACAAACAGCATAACCGGCGAAAGCACCCACAGGGATAGCTGCATCAGCAGATTCCAGATAAAGCATAGAAATCGCAGCAGAAACGCAACCGGCAGCAAGAGGATTTTCAGCACCAGCTTCAACAAAAAACATACGATCTTCATGGATTTCACCCCTTCGTTTTTCTTTTCATCTTCATTTTACTGTACCCGCTTGCCAAACACCACGATGTCAATAGGGAGACCCGCAAAAATATGTAACGGCACAGACAGTTTCATCTGTGCCATGTGCTGTAAAAATCCCGCACGTTTGCGCTGTCAGCGAATACCGGAAAGCCTCTTCAGGATCAGCTTCTGCATCTCCCAGAGTTCATCCAGCCGCTTCTGCAAATCCCGGATATCCTCCGCATAGATGCTTCCGGATTCATTGGCTCGTTTTGCGTACTGGTTCAGGTTGTTGCTGCATCGGCGAAGAAGAGTGGATACCTGCGCCACATCCGACAAATCAAGATTCACGCAGTACCCGTCCATCGCCATTTTTCTCATATAGGCACCGGTGTTCCGAATACCCAATTCCTTCTGCTTTTCACGAATCCTTGCCAGCTCTTCCGGATTTACCCGGACGTTGATCCAGTGTTCCCGAACACTCATAGTGCCACCTCCTCATCATCTCGATGTGCCATCGGCGGAATGCGACCGGCACGGTCACGTAGCTCTGCCAGGACAGACGGTTTTTCCGTTGTTCTCTCACGGTCAGGATCATCATTTCCACGGTCATCCATATTCAGCAGTGCGTCCAGTTCTGCCAGTCTTGCACTCTTTTCTGCCAGTTCTGCCTCCTGGGGAAATGGCTTTCCAAGCTCGGCCTGCGCCGCTTCCTGCTGGCTCCTAAGATTGTCCAACTGCTGTTCCGTCTTTTCCAGCCTTGCTGGAATCCCGGCAAGAGCATTGTCCAGACGCTGGATATTGCCAGCAGCACTGGTGCCGATGGGCACTCGGTGGGTCATCTCGCCTTTCAGCAGCACCTGATACTCTTTCTGGAAGCTGTCAAATGACAACTCCATCTTGAAACCGCGATAGCTGCCAAGCGGCACTGGCTCCAAACTCTGATTGGTTTTACAGATTGCGAGGATTGCTTCACCGGCCTCTGCTTTTTCAGTAAAGCGTGTGTCATTTACTTCCATGCCGCAGAACCCTTCTTCCGGCAGCGGATGTGCCGCCACCGTCCGAATATCCGACTGAAAGCCCTTGATGAACCCCTGCGTTTTTTCAATCTCCGCAGGGAAATATTTCATCAGCTTATCCTCCAATCGGTACTGCTGGCTCTGATGGTCTGCCTTCAATACTTTCAGCCTTGCAACATCCACATCCAAATCCATTTTCTCCTTAATCTGCGGGTCTCCTGCACAAAGTGCTTTGATCTCCGCATAGGAAAGAGCCTGCTCATCTACATCATCACAGGAACGTACCGGAGATTTGCTGGTCATGATCTGGCTGATAAACTTCTGCTTATTCTCCAGTGTCTGATCGGGTAAGAGGATGGCATTACTGCCAGCCCCTCCCCTAAGAACCGTACGTGAGAGTTTCCCCTCATACGGCTCAAGCCTTTCATAAGGCTCCCGTCAGGGAACCCGGCTCAACAAAACAAGAATCGTTTTTGTGCAATACGGCATGGCATTCGGGATGCACCATTTCCAGCCACGGCGACTTCCCGTTTCGGAACACCTTATGAACCTTAAAGCTCGTTTCCGAGGTAATAGGCTCTTTGCATACTGGGCAACAGCGGTGCTGATTTCTCCATACTTTCAGGAGTTTTTCGCGTCCGTTGGTATTGTTCAGCATTTTCTCACCATCACGTTCTTCATAATAGCCGCTCCACCGCTCATCGAAGGGATTTGCGTTAGAGACGATTTTCTTAAAACGGATGATTTTGGTGTCCGTTGCATATTCAAGGGCAAAGTAGGATTGCTCACCGTTCTTCTTGGTGCGCTCCTCTGCGGCAAAAGTCCAGTTTCGGGTTCCGATGCGATGCCAGTATTTCGCTGCTATCCACCGTCTGCCTTTGTTCTTATGCCTGCGCTTTGCCCACTGCCAAAGACAATTGTAAATCTGATAGTCGATTTTGCTGAATGTTTCAGCGGATACAACAAATCGCTGGTTGTTGACCCATCCACGGATAACCGGGTTGAGCTGGCGAATCAGGGAATCCTGCTTTGCCGATTTGTTGCTCTTGACGATTTCACGCACCTTTTTCAGCAGAGAGCCGACTGACTGCTTCGAGGGCTTGATTAGAAGTTTTCCGTTGTACTTTCGGATGTTCTTGCCCAGGAAGTCAAATCCATCATCAATGTGAGTGATGACCGTCTTTTCTTCAGATAACTGCAACCCACGTTCCGCCATGAACTCTCTGATAATCGGAAGCACTTCTTCACGCAGAAATTCCGGGCTTTCTCCGGTTACGATAAAGTCGTCAGCATAGCGCACGAAGTTCATCTTATTAAAATGAGTTTTACCATTGACCTTTTTGCGGGTCGGCAGTCGTTCCTTTAAGAGTCGTTCCAGTCCATCCAGCGTCATATTCATCAGAGTAGGCGAGATGGCTCCACCTTGTGGTGTGCCATCCTCAGTGGGGAAAAGTTGCTTTGTATCAACGTATCCACACTTTAACCACTTCTGTAAAACCTGCGTATCCATCGGAATATTCTCCATGAGCCATTCGTGGCTGATGTGGTCGAAGCATCCCTTGATGTCACCTTCAAGAATCCACTGAGGAGACTTGCCCTTGTTCAAATCGGTGAAACACTGCTCGATTGCATCGTGTGTGCTTCTTCCGATTCGGAATCCGTAGGAGTTGGGGTCACCGTAGGTTTCAGCAAGCGGCTCCAATGCAAACTTGTATAGAGTCTGCATGGCACGGTCTGTCATTGTCGGAATGCTCAGAGGCCGCAGTTTGCCGTTTTTCTTCGGAATATAAACACGTTTCAGGGGCTGAGGACGGTATCCTCTCCGTTTCAGTTTACTGATTGCCTTGAATTTTGCCTCAGGAGTCAGCCACAGTTCATGGTCAACTCCAGCCGTATTTTTACCACGATTGCTTGTTACCCGCTTTACCGCCAAGGCTTTGGCGTAAAACGAGTGCGTTAACAGCCATTGCAGCGTTTTCACTTTGCTGTAATGACCTTCTTGTTGAGCCTTTACGATACGCATTTGCAGCTTTTTAACATAAGCGCGAGCCTTGTTCCAGTCGATGCTGGACCAATCTTCCGCTCTGCAAGTCGGTGCACACGATTTCTCGTTCATTTGCAATTCCTCCTTTTTGAAAAGTTCTGTAAATTCTCTCGTAAAGAAAGACCATAGATGGAAGTCTGCCTGCTTTCGCATGAGGTGATGTTGCAACCTCTATCCGTTCCCATTACAGGGTCGGCATTTGCTTTTTCCATCGTTCTTCTACCCGCATTTCATAAAGTCCCCTTACGGTTTCCGTCCGATTGCTCGGAGAAATACGGGCTTACCACGTTCCGCTTATTCAACAGTATGGGTTAGGTTTCACTTCTTCGCCGACAGCTTTGTGTCCATGTGTTCCCACTCTACCGGGGAAACATCCAGCTGCATTACCATTTTGGTTCAGGCTTGTCAGCAACTTTAGCCTGTTCAGCTTTAACGACGTTTAACGGTGATTCACATTACATTAACCATACCATACAAGTCAGGCTCCCCGACCGCATCGTTGCTTGCAGTCTATTGCTTTCGCCTCGCGGTTTCAGCTTGAACCCTTTCGGGTAGGGCTACCCTTGTCCCGTCACGCTTCCTCACAGCCGTTACCAGCTGCTTTGTTGACAGTAGACTACTGCTAATGGAATAACAGGTCTGGTCATTGCCAGACAGTTGAATTAAGCGACTTCGTGTCGCACATAGAGATAAGCGTCAAAGGTTCCTTCCGTCACATACTGATAAACCTGCACCTCTTTGTTTCGGTTTCCCTGACGGATGATACGACCATTTCGCTGGGTCATGTCCGCAGGCCGCCAGCCCACATCCAGATGATGCACGGCCACCAGCCTGTCCTGCACGTTCGTGCCTGCGCCCATCTTCTGTGTCGAACCTAACAACACCCGAACCTGTCCGGTACGGACTTTGGCAAACAAATCTTTCATTTTTTGCCTCGGTATCAGCATCATGGATAAATGCGATTTCTTCCTCCGGCACACCGGACTGGATAAGTTTAGCGCGGATATCCTCATAGACATTGAAGGTTCCATCGTTCTTCGGTGTGCTGAGGTCGCAGAACAGCAGCTGGGTCAGCTTATCCGACTGTCCTTCCTCATAAATCCGAAGCACATTCCGCACACAGGCGTTGAGCTTGCTGTTGGGGTCATCCGGCAGAAGCGGATTCATCAGCCGCTGATCCAGTCCCAGCTTTCTGCCGTCCGATGTGATTTTCAGCATGTTATCGACCGACGGGTCTACCACGCCGGAATGTACAGCCGCCGCCCGTTCCGAAAGCTCCGCCACCATCGCCTGCTGATGCTCCGAAGGCTGCACTACCACGGTTTCAAACTTCGCCTCCGGTACCGGCAGATGCAGCTGATCGGAAGTCTTGATATCCGCCACTTCCTTGAACATGTTCATCAGCTCCGGCAGGTTGAAGAATTTTGCAAATCTTGTTCTTGCCCGGTATCCGGTTCCTTCTGGTGCCAGCTCAATGGCCGTGGTGGTCTCACCAAAGGTAGAAGCCCAGCTGTCGAAATGGGTCAGCCCTTTCTGCTGCAACGTGCCGTACTGGAGATACCGCATCATGGTGTAAAGCTCCGTCATGCTGTTGCTGACCGGGGTGCCGGTCGCAAAAATTGATGCCGCGCCCGCCTGTCAGCTCGTCCATATATTGGCACTTCATAAACATATCCGAAGATTTCTGCGCTTCCGATGTGGACAAGCCCGCAACATTGCGCATTTTTGTGTAGAGGAACAGGTTCTTGAACGCGTGTGCCTCGTCTACGAACAGCCGGTCTACGCCCAGCTGCTCAAAGGTAATCACATCGTCTTTTCGGTCGGTTGCCCGGAGTTTCTCCAATCTCGCCTCCAATCCTTTCCGGGTCTTTTCCATCTGTTTGATGGAGAAACGCTCGCCATTCTGGGATTTCATCTCAGCAATAGCATTTTCGATTTCATCAATCTGGGCAGTCAAAATCCGCTCCTGCCGTTCTGCGGACACCGGGATTTTCTCAAACTGAGAATGCCCGATGATAACTGCATCGTAATCGCCAGTGGCAATTCGTGCGCAGAACTTTTTTCTGCGGGCAGTCTCAAAGTCCTTTTTGCTTGCCACCAGCAGTTTTGCACTCGGATACAGGCGTAGGAACTCGTTTGCCCACTGAAGGGTCAAATGATTCGGAACGACAAACATGGATTTCTGGCACAGTCCCAGCCGCTTTGCCTCCATAGCAGAAGCTGCCATCTCGAAGGTCTTACCGGCACCTACCTCGTGGGCCAGCAGCGTATTGCCGCCGTACAGCACATGAGCAATGGCATTCTGCTGATGTTCACGCAGCCGGATCTCCGGATTCATACCGCCAAAGCGGATATGAGAACCATCGTACTCACGAGGACGGGTACTGTTGAACAGCTCGTTATACTTTTCCACCAGTTCCGCACGGCGATAAGGGTCTTTCCACACCCAATTCTGGAACGCATCCTTAATGGCCTGCTGTTTCTGCTGGGCGAGGGTGGTCTCCTTTTTATTCAGAACTCGCTTTTGCTTACCGTCTGCATCCTCCACGGTATCGTAGATACGAATATCCCGCAGATTTAGCGTATCCTCTAAAATCCGGTAGGCATTGGCACGGCTGGTGCCGTAGGTCATATAGGCATGGACATCGTTCCGGCTCGGTGTACTCTTGCCGGTAATCTGCCATTCTGCCGTCATGGGAGAGAATTTCACTTCAATATTTCGGCGCAGATAGAACGGCGGTTCAAAGGTTTCTTCCATAAACTGCTGGATATAATCCCGATTGACCCATGTGGCACCAAGACGCACATCAATCTCCGAAGCATCCAGGTCTTTTGGCTGTGCCTTCTTCAAATATTCCGCGTTCACCGCAAAGGCAGGGTCAGAGGCCGCAGCCAACTCTGCCACACGGAGCTTTTCCCGGACATTGCCGGACAGATATTCATCAGCTGTTACCCAGCCGGTTTCCTCGCTGCCCTGCGTCATCGGGTCTTTGAAAATGACACCATGCAGTTCCTGCTGGATTTTTTCATATTCCCCTGGTGTACCTAAAAGCTCCGACATATAGGGCAAATCCACTCTGCCGCGCTCTCCAATGGAGATTGCCAGAGCTTCAGCCGGAGTATCCACGCTGGTAACAGCCCGTTCCGGTCGAATCGTCCGTTTGGTGAACATATCCGCCTTGGATTCCAGCCTGCCGTTTTCATCCACATTTTCCAGAGAGCAGAGCAGATAATAAGACGAATCTTCCGAAAAAGCCTGTGCATTTGCACGGGAATTGATAAGCCCATACTGATCGGCGAATCGGTCATAGGCTACATTCAGTTCCCGCTGTTTCTGGGCAATCGCTTCCTCCTGGTAATCGTTCAACTGATAGTCGATCAGTTCCTGCACAATGGTGCGAAGCTCCACCATGCCTTTGATCCTGCCGGTGGCTGTCGCAGAAAGGTCAGCCTTCCGCATGATGCTGTTCTCACGGAAGTAGACATCCCCATCCACTACGGCATAGGAGAAGTTCTTGACATTGGGGTCTGCCGGAATAGTTTCGCCCTGCAAGGACAACTCCTCCTCCGGTGCCAGCTCCTGTGCTTCATAATGACCGCCGATGTGCTGCACCGCCTCATGCAGCTGGTCTCCCAGATCCGCACCTGGAATCGGAATGACCGTACATTCTTCCTTGCCGTACTGGGTACTTTCCGTTGTAATCTCACCCAGCACCATTTCCGGGTGGTCAACAAAGTAGCCGTTGAGGGTAATACCCTCCGATGTCAGCCCCAGATGCACCCAATCCGGTTCGATATCAATGGGATGGTCTCTCTTTTGCAGGAAAATGATATCCGACACCACATCCGTACCGGCATTGGCACGGAATGCGTTGTTGGGAAGTCGGATAGCTCCCAGCAATTCTGCCCGCTGCGCCAGATACTTTCGTGCGTCCGGATTTTTGGAATCCATCGTATAGCGGCTGGTAACAAAGGCCACGATACCACCGGGCCGAACCTGATCCAGTGCCTTGGCAAAGAAATAGTTGTGGATAGAAAATCCGAGTTTATCATATGGCTTATCGCTGACACGGTAGTTGCCAAAAGGCACATTGCCCACGGCCAGATCATAAAAATCACGCCGGTCGGTGGTCTCAAAGCCTGCCACCTTGATTTCTGCCTGCGGATACAGCTTTTGCGCAATACGCCCGGTGATGGAATCCAGTTCCACACCATAGAGCCTGCTCCCCAGCATGGAATCCGGCAGCATACCGAAGAAGTTGCCGACACCCATCGACGGTTCCAGAATATTGCCTTTCTCAAATCCCATACTGTCCAATGCCTCATAGATTGCACGGATCACGGTAGGGCTGGTGTAATGCGCATTCAGAGTCGAAGCCCTGGCTGCGGCATATTCTTCTTCCGTAAGAGCTGCTTTCAGCTCCTTATATTCGCCTGTCCAGGCAGTTTTCTCTGCGTCAAAGGCATCTGCCAGCCCACCCCAGCCGACATAATTGGCCAGCGTTTCCTGTTCTTCCGGTGTCGCATCCCTATGCTGATTTTCTAAGGCTTTCAGCGTGTAGATGGCATCCATGTTGGCACGGAATTTCTGCTTAGGACTGCCTTCGCCGAGGTGAAAGCTGTTGATGCGGTAGTTCTCCGCATGTTTTGCTTCATGCCCTGCCCGGAACGCTTCTTCTTTTCCAGAATTCAGATCAACCACCAGATTGTGCAGGTGAACATTTTCCTCATGCCCCAAAATTCTTGCCAGATTTTCCTTGCTTTCCGAGCGGAAGATCGGATACACGGAATCCGGGTCCCGAAGTTCCACATCGAAAAGCCCGACTTTTTCAATCGTAAATGCCTTTCCGTCCAGATACAGCGTATCTCCAACGCGATAATCCGGCTGCACCGGAGCTGCGGGTTCTGGCTGCACAGTTGCAGGCTCTTTTTCAGCCTCCATGTTCCTGCCGCGAATCTCCTGCAACGCCTCTGATGCACTCACATAATCGGCAAATGTCTGCACTTTTCCGTCCGAATATCCGTAATACTCTTCTTTGACATAATCCCAGATGGCAAACGCATCTTTAGAATCCGGAAAGTTCTCGCCGGTCATTGTGACCACAAACCGTTCATCCGGTGCATAGCCAGACTCTCTGGAAAGTTCGCTGGCGTGTTCCTGCATTTCCAGTACCAGAGGATCTGTCTCTGCGTGAGCCGATTCCTGTACTTCTTCGGATTCCACATCTGGGAATGGAATGTCCTGCTGCAAATTCTGCTTGCTCTGTTCAACATAGAGCCAGTCTTTTGCTTCCCGTTCCTGAACTTTTTCAATCAACTGCTGGCGGTAGGTCTCTGCCTCCCATTCGCTGGTAAACTCTTCGCTGACACCATCCGGCTCCACATGAATGCCGTCCTGAATATCATCCCAGACCGCATAACCATCGTCTGTCTCCATCACGGTAAACCGCTGTGGTGCCGCCAGTTCACTCCGGGCATATACATCCGCAGCCGTATTCAGCATGTTGTCCACATGCTCATTTCCGGTATCGTAGCGTTCCGGTGGCGTTGGCGGAAACACATGGGCGGCAGTCGGCATAGGAAGCGGCGCGCCGTATTCCTGCTCCAGCTTCCGATACTCTTCCATTTCCAGCGCGGTCAGGTACTGATCATTTTCCACAAGCCGGTCTAACCGCTTATCCACCGCCGACCATGTGAGTCGCACTTCCCGGTCATGGTCATAATTGCGAAGCAGAATACCTCTTCCGTTATAATCGGCAAAACCGCGACTGCCATCCATAAAGGTATAGCTGTGGCCACCGAGACCGTATTCCGCTTTCAAGAATGCAGCTCGTTCTTTTGCGTCCCCTTGCTGCTGATACAGCGCATAAATACGGATCTTTCCGCCTTCAAAATTGGAGCCTGTCCGCAGCATCCGGTCGATTTCATCCTCAGAAATAACAAAAGCGGAGGGCTTTTCGCTCTCCGCTTCTTTGGCTGCATTTTCTGCCGCCGCATCAATTTTCTGAATCTGCTCTGCTTCGGACTGAAACAGACTCATGAAGTTTAACTGTTGATAAGTTCCGTCAGAATGACTTCCTCTGCCTGCGCTTTCAGCATGTTCATGTGCTGCACCCAGGCCATCTGGTTCAATTTCTTGTCCGGTGCCGGATTCGCTTTCAGAAGATCCGCCATCATCTGCTCCATCCGTGCGGTCGCGGTCTCCTGAATCTCCCACAGGTGCGGGTACAGCTTCTCGGTCAGGATCAGGTGATTGTACAGCAGCGTGTTGTTCTCCTGCAGAAACGCTCTGCGCATCCTCCCGTACTTGCCCAGGGGCTTCTGTTCCTGCACCGACAACTGGATGTCCGGAATCAGGTAATCGCCGTTCTTCGTGTAATTCAGCTCCATCATAGTTTTGGCTCCTTTCTGCCTGCTTATCTCTTTCATAGGTTCGGATCGTGCGTTCAATTTCCCGGAAGATCTGGCTGGACATTTCGCTGACCGCAGTTCCCAGCACATTGGCGGCAGCCTGCGTATTAAAATCAAAGATGTCCAGAAAATCCTCGTGCTCAAAATAGTCATCTGCATTGCCCACCGTCCGGGTAAAGACGGAATATGCGATGCTGACAGCGGCAGCTCTCTTAAAGGAAGCTCCGATGTTGAGTTCATCATATCCTTCCAGATAGGAATCTGCAACGATGTCACTGATCTGCCTGCGGTTTTCCTCCCAGTAATCCCTTGCAAGGCGTTCTGCCGCTTCCATGATATGATTTTCCAGAGACCCAGCACCGGCAGAAACATCAAATGCTGCATCCAGTGCGCGAATGATTGGCTGCTCATGCTCCGCATTCATTTTCCAGAGCTGTACCGGTCGGGAATTCTTCCGTTCTCCGGTATCTGCCACATCAAATACATACCGCAGTTTCGGCTGCTCGCCGCGCATGTCCAAAAGAGCAATGCCCTTGGAGCCACGCTTCACATAGCGGTTCATCCGATCATTCCAGAGATCGTACTCTGCACAGGCCGTCGCTTCTGGTCTCTGCTTATAGATCATCAGCTGCTCCGCAAAAGGATACTTATAAAGCCGTGCGGATGTGGTCAGAAACGCTGTCCACTGCTCTTTGCTGCCAGTGATCTGTGCCGCAGCTTCCTGCGCCATCTGCATATAATAAGCCGTTTTCGTCATCATCTGTCTTTTTCCTCCTCTCCTTTATTCGTCCGGATACAAATCCAGTGCCTCATATTCTGCATCCGTCATCTCTGCCAGTTTTGCAAGCAGCGAGGCCGTCCACCTGCGCAGGTTTCTGTCTCTGCCCGTCAGACTTTTTTGCATCTTTTGAAGCTCTTCGATCAGCCCTGTCCGTGTGCCAGGGCTGTAAAGCATCATGAGCATCCATTCGTCATCCGTAAAACGCATTTATAACTCCTTTTCTTCGCAGCACCTGCGAGGCGGCGCAGGCGGCACAGCCTCCTGCTTTTCCTTCAGCTGATCCAGAACCGATGCTTTCTCCACCGGTTCTTCCTTCTTTCCGTTATTGATTACGCCGTCAATCATGCCGTAATCGTCCTCCATCGCCATTTCTGCGGCTTTCAGGTAGTTCTCCGGTTTCAAAAATCCGGGCAGTTCCTGGAAGCCGATGGAATCCACATAGTGACAGCTTACAACACCATTCTGCCGTAAAGCCACGATGTCAGACACAGAAAGACTATGACCAGTAAAATCATCAGGGCGGGAAACATTGAATTTCGCATACAGTTCCTCTAACATCGTATTCTGATCCTTGTAGGGAAGAAGCGGAGCCGTATAAACCACCTCATAATGGTCAATATCCGGTTCCAGCCCCATCCGTTCCAGTTCGCGCATAGACGAAAAGCGTTCATATACCGTATCCTCGCTGCGGCGAAGCTGCAAAATCGCATACTGGTCGGTAGTACTGTCGAGAAATGCCATCATTCTTTCGTCCGGTGCCTGCGTTCCATGCACTTCATCCCATTTTTCAATTCTTGCCATCGTTCATTTCTCCCTTCTCCATAAACGGCAGGCCGTTTTCCTTTGCTTCCTGCCGCTGCTGTTCCCGCCGCTTTTCACTATAAGGCGGTCGGATACCGACGCAGCGTTTCGGAATCGTATAAGTGACCGACCCATGCTCCCGGTGCTCCAAAATAAACTGCTCCGGATACTGTTTTCGCAGTTCCCGAAGCTTCTTAATCAGGCGGCTGTCATGGGTATAAATGCTGGCGGTATCCAGTTCATTATCAAAATTGATGACGGTTTCCTGCTCTGCCTTCGTAAGCTTGTATTTCATCGCTCTGCCTCCTTCGCCTTGGCAGCTTTCACCGGCGTATCCGTTCTGGAAGACAAATCCGAGAGTTTACCCAGCACAGATTCCCGTCTGCTGATTTCCGCTTCCTCTGCACGATCACAAAGTTCATCATAGTCAATCCGCGTCATGGTGCGGCCACCGAACCCATAATCCGAAAGAATCTGGTCTCTGGCTGCATTCATGCTGATTTCCGGGTTGTCGATCTGTCCACCGTCAATTTCCGTAAAGTCCTTATGATATAAGGTATAGTCGTAACCGTCCTCACAGGTCTGAATGGCAAGAAAGCCCTTGCCTCCCAAATCCCATGCACTGCGTTCTTCCGTAATCAGCGGCTCCGGGCGGCATGTACCACCGCCGCGTTCCAGCATTTCTGCCAGCTGACAGATGTGCAAAACATCATACCCCAGGCGCAAATGATATTCGTCCATATATTCGCAGCGAGCTGAGAACTTCCGGTTCGGATACTCGATCTCCACTGCACTGCCATCCGGAATTTTGAACCGATCCTCGTAGTTGCTGGTGATAAACCGGATATTTTTTGCATTCTCCAGCTCAGGATCAGCCTTTTTCATCTGCCAGAGAACCTTTCTGCCGCCGCGTACCTGCTCCAGCATCTCCGGAGCTACCGGCGCAACGGCAAGACCGTCAAGCTGGGAAATCTTCTGAAGTGCTACCACCCTTGCGCTTTCTTCCAGCGTAGAAGACGGCTGTTTATCCAACACATCCCAGCCAATGTGTCCCTCGGTGGTCTGCACCTTGCTGTCCATATCAAAGCAATGGAATTCCACGCCGTCCTGCTTTTCCTGCAAGGAAAGCAGCGCAGCATTATCCACCAAATAAGCTGCATTCATCATTTTCATGCTCATTTTTTACCTCCAAACTCCAGCTTAAATGCTGCTGCACCGTCCTCGCCAGTCTCTACATGAACGGTTGTGTCATAGTAACGTCCAGACTTCTTGGAATAGCAGTGGGTAAGCCGTGCTTTTCCCTGATTTACCAGTTGCTTTGCCAGTTCCTCTGTCATCTGCTTTCCCAGTGTCTGAAAGAACCTGTTTTCCTTCCAGAGTGCAAATTTACAGTTCTTATCCCTGCAAAACCATCCATTTGCCGTTTCACAAACATCACTGCCGCAGGCGGGGCAGGAACCAATGACTTTGCATTCCGGCTGCATCAGGACATTGGCACCTTTCACAGCCTCGTAGGTTTTTACAAGTCCGCTGACCATGCTGCTGATTTCTCCCATAAAGGCATCGCTGTCATACTCGCCGTGTTCTATTTTCAGCAGTTTTACCTCCCAGTCTGCCGTCATGGATGGAGACTGAATCTGTTCCGGCACCACCGTCACCAGCGCATTTCCCTTGTCCGTAGAACAAAGGTATTTCGTTTTCTTATCGCCCCTGCGCTCGATAAAGCCTTTCTGTACCAGTTTTTCGATGATGGCAGCGCGTGTAGCTGGTGTGCCGATGCCTTTTCGCTCTACACCAGCCGGAAATTCATCCGAGCTGGCACTTTCCATCGCTGAAAGCAGAAGATCTTCGGTAAACCTCTTGGGTGGGCTGGTCTTGCCTTCTTTCAGATCGACACCGGCAAGTTCCAATGTCATGCCTTCCGAAAGCTCCGGAAGATCACCTGCCTCCGCATTCTTCTCAGCATCTTCAACCGGCTTTCCTGCATATTGCCTCCAGCCCATATCCGTGACTGTTTTGCCTTTCGTGCGGAACTTCTGACCGGCACACTCCGCTTCTACTATGGTTTCTGCATAGTGGCAGGGTGTTCCGACCGCACAAATCAGCCGCACCGCCAGCAGAGTAAGAATCGCTTGTTCTCCACTGGGAAGCGAGGAAATGTCATAACCCACCGCTGTTTTTGTAGGGATAATGGCATGGTGATCGGTGACTTTCTTAGAATTGATGACCTGCGCTGCATTCACCGGTGCCGGTACATCCGCCTGAATCTGAAAGCTCTGCTGGATCACAGAAACAAGTTCCGGCACCAGCGGTGCCATATCATCCGTCAGATACCGGCTGTCGGTACGGGGATATGTCACGAGTTTCTTCTCGTACAGAGCCTGTGTGTAATCCAGGGTCTGCTGGGCAGTGAATCCCAGCTGCCGATTTGCTTCTCTCTGAAGCGATGTCAGATCAAACAAGGCCGGGGGCTTCTCTGATTTTTCTTTCTGCTCTACCTTGGTAATGATGGCACTTCCTGCCTGGCAACACTCTGCCACCAGTTTTTCTGCTTCTGCTTTTTCTTTCATTCGCTCACCGCCCGCTTGAAAATCCCGAAATTTTAATTCTGCCGAGTAGAACGGCTCCGGCTTGAACGCCCGGATTGCTGCATCTCGCATAACCACCATCGCAAGCGTTGGTGTCATCACGCGCCCCACATTCAGGGTCTGCCCATACAGACATGAAAAAAGCCGGGTGGCGTTGATTCCGACAATCCAGTCGGCTCGCTCCCGGCATAAAGCCGCCTCATATAAGGCATCATATTCTGTTCCCGGTCTGAGCTTCTGAAAGCCTTCCCGGATAGCACTGTCCTCCATTGATGAAATCCAAAGCCGTTCCACCGGCTTTTTGCAGCCGCACTGATGGTAAACCAGTCGGAAAATCAGTTCGCCCTCACGCCCTGCATCGGTTGCACAGATCAGACTCTCCACATCTTTCCGCTGCATGAGCTTTTTCAGGATTCCGAACTGCTTTTTCGTGCTGGCGGACACCTGATACTGCCAATGTTCCGGCAAAATCGGAAGATCATCATACTTCCACTTTGCATACTTTTCATCATAGGCTTCCGGCTGGGAAAGTTCCACCAGATGCCCCACACACCAACTGACAAGGTAGCCATTGCCCTCCATATAACCGTCCCCGCGCTGATCTGCCCCGATCACTTTCGAGAGACTCATGGCAACCGAGGGCTTTTCCGCTAATACAAGCTTCATTCGATACTGCTCCTTTCGCAAAAAAAATTAGCAGCCAGGCACCGAAGCGCATGACTGCTATGTAAGGAACGGTATTCTGTTTTAGGTCTACAAACTGGGCCTTTTATGATCTTGCCACAGCTTATCAGTCTATGCACGTCAACTGTTGAAACCGCCGTGTACCGAACGGTACGCACGGTGGTGTGAGAGGACGGCGGCTAGTCACCGCCTCCTACTCGCTTGTGCCCATGTTTCGGCCCTCCACATCATCACTCCGCGCATGCGTTGTGCCTCGCCGCAACGCATTCTGCCCCTCGCTGACTCATCGCCAGGCATCGCTGATGGTGTTCGTCTGCCCATCCTCACTTCTGCAGTATCTGCTTTTCGTTCTCCTGCACACGCCGCTCGAGCGCTGTATACTGCCGGAGCTCGTCCTCGGTAAATCCCCGGAACTTCGCCTGCTCGTAGTCACGCTCCGCGGCCGCGATATCCTGCAGCACCGCATCCGACGCCGGCAGCAGCTCGAGACGAATATTCCGCGGCTCGCGTTTTTTCTTCGTCATTCCGTTCGCGTCTGCATCCTGTGCCTCGCCACGCTTTCCGAAAAGACCGGTCGCCTCGGCTATTTCCGCCGCTTCACGTCGTTTCCTCGGCACGTCGACCACTTCGAGCATCCCGCGTGAGACCAGCTTCTGCAGCGCGGCGCGCAGATCCCCGCGGCTCATATGCATCAGCTCCGCGAGATCCTTCCGGCTCAGCGCCTTTCCGGCATCCTTTCGATCAGTCGCCTCCACGGCATCTTCCCGCGCAGGCATCTGCGCTTCAGCCCCTCGAGTGAGCGCCTTTCCCGCGTCCTTCCGATACAGCAGCAGCGACAGCTCCGCCAGCGTCATATCATACTTCAGCGCCACCGACTCGAGATAGCGCTCGAGCAGCTTCCGGTCGCGGTACTTCTCCACGATGATCCCATCCTCCGAAATCACCTCCTGCAGCGCCTGGCTCCGCTCCTCACCGAGCTTCTGCGTCCCCGGAATCGTCGCCGGGAACACGAAACCATCCTTCGCCGCATCCACTAGAAAATGATAGACCTGCAGCCGCTTCCGCTCATACGCATCCTCATCCAGCACATGCTTGAAGAAGTCGTTGTAGCACTCGAACATCGCGAGTTTCATCTCCACCGTCCGCGCGAAGCTGATCTTCTGATTCACCAGCGAACCCTTCGTCTTCACATAATAGTAGACCGGCGTCCGCAGCGCATAGAACGTCGTCGCATAGCGCACATACTCGAGATTAAACAGAAAATCCTCGCACCAGCTGAGCTTCGCATCCATCCGGATCCCGTGCGCCTCCACAAGCGAGCGCCGGTACAGCTTATTCCACAGCACCCCATAGTAGTAGTCCGCCGGGTTCTCCATCATGAAGCCAACGAACGCTTCACGCCCGATCACCTGGTCCGCGTCGATATCCCCCTTCCGCGACACCATCTCTCCGACGACACGATAGAAATCCGCGATCACCATGTCGCAGCCCGTCTCCTCGGCCGCCCGCACCATCAGCTTCGTCGCATCCGCCGTCAGCCAGTCATCACTGTCCACGAACTGCAGAAACGTACCCCGCGCCCGCGCGATCGCCTGGTTTCGCGTATCCGACACCCCCGTATTCTCCTTATGCACGACCACCACGCGCGCATCCGCCCGCGCATATCCGTCGCAGATCTCCCCGGACCGATCCTTACTTCCATCATCCATGAGGATCAGCTCGAAATCCCGAAACTCCTGATTCAGAATACTGTCCACACAGCGCGCGAGACTCTTCTCCGCGTTATACACCGGCACGATGATACTGACCTTCGGCTCCATAGGCACCTCCATCAAAAAACTACTTCTAGTTGTACCATAAAACCCTCCCGTTGACACTCGTATATTTCTGCTCACTTTTCCCGGGCCAATGTCTCGGCCCTCCGCCTGCTCACTCCGCGCCCACGCGTCCGCACCCTCCACCTTCTCACGTCGCGTCCACCCATTCGCACTCGTTGCCTTTATCGCGCCCATGCCTCCGCCCACTACCTCCTCACGTCGCATCGAAGCACCAATTCCCTCATGAAAATGTCATATTACAGCATAAATTCGCTCATGAAAGTGTAATGAAGCACGGATTATTCCCTCATGAAAGTGGCAAAATACTGAAAAGAACGCTCATAAAAGTGGCAGAGCACGGAAATCTGAGAGGAAAAAGAAGGTGCCATGGTGTTAAATTATTCTTATGATATTTCCGCTTCCTGATGATTTTTTTTGAATTATCTTAACTTTAATATCGAAACTTAACTTAAAACAAGTTATAATACAAAAATAGAGTTAAATAGAAGGAGAACATATGGAATATCTCTATAAAGTTCTGGGAATTAAAGCGACAGTTCAGCGCGCAGAGTTTGACCATCTGCCCAATTATATAGCTGTAAGGTATCGTTTACAGAAGGTATCCATGGATGGACAGAAAGTGATTTTTCTTTATCCAAAGACAGAGTTGGAGCAGATCAAAGACCTGAAGGCTCAGCTCAAATCCACCGGCGACGCCATCCTCGCAGAGTGCGCCGTCAAGGACCACATCTGGGGCATCGGCTTATCGATGAAGGACCCAGATCGACTCGACGTGAAAAAGTGGCACGGAACGAACCTGCTGGGGTATGCACTCATGATCGTACGAGAACGGGTGTGAAGGGCGAAAATCCAGATACCAATATAAATACGTATTTGATGATTTATAGATATGAATAAATGCAGATCAAAATGCGCAGAATATGAGCACTTATAGACATTTAATCAACACTATATGAAAATATGCCTATTATTTTTGAGAGATGCTGGATGGTAAAATTCCGAGTTGTTGAGCTGTTCTTACTTTCTATTTTATCAGATATCGCCTACAGAGTCCATAGCTTCATAGCTCAAAACAGTTCACCCACCAACCATTTGGCTATGTAAAGGGGACGGCTTTTCAGCCGCCCCACCGGTCAACGCTGCGTTAATCAGACAGGTTCATCTTCCGATTCCGCTTCATAATCCTCGTTGACATCCACTTCTTCGTCCTCGTCACCATCATCCTCCGGCAGCTGGAGCGTATCTTCATCCTCATCGTGATAATCCGCATCCGGGTCCGGCTGATTTTTCTTGGACGCAGGCTTTACGCCCTTCATCTTGATATAGAGATAACCGCCGACACCGGCTGCACCGATCACAAACAGAAGCAGCATAATCATCGGAAGCGGAGACGATTTCTTCTGCTCGCTCTCTGTTTTCTGCTCTTCCGGTGCCGGTTCCGTCTCCTGCGGCTTTTCGGTTTCCGCAGGTTCCGTGACTTCCGGCTCCTTCTCCCGATACTTGGCAGCTTCCTCTTCATCCATCAGCGCAAGCAGATCGGCCTCGTCCACCATGTTCAGGAAATGCACATTCTGGTTGCCGTCTTTATCGCGGTCGATGATCAGATAAAAGGTGTTGCCCGCCTTTGTCACCAGCGTAATGAACTGCTGGCTGGATTTATCTTCTTCCTCACCGATATCGTCCACCAGCGTCATATTTCCTTCCGGAGTCAAAGCTGCACTGGATTTCGTCTCATCCTCGTATGACATTCCACTCTGCATCAGATCCAGAAACAGCTTCAGCGCATCTTCACTGAACATGCTGCTGTCTTTTGCAGAATCCGTGACATTCAGGTACTTTCCATGTGCATACCCGGTTTTGCCGTTGAAGTTTACCTTATACCAGTCACCGCATTTTTCGACAATCTCCACCGTATCGCCGGAATGCAGATATCCGATAATCTCCTGATCCATGCCGGGACCGGAACGAAAATGCAGACTGGTGATCCCCGGCACCACCGTACCAGTCTGCTTTTGGGACTTTTCGCTGCCGATATTGTATTCTTTGCCGCCCACCGTAACGATCAGGTTCCCATCCGCATCCGTAGAGACCTCATAGCCATCCGGCAGAACCTGCATGTCCGGGTCGATTTCGATGCTGTCGGTATTGTCCGTTTTCCCCGCATTTGTGCTTTCTGCTGCATCCGTCTCCTGTGCAGTGGTACTGACAGGCGTGTTCTTCTGCACATCATCGCCCGTATAGGCAAATGCAGTGGTCGTAAAGGTTCCTGCCGCCATCACGCTGGCAAGCAGCATTGCCATCATCTTTTTCATTCCATATCCTCCGTTTCTTTCTCATCCAGTTTCAGGTTCTCCGGGTTGGGAACCGCAGCCTGCGCCAGCTGAATGATGACTGCCAGCTGTTCCGGGGTCAGGCTCTGGGCATGTACCATTTCACAGATTTCGCTGTTTTCCTGCTCGTGGTACTTTCTGTCCCATTCCTTTCTGCGCTCCTCCCATTCATCGCGTTTCCTGCGGGCTTTCTCGCGCTCCGCAGCAATCTTTTCCAGTTTCAAGCTCATATCGTATCCTTTCCGGGCGAATAAACGCCCTATTTTTATCGAATTCTTCCCATGCAGTAGTAGTGCTGCCGCCAGTAGCTCGTCTCAATGGAAGCATAGGAAATTGGTGAGCCACAGTGGATCATCATCCCGTTGCCGACATAAATGCCCACATGGGATGCGCCACTGGTGTTGTAGGTTTTCTGGAAGAAGATCAGGTCTCCGGGCTTTGCCTCACTCTTCGGGATAATGTCGCATTTTCCCATCAGACCGTTGGCCGTCTGCCTGCCTACATTCCAGCCATTGCCGCAGTGGTTGATGACCCAGCTTACAAAACCGGAGCAGTCAAAACTGGTACTCGGCGAGCTGCCGCCCCAAACATAGGGATAACCGAGATATTTCTCTGCTTCGGTAATCATCTTCCGGAATTTTTCATCCGTCAGAGCTTCGCCCGGAATGTCGTAATCCTGGTATTCTCCGCTGGAACCCGCGCCATCCGGCGTTGCAAAGGCTATGCCTGCAAACAGGTCATCTCGATTGCCCCGGCACTCCAGTGTGACTTCGTATCGTTGCAGCTGGTCATCTGTAAGGCCGGAATTTCTTGCAACATAGTCAACGCCCCGATTGAGCAGTGTTACATTGAGGATTTTATACTCATACTGTACCGTCACCTGATAGGTGTAGGTGTGTCCGGTTCCGGTGATTGGATTGTAGCGATAGCCCACACGGGTTTCCTTCCTTGTCCGGATTTCCACCTTTTCCTCCAACTTCAGCTCATACTGCGCTTCAAAAATACTCTGGAGCCGCGCCTGCACCTGGCTTCTCGTATAGTTTTCAAATTCTACGGTCAGCAGAGATGCAAGCTCATAGGGATTGTGACCAATCTCTGCCAGATTGTAGCGATACTCGTCATAGCCCGGATGGTCGGTTTCAATGCGGTCGATTTGTTTGCGAAGTTTATCTTCCAGCTTGGTATAATCCGTCTCCACGCCTTTCAAATCTTCATCTTCTGCCGTGTAGGAAGTCCCCAGCACCACATTGCCGCCGCCATTGATCAAGACGGAGCATGACGAAACCGACCCGGCAATCACCAAAACAAGCAGTCCCACGGCTGCGATACCGATGATGATATGCGAGTGGCTCTGCACAAACTGAAATGCCTTTTCCGTTATACTGACAGTACCCTGTGCAGCTTTGGCTGTGCCAGATGCTGTGTTCTCCGCAGCGGCCGCACCTGCCTTCGCAGCGGCATACTCCTTTTTTGATGGCCTGCTTCTGCCGCCATCGGGAAAAGAGATTGGAACCAGCCTGCGGATCAGACTTCATGCGTTCCGCAAAGATGGAATCTACGGCATCTTTATTTCCCTTTTTCTCCAACCGCTCCAGCTTTTTGTACTGCCGCAGCTTTCGACCATATTGGAACCGGGAACCAGCACGGGCTGCACCTTCCGCTGAGCCTTCGGTAAAATGCGCTGCCTCCACACCAGAATTATTATCCTGGTCGGCATTGCGCACACTCTGATGTGCCTTGGCTGAAAGTGCATCTGCCGCAAGATTTCCCGGCTTCTTTGGCTTTCCGCCTTTTTTCCCGGAAGCTGCTGCATTCTTTTTCGCTTTTGCTTCCTGATCTGATTTCAGCTTCTTACTGCGCATCTTAGCAAGATCGGCCTCGTGACGAATCTGCCTTCGGTGTTCCGCTTTTTTCTTGCCGCCGTCTCCCGTACTGCTATCTGCGGTTTTGCTTCTGGAATCGCGAAGGGTGTTCTCCGCACCCTCGCGCTCCTGCCGCAGCTTGTCTCCGAGATTCGGATTTTTCTTGCCAGCCATCGCTTACGCCTCCTTCGCTTCCTGCACTTCGGTTAATTTTGTCGTCATAATCCGGTACAGTTCCAGATCGGTCGGGAAACGATCAACGAACGGCAAAATCACATTTCCGTAGAACAGCAGTCCTTCGCCTTCACCGGAGTGGGTCACATAGGACAGCTGATGTGGGCTGATATTCAGCTGATCCGCCAGAATCTGACGATCACCGGCTGCTTGATTCAGCATATAAATGAAGTCGCTGTTCTCAAAAATGTTCGTCACTTCGCGGGAAGAAAGCAGGTCTTTCACGTTCTGGGTGATGCCGGTGGGAATACCGCCCCATTTACGGAATCGCTTCCAGATTTCCACGCTGTAAGCCGCTGTCTGCTCCTCTTTCAAAAGCAGATGGAACTCGTCCATATAGTAGCGGGTGGCTTTACCGGCGTTACGGTTGGCGGTCACACGCCCCCAAACCTGATCCTGCACCACCAGCATACCGATCTTTTTCAGCTGCTTGCCCAGCTCCTTGATGTCATAGCAGACCAGCCGGTTATTGATATCTACGTTGGTGCGGTGGTTAAACAGGTTCAGAGAACCGGTCACATAGATTTCCAGTGCCGTTGCCACATGGTGTGCTTCCTTTTCATCCTGCCGGAGCAGTGCCTCGTACAAGTCCTGTAACACCGGCATATTCTCCGGCACCGGGTTCTCAAAATAGGTCTGGTAAATCTGATGCACACAGCGGTCGATAACCGTCTTTTCTACCGGCTGCAAGCCTTCCTTGCCGCCCACGATCAGCTCACACAGGGACAGGATAAAATCTGCTTTCAAGGCAATGGGATTATCCTCTTCTGAATAATTCGCGTTGATGTCCATCGGATTGATATACTGCGTGCTGGAAGGGCTGATTTTAATAACCTGCCCCTCAAATTTCTGCACCAGAGCCGTGTACTCGGCTTCCGGATCGCACACGATTACATCGTCATCCGTCACCAGAAACGCATTGGCGATTTCTCTCTTGGCAGAAAAGGATTTACCGGAACCGGGAGTACCAAGAATCAGCCCGTTGGGGTTCTTGAGCTTTTTCCGGTCAACCATGATCAGGTTGTTGGACAGGGCATTCAACCCATAGTACAGAGCCTCTTTCCCGGTCTGAAACAGTTCCTGGGTGGTAAACGGCACGAAAATTGCCGTGCTGCTGGTAGTCATGCTGCGCTGAATCTCAATCAGGTTCTGCGCCAGCGGCAGGCAGCTCATCAGCCCCTGCTCCTGCTGAAAGTCCAGACGGCGCAGGTTGCAGTTGTACTTCTGTGCGATGCTGGAAGCCTGAAACACGTTGGTCTCCAGCTCCTGCTCCGTCTCGCCGGTGTTCATCACCAGAAAAGTCAGCAGGAACATACGCTCATTCTGGCTCTGTAATTCCTTCAGCAATGCCTTTGCGTCCTTACCATAAGTCGCCAAATCCGACGGAATGATGTCCATATCGTATCCAGAACGGACTGCTTTCTTCTGTTCCTCAATCTTGGAACGATCCAGCTCCGTGATGGTATGCTTAATGGACTTGATTGCTTTGTTCTGGTCTACCGACTGAATGTGCATGGTCACGATCTGGCTGGATTCCATATCCAGAAAGTCCTTCAGCAGCTGATCCGACAGGTCGGAAGCTGTGATCTGGAGATAGGACATAGAACCATACATCCCGCCCATCTGAAAAATCCGGTTCTTCGGAAAGGCAAATCCGGTCGGAGCAATAAAGTCCTTTACCGACAGCCCGCTCTCCGGCAGCCACTTCCAATCGAAATTGAACCGGTCATGGTCGCCCATGTGGAACATATCGTGCATCAGATGAAGCCGTTCCTTGCCGTTCAGCAATTTTGCCCGGACACCCAAGCGTTTGAAGTTGTTCATCAGGTCGATCTCGATGTGAATGAGCCTCGGCTTTGCCTGTTTCATGGATTCCGCCTCAATGCCAAACGTCAGGTACTTCGTCTTGGTCAGGCCGTTGTTGCCCTGGGCAAGCTGGCGGCGCAGCATGGTGCTGTACTCCGTGCGCACCGGATTGAAATGATCCTTCTGGTACGGAATACACACCATCTTCTCAAAATTCGAGGCATCCGTAGCCATATTCATAAAAGAAAGCTCAAAGCGGATGCTGGAATCAAAGAAGTTCAGGAAGCTGCACCATTCCTCAAAGATAGCTGTCTGATCCTCCTGTTGTGCCAGCTGATAATTGATATCCTGATACTGGATGGTTTTGGTGTAGTAGTTGTCCGTCACACGGCAGATACCGTCCGGGAACATCCGCTGAAAAGGAATGCTCTCCTGTGCCGAATGCGGAATCGTGCGGTCCCCCCTTGCACGGTCAATCACCGTCTGCACCTGTTTCTGCTCTGCGGCTGACAGATGAGACGGCATTCGGATGTCATCCTGCTTTTTATTCTTCGATGTCAGCTTTTCGAGAATTTTGAACAATGCGATTTACCTCCATTTCCACGTCTGCCTGCTGAACCAGCAGTGCATAGTAATTTTTTGTTTTGTAAGGCCGCGTTTTCGGCCTCTTGAACTTTGCCTCATAGAAGTGCTTTGCCACCACTTCCAGCGGCTGACCGTCTTTCTCGTACATGGCAAGAAAGAAAAGCGGCAGCATCACTGCCATCATGCCAAGTGCAGCAAGGCTCAGATTCCCGCTGGACTTGAGCAAAAAGAAAACCGGAACGCCAATCAGCGCACCGGCTCCGAAGCAGAGAATCTGCCGTTTGGTCAGATTCATAAAGACCTTGGTTTTGACCTTTGAAAGGTCACGCGGTACAGAAATATAAGATGCCACGAATCATGCCTCCTTCCTTAATGCGCTGCAAACACGGATTTTGCGAGGCTTCCCGTCTTAAACAGCGTAAATGCCAGCAAAACCGTATAGCCCATAACGCCCCAAATGCTGCTGATGATGTTATCCGAAAAGGACAGGTTCTGAATCAGAACTGCGTAGATGCCTACACAGATCATGATAAGAAACCCCTGGAATCCCAGTGCAAACAGGGAGCGCAGATAGTTTTGACCGGTATGGCTCTGCTCATGGTTTCCAAAGGTTGCGAACGGAATCGGCGCAAGGCTCACCATGAGGTAAATTTCCACCATTCGGCCATACACGATGACAAAGATGATAGCCGACAACGCCAGCATCGTGACCTGAACCACAAAGGTCTGCAAATACAGTCCCAGCAGCGGTCCCAAGTCCATGCCTTCCAGTGTAGCCTGCATTGCTGTCAGGGTCGCATCGCTGACGGACGTACTGCCGGAAATCAGACCGCCACTTCTGGAGATCACTTGCTGCGCCACATCAAAGACAGCCATCGTGATATTGAATGTGTTCGAGATCAGAGTCACTGCCAGAAAGGTCTTAAAGACCCATTTGAAAAATGTCCACGTCTCGAAATTTGCCAGATTGTTATGCTCGATGAGCATCTGGATCAGCTCATAACAGGCGATGAATGTCAGCACCATTCCGGCAATGGGCAGGATCACGGATTCCGAGATGTTACGGATCATAGAGAAAACCGCAGGTGAAAAGTTCGCCGGTGTGGTTCCCACATCGCCTGCGATCTGTCCAACCTGCTGGTTGACCGAATCGAACATCCCTGAAAGATTTCCCATGATACCGCTGATGATCATGCTCTTGAGCCAATCTGTGATCTGTTCAAGGATACTCTGCATGAGCCGCCTCCTTCCTTACGCAAACACGCCGAACAGCTTCGCCATCCGGGACAGAAGCATGAACAGCTGTGAGAAAAGAGACAGTGCCGATGCAGTTGTAGTAAGAAACGCCATAGATTTGTCCTCCTGTAACTTGTCCGGCCTATCAGCCGTGCGATTCTAAACTGCGGTCCTGCGCCATACTTCCAACATGTGCACCTGCCGGAGAGCGCAGAAAATAGCCAGCTGCGGAGATTGCCTGCACCTGACTATGTAACAGGCAGCTTTCGCCGCCCGGTCGGAATCTTCGCTCCGACAGCCTTTGCTTAACCGAACAGACCGGAAAGCAGCGGCACCAGAGTCGTGCCGATCAGTGCTACACCGCCACCGGCCATCAGCTGCTTCATGCCCTGAGACTTGGCACCGGGGTTGTCGTTGCCGTAGCCTTCCAGCAGGTTGATCGCTCCCCAGATGCCGAGGCCGGCACCCAGTGCGATAACGAGGGTCTGAAGAACGGTTACTGCGCTGTTGAAAAATGCCATAAATGTGTACCTCCTTGTACGTTGCGCCCTTATGGGCTGATGAATAGTGATTTTCCATCTGCATGTGCACCTGCAAATGGGCAAACATATAGCCAGATTTCCAATCCCAATCAGAAACCTGGCTATGTAAAGAGGCGGCAGCTCGCCGCCCCTTCTTATTCTGTTGCCAACAGCACACCTATGACATCTTCGTCACCGGAACGAACTTACTTGGCATGATCTGCATCAACCACTTCGTACTTATCACCGGGCTTGAGTTTCAGCCGATGGTCAAGAAACGCCTCGATGCTGAACGTGTTTTTCTTATCAGCACCGGCAGTGAGCTTGTAGTTCGGATGCTGGGTCAGATCATATTTATCTGACTTGAACGGTCTCACACCGCGCAGCTGCAAAATGCACTTACCGCCATCCAACACAGCCAGTTCATCCACCGAGGCCAGGTCATGCCCAACTTTTTGGTAATTGGTGCCGTAGGATGGGCTATTACCTCTGGTATCGGAAGTGTTGTACAGATCAATCGTTTCTTTCCCCAGTGCCTGATTCAGCTCTTTCAGCGTAGTCGGCTCCGAACCGCCAAGAAAAATACGGGAATCCATATTGCCGATGATGGTATCGGCATTGTCCTTGTAGATTGCCTTCAACTGGCTCTGTGCCTGAAGCACCAGACACGCCGAGATTTCTCTTGATCGGATGG
>ENA-OQES01000080-OQES01000080.1-human-gut-metagenome-genome-assembly--contig:-NODE-80-length-39192-cov-8.457750_pt1 | contig 39192 bp, 29 predicted proteins | sample MGYA00242798_ERZ504641 | MGnify/ENA primary metagenome ERZ504641 (study PRJEB26092, sample SAMD00036327) | human gut metagenome | host: Homo sapiens | study: EMG produced TPA metagenomics assembly of...
CCCGCGTTCGTCACCGTTTCGACGATCTTCTTCGCCGATTGGTCGATGACCTCATGGTCATAGGACTTAAGCCTGATGCGGATTTTCTGTCCCGCCATTGCCTTCCGCCCTTTCTAGCGATTCGTTAGTTACTGTTTACCAGCCTGCTTCTCAAAGGGCACCGGCGCAGAAGACCCCCGGAACCGTGGAAGTTCCGTGGCCATACCACATCAGTGCGCAGCCATGCAGTTTTCACTCTCGCGATCACTGTGCCACGCTCGCTTTTTTGAATTCCCAATTTGCGAGCCCTAAAATCAGGCAACTTCTTTATTTAAGCATCAGGGGTAGTCTTAAGAAATCCTCGCGTGTCGCGGTCTCAAGTCCTGTTTTCAAGTCCCTGAAAACGAATGAGATGCACATTGCCGATCGTCTGTTGCGATCATAATGCAGCATCATCCGAAAATGCTTTTCCACATATAAAAAACGAGGAATCCGGTTGAACGAATCCAACCAAATTCCTCGTTATCTATGATGCTTGCCGATATAACGCAAGCACCTTATATATAGGTCACTGCTGATGGCCTATACATGAAGCGACTCATGCACGCTCGGAAGCTTCTTCCGTGGCGGCCTCGCCCTGACGCTGGACGCGCAGCTTGTGTCCTTCGGCCTGGCTGACGCCGTAGTATGCGGCGATGGCGATGTCCTTCATATCCTCGATCTGCGGGATACGCGGATTTGCCGGAGCGCACTGATCCTCATAGGCACGCATGCCGATCTGATCGAGGATGGACCAGAAGTAGTCCTCGTCCACACCGCACTCCTGGAAGCTCTTGTTCATGCCGAGCTTGTTGTCACGGTAGTCCTCGACGGCCTTGGCCAGGTTCTCAACGCCCTCTTCCGGAGTCTTGCCCGGGTTCACGCCAAGGTTCTTGGCGATCTCCTGGTAACGTTCCGGAGCGATGTACTTGTTGTACTTCGGCCAGCTGGTCGGTTCCTCCGGAATGGAGCCGTTGTAGCGGATGACGTACGGCAGCAGGATGGAGTTGGTACGACCATGGGCAACGTGGCACAGGGCACCGATGGTGTGGGCCATGCCGTGGCACATGCCGAGGAATGCGGAGCCGAATGCCATGCCGGCCATGGTGGCGGCGTTGTGCATCTTCTCCTGGGCCTTGATCTTGTCTTCACCCGGCTCGCCGTTGACGGACTCGGCGAGGTTGTCCCAAATCAACTTGGCCGCGTGCAACGCCATGCCATCGGTGAAATCGTTGGCATAGACGGAGACGTAAGCCTCGAAGGAGTGGGTCAGGGCGTCGAAGCCAGCATCGGATGCGAGCTTGCGCGGCTGGGTACGCGCCAGCACCGGATCGACGATGGCGACGGACGGGGTCAGCGCGTAATCGGTGATCGGGTACTTGTAGCCGGTCTTGTGATCGGTGATCACAGCGAACGGCGTGACTTCGGAACCGGTGCCGGAAGAGGTCGGGATGCACACGAGCTTGGCCTTCTTGCCCAGCGGCGGGATCTTGAAGGCGCGCTTACGGATATCGAAGAACTTCTCACGCACATCGGAGAAGGAGATTTCCGGGTGCTCGTACAGCAGCCACATGATCTTGGATGCGTCCATCGGAGAACCACCGCCGACTGCGATGATGGTGTCCGGTTCGAACTCCTCGCGCATCATGGTGGCGCCGCGCTCGACGGTCTCGACGCTCGGCTCCGGCTCGACGTAGTCGATGATACGGAAGGTCACGCGGTTGGAACGTGCACGCAGCTGGTCGATGATCTTGTCGACCACGCCGAGCTGCTCCATGACCTTATCGCACACGATGACGGCCTTTTCGATGCCGTACATGTCGCGCAGGTACTTGATGGCGTTCGGCTCGAAGTAGGTCTTGGCCGGAATCTTGAACCACTGCATGTTGTTGTTCCTCCGAGCGATGCGCTTGATGTTGAGAAGGTTGACTGCCTGGACGTTGCCGGACACGGAGTTGCCACCGTAGGAGCCGCAGCCGAGGGTCAGCGACGGTGCGATGGCGTTGTAGATATCGCCCACGCCGCCGAGGGAGCTCGGAGAGTTCCAGATGATGCGGCATGCGTGCATGCGCTGGCCGTATTCGCGGACCAGAGCCTGATCGTTGGTATGGATGGCTGCGGTGTGGCCTGCACCATGCTTGAGCATGGCTTCGCACATTTCGAAGGCCTGTTCCTTGTTGTCGGACTTCAACACGGCCTGGACCGGAGCGAGCTTCTCCATTGTCAGCGGCTCGTTTTCGCCGATTTCCTTGCACTCGGCGGCAAGAATGGTGGCGTCTTCCGGAATCTCAAAGCCTGCGGCCTTGGCGATGTACTGCGGGGACTTGCCCGGCACCACAGAGTTGAGCTTCGGGGTCTGGCCGGAGTATGCGGTGCAGCCGAACATGTACTGCTCGAGCTTGGCCTTCTCTTCGTCGTTCACGAAGTAGGCCTTGCGACGCTTGAGTTCCTTGACCAGCGGATCGTAGATGTCCTTGTCGGCGATGATGGCCTGCTCGGTGGCGCAGATCATGCCGTAATCGAAGTGCTTGGAAAGAATCAGATCGTTGGCTGCACGCACGACGTCGACGTTCTTGTCAACGTATGCCGGAGCGTTGCCAGCGCCGACGCCGAGGGCCGGCTTGCCGGAGGAGTATGCGGCCTTGACCATGCCCGGACCACCGGTGGCAAGGATGGTGGCGACACCATCATGTTTCATCAGGGCGCCAGTGGCCTCGATGGACGGATGCTCGATCCACTGAATACAGTTCTCAGGAGCGCCTGCTGCGATAGCGGCATCGCGAACGATCTTGGCGGCCGCGACGGAGCAGTTCTGTGCGCCCGGGTGGAAGCCGAAGATGATCGGGCAGCGGGTCTTCAGTGCGATCAGCGACTTGAAGATGGCGGTGGAGGTCGGGTTGGTGACCGGGGTCACGCCAGCGACGACGCCGACAGGTTCGGCGATCTCGTCGATGCCCAGCACGTCGTCCTCGCGGATGATGCCGACGGTCTTCTGACCGGCCAGGTAGTTGGTGACATGCTCGCAGGCGAAGATGTTCTTGGTGGCCTTGTCTTCGACCAGACCACGGTGGGTCTCATCGACGGCCATCTTGGCGAGCACCAAGTGCTTGTTCAGGGCTGCGACGGATGCCTTGGCCACGATGTGGTCGACCTGCTTCTGATCGAGCTTTTCGAATTCGTCAAGAGCCTTCAGGCCCTTCTTGACCAGAGCGTCGACCTCAGCCTCGGCTGCGGCGAGCTTCTCTTCCGGAGTCGGCTTGGTCGGCTCTTCCTTCTTCTTTGCGTCTGCCACTTGAAGTCCTCCTCGATTCTTTGGGGAATAGCAAAGGTGTTTTCAGTTATTCGCTTCAACCTCGCGGCGGAAGCTGCGTTGCTGATCATGTTGTGACCTGAGTCACAATATACCTGAGAACAATCGCGTTGTATATTCTTCGTCGTGTCGTGTGTTTTATGTTCAGTTACTATCCTTTTTTTGTTCTTTTCGCCTTATTTTCCGAACATTTAACCTATTTTCAACACCGTTTTGATACGTTTTGTTCATTTAAAGTCAACTTCGCAAACGTCGATTTCGCTATTTTCTAAACAACGTTTTTTAAAGTCTTTTATTTTTGTTGCAAAACGGCGCGAACTTCCTAAAAATACTTTTGTAAAGGTATAATCGAACGAAGTAATACATCATCCGCAAAGGAGCAGACATGAAAGCCGCGCCCACCATGGCAGTGAAGGAGCTCAACAAGCGAGCCCTGACCAGATATCTGTACGCGAACGGCCCCGCGACCAAACAGGTTCTGGAACGGGAACTCGGACTGAGTCTGCCCACCATCACCCAGAATCTGCGCGCGCTAGAACAGGAAGGTCTTGTAGGCAAAGGCGAGCAACTGGGATCCACGGGCGGCAGGAAGGCGCAGACCTTCGTGTTCAAGTCCCGGTTCAAAGCAGCCATCGGCGTCTCCATGCGCTCCAATAGCCTGAATCTATGCGCCATCGATCTGCACGGCGGCGTCATCGCACGGCACCATACCGCGCTCCCCTACCGCAACACCGATGCTTACTATCAGAAGATCGGCGGCATCATCAACGATTTCGCGGAGAAGATCGAACGTGGCGGCACCGACGTCTTAGGAGTCGCATTCGCCATCCAGGGCATCGTCTCCGCTGACGGCACGACCATCAGCTTCGGCAGCATCATGGGCAATACCGGCGTCAAGCTGGGTACCATCGCGCAGAACGTGCATTATCCCAGCATCATGATCCACGATTCCGACGCCTCGGCCATGGCGGAGCTATGGCTCGACCATGCACTCAGCGACGCGGTCTGCGTATATCTGGAAATGCGCCCCGGCGGCGCGGTGATCATCGACGGACAGCTCTATCAGGGGCCGAACCTGCGCAACGGCGTCATCGAACATATGACGCTTGTGCCCGGCGGCAACAAATGCTACTGCGGCCAATACGGCTGCATGGACACGTACTGCTCGCCGGAGACCCTGCTGGAGGACGGCGAAAGCCTGTCGGGATTCTTCAGCGTGCTGAGGCAGGGCGAGCACGATCATCGCAAGCGCTTCGACCATTGGCTTGCCAACGTGGCACAGGCCGTAAGCAACATCCGCGCGCTGCTTGCCGGCGACATCATCATCGGCGGCGAAGCGGCACGGTATCTCGATTCGGACGATATGGACAGGCTCAAGTCCTTAATCGATGAGAAAAGCGCGTTCCACGACACCCGCTTCACGCTGCGCAAGAGCCTGTGCGTGGAAGACCAGAACATCATCGGCGCCGCGCTGCGATTCGTGCAGTCCTACGTCACGGACGTCTGCAACACGGAAGTGTGACGGCACACGCGCAATATGTGTTTGCATACGCGCGAAAAACGCGTATGCAAACACATACACAAAGACGAGGGGCGTTCCCATCCCGTTGCTGTGGATGGGAACGCCCCTCGTCTTTATCAGCCGAACAATCAGACGATCTGGCAGAACTCGATGGTCTCGCCGTTCGGACCGTACACGTTGAAGAAGCGGATGCCGTGCTCCCAGAAGCTGTCGATGTGCTGGATCTCGGTGTCCTTGAACTTCAGGCCGAGTTCCTTGGCGTTTTCGAAGGCCGCTTCGATGTCCGGGGTGTCGAAAGCCCAGTGGTTGATGGCACCGGTGGTCATCGGGGCCGGCTCGCCCTCCCAGGTCTCGATGGTCAGGTGGCCGTAACGCAGGAAGGCGCAGCGGTTCTCGCCGTTGTGGAAGATGCCGGCGATCTCAAAGCCGAGCTTCTCGGTGTAGAAGGCGATGGTCTCGTCCAAATCCTTGGCGACCATGCCGGAATGCTGGAAATCAGTGGTGAATGCGGTCATGGGCTTGCTCATGATGTTCTCCTTCATTATGGGTTTGTGTTAGGGAATAATACTTGAAAATTGTTGTGTTTTGTCAAAGTGTCGGACGCCCGTGGGGCAGGCGCCCGACATGGACGGGGTCAGGCGACGGCAGGCGCATCTTCCTTGGCTTCGGCCGCGACTTCCTTGACGGAGCCGGCGGACTTCTTGATGCGGTGGCCGTGGCTGTCGAAGCCAGGCTGCTGCGGACGGAGAACAGCGTCAGGATGAACGCCAGCACGTACAGGGCCGCGTACGTCCAGCACACGCCGCCGTAGCCGATGGTCGGCAGCAGGATGGTGGCGATGCCAGGGCCGGCAAACGTGGTCAGACCAGCCGCAAGGTTGTAGGCGGACAGTGCCGCGCCCTGCTTGCCTTCGCCGGCATACAGCGTCATGATGGTCGGCAGCGAGGAGAAGGCGCAGGTGCCGATGCCGACGATGATCGAAGCGATGATCATCATCACCGCGTTCGCGCCGAACCACTGCGGAATGTAGTAGAAGGCGACGGAACCGACGGCGAGCGCCGCGCAACCGAACCAACGCATCGGCCACACCCATCCATAGCGGTCCATGAACCAGCCCCAGAACGTGTTGAAGATCAGGGTGACGACGAACACGAAGCCCCAGATGCGCATCCATTCCTCGGTCTTGAAGATGTTGATGCCTCCGTTGTGCGTGGTGCACAGGTACAGCGGCATGATGACCGGGAAGCCGTACAGCAGCAGGTTGTTGATGATACGGATGATGGCGCAGATGAGGATCTTGCGGTTGGTGACGAGGATGGTGGCGCCTTCGGCAAGTTCCTTAAGCTGCTCCTTGCGGCTCAGACCCTCGCCCTTGACGACCTTGTTCTTCGGTACGAAGAAGAAGCACATGAGCGTGCCGACGATGGAGAACGGCAGAGCGAACCAGAAGGTCTTGTATTCGCCGACGATCGGCATGATGAAGCTCGGCAGATAAGCGCCGAACACGCCGATGCCCAGCGAGAAGCAGGTCCAGAAGAAGCCGGTTGCCGAAGCGAGTCGCGATGGCGAAATGTACTGAGCCATCAGCACGACGAAGCTGTAGATGAACAGCGGGTAGCCGATGCCACGGATGGCGTACAGGCCCAGGATCAGCGGATAGATATGGCTTGGGATGGCCACGCCGAGGAACAGCAGATGCACGCCGATCCACCAGCACGCGCCGAACATCATGACCTTGCGCGCGCCGAACATTTCGGCAAGCACACCTGCCGACCATCCGCCGAAGGCAGCGAACAGGCCGTACACGGTGACCAGCAGCGAGGCCTGGGACGAGGTGAATCCCTGATCCACCATGAATTTCGACAGAAATGTCAGTTCGAAACCATCACCGGTCATGAAGATGGCAACGGCGAGGAAGCCAAGCATCAACGTGCGAGGAACGCCAAGTCGTTCAAGAATCTTAATCATGCGAGCACCCTTACCCGATACATCTCTCAACTATGAGAAAATCGTACGAATCAATATGGATTATTCGGGGGTCAGGTGTCATGGCCGCCTTGCCATGGCACCCGGTTTATACAAAGCGATGGCCGCCGCGAGAGAGGTAACGTGCGGCGGCCACGATTTTCAGAACAGTCGCAAAACCGTTTGCGACGTCACTTGCCAACCTTGACGACGGCCTTGGAAACGCCGGCGATCTTGCCGTCGAGGAAGTCCTGCACCTGCTCGAGCTCGAGCTCGTGGCTGATGAGGCCGCCGATGTTCATCTTGCCGGAGGAGACCAGCGAGATGGCGTCGCGGAAGGTCAGCGGGTTGATGAAGGAGCCCTGGATGGTCAGCTGCTTCTTGTAGATGTCGTAGGTGTTCATCTCGAAGTGAGCTTCCTGCGGGCCAACACCGAACATCAGCACCTGAGCGCCCTTCTTGGCGGCGGCGACAGCCTGGGCCTGGGTGGTCGGCAGGCCGACGGCCTCGACGATGACGTCGTAGGAATCAGCCGGAATCTGCTCGCGGGTGGTGTTGTAGGTTTCGGTGACGCCGAACTGCTCCTTGTTGCGCTGCAGCTTCTCGTCGAAGATGCCGGCGAGGTCCACCTGGTGCACGCCGTAGGCCTGCAGCAGCTGGGCGAAGATCTGGCCCATGAAGCCGTCGCCGATGACCAGAGCCTTCTGGTACGGACGCAGCTTGAGCAGGTCGAGGCCGTGCACGGCGCAGGACACCGGCTCGATGGCGGCGGCGTCGCGCAGGGAGACGTTGTCCGGCAGCTTGTAGACCACGGTGGCCGGAGCGGTGAACCGCTCGGCCAGACCGCCGTTACGGGTGACGCCGACGGCGCTCAGGTGATCGCACAGCTCAGGACGCTGGGTCAGGCAGTACTCGCACTGGCCGCAATAGATGTTCGGATCGACGGCAACACGGTCGCCGACCTTGACGTTGGTGACCTCGGAGCCGATGGCTGCGACGACACCGGAGTTCTCATGGCCGAGGATGATTGGCGGAACGGCCGGAGCGGAGCCCGGACGGCCGGCGTACAGGTCATGGTCGGTGCCGCAGACACCTGCGTAAGCGGTGTTGATCAGCACCTCGTTCGGCTGAATCTCAGGAGTGTCCAGTTCCTGGATCTCGAACTGCTTGATGCCAGTCAGAACCAAAGCCTTCATGATTGTTCCTTCCTCACTGAAAGACTTTTGCTTTTTTGCTTCCCGCAGACCCCCTGCGTGATATCTCACACTATACGCTTTTCCAAAAAGTTTTGCAAATTGCCTTTTTGTAAAGTTCTTTACAAAGCGTGTCGCGTTTATTTCCAAGGCTTCCGCATCATCGAGACGGCGACAAGAGACAACAATCGCCCATAAAAATCTAAAAAGAAATCACGTCGAAAACACAACGTCGCGCAACGACCCTCGCTCGAACAATCGACGTATTCCGGCGTTTACAATGGAGACATGAAGAATCCACCCCTGCACCGATACGCAACCCGCCCCGGACTCTACTTCACCGATGACGGTGGTGCGGACGCCGTCGTCCGTTCCGAGACCGCCGATCAAGTGTGGTTCTGCGTGCTCGAACCGCTCAACCAGCCCAGCGCCTTCTACGCCGATGCCGTACGCCTGTTCAACGAGCCTGACGTGTCGTTCATCGAGCAGGCGAAAACACAACGCATCTGCACCAGACGCATCCCCTCGCTGAACCTGCGAGAAACCCTGTTCCATATGGATGGACCGAATTACGGACTATGGTATGTGCACCTTCCCAAAGCTTGGGACGGCATGCAATACGGATACCGCGTCAACGGCCCATGGGATCCAAACCATGGCGTGAGCTTCAATCCATACAAACTGCTGCTCGACCCATACGCCAAAGGCATCGAAGGCAAGATGGAACTCGATCCGGGCGCCTTCGCCTACGAATGCGAGATCAAAAACGGCAAGGTCGCCGGTTCGCCGTTCGGACCGATGAGCACCGTGGACTCTCTGGGACACATGCCTGTTTCCGTGGCCATTGACGACCGCGACATCAACAAGCATATGGGAGAACCATCCCACCCGCATGTGCCATGGAGCAAAACCGTCATCTACGAACTGCACGTCAAAGGATTCACCGCGAACGCCCCATGGCTTCCTCCGGAATTGCGCGGCACCTATGCCGGCCTCGCCCATCCGGCCACGCTCTCCTATCTGCAGGACCTCGGCGTGACATCCATCGAACTGCTGCCCATCCAAGCCAAGCAATCCGAACTGTTCCTGCAGGAACGCAATCGCACGAATTACTGGGGCTATTCCACGCTCGGCTACTTCGCCCCCGAAGCCTCGTACGCCACCAAGCAGGCGCAGGAAGCGGGAGCGGGCGCCGTGCGGCAGGAGGTCATCGACATGGTGCGGGCCATGCATGAGGCCGGTTTCGAGGTCATCATGGACGTGGTGTACAACCACACCTGCGAATCCGGTCCGGAAGGCCCGACCATCTGCTGGCGTGGACTCGACAACCTCGCCTATTACCGACGGACCAAAGACAAGGTCAGCCGCCTGTACGACACGACGGGATGCGGCAATTCGCTTGACTTCACCAACACGCACGTCACCACCTTCGCCGTGGATTCGCTTCGCTACTGGGCCAAGCGAATCGGCATCGACGGCTTCCGCTTCGACCTTGCGGCGACGCTGGCGCGTCTTGACGGCGAATTCACGCGATACCACCCGTTCCTGTACGCGTTGCGCTCCGATCTGCTGCTCGGCAACCTCAAGATGATCATGGAACCGTGGGATTGCGGCCCGAACGGCTGGCGCACCGGCGAATTCGGCATCCCCTTCGCCGAATGGAACGACAGGTTCCGCGATTGCACACGCACCTTCTGGCTGACCGATGTGGAACGTGCACGTGGTGGTGAAACCGGCGACATGACCATGCAGTCCATGGCCACGCGCCTATGCGGCTCAGCCGATCTGTTCGCCACCGACCCCGGACGCGGATCGACCGCATCCGTGAACTACGTGGCATGCCACGACGGCTTCACCACCGCCGATCTGACCCAGTATCGGCATAAGCACAACGAAGCCAACGGAGAGAACAACCGGGACGGCAGCGACAACAACCATTCCGTCAATTTCGGACATGAAGGCCCGTGCAGTGATCCGATCATCACACAGCAACGAGAACGGGCCATCATGAACATGCTGGGCACGCTGCTGCTCTCCCTGGGCACGCCGATGCTGCTTGCCGGCGACGAATTCGGCAATTCGCAAAACGGCAACAACAACGCCTACACGCAGGACAATGAGACCACATGGCTGGATTGGGATTGGCTGTACAGCACCGAGCAGACCGCGGAGCTCAAGCTGTTCAACCTCACTTCCCGGCTGATAGCGCTGAGAAAGGCCCGGGACCTCTACAACCATGAGGATTTCTTCACCCGACTGAGCAAAATCGGACTGTTGAAGAAATCCGACCGCGTGCACTGGTTCCTGCCGAACGGAAAGACGCCGCATGATGCGGATTGGACGAATCCCTCGGTCCGATCGTTCGCCATGCAGCTGCTCTCCCCGACGAGCCAAGCCTGCTCATTCTGGTCAATGGGTCCGACGAGAACGTCAGATTCCATCTGCCCAACGACATCGAATGGGAAATGATCTGGTCCTCGGCGGAAATCGCCGGCGAATATCCCGGACAGGGCACGCAGATCGAGAAGCTGGCCGAGTTCGATGAGGAAGCGGAGGACAAACCTGCCGGGCGATTCCGCAACCATCTGCAGCGTCTCAATACCATGTATTGGCAGATGGATGAGAATGCCGACAGTCTGAACTCCGCTGACGACGGGTTGTCCGAGGACGATCCGACCCTGTGGACGCTGCCGGCTCTGAGCATCAGCGCGATGAAGCAGATTTCGACGGATTGACGCGCAGCGGACGGCGCAACGAATCGGCGCATACATCAATACGCAAACGGCCCATCCGAAACGTCCGGTAACGGGTGGGCCGCGAATGAGGGAGATGCGGATGCTTCATCTGCAACGTCTGCCAGATACGTCCAACACATCTAACGAGCCCATTGCGTCCAACGCATCTAACGCTTGCCCACAATAACGAGGAAACCCCTCGGAGACCATGGGTTTCCGAGGGGTTTCGAATAAAGCTTGCTGTAAGCTTTAGCGCTTCGAGAACTGCGGAGCGCGACGTGCCTTGTGCAGACCAGCCTTCTTGCGTTCCACGACGCGGGCGTCGCGGGTCAGGAAGCCAGCCTTCTTCAGGGCGGCGCGGTTCGCATCACGATCGATGGCGTTCAGAGCGCGGGCAACGCCCAGGCGGATTGCGCCAGCCTGGCCGGTGGTGCCGCCACCGTCAACGAGGACGATAGCGTCGAACTTGCCTTCGAGCTTGAGAAGCACGATCGGGGAGTTGACCTCACGCTGCAGCAGCTTGGCCGGGAAGTACTCTTCCAGGGTGCGACCATTGATGGTCCACTTGCCGGTGCCCGGAACCAGGCGAACACGGGCGACGGCTTCCTTACGACGACCGGTGCCGTAGCCCGGAGCGATGGTGGAAGTACCGGTGCCAGCGCCAGCGTTGGTCTCGGTGGTGTACGAGGTGAGCTCCTCTTCGGTCTCGAGAACCGCGGAGTCGTTGGTGTTTTCAGCCATGTTTCTTATCTCCCTTCGGTTCACTTAGCCTGCTGCGAGACCTGAGCGATCTCGAAAACCTGCGGCTTCATGCCAGCGTACGGATGCTCGGCACCGCGAACGATGTGGAGACGATCCAGCTGAACCTTGGCCAGACGGTTCTTCGGCAGCATGCCCTTGATGGCAGACTTGATGATGCGCTCGGGGTTGGTCTTGAGCAGCTGGGCGTAGCTATCGCGGCGCAGGCCACCCGGACGACCGGAGTGCATGTACAGTTCCTTGCCCAACTTGTTGCCGGTCAGAGCGATCTTGTCGGCGTTGAGGATGATCACGTGGTTGCCGGAATCGGCGTGCGGAGCGTAGGTCGGCTTGTTCTTGCCACGCAGCAGGGTTGCCGCCTGAGTGGCGAGACGACCGAGCACCACGTCGGTGGCGTCGATGACGTACCAGTCGTGAGTCAGATCAGCTGGCTTCGGAGTGAAAGTTTTCACGATGTACCTTTTCTATATATTGTGTTCCGGACCATCCATCAGCATTACACGCGTTGGTTGGGCGCGGAATAATGCCGTTTTTCAGGTCTCATTATCCGTGGGCTCCCTGAAAGTCCTCGATGGCGAGTGGGAAAAGCGCTTTGAAGGACCCCGTAGGGAAACACAACAGTCTACTAGTATATCGCCTGCCTTGACATTCGGCAACACGAAAAACAAGGGTGTCCGCAGACCGTCGGACCTGTGGACACCCCATGGAATCGCCTATAGAAGATCAGCCACGCATGATGGCGGTGATCTCCTGCAGACGCGGTTCGTCGAAGAGCTTTTCGAGCGGCACCACGTTGCCTTCGCCATCGGCCAGCGGAATACGCCAATTCGGATACTCGTTATTGGTGCCCGGCTGGTTCTGCGTGCGCTTCTCACCGACCGCGTCGACGATGGAGGCGGCCATGAGCTTGCAGGGCGAACCTTTCAGACCACGGTACAGCGCGTCGACAATCTCGTTTTCGTTGGCGGCTTCGTCATCCAGAGCAGCCTTGTCGAGATAGCCCTCCTCGACCAGCATGTTCAGCATGGCATTGTGCTCGGCGGTTGCGGACTTCTGGAATTCCTCCACCGGTCCGGACAGCAGGCCGAGCTGTTCACGCAGCTTGACGTGGCCGTATTCGAGGTAACCGGCCGCAGGAGGCATGTCATGCGTATTGACGGACGCCAGTGCGTACGGACGCCAATCCTTCGGAGTGCGGAACACACCGTCCATCTGTTCGAACCATTCCACGGCACAACCGAGAATGCCATGTTCGGACAGCGACTTGGACACATAGGCCGGCACGACACCCAGATCCTCGCCGACAACCACGCCACCAGCACGGGAAGCCTCAAGCGCGAGAATGCCGAGCATGACATCGGAATCGTAATGCACATATGTGCCATCAGTGGCGGGCTTGCCTTCCGGAATCCACCATAGGCGGAACAGACCAAGGATATGATCGATACGCACCGCACCGGCATTGGCGAACATGTCATGCACCATATCGCGGTACACCCGGAAACCGGTCTGTTCAAGGGCAATCGGATTAAGCGGCGGTTGGCTCCAGTCCTGACCCTGCTGGTTGAACATGTCCGGCGGAGCGCCGACCGTGGCGCCCTTGGCGAAGCGTTCCGGATTCCACCACACATCGGATCCTGCCGGATGCACGCCGACGGCCATATCCGCGACGATGCCGATCTTCATACCGGCCTTGCGGGCGGCCTGCTGCGCCGCGTGCAACTGATCGGTGGCGACCCACTCAAGCCAGCGGTAGAACTCAAGGGTGTCCGGGAACTTCTCACGCAACTGCGCGACTTCTTCGGAATCACGGTTGTATTTGCGCACCCAATTATCGGCGTCGTCGGAGGGAGCGCCCCACTTGTCGTAGCACAGGCACCAGGTGGCGTAGGATTCGATCTCGTCTCCGCATTCGGCGAGGTAACGGTCGAATTCGGCCTGGCGAGCCTTGGTTCGGCCGGCCTTGTAGATGACCCACAGCGCATGCTTCTTGACGCGCCACATGGCGTCACGATCGATCAGCCGCGCGTCGTCATTCAGCGATTCGACCTGCTCGTGCAGCGCATCGACTTCAGCCCTGTCCTCGTGGGACAGCGTGAGATATTCCGGCATGGACTCCGGACGGATGTAGCTGAAATTGATGAAACGGCGGGAAATCGGCAGATACGGCGATGGCGTCAGCGGAGGCACCGGCTCCGCGGCGTGCATCGGGTTGATAAGCATGAAGTCGGAGCCGGTCTTCTTTTTAGCCTCGACCAGCATGGTCTTCAGATCTTCGAAGTCTCCCACGCCCCAGGATCCCTTGGAACGGATGGAGTACAGCTGGCTCATCCACCCCCACAGGGAGCCGTTCTTCATATCATCGAGCAGTTCGATTTTCTCAGGAGCGCTGATAACGGTTGCAGTCTCCGTCTCGCTGCCGACAGTGACCTCGAGGGTGTGATAGCCTTCGGGCAGATCGGCGGGCAGGACGAGATACGACGTGAAGAAGAAGCTGCCATCAATCTCATGGGCGATTTTCTCACCGCCCTCATGGGAGATTTTGCCCGTGAATTGCTTGCCGTTTTCCAGCGTGATGGAGGCTTCCGGCACATCGAACATGCCGCCGTGCACCGCCACCTTGCTTTCCTTGCCCACGATATGCAGCACGGTGGGAGCCACCACGCGCGTTTCGCGTTCGGACTTGATGGATGTGATGGACTGGTTGATCGCCTCATCGATGGAAGCGTCAATACCAAGCGCCTTGAGCACCGCCACTAGAACATCGTCTTCGATTTCGTGGTAATCATGGCTCATACCGACGTAGCTGGTGGCGACACCCACCAGCTTTGCCAGACGAATGAGCGGACGGGCGAGACGCGTTGCGTTTTCGGTCTGTTCTGTCATGGTTCCCAGTCTAGGACCAAAACATGCGTACCACGCGCAGGAATCTCATAAAAAGTGACAACGTATGCAATTATTTTTCCGCAAGCTGCCGTTGAGCGGCCTTCTGCACGTCGCTTGAAGCGTCCTGCGCCAACTGCTGGAGCATCCGATCGGAAACATTCGGATTCAAGGCGACGGCCCTGCGCACCATGGTCGCAAGCACCACCGGAGCGTCCGGTTCGACCTGCGTTCCCAACGAGCCCAGGAAATCAAGCGTGTCGGAATCCATGGTGGAATCTTCGGCGCCTTCAAGACGCATTTTCCAAGACGTACGTTTGTTGCGCAGCGCGGTGGCACGCACTTCGGGCGACTCATCCTTGGTCAGTCGGCCCACCAGCCAGTTCTTGTCATCGGCGTTTCCCGCAACGGCTTTGCGTACTTCAGGAGACTCGTCGGTGGAAAGCTTGACCAGAATGTTCGGGAACGGCATGGTTTCGGCAAGGAAGACGCGGTCCTCCACCGGCGTATGCGCGTTGCCAGCCACAGCCTCAAGCAATGCGGTGGCACGGGAGAACGCCGCCTGGTCGCTCCGGTCCGGCAGCGGACGTCTGGCGAACTCGCTTAATGCGGCGGAATCAGTGGAATGCCGGAGCCGCTCGTATGTGGCGGTCAACGGCTCGAAATCCACGGTCTCATCGGCGTTCGAGGCGTCGGCCTGCGAATCATTCTCATGCTGCTCGTTCTCATCACTCATATTTTCACCTTACGACACTATATGCATGCGGCTCACAACGTGAACTCATACTTTGACCGGACGGTTGGACGTGCCCACCAGTCGCGGAACGACCGTAGCGTTGAAAGTTTCCACAACTCGGGATTCGAAGACATTCGCCTGTTCCTGCGGAACCACCACAGTCAAGGCGATGCGGTCAGTGTACTGCGCGTCGGTCTGCTCGCCTTCCACCGTTGACAGCAGATTCTGGAAGCTGCCCAACTGCGGATAATCAAGAGTTACCTGATATTCGCCGCACGGTACGATTTTCGCCTTGGAAGCAGCCTTGACCGCAATTGACGCACCTGTGGAATACGCACGGATCAGGCCGCCGGAACCAAGCAGGATACCGCCGAAATACCGTGTGACCGCGACCACGCAATCAGTCATTTCGTTTGCCCGCAGCACGTCGAGAATGGGCTTGCCGGCGGTTCCGGACGGCTCGCCATCATCGCTCATGCGTTCCGCAAGACGTCCATCGGATCCACCACACACCGCGGCATAGGCGACATGCCGGGCTTTCGGATGCTGGTCACGGATCGTCTGAACGAAAGCGAGCGCCTCATCCAACGAGCTGATATGACAGGCGTCTCCGATGAATTCCGATTTCTTTTCGACGAAGGCGTCGTGCGCCGGCCGATCGGCGGAATCGAGTATGGTCTGCATGCTGTTCAACCTACCTAACCTCACCGACCGCGCGCATATGCTGCTTCCCGGTTAGTTTTTTCAGACGACGACGTTGAATTCCTCCCCTTTGAAGAAGGCGGCGATGGATTGGACCACCTGCTTGGTCATGCCGATATACGCGCCGTCGGTGCGCCATGCGATGTGCGGGGTGAGCACGATGCCGGGAATCTTGCACAAAGGATCGTCGGCGGCAAGCGGCTCATGATCGAACACGTCCAAGGCCGCCGGAATGTCTCCGCGTTGAAGTCTTGCGAGCAGTGCGCCGGGTTCGATGACTTCGGCGCGGGCGGTGTTGACGAACAGGGTTCCCGGACGCAACGCGTCGAGGTTCTTCGCCGTGATGATGCCACGGGTGGAGTCAAGCAACGGCATATGCACGCTGACCACGTCTGAATTCGAGATCAACTCGTTCATGTCTTCCACCGGAGTGACATTCAGGTTCTCGAACACCTGTGCCGGCACGTGGGAGTTCCACGCGGATACTTTCATGCCGAAAGCGTTGGCGATGCCGGCCACGGTCTGCCCGATGCCGCCGAGTCCGATGATGCCGAGCTTCTTGCCGAACAGTTCGAAACCGTCGGCACCGTCCCAATCGCCTTGCTTGACCTGCATATCAAGCGCTCCGGCGTGCCTGGTCAGTTCCATGAGCAACGCCATGGCGTGCTCGGCGACGGCGTGATCGCCGTAATGCAGCACGTTGCAGACACGGATGCCGCGTTCCTTGGTTTTCTCAAGATTGATGTAGCTGGCGACGCCGGTGCCTCCGAACGCATAGCACTTGGCGTCGAGCCTGTCGAGGATGGCATCGGCGCAGTGGAATCCGATGACCATGACGGCGTCGGCATCCTTGCAGCGTTCCACGATGGTGTCCTCGTCCAGTGTGAAATCCTCGTACATCCGCACGCGGGCCACGTTTTCGAGCATCGTGAAGTTCCGTTTGAACGGTCCGATCATCGATTCGATGACCACCGGCATGACCACCAGCGGCAAGTCGGTGCGGTCCGGCTGGGTCTCGAAAACTCCATCCATTTCTTTCACCTCACATCACGAGCGGAAACGCTCCATACAGGTCGATTAACGAATACGAGGCATATTCTGCCACGGGAAACTACTTTCCAGATGAACCAGCTTGCTCTGCGGTGATGTTCCATTCGCAAACCACGTTCTGATCCGCGCCCATGGAATAGATCACGTTCCAGATACGTTGTCTCTGATTGGCATCTTCTGTTTCGTTCCAACAGGCTCCATCCGGATGGTCGTCCGAAATCGGACACCACTGGTATTGGCCTTGACGCACATTGGCCGTCGGCACCCAATCGATGCGATTGACCCGCCATGAGCCGGCCACGCCTTTCTTGCCGGCGAACTGGACGCGGGCCGTCACGCCTTGGTTGTTGACCTCGTTGCCTGGAATGTAGGACGTGACCGTCACCGCGTTGCCCAGACCGTAGATGATCCATGTGCCGTTGTAGTTCTCAACGGGCTGCGCACAGTGGCATCCGGCACCGTAGATGACGTCGAACGCACCGGTGTCGGCCAGCTCATGCGCTTCGGACTGCTGCCACGAGTCGGCGTAGTCAAGATATTCCTGCACGGAATGCATGGCGATGGCCACCACGTCGGCGCCTTGTTTACGGGCCTCTTTGGCTTTGGCCACGGCTTTGTCGATGTCGGCCTGATGGTTCGGATCGCCGCTCTCGCGCAGACGGTCGACGCGCCAATCATAATCGGGAGTTTGCGCGTTCAGGGACACGGTACCGGCGATCAGGCCCAGTTTGCCGCCACCGGTCGGGGAATCGATGACCAGCGGTTTGGTAGAGTCTTCCTCGGTCTTGTAGGAGCCCGTCTGGGCGATGCCGTCCTGGTCGAGGGTATCCCACAGGCGGGTGATGCCATCCGCGCCTTGATCCCACGAATGGTTCGACGCATGCGTGCATGCGCGATACCCCACCTTGGCGGCCGCGTCGGCGACCTCCGAGGGAATGTTGAACACCGGATACCCGGTGTAGGGGCCACCGCGAGGCGCGATCGGCGTTTCGAATTCGCACACCGCGATATCGGAGGCATCGATGTACTTGCGCATCGGTTCGAACAGACTGGTGAAGTCATAGGCCGTACCGTCCGTCGCCGCGGTATTGGGACCGGCAAAGTTGTCCCACAGACCAGGGTGGAACAGCAGATCGCCATTGACCATCATGGCGATGCAATCGGTATCCGGACAGTCCGGCGAATTACCGTGATGTTCCTTCGGCTCGGCCTTTTTCACCACATGCTTTTTCTGCTTGGCCACGTCCATCTGCGTTGCGGCCCCCTGCCCGGCTTGGGACTGTGATGAATGCAAGCACCGCGTCAGGAACCACCCACCTACCGCCAGCAATACAACAAGCACGACGGCTGCGACGATGGCCAGCCTGCGACGTCCTGCAACCAGCACTTCCGGGTTGCGGGCATGCACCGCCTTGTCCCTGTATCTCATGGCACTCCCCCTGTTTCTTCTCATGCTCCATATCACTCTCAATGTTCAAGATTACCTGATGGCCCCGTACGCCATACGCCAAGACGCACGCTTCCTTTACCGTATTTGAGCCGTACCGCGTCTAATGCCGCTTCCGCACCGCGTAGCCGTTCCGATTGGGTCGACGGTTCGGTATCCGTTCCACGACCCCGCTGCGCCTCGTTCTGCTCTTCAAGCATGTCATCAAGCGAAAGCTGAACCGCCGCATCCGCCGCTTCGACCAAACCGCCCGCGCTCATGCCGGCAAGTCGCACCGGTCTGGTCAAGGAAATGGCGTCGATAGAGCTTTCCGGCATGCCCATCATGGCCAGCAATAATGCGACACATTGCGGATACAGCATGCTTGCCGCATCCGTCGGACAGTCCAGCGTATGTCCTTTCGTCGCATAGCTCAAATCCGGGAATCGCAGCTTCACCATGACCTTACGCGCCATCAACCCTCGTCTGCGCAGCGTGCCGGCCACATCATCGCAACACCAGCGGAGCATGGATGTCACCTGCCGCATGTCTTGGGTGTCCTTGTCGAACGTGCGTTCCGCGCCGACGGATTTCTCCTGCGCACGCGGTGCGACAGGGCGGTCATCCAATCCGCGTGCCGCCATGTACAACCCGCGCGCGCTGATGGCTGACCCCGTCGCCTGCTCAAGCGATTCCATGCTCATCTTCGCCAAGTCAGCCACGGAATCAACGCCCCATGCGTTCAGTCGTTTCTCCAAGGACGGACCGATGCCAGGTATGCCACGCAACGGCATCATCTGCACGAATTCGGCATGTCTGGCCACGGGGATCATGAGCATGCCATCCGGTTTGGCATTGGTCGAAGCCATTTTGGCGACAAGCTTGTTCGCCGCGATGCCGACGGAACAGGTGATGTGGTACCGTCTGGCGACCTGATCGCGTATCCAAGCTCCGATGGCGCGGGGACTCTTCCACCGCAGCAGCGCGCCGGAGACGTCCATATAGCATTCATCCACGGAAACCTGTTCGATGCGATCGGTGACGCGGGAGAACACCTCTGTGAAGATACGTCGGGACATCTCACGGTAGTAGTGGATGTCCACCGGCAGAAAGACGCCGTTCGGGCATAGTTTTCTTGCCCGGGAGCTTGCCATCGCCGAATTGATGCCGTATTTGCGTGCCTCATAGTTCGCCGCGGACACCACGGAACGGTTGCCGATGCCGATGATTACCGGTTTGTCGGCGTATTCCGGATGCCGCGCCACTTCGAGGGATGCGAAAAAAGCGTCCATGTCGATATGCAGCACCGTGCATCCGACCTCATCGTGACCCCAGTCACGTTTGGCCGCTGCGATTCTTGGTGCTGTGCTCATGATTCCATGATAGACAACGATTCGGCAGTTTTGGAACAAATGTTCGAATATGGCGAAACCTGCGGGCATACCGGCGTGTCGCATATCGATGAGACCGCTCGACACGGCTTGCGCGTTCGAGTCCCACTGACATCACCACACGTTTTTCTCTCATTTTTTCACAATATGGTGTTTCGCACGCGGATAGATGCTATAGTTACATGCTGTTGCGTCGTAACGCAACAGTGGAGTCATGCCTGAGTGGCCGATAGGGGCACCCTGCTAAGGTGTTAGTCGTGTTTAGCGGCTCGAGGGTTCGAATCCCTCTGACTCCGCCTTGAGGGTTTTCGGAGAAATCCGGAAGCCCTTTTTCATGCCAAAACGGCGGAATACCAACGATTTCAAGACATACGGCACAAACAGAGAATGTACGGAAATGTACGCCAATGTCAACATTTCCGGTACCCAGCAAGGTACCCGAGTTGAGTACCCAACAAGACATGCTGACGACTGCACTGCAAATACGCCATAGTGTCCGCGCTAGTCATGAGCGGGGGAGTTCAGTCTTCCTCATAATCACCCCCGTTCACGCTCACCGCCACGTCCAACGATTGAGACGCCACATCCGACGGAATCCACGCAGAAACGCCCCTATACGGCGAAATATCCGGCCTAGGGACACTTCAAACAACTCCTAGCCTCACAATAGAGCCGCACGACGCCGAACAGGGTCTTTGATGCTCTGAGCCTCCGCGAGACGCCACCGACGAACCAGCCTACGGAAACGGTGAAAAGTCGGATAATCAGTCTCGAAATCCTCCTGCACGCGCAACGGCAAACCATTATGCGGCAGGGACGATCCACAAAGACCGTCCCTGTTTACATATCAGTATTTATACATCAACGGCATGCCGTCACAGGCCGAATGCTTTTCGATCCGTTTCGGTAAGCCAATCCGTCCGCATGCCCGGTTCTTGGCACAAATGCATGGCGGGGCATTCCTCACCGATGCAAGGATCCCATACAGGAAGCGGCGTTCCGTCACGGTCCGTTCCGTTGGGATCGCCATTGGCGGCAAAATTGGTCCAGTACAGCCCCATTCGCCTTGCCAGATCGTAATGCCATCCAACGAACGGACGCCAGCATTTCGCAAGGCTTCCAAAGGAGAACCACAGATCGGATGAGTGGAAGGCTCCGGCATCATCCCCCGGCATAGCGACATCGAAATGATAGTAGTATGGCGCGGTCCCACCGCTTGCGGTCCATTTGCGGATCAGCGTGAGATTGCCGAGCTGGCCGACATGCACAGGCTTCCCATCTTCAGTCGAAGCGATGAACTCATTGGTCGTGTTGCCGACCAGCATGTCGACGTTGTTGGCCTTGCAGCCCTCGACGATACGCTCCTCCTGATCGGGAAGGAACAGGCCGTCCACGCATGGCGCCCAATTGACGATCATCGACCAGTCATCTTCACGTCCGCTGTCCGGTGGAACAGGCAGGGACTCGGCGGCTTCCAATACCGTTCGGGCCGGGATTGCACGGGCCTGCTCCAGCGTGGAGACACCCAATGCTTCGAACAGACGGATTCCGTTGGCCTGCGCATGCTCCAGCGTGTCCTGCCGCGCATTGAAATGCCCTAGGCCTGCGCCGGATTGCATGATGGCTTTCTGAAACAGGCCATGATTCATCGGCGAGCAGATCTGGGCCAAGACGCTGGCGGCACCGGCCGATTGGCCGAAAACCGTGATGTTTTCCGGATCTCCGCCGAACTTCGCGATGTTTTCCTTCACCCATTGGATTCCGGCACGCTGATCCAGGAATCCGAAATTCGCATATGGTTCGCCGTCGCCGCGTTCTACGGCCTCCTCATGCAGCAAAGGGTGCGTCATAAACCCAAATGCATTCAGACGATAGGCCACACTGACCACAACGACGCCGTTCGCGGCGAGATGTGTGCCGTCGAATTCCTTTTCAAATGTGCCGCCGCATTGATAGGCTCCGCCGTAGATCCAGACCATGACCGGCAGCTTTTCGGAGGCTACCATGCTATCCGCACCATATCCGCGTAATGCCGGAGTCCAAATATTCAGGTAGAGGCAATCCTCGCTCATCGGCACGGCCGGATCGGTGCCCCATTCACGATCATAGAAATCATCGGAGGCGCCCGGCGTCGGCTGCATCGCGGTAGGCCCGAAATCGAAGGCTTGCAGCACACCATCCCATGGCAGGGCCGGCTGCGGCGCACGCCAGCGCAGACCGCCGACGGGAGGCTGGGCGAACGGAACCCCTCGGAACACGGTGATGCCCTGATCTTCAGCCGCCAAGCCTTCGACAGTTCCTTGCGCCACTATGACCTGTCGCTTCATTGCTCTCTTTCCTTCGTATCCGGCGTCGAATACGCAAAGTCGCAAAAATCGGCGATTCCACCGGTCTCTTTTGTCGAATACAGGAACAATCCGATACGGCAACCTGTGAAATGATCCATTTTGAAGATCATCCGGTGCGCTGTCCCCAATGGACACCATTCGGATTCCGGCGTATCCGCATCGCGGTAGAAGAACGTCACTTCATCCTTGCAATCGGTGAAATCATATACCGCGCGCAGGCGCATGCAATCCGCATCCGCCATGATTTCCGCATCCGTTACGGCTGGACTGTCCCAATCATCGTCGGAGAAGATGGAATCGTCATTCACCGGCTTGTATTGGACGGTCAGCATCGTGCGGCCGTTCCTTCGCGTAAGCGCGATGTAGGAATAGCATCCTTGGAACGCCGCCAATCCGGCGAAGTCGCCATCATGCAATGTCGACGCGTCGACGGTGACTTCGGCCACCGTCACCGGCCCCATCGTGCGCTGCGTCAGCGTGTTCCATGCATGATTGAGATTCGAGCTGATGCGTCCGGAATGCAGGCGGAATGCTCCCGGACGTTCCGTCAGTGACCAGTATTCGTTATGTGTGATGTGATTGAACTGCCAGTATGGCTGCAGACAGTTGGCATCGACTCCGCCTTCGGCGTTATGCCGGGCTATGAATTCGCTGCCGTTGATGGGCGTGACAGGTTCGGCACAGCTTGCAGCCGGTACGCTGACCGACTGCGGCACTTTGCCGTTCTCGCCGACGACGGGGAATCCATCCTCGCCGAACCGCATCGGCATCAGTATCGGCACGCGTCCCACACCGCCGCGGTCCTGCATCATGAATGCATACCAGTCGCCGTCCGGAGTGTCCACCATACCGCCTTGCGCGACTCCGTAACCGTGGAAGGACAGGTCGTCGTCGATAATTTCACGCACTTCGAAAGCGCCATCCAAGGATTCGGCCATCAAGCAGGCTTCTGTTTTGCCCTTGCCTTGCGGGAAGTGACAGGTGAAGACGTAATAGCGTCCATCATGCTTGTACAGGTGACTGCCCTCATAACCAAGGTCAGCCTGCGGATCGTCCTGTACGATGACCCGGTCGAGCCCACCCGGCATCGGCCCGCTTAATTCAGGATTCAACTCCGTGATGCGCAATGTCGACTGCCCATGTACGACATAGGCTCGATCATCGTCGTCAAAGAACAGTCCGCTGTCGTAATAGAAGCCGTCAAGCTCACGCTTTCGCCATGGGCCGCATGGATCGTCCGCCGTCAGCAGATAGCTGGCATGCGTATCGTTGGCGGCGAACAACACATACCAGGTGCCCCGATGGTAACGCAGTGACGGCGCCCACATGCCTCGACCGTAGGCGTTGGCACCTTCACATTCCAAACGTTCTTCAGGGGTATCCGCCACGATATTCAATGCGTGCGCAATGAATTCCCAATGCACTAGGTCATAGCTGCGCAGAATATCGCACCCGGGTGTGAAATGCATAGTCGTAGTGGCCATGTAATACACGTCCCCGACCCGGATGATGTCTGGATCAGGAAAATCCGTGTAGACCATAGGATTAGTTGAGGTAATCATCATTCATACCGATACTTTCCGCTCAACGCCAGCATGGCGAAAGCATAGAGGAAATTGTCATAGTAACGACGCGTGCCGGTTCGCATCGGCGTATTCCACAGCATGCGCACCCATTCACGGGCATTATGTTCCGCGTCGGGCTGGGCCGAATGCACCGCCGCAAGTGCGCCTTGCGCGGTCGCGGCCAGGAATCCGACCGGATGAAGCACGACCTCGTCCACGGCGGTGCCGTCGATGGCGTAGACGCTAGTACGGTCGTGGGTCAGGAAGAATCGCTGCAGTGCGGCGACGCGGTCGCACAGCACTTCCTGAGGACCGTTCCAGGCTGCATCCAGTCCGATATTCGCCGCGGTACGGTAGGCGTCGGAATAGAAATGCCAATGATTGGACTCGTCGACATGCGGCTTTCCGTCATAATCCGCGTATTCAGCGTTCATGCCGGTCCGCTCGTCGCAGGCCGCCTGCAGATAGCGACGGCTTGCGGCGGCTGCCTCATGCCAAAATGGACGGTCTTCTTCGTCGGCTTCTTCGGCGAATACTTCATAGAAGTGCGGCAGATGGTAGGACGGATCGCTCCACTCGGTTTCCGGAATGAACTTGATGAGCTTGTTGTCGGGATTCCACATGGGCTCGCCGTCGTAGCGTTCGCCCTTATGGACGCAATATCTCAAGATCTCGCGTCCCCATGCGGAATATTCGTAGATATCCTCGCCATCACCCCAGCGACGGGAAGCGAGGAACAGGTCCATCGCGAAATATTCCTCGCCGTCAGGTGCAGGACCATTCGAGTTCGGCGTACCGTCCGTCGCGACCGACCATGCGAAATAATGCGCATGATGACCGTCCTTCATGTACATGTGACGCATTACCCAGCCCCACAGCTTGTCGAATACGTCCTTACGGTCGTATTGCAGGGCGATCATCATCGCATAGCTCATACCCTCGGTACGTACATCGTTGTTGCCGGTGTCCATCACATAGGCAAGACCTTCGTCGTTCTCCCAATAGAATTTGTTCGGACCTTCGAAAATTTCATGCCAGACCTGTGACACGCGCTTATCGATGGCGTCCTGGGCATATCCGCACTGTGCGAACATGGACTCGCCCAATGTCTTGTTGGTATCGGTTGCATTTGTCATATTAGTTGTTCCATTCCCAGATTCGGATGTGATTCTCTCCGGAGACAAGACCATTCAACGCCCCGGCCTTGCGTTCCGTTGTCGTCAAAGCTTGTCCCAGCAAGTCGGTGTCCAGCACATAGTCACTGCCATCGGGCTGTTCATAGCGTTCCTCCACGATGCGAGGCACGCCGAGCATATCGCTGGTGACGACCTGCATTCTGGTATCGGTGACGGCCTGTGGCACAGTGCACTGCAGGTACAGTCCATCGGGTTCTTCGACCAATGTCACCGGCATGGGCTCATCACACGCAACGCTCGTGGAGGCGGTGCCGCCGAAGAACGGGGCGTCCTCCTGCATGCGTTCCGAATCGTCGGCCGCACCTTCCTGCTTGTTCAGCCCCTGTGCGCCGGACAGATAGATGTTGCCGCCCGCGTATAGAGACTGCAGAGGATTGCGCTCGCCACCACCCTGCGAAGGATCTGCCCACATGGCCCGCTGGCGTTCCAAGTATTCATGCATCGACATCGGGCAATCGCTGTAGGCGGACAAACCATATTCACCGACGGTCGGTTTCACCGGTTGCGGCGCGAACATATTGTTCAGCCAACGCTCATCGCCGCCGGATACCACAGCGCACCCGGCCACCTCGGTGGTGTGCGGATAGTGATACGGCGTGGAACGGTCGGGGACGGTATGCGGTTCAATGCCGCCGCAAATCAGATTGTTGACGAAGGCACCACCTTGCGACCAGTTCTGGAACATCACCGGCGAGGCGAAAACGTTATTGTCCACCAGATACGGCCCATGACTCACTTCAATCATGAGGTCACGGACGTTATCGTGGAACACATTGCGCGTGATGCGCGTGCCCTGCGTCTGCCAATCCATCCACATGCCCAGCGAGCAGTCGTGGATGTTGTTGTTGGCAATGACCGTATCCAATGCGGCATGGAATTTGATGCCAGCGACCTCCCATCCGAAGAATTCACGCTTCAACGCAATGTGATGGACATGGTTATGCTCGATACGGCAGAATGCGCTGCCCATATGTCCGACGATGGCATTCTGTCCACACTCGTAGATGTCGTTGTTGCGTACGATATGACCGCCGATCAGCCCCTTTTCCCAGCCGATGCGACGGGCCTTGAACACGGCCTCCAACTGGTACTGGTAACCGGTCTTGCGCTCGGTTTTCGCCCACTCGTTGTCGCCGGATGAGATTTCCTTGCCCAATGACACCGCGGAGAATTTGGCGTCATGCAACACGTTGTCTTCGATGATCCAGCCATACGACCAGTTCGGGCCGATCATGCCCCACTGCTGCGAGGTAGGCGGCGCCCAATCTCCAGTGGCCTGCGCCATTTCAAAGCCACGCACGGTGATGTAGTTGACATGGTTGCGGGAAGGGAAGAAGCATGTGCGACGAACACTGACCTCCACCAGTTCCTCATTCGGATCGGCACCTTGGAAATTCGCCCAGATCGTTGTGGTACCGGCATTCTCGTCCACTTCGGCATGCCATACATAACGTGTACGGTCCACATCCGGCACAGGGCAGGGAATCTTCAACACGAAATCCTCATCCGTATCACGCGGCTGCGGATCGTATACGCCTTCCAACGTCGTCGATTCGAAGAAGGAAACACCATTGAGATACACATCGCCAAGATGTTTGTCCGGATCCTTGCCGAACTTAGGCATTTCCAGCCAGTCGCCGAAAATCGGGGTCGCGAATGGATTGAAATCCCCGAACATCGTATTATCAAGTACCACCGTCCACACATGCGGATGATCGGCCAATTCCGTCCAGCCCCGCACGCATTCCGAGCCTTTGATAACCGGCCGTGCTTCGCCTTCGGCTCCGCAGTAGGTGATGCGCTCATGCTCACTCAGACCGCCGCGTTTCGGATCGACTTGTTCGCGGTATACGCCTTCATGCACGATTACCGTATCACCCGGAGAGGCCATCTGCGCGGCCTTGGAAATCGTGGCGAACGGATGCTCCACGTCGCCGCACGCCGCATCGCTGCCGGTTGGTTTGACATGGTATTCAAACTTCATTGCTGAATCTCCTTATTCACACATGTTCCTGAACCGTGACAGTAACGCTCCGCCATGGTTCACACCAGCCCCATGCCGGTACGTCCTGCCCGGATTGCAGCACACATCCGTCATCGAAAATCTTCGGCATCGCAAGCATCGTTGCTCTTCCTTCTTCCATCTTTGACAAGTCCACATAAAGCCTCCGTATACGATTCATGACGGCTTGCATACGTCAGTGGCGACGAAAACACAGCTCCCGTCGCCACCAAAACACCTACTCGTTATCGGGCAATTCCCGATAATCGAATTCGCTGAATTTCGCAACCCTGTCGTATCCAGAAAGATCGACTGCAGCCAAACCGACGAATGCTCCGGTGAAGAATCCGCCGTATCGACGCAGGATATAGTCGTCCGACAGGATCTTCGCGTCCAGTTTCACGCCCAGATCGACCCATGAAGTCCCATCAAACGAATATTCATACGAATACCACTGCTTGCGCACCTTCGTGCGCAGCCACACGGACTTCACGTCATCCGGCACTGCTGGAGCGGTATCCCGCAGGAACGACGTGTAGTTGTTGAAATCGTTCTGAGCGACCTCAATCACGCGGCATTGCCGCCGCTCGTCCCAAGTCACGAACACCCACGACCAGCATAAATCATCGTAGTAGTTCGTCAGGCCGGCCATCTGGCGGTAGTTCTTCGGATCGAACTCAACCTTTACGGTCGCATCGAAGTTGAACGCCTGCCAACGACGTGCCACCAACGACAGATCGAAAAGGTTGCACAGCGAGCCCTGGCCACGCAGTTCCAACACGCCGCCACCGACCTTGCCCATCTCTCCATCGAACGGCACACGCAGCGTATTCCAATTCAAATCCAACGTATCGGACATGAAATCGTCATGCTGGCTGTGATCCGCAGGCGCCTCGGTCTCGATGGCATCCTTCGGAGCATCCACATAACGCTGTCCGCCATGGCCTCCGACAATATACGGCCAGCCATCCTCGGTCCATTCGACCTTCTGGATGGAGGTTTCACGCCCCAGCGTGCACCAGCCGCGCGGATCAGTGAAGGATTCGTTGTCGTGATGCCACGGACGACCGCACAGCGAGGCGTAATACCATTCGCCGGACGGGGTATCGACCAGCGCGCCATGCCCCTGCTTTTGCAGATAGGAACGCGGCGTGTCGAAATTCGTGATGAACGGATTCGACGGCATGCCTTCGAAGGACAACGCGTCCAAAGACTTGGATCGGGCCACGACTTCCTGATGCGTATACACGGTACCGCCTTCAGCGGCGAACAGGTAGTAATAGCCATTGATCTTGTACAGATGTGGTCCCTCGGTGAGTTTGACGTCCGTACCGCGCCAAATCGTACGTTCAGTTTCCGGCTTGAGCTTCATCGTCTTCACATCGAATTCGGTCAGTGTGATGCCGTCGAAGCCATGATGGTACTCACGAAAATCCCAAGTCTGCTGCACCAGATACTTGCGGCCATCGTCGTCATGGAACAGGCTTGCGTCGAAGCCGACACCGTTCACGCGAATCGGCTCGCTCCACGGACCATGGATACTTTCGGCAGTGACCAAATAGTTCGTGCAATCCTTGAACGCACCGTTCACGACCTTCACGTCCGTGTAGATCAGCCAGAATTTGCCGTCCGCATAGGAAAGATCCGGAGCCCAGATGCCACCGGATGACGGATTGCCGCGCATGTCAAGCTGGCTCGTGCGGCTCAGTGGACTCGGCAACAGGTTCCAATGGACCATGTCCTTGGACTCGTGCAGACGGACACCTGGGAACCATTCGAACGTGGAATTGGCGATGTAGTAGGTATCCCCGACCCGAATCATCGAGGGATCGGCATTGAATCCCGGGAGAACGGGGTTTGCGATTTGCATAAAGTACTCCTTTATATGGAACCCTCGGCCATAGGCCGAGGGAGTTGCAAGCAATCAGATGATGATCAGACGTATTCCATGCGGTATTACTGACGGCTACGCTCGTCACGAATCTTCGCGAAATGCTTCTCCGGATCAGGCGCGGCATTAAGCAACACTTTCGTGTAGTCTTGCTGCGGATTCAAAATCACATCATCAGAAGGACCATGTTCAATAATGTTTCCATGACACATCACCATAATCTCATCCGAAAAATGGCGAGCAGTCGCCAGATCATGGGTAATGTACAGCATGCCGATGTGTTCTTCCTGCTGAATTCTAGACAGCAGGTTAAGCACGCCTAACCGCAAAGAAACATCCAACATCGAAACAGGCTCATCCGCAATTAGAACCTTTGGCTTAGGAGCCAATGCACGTGCAATTGCGACGCGCTGACGCTGTCCACCAGACAGCTCATGAGGGCGTCGATACATGAACTTGACGGCAGGCGTTAATTCAACACGTTCCAGCAGTTCGATAACCTTCTGCTCATATTCCTCTTGGCTATTTGCCATGTGATTAATCATAAGAGGACGAAGAATATGGTGGAAAATCGTATGATATGGATTCAAGGAAGCGAACGGATCCTGAAATACCATTTGCACATTATGACGGTATTCGTACAAATCCTTACCATGCGTAGGGACAGGCTTGCCGTCCAACGTGATGCTTCCAGAAGTCGGCGTCTCCAAACATGTAATCATTCGGGCGATTGTCGATTTCCCGGAACCAGACTCACCAACAAGAGCAATGGTCTTATCCGAAGCTAACTCGAATGATGCATCCTTCACCGCATGAATCGTCGTGGTTTTCAAACCATTACGCAGGGTGAAATCTTTTTTCACATGCTCAAGCTTCAATACTGACATGATTATTCCTTTCACGCATGGCGTGGAACACGAACGAATGAGCCACGATCTCCTGTCAAAGATGGGAACGAGCTCAGCAACCGTTGTGTATACGGATGCTTCGGATTGAAATACACGTCTTCAGAAACGCCTTGTTCTACGATGACACCATCTTTCATCACAGCAATTTTGTCCGTGATCTCCAAGAGCATCGGCAAATCATGCGTGATAAAAATAACAGAGAAGCCCTTGTCACGGCGCAATTCCGAAATTTCCTCGATGATTTCACGCTGTACAACAACGTCCAACGCCGTGGTCGGTTCATCCATAATAATCAGCTGCGGCTCAAGAGCCAAAGCCATGGCAATCATCACACGCTGACGCATGCCGCCGGAAAGTTCAAACGGGTAAGCAGCTAGACGATTTGGATCAACATGCACCATCTCAAGCAAATGTGCGCAACGGTCTTGTCGTTCGCTCTTCGCCATCTGAGGACGATGAGTTTTATAAATATCGGCAAGTTGCTTACCAATCTTAGTTACAGGACTTAATGAATTCATGGCGCCCTGAAACACCATGGAGGTTTTCTCCCAACGGTATTCACGCAATGAACGCCCCGACAAAGCACGGATATCAATATCTTTCCCTGACTTATCATGGAAAATCACAGAGCCAGAGTTAATCTTACCCGGAGCTTTCAGCATTTGATTGATGCTATACGCCAATGTACTCTTGCCGCAACCGGATTCACCAGCCAAACCAAGCATCTCACCGCGACGCAATTCGAATGTAGCGTTCTGCACGGCGTGCACCGGATTATCCGTATCGTAGATAACGTCGAGGTTATCGACCGAAAGCAGGATATCAGAATTCTGAGTCGCCATCGTGTTCACCCTTTCCTTCCCTTGCTTTTCTTGGTAGGCTTACGTAGTCGCGGATTGATGACTTCATCGATGGAGAAATTAATGAAGGACAATCCGGCGCCGATGATAGCGATCATCAGTCCCGGTGGCAGGAACCACCACCATGCGCCCGTGTTCAGAGCAGAACCGTTCTGCGCGTAATACAGCATGGTTCCCAGCGAGAAGGATTGGGTCGATCCCAGGCCAATGAAGGACAACGAAGACTCACTCAGGATTGCCATAATAACGGAGAACACAAACTGCGATCCCATCACAGGCAACAGATTAGGCAGAATTTCAACGGTAATCACGCGCCACGGACGTTCACCTGCAATTTTTGCGGCAAGAACATAATCACGCCCACGCATCGACAATGTTTGCGCCCGCAGTACACGGGCACCGCCAGCCCATGCGGTGATTGAAATAACAATGACCAACATCATCGTGCCCTTGGAAGGCATCAATGCAGAAATCACGATGGTCAGAGGCAACCCCGGAATCACCAGCATGATATTGGTAATCAGAGAGAACAAATCATCCCAAATTCCGCCAATATATGTGCCCAAAACACCGAAAATGAACGACAACGCAGTTGCAATCAAGCCAACAGCAAAGCCAATAATCAGAGAGCCACGGACAGAATAGCCAAGCTGAGTGAAAACATCCTGGCCAGACTGCGTAGTGCCCAACCAATGCTGGGCAGATGGCGCAGACAAGCCAATGTCATTGATCTTATTAGGATCCTTCGTGAAGATAGGAACAATAATGGCGAACAAAACCATTGCGATCACAATGGTTAATCCAGCCGTCAATTTTGCAGAACGCTCAGGAAGAACTCGCTTGAGAGAATCCAAAGCGGAGCGACGACGTTTAGCTTGGCTACGAGCCACAGCAGCAGAAGAATTTGTTGCAGACATATTTAACCTCAATCCTGTTGCCGCGTACGTGGATCGATAATGCCGTAAAGCAAATCAATGATAAAGTTCACGACTAGAACAGTAACGGTAATAATCAGGAAGATACCTTGCATCAGGGCGTAATCGTTACTGGTCACTGCTTGCAAAAGCATCTGACCAACACCTGGATAGGAGAACACCTGTTCAGTAAGCAGCGATCCACCCACCACTGCACCGATAGACGTGCCAAAGCCAGAAATGGATGGCAACACTGCATTACGAGCTGCGTAGCACATCATAACGCGTTTAGGACTTAAACCCTTGGCCTCAGCAGTAACAATGTAGTCCTCAGACAACGTGGAGACCATCATATTACGCATACCGACAACACCCATGCCCAGAGAGCTGACAAGAATCGTCAAGGCCGGCAAGATTGCATACTGCACTGCGCTCGAGAAGAATTCCCAAGTGAAGCCGGGCACAACCTCACGATAATTGTATCCGCCTGACTGAGGGAACCAATGCAGCGTACGGGCAAACACCCAAATGAAGATGAGTGCAAGCCAGAAGTAAGGAACAGCTTGGAAAATGGTGGACACAGGGGAAATGATGTTATCAAAAGCGCCACCACGACGCCAACCAGCCCAGATACCAAGAGCCTGTTGAACAAAGAACGATATAATCGTGGTTGTGCCGACAAGACAAATGGTCCAAGGCAGTGCAGAAGCAATGGACGTTGTAACTTGGTTGGGGAAATACGTTACAGATACGCCCCAGTTGCCGGTGAAGATATTCTTCAGATAACCAATATACTGCTGGAAGATGTTGCCTCCATCTTGTCCCAGCATTGCAGTAATCGCTTCCCTTGTTTCGGGCGCAACAGTACCACCTCGCGATGCAAGCCTGGTAAGAACAGCTGAAACCGGATCACCTGGCATCAGTCGCGGGATGGCAAAGTTCAATGTCAAAGCCGCAAACAATGCAACAAGGTAAAATCCTATCTTTTTCAGGTAGAACCTCATGTTACCTCATTTCTACATGGAAAAATGGTGCACAAACGCACAGCTAAAACGCCTTGTGCACCGTTGATTCATAAAATCCGTCAGGTTACTTCTTAACCTTCAGGTTCTTCAGGACAATGCCCAAATCAGGATTTGCCCAAGTCTGCGGATTAGCATAGACGTTATCGTCTGTCGGCCAACCGGTAACCTTATCGCTCCACACTTCGCTCAGACCGGATTGACGCAGAATCGGGATATACGGCATGTCCTCAAACACCTGAGTCTGAATCTTCTTATATTCAGACTTCTTGGTCGCCACATCAGTGGTGGTATTGATGACATTAAGAGCATCATCCACGGTCTTATTGCTGTAGCGAGCGTAATTAGGCCAAGCGCTTTTACCCACTGCAGCCGTATTGGCAGTGGCATAGAACTGGTTGTAGAACATCCATGGTTCGGCACCTGCGACCCACAGACCATAAATGGACATTTCAAACTGGCCCTGCTGCATCGCCTGAGTCCATTCATTAGAAGACATTTGGTCCGCATGCAGATCAATACCGATTTTTTTACAGCTGCTGCGAGGCGACGTTAATCGCGTTGATCCAGTCAGAGACATCACTCATAACAGCGACTTTGATGCTCAGCTTAACTCCGTCCTTCTGATAGATGCCGTCATCACCCTTCGTATAGCCGGCGTCCTCCAGTATCTTGACGGCTTCATCCGTACGTCCTTTACCTGGAATAGGTGAATCCGGGACGTCATCCGAAGCGTACTTGGTGAACTGTCCATACGGATACAGAGAACCAGCCAGCTCACTGTACTGGCCATTCAGAGCGAGTTTATTAATCTGATTACGATCAAGAGCGTAATAGATAGCCTTGCGCACTGCCGGATCAGTGGTAGGACCACTGCAGCCGAGTTCTTTGTTCGAACAGGTCATGAATGCCATCTGACTAGAAGGAACGTTAACCGTCTTAATATCAGGATATCCCGACAGCACATCATCCATATTCGGGAAGATCGCAGACATCCAGTCCACATCGCCAGCGGTCAAGGCATTTTGAGAAGCTTGGGTGCCACCGGTGATCAGAACATAACGGACGCCATCAATTTCAGGCTTACCTTCATCCCAGTAGTACGGATTCTTCTTAAACGTGTAAGCGGTTGGGGAAAAGTTCCCGCCCTTAACTGTGAAAGGCCCAGAGCCAACAGCGTCTTTATTGGTATAGGTCACCGGATCATCGATCTTTTCCCACACATGCTTCGGAACAATCATCGTGCCGGACAGATACGACAGAGCATTCACCGATTCAGGCTTGTCCAAAGTGATACGAACTTCCGTATCGCTAAGGACCTTGGCAGAGCCAGCAAAGCCACTGGTATTCAAAGCCTTGTTGGAATTAAGGAGGTTGAATGTGTATGCAACATCTTCGGTAGTGTAAGGTTCGCCATCAGACCACTTTTCACCGTCACGAATCGTTACATCAATAGTTTTCGCATCGTCACTGATAGTGTAGGATTTACCCATTAGCGGTTCCAGCTCAGTAGGGTCGTCCTTAAGGTTGTTCATATAGAACAATGGCTCGTACAGAGCACCGACCACACCGGTCAAAGCTGTAGAAGAGAACGGATTATAATTCAACGACGCCTGCGAAGTTGAATTCATAACACTGTTGATAATGACTCCGTCCTTCGCGGTGTTATTAGTACCTCCGCCGCAAGCAGCCATTGAAACGGCCGCTACACCAGCGCAAACAGCAGCAAGCACTCGTTTCCAAGTTCTTGACCTCATCATGTCTTTCTCCTTTGGTGACACGCATGAACACACATCGTCATGTTTCATAGATGCTTTAGCATTTCAGTTAAAGCACTGCTTAATTATATGACTTGATTTTCAAGAAAGTCAAGTCACTTAACTAAATACTTAAAGTTTTTTGTTACGAAAGTTCTATATGCAAATATTTACGAAACTTTTGAATAGATTTAAGTAAACCAGGGACGACGCCCTGCGGCCTAGCCTACGCCGTTCACTTTGCCATCAGCGACATCAACAGCTGCGCATAGCCATAAGACGCATGGGCGTCGGACTCCCCCTGACTCCGCAGATAAAGGGCTTCCAGCGATTGCCGGAAGCCCCTTTTGCATATCGGCTTAGCGCGCCAAACGTTCAGCAGCGGAAGCGATCGCCTCGTCGCTGGCGGTGGCGGAGAAACGCAGACATTCCGGCGCACCATAGAACTCGCCGGGGCTGGCGATGATGCCAATCTTGGCAAGCTGCTCCATATCGGTCCAACAATCGCCCGACTTGGCTCTCACCCACACATACAATGCGCCATCCGGCATGTCGGTGCAGTATCCGTAAGCACGCAACGCGCTCACCAACACGCCGAGACGTTCCCGATAGCGCGCATGCTGAACCTTGACGGATTCCAGATCACGCAATCCGGCAGCCATCGCAGCCTGCACCGGACCGGGAATAATCTGACCAATCTGCTTGCGATATGCACTCATCGATGCAATCAAAGACTCATCTCCGGCAATGAACGCGGTACGATACCCAGCCATATTGCTCTGCTTGCTCAACGAATAAAGCACCAGCACGCCCTCGGCGGAGCCCAAACACACATCGTCACGAAGCGCGCACGGCGTCGACGCAAGTGAATCAGCTTCACCTTCAGCGCCATTCACAGCACCCCTCCACTGCATCAGCGCATAGCATTCGTCGGAAAGCACCACCGCGCCGATCTCACGCGCAGCTGCGACAATGCCAGCCATCCGCTCGGCCGAATACACCTCACCCGTCGGATTGCAAGGGGAATTCACCCACACCGCTTTGACACCAGGCACATTGCGCCACGACGCAACATCAGCCACATCGTCGACCTTAAGCACCTTCGCCCCAGCCAACTGCGTGCCGATCTCATACGTCGGGTACGAAACCTTCGGCTGCACCACAACATCATCCTCACCGAAATGCAGTAGCGACGCCATCAACGCAACACCCTCTTTGGAGCCGACGGTAGGCACCACATCAGCATGAATCGCCTGTAAATCAACATTGCGAGTCGTCGAAAACCATTCAGCAATCGCAGTACGTAAATCGGCAGTACCTGCAGTAGCCGGATATCCATACGCATTCGGATCATTCGCCGCCGATGCGAGCGCCTTGCGCACCGAGTCGGGCACGGGATCGACGGGAGATCCCACGGACAGGTCGATCATGCCTCCGAACGCAGCTTTTGCCGTGCGCTTGTATGCTGCGATACGCGACCAATCGTATGGCGAAGAAAACTCATGAAAGCCCATCGTGAAAACTCCTTAATAATCCTCTATAAACAAAATATGCGGCCTCTTCCAACGGGAAAAGGCCGCTTTCAAATGCCAATCACTGATTTTGCGGCGGCAGAGCAGCTACCTGCTCCGGATCCTTGCCGATCGGGCCGGCTGCGGAAGCGCCGCCCATATCACCGACTTCGGCGAAGAAGCTGACCGCGGCATCCTTGTACCAAGCCCACTCGTCTGGCAGATCGTCTTCATAGAAGATGGCTTCGGTCGGGCACACCGGTTCGCATGCACCGCAATCCACGCATTCGTTCGGATTGATATACAGGGAACGGGAGCCCTCGTAGATGCAATCGACCGGGCATTCGTCCACGCAGGCCTTGTCTTTGACATCGACGCACGGCTGAGCGACAACGTATGGCATGGTTACCTCCTTAACACTTACCGTTCAAGACTACTCTTAATTGCCAACTTCCAGCTCTCCCGTGCCGAGCCGGGCGTGGCGGTAGCCGTAGCCGAAGTAGATGCAGAAGCCGACCGCAAGCCAGACCACGAATCGAATCCAGGTGAGCACGCTCAGGTTGAGCATGAGCCAGATGTTGGCGAGCGCGATGATGATAGGCACCCATGGATTGCCGGGGATTTTGAAGACTCGCTTCAGGTCGGGGCGCTTCTTGCGCATGATCGGAATAGAGATTGAAACAAGGGTGAATGCCGACAGCGTGCCGATGTTCACCATGTCGGCAAGGATACTGACGTTGCAGCTGGCTGCGATGAGCGCCATGACCACGCCGACGGCAATCTGCAGACGTACTGGAGTGCCGTGCTTGCCCGTGTGACTGAGCGAGCGCGGCAGCAGGCCATCTCGGCTCATGGCGAACACCACGCGGGTCAGGCCGAGCAGCAGCACCATGACCACGGTTGCCAGGCCGATCACGATGCCGAAACTAATGATTTTGGCGGCCCAGTCAGCGCCGACCATTTCGAATGCCGTGGCGAGCGACGGGTCTTTCTGCTTGGCGAGGTCTTTGTAGGAGACCATGCCGGTGGTGACAATGGCAACGAGGGTGTAGAGCACGATGATCAGTCCCATGCCCACGCCGATGCCCAGCGGAACGTTCTTCTTCGGATTGACGGTTTCTTCGGAGGTGGTGGCGACCACATCAAAGCCGAGGAACGCGAAGAACACGAGCGCGGCTCCGGAGATGATGCCGGCAATGCCGTAAATGCTGGGGGTCATGCCGGTGGCCCACTGCCATAATGGCTGCTCCATGGTTGCGGTCAACCCGGATCCGGTGGCGGTCGCCGGTTCGCTCGGTGGAATGAATGGGGTGAAGTTTTCGGCTTTGACATAGAAGAATCCGACGATTACAACGAATAGCACGATGGCGATTTTCAGTATGGTGAGCGCGCCGTCGACTCGTGCGCCGATTTTCGTGCCGCACACCAAGAGTGCCGTGAAGAAAGCTACGACGATGATTGGCGCGAAATCGAAATTGAATGATCCGATGGTGACGTTGGTGTTGATATTCCAGCCAACCAGCCGGAAGAAATCGTTGAGATAGACTCCCCAATATTTGGAGACGACGGAGCCTGCCATCAGCATTTCAAGGATCAGATCCCAGCCGATCACCCACGCGACGATCTCACCGACGGTGGTATAGGTGAAGGTGTAGGCGGATCCCGCAACCGGAATCATGGACGCGAATTCGGCATAGCACATTACGGCCGCACCACATACCACGCCGGCGATGAGGAAGCTAATGATTACGGCCGGACCCGCATGGAAGGCTGCCGCCTGGGCTCCGATGGAGAAGATGCCCGCGCCGACTGCCACGGCCACGCCCATAATGGCCAAATCCCACCAGGTCAGGTCTCGTTTCAGGGAATGCCCCGACTCCTCTGTTTCCGCCAGCGTCTGCTCGACGGATTTCTTGCGTAATACGTTCATTACGTTTCCCTTCTCCCTTCGTTCTTACGTTTACTTGAGGCTCATGCCGATGACGACCGGCTCTGGAACGAGACGGATGCCGTACGCCCGCTCGACACCATCCTGCACGGTTTTGGCAAGCTTCACAATATCGGCTGCTGAGGCTCCTCCTCGGTTGGTCAACGCCAACGTATGCATGGTGGACAGTCCCGCAGTAGCGTTTTCGCTGGTTTTGTAGCCTTTATGGAAGCCTGCATGATCGATAAGCCATGCTGCGGACGTTTTGACTCCAGGCGTGCCATCCGGCAGGGTAGCGCTGAATCGCGGCGCATCTTCGGGAAGCTTTGCCGCCAGCTCTTTGGGGAGAATCGGATTCATGAAGAAGCTGCCACAGCTATGGCGATTATAGTCGGGTTCGTCATTGCCTGCCTGTGTACGCTGCGCATTATGCGCGATGGCGACCAGTTCGCCTTTTTTTGGTGCCGCGCATGGCTTCGGTCAAGTAACGGTGGGAATCCTCAAGCATGCCCTTGGAGGCACGTACGTTCAATACCGCGTTGCGAATATCCGCGGTCGCCATACGGTCGCCCACTTCCACGCCCAATGCTTTGGCAAGCTGGCCGTAGCCAACTACGCCGGTTTCGCTGTGATGCAGCGCGAAAGTAACGGACAACACCACGTAGCGCGGTGTCGGGAAGAAGTCGGCCGCAGGCGTTGCCGGAGCGCTGTACATGCTCGCTTTGAGCGCGCTCATGCGATAGCCGAAATGAAGTTCCTGATTGGTGAGCTCCTTGGTCTGCTTGTTTTTGCGATCCCAGACCTCCACGCTTTCGACGCTGGATGCGACTTCCTGGCCGTATGCGCCGATATTCTGCACGACCGACGCGCCGACAGTGCCTGGAATGCCGGAGAGTCCTTCCACGCCCTCCAAGCCGAGGTTGACGCAGTAGTCGACGAAATCATCCCAATTGCAACCCGCTTCGGCGTTGACATGCACGACTTTTTTCGCCGTTTTCGACGGGAGCCGCCTCATCAAGCACGCTTACGGCGTGTCGCGCGTCACGCACCACGACACCATCGAACGGCGTGTCGGCCACGAGCATATTGGATCCGCCGCCGATCACGCACAGCGGCAATCCTTTGGCGTCGGCATCCTCGACGGCTTCGATAACGCCGACACGCGAGGTCGGTTCGATAAAGGATGCGATTGGTCCACCTACGGCGATGGTCGTGAGATCTGCGAAATTGGTCATGATGTTTAGCTTAGCGTGCGGGGAAGGCAGTTGGAAAGGTGTCAAGCAAAAGGTTGAAAGAAAACAAAAAACCCGACCATATTGGTCGGGTTTCATAAAGCTTTGAACTCGCTCAGCGGGTCTCGCGATGCACGGTCTGCTTGCCGCAGCGGGAGCAGAACTTCTTCAGCTCAAGACGATCCGGCGTGTTACGGCGGTTCTTCGTCGTGATGTAGTTACGCTCCTTGCACTCGGTGCATGCCAGCGTGATGCCCGGACGAATGTCGGCGCTCTTGCTTGCCATTTAGTTCACCTCTTGTGGTTCGTTGCTATACCGACATTCCGTCGGCCTTTGTAGCGAGAAGAGACTCGAACTCTTCGACCATT